>Ga0207869_1000012_pt1 | contig 197309 bp, 167 predicted proteins | sample HigsolmetaAR205D_FD_184837 | JGI IMG/M metagenome (GOLD analysis project Ga0207869, IMG submission 184837) | Ionic liquid and high solid enriched microbial communities from the Joint BioEnergy Institute, USA - AR20-5-D (SPAdes) (version 2) ...
ATGGTGGAGGCGGGGAGAATCGAACTCCCGTCCGCAAGCCCTACGCTCCAGGATCTACGCACGTAGCTCTCTCTTTGGTTCTCGCGTGCCGCTACCCGAGGAGCAGGGAAGGCGTCACGCCAGCGGACGGTGACTCTTAGCGAAACGGCCCGTCGCACGCCGGTTCGCGAGCCTGTGAGCGCGTCCCCTGATTCGGTCGCACAGGCACGAGCCGGTCAGAGGTCAGCTGCGGTTGTTAGGCAGCCAGAGCGTAGTTGTCGTCGTTGGCAACTATGTTTTTGCAGCAGAGTTTTACGAGGCCCGCTGCACCTCGGTACGCCCCTGAAGTTTCGCGACCCACGTCGAAACCGGTCGCCCCCAGAAGTCGCGTATGAGCATACCCTAAGACGCGAACTGCGGCTCATTTGTTCCCGGTATCGCTCCCATCCGCGGGCCGATGCGGGCATAATCCGCCGCCGCAGCGAGGTTCCGCTCATCGGGACAGGCCACTGGTCTCACCACCCGTCGCAGGGACTGCGTGCCGGGGCTGCTGCATCCATCGTCAAGAACCAGACACGGACCCTTGGGGGGATCATCATGACCGCTCGGCCAAGCCTGTTCCTGTTCGCAGCCGTTTCTCTCTGTGGAGCGGGTGCCGCGTTCGCCGACCTGAGCGGGCGCACGGAAGCCGGTTTCGTCATGGCGCGCGGAAACGCGGAAACCGAGACTGCGAACGTCAAGCTCGAGCTCACGAAGCAGCTCGAGAAGTGGAAGAACACGTTCGGAACCAGCGCCCTCTACGGCCGCACGAGTCACGCCACGACGGCCGAGCGCTGGGACGCGCGCTGGCAGACCGAGTATCGGTTCTACGATGGATTCTTCTGGTTCGGCGCGCTCCGCTACGAGGACGACCGTTTCAGCGGCTTCGACTACCAGGGCAGCGCGTCGCTCGGTATCGGCCGGGCGTTCATCGACACGGAACGGACGAAGCTCTTCGCGCAGATCGGTGCCGGTTACCGGCGGTTGCGGCCCGAGGTGCTCGTCAGGGACGAGGCGGGACTCGTCATCGACCGGATCCTCGGAGAGCCCGAGGGCAATGCGGTCGGAAACGGAACGCTCAAGTTCGAGCACGCGCTCAACGACGCGACCCGGGTGCTCGACAGCTTCATCGTGGAATCGGGCGCGGACAACACGCGCATGCAGAACGACCTCGCCCTCGAGGTCAAGATGACCGAGGTGCTCGCGCTCAGTCTCGGGCTCAGCGTACGGCGCAACAGCAAGCCGCCGGAAGGGATGGACAAGCAGGACACCCTGACGACGGTGAATCTCGTCTACCGGATCGAGTGATCTGCCTCGTCCGGCTCCTGCCTGGCGCCCCGCCCGGGCGTGCGGCGTGAGAGAGGCGAGGGACCGGGAAGCCGGCGCCGTCAGACCCCGCGACGCATGATCCGGGCCTTGTCGCGCTGCCAGTCGCGGTCCTTCTCGGCCGCTCGCTTGTCGTGCTGCTTCTTGCCCTTCGCGAGGCCGATCTGCAGCTTTGCGCGGCCGTTCTTCCAGTAGAGCTCGAGGGGAACGAGCGTGTACCCGCGCCGCTCCACCGCACCGATGAGATGCTGAAGCTCGCTGCGATGGAGGAGGAGCTTGCGGGTGCGCACCGGGTCGGCGTTCACATGGGTCGAGGCCGACGCGAGCGGCGTGATGTGCGCGCCGATCAGGAACGCCTCGCCGCCCCGCAGGTAGACGTACGCCTCGCTGATCTGCGCGCGGCCCGCGCGCAGCGCCTTCACCTCCCAGCCCTCGAGCGCGAGCCCCGCCTCGTAGCGGTCCTCGATGAAGTAGTCGAACCGTGCCCTGCGGTTCTCCGCGATCAGGCGGTTCTGCGTTTCGGTGCGGGCCATGAAATGTCGCTCTTTTCGGGCCGTGGATTCGTGGAATCTCGACCTATTGTAGCTGCCGCGGTTGTGGCTCCGGCCGTGCTGCGGTGAGAATTGCCGCATGCGGGAAGTGAAGCGCTCGGCTCTCGTCGCACAGACGCCGGGCCGGATGTATGCGCTCGTGAACGACGTCGAAAGCTATCCGAGCTTCGTTCCGTGGTGCCATTACGCGCGCGTCGAGTCGCGATCCGCCGAAGAGATCGTGGCGACGCTCGGCGTGCGCCGCGGGCCGCTGCAGGCGGAGTTCACGACGCGCAACGAGCTGGAGCCGCCGCGGCGTGTGCGCATGCACCTGCTGCGCGGGCCGTTCCGTACCCTCGAAGGCGAATGGCTGATCACGCCCATCGGGGATGTCGGCACGCGCGTCGAGCTCACGATGCGTTTCGAGTTCGCGAGCTCTCTTGCCGCGATGATGTTCGAGCCGCTCTTCGAACAGACCGTGGCGTCGCTCGTCGATGCTTTCGTCACGCGTGCGCGCGAGCTCCATGTCTGAGTTGCCCGTCAAGCGCTGTCTGGTGGCGTTCGCCGCGCGCGACCGCCGGTATCTCTGGCAGGTCGAGCTTCCGCCCGAAGCAACGATCGAGGACGCTCTTCGGGCCGCACGCGAGCAGGCCGCACTCGAGCCGGTGCCGTGGGACGACGCGCCGGTGGGCATCTTCGGTGAGCTCAGGCGGCGCTCTGACGTGCCGCACGACGGCGACCGGATCGAGCTCTACCGGCCGCTCGCAGCGGATCCGCGCGAGAGCCGGCGTGAGCGTGTAAGGCGCCTGCGGGCGGGCCGCTCAGGAGCCGCCTGAGCGCGCGGTCGCTTCGGCCGCGCGACTCAGCTCCTCGAGCTGCTCACGACTCGGTCCCTTTCTCCGATCCGGTTCGCTGCCTTCCGCGCGAGCCGTGGCGGTGGCGGGATCGTGGCGCTCGATGCGCGCGACCTTGTCGTCCTCGAAATAGACGACGAGGTGGCGCTGCACGGGTGATTTCAGCCGCCCGCGCTTGAGGTAGTAGAGATAATCCCAGCGGTCCTTGTTGAACGCGTCGGGAACCATCGGTGTGCCGAGCAGATAGCGCACCTGGCTGCGCGTCATGCCGACCTGGAGCTGCTCGACGGCCCGCTCCTCGAGGAAATTCCCCTGCTGGATGGTCATGCGGTACACGCAGCCGCTCGACAGCAGCGCGAGCGCCGCGGCGGCAAGTACCAGACGTGCCGGACGCAGAAGCCCGGAAATCAGTGGTCGCATATCCTGAGGCGGTTGAGAGATAATTCCGCGAATCATAACCGTATTGGATTTCGGCGTGGCGTGCCCGTCACGTCGGGGGAGCTGCTCCTTGGAAGGCAAGGACCTTCGCAAAGCCGGCCTGAAGGTGACGCTGCCGCGCCTCAAGATCCTGGAGATCCTCGAAAGCAGCGCGACGCGGCATCTGTCTGCCGAAGACATCTACCGCAATCTCCTGGAGTCCAACGAGGACATCGGCCTCGCCACGGTCTACCGCGTCCTCACGCAGTTCGAAGCCGCAGGCCTGGTTACCCGCCACCACTTCGAGAACGGCATGGCCGTCTTCGAGCTGAACCAGGGCATGCACCACGACCACATCGTGTGCCTCGACTGCGGCCGCGTCGAAGAGTTCATGGATGCCGGGATAGAGGATCGCCAGACGGCCGTCGCGGGGAAGATGGGCTTCGAGATCCGCGACCACTCGCTGATTCTCTACGGGCACTGTCGCCGCAAGGCATGTCCGTACCGCGCGGCCGCGAACGAAAGCGGCAAGAAGTAACCGTGCCCGGGCGCCGGCCTAGGAGGAGGGCCGACGCCGCGCAGGGCGCGCCCCCGCAGGACGAGGCTGATTCCTCGCCGCCTTGAGCATCTCCCGCGCGTGCTCGCGCGCCTTCGAAGTGACTTCGATGCCGCCCAGCATGCGCGCGAGCTCCTCCACGCGCTCCTCCTCGGACAGCTCGGCGAGACTCGTGCGGGTCGTTCGGCCGTCGGTCAGCTTCGTCACCCGCAGGTGATGGTGGCCCTGAGAGGCCACCTGCGGCAGGTGCGTCACGCACAGGACCTGCGCCGATTCGCCGAGCGCGCGCAACTCGCGCCCGACGATCTCCGCGACGGCGCCGCCGATGCCGGCGTCGACCTCGTCGAACACCATGCAGCGCGTCTCGCGCGCCGCGCACGAGACCTGCACGGCGAGCGAGAGGCGCGACAGCTCACCGCCCGATGCCACCTTCGCGAGCGGCCGCAGCGGCTGCCCCGGGTTCGCCGTGACGCGGAACTCCACGTGATCGATGCCGTGCGCGGCAGGCTCGGCGGAATCGAGAGGCGTGATCTCGACCTGGAAGCGGCCGCCTGCCATGCCGAGCGTCTGCATACGCGTCGTGATGTCCTTGCCGAGCGCTCGCGCCACGGTCGCGCGGCGAGCCGAGAGCTGCTGAGCGAGGGAGCGGTAGCTCTCGAGCGCGGACGCGAGGTCGCGGCGCAGGGAGGCAAGATCCGTTTCGGCGCGCTCCAGCTCGGCGAGCTCGGCTTCGAGCTGCGCGGCGCGGTTCGGCAGCTCATCCGGTGTCACACGGTTCTTGCGCGCGAGCTCCTCGATGGCCGCGAGCCGCTTCTCGACCTCGTCCTGGCGTGCAGTGTCGACATCCAGGTTCTCGAGGTAATGCTGCAGCTCCCGCGCAGCCTCACGGATCTGGATGCCGGCGCTGTCGACTAGCGGCATCACGGCGGCGAGCATCGGGTCGACGTTCGAAACGGTACGCAGCGCCGACAGCGCGCGGCTCACGCACGCGTGAGCGCTCACGTTCTCCGCTTCGAAGAGCAGACCGAGCGCGCTCTGCGCCGCCTGTGCGAGGCGACCGCGGTTCACGAGTCGCTCCCGCTCCTCGGTGAGCGCCGCGAGCTCGCCCTCCCTGAGCTCGAGCGCCTTGAGCTCCTGCACCTGATAGCGCAGCAGATCGAGCCGCGCGTCGCGATCGCGCGCCTTGCTCTCGAGCTCGAGCGTGCGATTGAGAAGCTCCAGCCACACCCGGTGGGCGATCGCCACCTGCTCGGTGAGCGGCTCGAGACGGCCGTAGCCGTCGAGCAGCTCGCGCTGGGTGGAGGAGCGGGTGAGCGACTGGAATTCGTGCTGCCCGTGGATGTCGACGAGAAAGCTTCCCGCCGCGCGCAGGAGCTGAACCGGCACCGCCTGGCCGTTGAGATAGGCACGCGAACGGCCGTCACGGGCGACGACGCGGCGGACGGAAAGCTCGTCCCGGTCGCCGTCGATCGACTGCTCGTCGAGCCAGCGGCGCAGCTCACGCGGCGCGTGAGTGAGGTCGAAGGTAGCGGAAACCTCGGCTCGCTCCGCGCCATGACGCACCACCTCGCCGCCCGCCCGACCGCCGGCGATGAGCTGCAGGGCGTCGACGACGATCGATTTCCCGGCACCGGTCTCGCCGGTGAGCACCGTGAGGCCGGGCCTGAACTCGATCTCGACCGAGTCGATGATGGCCAGGTCGCGGATCTGCAGATACGTCAGCATGGGGCGGCTTCTTCTGCGTTCGGGACCGTCAGCGCGAATGATCGAGGCTTCCGCGTCCCCAGTGGAGCTTCGAGCGCAGCAGGCGGTAGTAGTCGTGCCCGGTCGGGTGCAGCAGAGTGATGTGCTGCCGTGCGGGTTTCACCTGGAGCCGGGCGCCCGGCTCGAGCTCGCCGAGCACGCTGCCGTCGCACGCGACCTGGGCGCGGGTGTCCGGGCGTTCGATGAGCCTTACCTCGACGGTCGACTGTCCCGAGACCACGATCGGACGATCGGACAGCGTGTGCGGACAGATGGGTGCGACCACCAGCACGTCGAGACTGGGGTGGACGATGGGACCGCCGCAGGAGAGTGCGTAGGCCGTCGAGCCGGTAGCGCTCGCGATCACGATGCCGTCACCCGCGTGCGAGTTGACGTACTGGTCGTCGAGAAAAGTCTCGAAGTCGAGCATGCGTCCCGTCGCCAGCTTCTGTACGACGACGTCATTGAGCGCCAGGGCTTCGGCGATCGCGCCGTCCTTGCCGTAGAGACACGCCGCGAGCAGCGGTCGCCGGTCGGATTCGCAGCGCCCCTGCAGGACGTCGTCCACGCAGGCCAGCATGTCCTGGGGCAGCACATCCGTGAGGAACCCGAGCCGTCCGCGGTTGATGCCGAGCAGGGGCACGTCGTGGCGCGCGACGAGCCGCGCCGCATAGAGCAGCGTCCCGTCGCCCCCGATGGCGATGACGAGGTCGGCGCGCCGGCCGAACTCGGTCTCGGGCACCCGCCGCGCGTCGAGCTGCCGGCCCCCGAGCTCGGCGTCCTCGCTCAGCAGCACGTCCACCCCGCGCGAGCGCAGGTGTGGGACGAGCGTTGCGGCGGATTCCGCGACTCGCGGGTCGGTGAACCGGCCGACGAGCGCGCATACGCGGACGGGAAAGGCCATTCAGGAGCCTCGAGCTTGCAGACCTGGTGGGGTGCCGGTGCGCGGCGCCTTTGTAGCATGGCCCTCGAGTCCCGCCAATGCGCGAATCGGGAGCCTTTGCGCAGTCTCTCAGGCGGGGAGAGCCTTGCTTGACGGCTCGCAGCCCCAAAGATAGGTTGTCAGCCGGTTAAGTGAACGGAATCACGAGGTTACGACCGCTGTCTTGAGTCTATGCCGCACGAAGGCCGACATGAAGCGCGCGAGGAGGTGCTCAGCGAGCGTGCCCAGCACCTGCTGCGCGTGCTCATCGAAAGCTACATCCGCGACGGACAGCCGGTAGGGTCGCGGACGCTGTCCCGCGAGTCGGGGCTGAATCTCAGCTCGGCCACCATCCGCAACGTCATGGCGGATCTCGAGGAGCTCGGCTTCGTGACCTCGCCCCACGCCTCGGCGGGACGCATACCGACGGACAAGGGTTACCGCTTCTTCGTCGACACGCTGCTCAAGGTTCAGCCGCTCGACAGCGCGGCGGTCATCGAGATCCAGCGGCAGCTTGACTCGAATCTCGACAGCTCGAAGTCGGTGGCCGCTGCCGCCTCGCAGCTCCTGTCCACCGTCACGCACCTGGCGGGAGTCGTCACTCTGCCCCGCAGCGAGCAGGCGTCGCTCACACAGATCGAATTCCTCGGGCTGTCCGACAATCGCGTGCTCGCGGTCCTGGTGTTCAACGACCGCGAGGTGCAGAACCGCATCATCCATCTCGACCGCTACTTCTCTCCGGACCAGCTCAAGCGCGCCTCGAACTACCTGAACGAGCAGTTCCGCGGCCGCACGCTCCAGCAGGTGCGCCAGGAGATCGTGCGCCAGCTCAACGAGACGCGGGAGCACATGAACCAGATCATGCTCGACGCGATCTCGGTCGCGCAGCAGGTGTTCGAGAAGCAGGAGGAAGAGCAGCTCGAGTACGTGATCGCCGGCGAGACCAATCTCATGGGTGTCGCGGAGCTCTCGAGCGTCGAGAAGCTCCGCCGGCTGTTCGAGGCCTTCAACGAGAAGCGCGACTTCCTGCACCTCCTGGACCAGAGCCTCAAGGCTCAGGGCGTGCAGATCTTCATCGGCCACGAGTCGGGATATCAGATCCTCGACGACTGCAGCGTGGTCACGGCGCCGTACGGGTCGGAGGACAACATCGTCGGTGTGCTCGGGGTCATCGGGCCGACGCGCATGGCCTACGAGCGCATCATCCCGATCGTGGACGTTACCGCCAAGCTCCTGGGCGCGGCCTTGAACTCCCGCCGGTAGCGCCCATTTCCACGCTTCGAAGGTCTCCCGGAATCTAAGCCTCCGTCGAGATTGCGGAGGTAAGTTTTTGTTTTTCAGGAGGATGTGATGACGAATGCTGGTGAGGGCGGGCGCCCGAGCGACCACCCCGAAGAGGTCGAAGGCGTCGCGGAAGCGACTGCCGTGCTGCCGGAAACCGCCGCTCAGCTCGTCGAGATGGAGCAGCTCCAGCAGGCTCTCGCGCAGGCCGAGGAGCGCGCGAAGAACCACTGGGAGCAGTATCTGCGCGCCGTCGCGGAGCTGGAGAACGTGCGCAAGAGGGCGCAGCGCGACATCGAGAACGCCACGCGCTTCGCGCTCGAGCGGTTCGCGCTCGAGCTCCTGCCGGTGAAGGACAGCATGGAGCTCGCGCTCCAGAATGCCGGCAAGGGCGATCCGCAGAGCCTGCTCGCGGGCCAGGAAGCGACGCTCAAGCTCCTCTCCCGCGCGTTCGAGAAGCACGACATCCTCGAGATCAATCCTCTCGGCCAGGCGTTCGACCCCGAGAAGCACGAAGCGATGATGACCCAGGAGTCGACGACTGCGGCTCCGGGCACGGTTCTGCAGGTGGTGCAGCGCGGCTACGAGCTCAACGGACGACTGCTGCGTCCCGCGCGCGTCATCGTCGCGAAGGCTCCGGAAAAGACGTCCGGGACGGACGATTCGTCCGGGAAGACCCCGGAAAGCTGAAAGTTCTGACTTGAATCGGCATGACGTGCACCCAACAAGTGCCGGCATGAGGGACCAGAGAAAACGCGGAGATTCCCATGGCAAAGATCATCGGCATTGACCTCGGCACGACGAACTCGTGCGTCGCGATCATGGAGGGCGGTAAGCCGCGCGTGATCGAGAACAGCGAAGGCGACCGCACGACGCCGTCGATCGTCGCGTTCACCAAGGACAACGAGGTCCTCGTCGGCCAGTCTGCGAAGCGTCAGGCGGTGACGAATCCGCAGAACACGCTGTTCGCAGTCAAGCGCCTCATCGGCCGCAAGTACGAAGACGATGTCGTGCAGCGCGACATCAGGATGGTCCCCTACAAGATCGTCAGGGCCGACAACGGCGATGCCTGGGTCGAGGTGCAGGGCAAGAAGATGGCCCCGCCCGAAATCTCCGCGCGCGTGCTGATGAAGATGAAGAAGACCGCCGAGGACTATCTCGGCGAGCCGGTGAAGGAAGCGGTCATCACCGTGCCGGCCTACTTCAACGATTCGCAGCGCCAGGCGACCAAGGACGCCGGGCGCATCGCGGGCCTCGAGGTCAAGCGCATCATCAACGAGCCGACCGCGGCCGCGCTCGCCTACGGTCTCGACAAGCAGGGCGGCGATCGCAAGATCGCGGTCTACGACCTCGGCGGCGGTACGTTCGACATCTCGATCATCGAGATCGCCGAGGTGGACGGTGAGCGCCAGTTCGAGGTGCTCTCGACGAACGGCGACACGTTCCTCGGCGGCGAGGACTTCGACAAGCGCATCATCGATTACCTCGCCGAGGAGTTCCAGAAGGAGTCCGGCGTCGACGTGCGCAAGGACCCGCTCGCCATGCAGCGCCTCAAGGAGGCGGCCGAGAAGGCGAAGATCGAGCTCTCCTCGAGCCAGCAGACCGAGATCAACCTGCCGTACATCACGGCGGACGCTTCGGGTCCGAAGCACCTCAACGTGAAGCTCACCCGGGCGAAGCTCGAGTCCCTCGTCGAGGATCTCGTGCAGAAGACGATCGAGCCGTGCCGCATCGCGCTCAAGGACGCGGGCCTCACGCCGAAGGACATCTCCGAGGTGATCCTCGTCGGCGGCCAGACGCGCATGCCGCTCGTGCAGAAGTACGTGAAGGACTTCTTCGGCAAGGAGCCGCGCAAGGACGTGAACCCCGACGAGGCGGTCGCCGTGGGTGCGGCGATCCAGGGCGGCGTGCTCGCGGGCGAGGTGAAGGACGTGCTGCTGCTCGACGTCACGCCGCTCTCGCTCGGTATCGAGACGCTCGGCGGCGTGATGACGAAGCTCATCGAGAAGAACACCACGATTCCGACCAAGGCGTCGCAGGTGTTCTCCACGGCCGAGGACAATCAGACGGCCGTGACCATCCACGTGCTGCAGGGCGAGCGCGAGCGGGCCGCGGACAACAAGTCCCTCGGCAAGTTCGATCTCACCGACATCCCGCCGGCGCCGCGCGGAGTGCCTCAGATCGAGGTCACCTTCGACATCGACGCGAACGGCATTCTCAACGTCTCCGCGAAGGACAAGGCGACCGGCAAGGAGCAGCGCATCGTCATCCGCGCATCGAGCGGCCTCACGGAAGAGGAGATCCAGCGCATGATCCGCGACGCGGAGGCGCACGCGGAGGAGGACAGGCGCTTCCGCGAGCTCGTCGAGGCGCGCAACAAGGCCGACGCGCTCATCCACGCCGTCGAGAAGTCCCTCAAGGACCTCGGCGACAAGGTCGAACCGTCGGAGCGTGCGAACGTCGAGTCCGCGATCTCCGATCTGCGCTCGGCGCTGAAGGGCGACGACCGCGCCGTCATCGAGAAGAAGACGGAGGCGCTCGCCCAGGCATCGGCGAGCATCGCGCAGAAGGCCTACGCCCAGCAGCAGGCGGGCGGCGAGAGCGCCGGGTCTTCTTCGAGCACGGCGGGCGGCGCGCGCGGAAGCTCGGGCCGCGACGATGTCGTGGACGCCGAGTTCGAAGAAGTGAAGGACAAGGACCGGAAGGCTTCGTAAGCTTCGGGGCAGAATCGATGTGAGCTCGAGAGGCCGCCGGACGTGCGGGAACGTCCGGCGGCTTTCCGCGTATCAGGAGCCCGTCCCCGACCCATGACGACGAAGCGCGACTACTACAAGATCCTGGACGTTCCGCGGAACGCGACGGAGGCCGAGATCAAGAAGGCCTACCGGCGTCTCGCGATGAAGTACCACCCGGACCGCAATCCGAACGACAAGGAAGCCGAGGAGAAATTCAAGGAGGTCAAGGAGGCCTACGAGGTCCTCACCGACCCCGAGAAGCGTGCGGCCTACGACCAGTTCGGACACGCGGGCGTCGAGGCGGCCGCGCGCGGAGGCCGGCCGGGCGGCTTCGGGCCCGGCGACGCGTTCGCCGACATCTTCGGGGACGTCTTCGGAGACATCTTCGGCGGAGGCCGGCGTGCGCGCACGCAGGTGTTCCGCGGCGCGGATCTGCGCTACGAGCTCGAGCTCGATCTCGAACAGGCGGTGTTCGGCCACACGGTCGAGATCAAAGTGCCGAAGCTCGTCGAGTGCGACTCCTGCAACGGAACGGGAGCGGCGAAGGGCAGTGCACCCGTCACGTGCGACACGTGCGGCGGCTCCGGTCAGGTGCGCATCGCGCAGGGCTTCTTCCAGCTCCAGCAGACGTGCCCGCGCTGCCGCGGCGTCGGAACGATCATCCGCAATCCCTGCGACCGGTGTCATGGTCAGGGGCGCGTGCACCGCACGAAGAAACTGTCGGTCAAGGTGCCCGCCGGCGTGGACACGGGCGACCGCATCCGTCTCACAGGAGAGGGCGAGGCGGGGCGCAACGGCGGTCCGCCGGGCGATCTCTACGTGGAGATCACCGTACGCGAGCACCCGATCTTCGAGCGCGATGGCGAACATCTCTCCTGCGAGCTGCCCATCAGCTTCGCCACCGCGGCGCTCGGAGGCACGCTCACCGTGCCGACGCTCGACGGCGAGGTGACGATCAAGATTCCGCCGGAGACGCAGTCGGGCCGCGTGTTCCGCCTGCGCGAGAAAGGCGTGAAGCCGGTGCGCGGCGGACAGCGCGGCGATCTGTTCTGCCGCGTCGTCGTCGAGACGCCCGTGAACCTCACGGCCGAACAGCGCGAGCTCATCCGCAAGCTCGACGAGTCGCTGAAGAGGGAGAGCGGCAAGCACGCACCGCGCGCCACGGGTTTCCTCGAAGGCGTGAAGCGCTTCTTTTCGAGCGGCAGCGCCTGATGCCGCCGACGGCAGGGGGATCGATGATTCGCGCAGCCATCATCGGCGCCACGGGACGCATGGGACTCGCGATCGCGCGCGCCGCTTCCCGATCCAGTGACGTACGCATCACGGCCGCCGTCGCTTCGCCTTCGAGCGACAAGCGCGGGCGCGATCTGGGAGAGCTCGCAGGTTGCGGCACGCTCGGCGTGCCCGTCGATACGCAGATCGACGCGGTGCTCGAGCGTGCCGACGTCGTGATCGATTTCTCTCAGCCTGCGGCGACATCGGCGAACGTCGCAGCCTGCCGCGCCATGCGCAAGCCGCTGCTCGTCGGCACGACGGGCTTCGCGGCGGAGCTCGAACGGGCGTTCGATGCGGCGGCGAAGGAGATTCCACTGCTCGTGGCGCCGAACACGAGCATCGGCGTGACACTGCTGATCGAGCTCGTGCGTCAGGCGGCCGCAGCGCTTCCGCGCGAGTTCGACATCGAGATCGTCGAAGCACATCACCGCGGCAAGAAGGACGCGCCGTCGGGCACGGCACTCGCACTCGGACGTGCCGCCGCTCAGGGTCGCGGTGTCTCGCTCGATGACGTTGCCGTGAAGAACCGCGCGGACAGTGGACCGCGCCGTGACGGAGACATCGGCTTCGCGGTCGTGCGCGGTGGTGACATCGTCGGCGAGCACTCCGTGCTGTTCGCCGGCGACGGCGAACAGCTCACGCTCACGCATCGCGCCACGGATCGGGCGATCTTCGCCCAGGGGGCCCTCCGGGCAGCCGTCTGGCTCGCGGGCCAGCCGCCGGGGCGCTATTCGATGCGCGATTTTCTTATTAAGAAACAATGAGTTGCGCGATACGGACGGCCCGGCTGGAGCCCGCAGAACCCGGGTCCGGGGCCGCATCGCCGTGGACGGAAGGCGCCTCTCCGGCTATCATTTCGCCGCAATCCGAAAGGGTTAGTCCATACAAGGCGGGAGGATGTTCGGCAGAACTCCTCCCGCTTTGTATATGTGCCGCAAGCTCCTCGATTCACGGGAGACTCGGGCACAACTACACGGCAGTTTACGGCGGCGATGGCGACGGACACGATCCGCGGCGCTCGACGGCGCGCGCGGACACACGCGTGCGCGGCGCCGCGCCGGTTGGAAAGACGGCTCGTGAGGGCCACTCAAGGGGATTCATGTCAGTGAGCGTACCCGCGGTGCTGGCGCTGGCGGATGGAACGATCTTCCGCGGCCAGTCGATCGGAGCGAAAGGCAATACAACAGGCGAAGTCGTTTTCAATACCGCGATGACGGGTTATCAGGAGATTCTCACCGACCCGTCCTATGCCCGTCAGATCGTCACGCTCACCTATCCGCACATCGGCAACACGGGCACGACACCCGAAGATCTCGAGGCGTCGCAGATCCATGCCGCGGGGCTCGTGATCCGCGATCTGCCGCCGCGCGCGAGCAGCTGGCGCATGAGCGAGAGTCTGCGCGAGTTTCTCGAGCGCGGACGCGTCGTCGCCATCGCCGGCATCGATACGCGCAAGCTCACGCGGATCCTGCGCGACAAGGGCGCGCAGGCGGGCTGCATCATGACGGGCGAACGCGTCGACGAGGCGGCTGCCGTCAAGGCCGCGCGCATGTTCCCGGGCCTCAAGGGCATGGACCTCGCGAAGGTCGTGTCGACGAAGCGCGTGTATCAGTGGAACGAAGGCACGGTGTGGCCCGAGAGCTCGCGCCAGCCGATCCGCGCTCACCAGCGGCTGCACGTGGTCGCGTACGACTTCGGCGTCAAGCGCAACATCCTGCGGCTCTTCGCCGATCACGGCTGCCGCGTCACGGTCGTGCCGGCTCAGACGAGCGCGAAGGAAGTCCTCGAGCTCGCGCCCGACGGCGTGTTCCTCTCGAACGGACCGGGCGACCCCGAGCCCTGCGACTACGCGATCCGCGCCACGCAGGAGCTCCTCGAGACCGACATTCCGATCTTCGGCATCTGCCTCGGGCACCAGATCCTGGGGCTCGCGACCGGCGCGCGCACGGTGAAGATGAAGTTCGGCCATCACGGCGCGAACCATCCCGTGCAGGACCTCGACACCGGCCGCGTGCTGATCACGAGTCAGAACCACGGATTCGCGGTCGACGAGGCGACGCTGCCGCCCAACGTGAGGGCGACGCACCGGTCGCTGTTCGACGGCACGCTGCAGGGAATCGCGCTCAAGGACAAGCCGGCGTTCGGCTTCCAGGGACATCCGGAGGCGAGCCCGGGACCGCACGACCTGCGGTCGCTGTTCGACCGCTTCAACCACCTCATGCTCAGGCGCCTGCAGAGTCAGCTGCGAGCCGTCGAAAGGGAGGCGCGGCGTCAGCAGCAGGCGGGCGAGCGTCAGGGAACCTGAGTCCCGCGCGGCGAACGAGGACGAGCACGAGACAAGCACATCACCACCGCGTGCGGCGCGGTGGATAACGACATGCCCAGAAGAACCGACATCGAGAGCATCCTGATCATCGGCGCCGGCCCCATCGTCATCGGGCAGGCGTGCGAGTTCGACTATTCCGGCACGCAGGCCTGCAAGGCGCTGAAGGAGGAGGGCTACCGGGTCATCCTGGTGAACTCCAATCCGGCGACGATCATGACCGACCCCGAGATGGCCGACGCCATCTACATCGAGCCGGTCAACTGGCGCACGGTCGCGCGCATCATCGAGAAGGAGAAGCCCGACGCGCTGCTGCCCACGATGGGCGGGCAGACCGCGCTCAACACGGCGCTCGATCTGGTGCGCGAGGGCGTGCTCGAGAAGCACGGCGTGGAGCTCATCGCCGCGTCGCGCGAGGCGATCGACATGGCCGAGGATCGCGAGCGCTTCCGCAACGCGATGCGCGAGATCGGGCTCGAGGTCCCGCGCTCGCTGATCGCACGCAGCATGGAAGAGGCGATCGCGGGCGTCGCCGAGATCGGTTACCCCTGCGTCATCCGTCCGTCGTTCACACTCGGCGGAACCGGCGGCGGCATCGCGTACAACCGCGAGGAGTTCGAGACGATCGTCGCCCGCGGCCTCGACGCCTCTCCGACGAGCGAGGTGCTGCTCGAGGAGTCGGTCATCGGCTGGAAGGAATTCGAGATGGAGGTGGTGCGGGACCGCAAGGACAACTGCATCATCGTCTGCTCCATCGAGAACCTCGACCCGATGGGCGTGCACACCGGCGACTCGATCACCGTCGCGCCGGCGCAGACGCTGACCGACAAGGAATACCAGCGCATGCGCGACGCCTCCATCGCGGTGCTGCGCAAGATCGGCGTCGACACGGGCGGCTCGAACGTGCAGTTCGCCGTCAATCCGAAGGACGGTCGGCTCCTCGTCATCGAGATGAACCCGCGCGTGTCGCGCTCCTCGGCGCTCGCCTCCAAGGCGACGGGTTTCCCGATCGCGAAGATCGCCGCGAAGCTGGCGGTCGGCTACACCCTCGACGAGCTGAAGAACGACATCACGGGCGGCGCGACGCCCGCGTCGTTCGAGCCGACGATCGACTACGTCGTCACGAAGATTCCGCGCTTCGCCTTCGAGAAGTTCCCGTCGGCGAACGACCGCCTCACCACGCAGATGAAGTCCGTGGGCGAGGTGATGGCGATCGGGCGCACCTTCCAGGAGTCGCTGCAGAAGGCGCTGCGCGGCCTCGAGACGGGGCTCGACGGCCTCAACGAGCAGATGACGCTGCCGCTCACCGACGAAGGGCAGGAGAAGCTCGCGTACGAGCTGCGCGCGCCCGGTCCGAACCGGCTGCTGTACGTGGCCGACGCGTTCCGCGCGGGCTGGGACCTCGAGCGCATCGCGGAGCTCACGCACATCGATCCGTGGTTCCTCGCGCAGATCGAGGAGCTGGTGCACGAGGAACGGAAGGTGCGCGAGCACGGCTTCGCGGGACTCGACGCCGAGCGTCTGAGGTTCCTCAAGCGCAAGGGCTTCTCGGATTCCCGGCTCGCGCGTCTCACGGGCGTCGAGGAGAAGCAGATACGCTCGCGGCGCCACGAGCTCGGCATCCTGCCCGTGTACAAGCGCGTCGACACGTGTGCCGGTGAATTCGCGACGTCGACCGCGTACCTCTACTCGACGTACGAGGAGGAGTGCGAGGCGAACCCGACCGACCGGCGCAAGATCATGATCCTGGGCGGCGGTCCGAACCGCATCGGGCAGGGCATCGAGTTCGACTACTGCTGCGTGCACGCGGCGCTCGCCCTGCGCGAGGACGGTTTCGAGACCATCATGGTCAACTGCAACCCCGAGACCGTCTCCACCGACTACGACACGTCCGACCGCCTGTACTTCGAGCCCCTGACGCTCGAGGACGTGCTCGAGATCATCGCGAAGGAGAAGCCGGAGGGGATCATCGTGCAGTTCGGCGGCCAGACGCCGCTCAAGCTGTCGCGCGCGCTCGAAGCTGCCGGCGCGCCGATCATCGGCACGACGCCCGATTCCATCGACATCGCCGAGGACCGCGAGCGCTTCCAGATGCTCGTGACGAACCTCGGTCTCAAGCAGCCGGCGAACGCGACGGCGCGCACGGAAGAGCAGGCCGTGAGACTCGCGCGCGAGGTCGGCTTTCCGCTCGTCGTGCGTCCGTCCTACGTGCTCGGCGGCCGGGCGATGGAAGTGGTGTTCAACGAGGACGATCTGCGCGCGTACATGGCCGACGCGGTGAAGGTGTCGAACGACAGCCCCGTGCTGCTCGACCGCTTCCTCGACGTCGCGATCGAGGTGGACGTCGATGCCGTGTGCGACGGTCACGACGTGCTCATCGGCGGCATCATGGAGCACATCGAGCAGGCGGGCGTGCATTCGGGCGACTCGGGCTGCTCGCTGCCGCCGAACAGCCTCTCGAAGGAGATCCAGGACCAGCTGCGCGAGCAGACGCGCAAGCTCGCCCGTGCCCTGAACGTGGTCGGGCTCATGAACGTCCAGTTCGCCATCCAGAACGGCGTCATCTACGTGCTCGAGGTCAATCCCCGCGCCTCGCGCACCGTGCCGTTCGTCTCGAAGGCGACCGGGCTGCCGCTGGCGAAGATCGCCGCACGCGTGATGGCCGGGCGGAAGCTCAAGGAGCTGGGGGCTACCGAAGAGCGCGTGCCGCGCTACTATTCGGTGAAAGAAGCGGTATTCCCGTTCGTGAAGTTCCCGGAGGCCGATCCGATTCTCGGCCCCGAGATGAAATCCACGGGCGAGGTGATGGGCACCGGCCTCACCTTCGGCGAGGCCTACGCCAAGGCGCAGACCGCCTCCGGTGTGACCCTGCCGCGCAAGGGCGTGTGCCTGCTCAGCGTGCGCGACCGTGACAAGCCCGGCGCCATCGTGCTGGCGCGCAAGCTCATCGAGCGCGGTTTCGAGCTGGTCGCCACGGCGGGCACCGCGAAGGTGCTCGAGGAAGCCGGGATTCCCTGCCGCCGCGCCAACAAGGTGCGCGAGGGGCGGCCGCACATCGTGGACATGATCAAGAACGGTGAATTCGACCTCATCGTGAACACGACGGAGGGCAAGCAGGCCACGCGCGAATCGAATTCGATCCGCCGTGAGGCCGTGCACCATGGCGTGACGTACTACACGACGCTTGCAGGAGCGCTCGCCACGTGCGAGGCGCTCGATCATCTCGACGAAGTCTCGGTCAACCGCATCCAGGATCTGCACAGAGAGGCGTACGGGGCATGAAACGCACACCGATGACCCTGAGGGGGGCCGAAGCACTGCGCGCCGAGCTCAGGCGTCTGAAGTCGGAGGCGCGCCCGAACATCATCAAGGCGATCGCCGAGGCGCGCGCGCACGGCGATCTCTCGGAGAACGCCGAGTATCACGCCGCGCGCGAGCAGCAGGGATTCATCGAGGGCCGCATCAAGGAGCTCGAGGCCAAGCTCGCGAACGCGGAGATCATCGACCCGAGCAAGCTGCCCAACACCGGGCGGGTCGTGTTCGGCGCCACCGTGGAGCTCGAAGACCAGGACGAGGGCGGTCGCGTGGTGTATCAGATCGCCGGCGAGGACGAAGCGGACATCCGCGAGGGGCGCATCTCGATCACGTCGCCCATCGCACGCGCGCTCGTCGGCAAGTCGCAGGGCGACGTGGTGGAAGTTGCCGCGCCGGGCGGCACCCGCACGTACGAGATCGTCGCCGTGCGCTACGAGTAGCGCGGTCCGTCAGGCGTCAGGGATGACGATCCTGGAAAGATCGGGTCGCGGCCGGTACAGCACGGCGACGTGACCGATACGGTGCACCAGGCTGCTCTCGGTGCGGCGCGCGAGTTCCTCGAGGATCGCATCGCGCTCCTCGCGTTCGGCGCCGCGCACCTTCACCTTGATGAGCTCGTGATCGTGCAGCGCGCGCGACGTTTCCTTCGCGACCGCCTCGGTGAGGCCGGCCGCGCCGATGTGAATGACGGGTTTGAGGGAGTGGGCGAGACCGCGCAGGTATCGCCGCTGTCTTTCGCTGAGTTCCATCACTGCATTGTACCGGCCGATGAGCGATGGGGCAGGAGCCTCCTCGCGGGCCGGGAGACCCACGGATGACACGCCGTTCGAAGAGCAGCGGCCGCTGGCTGCGCGAGCACTTCTCCGACCCGTTCGTGCAGCGGGCGCAGGCGGAGGGCTGGCGCTCGCGGGCGGTATTCAAGCTCGAGGAAATCGACCGCAGGGAGCACCTGCTGCGCCCCGGAGACGTCTGCCTGGATCTCGGGGCCGCACCGGGCGCCTGGAGTCAGTACGCGCGGCGCCGGGTCGGCCGCCGCGGGCGGGTCGTTGCTACCGACATCCTGCCCATGGACCCCATCGAGGGCGTGGAGTTCGTGCAGGGAGATTTCCGGGAGCAGGAGGTCTTCGACCGGATCCTGGCACTGGTTCCCGAGCGGGGCGTGGACGTCGTACTGTCCGACATGGCGCCCAACCTGAGCGGGGTGGACGCCATCGACCAACCCCGCTCGATGTATCTCGCCGAGCTCGCCCTGGACCTCGCCGGCCGTGTCTTGAAGCCTGGCGGCAGTGCCCTGATCAAGGTGTTCCAGGGTGCCGGGTTCCAGGAGCTCCTCGCCGCCGCGCGCCGCAGCTACGCCAAGGTAAAGCTGTACAAACCGGAAGCCTCGCGCGCGCGCAGCCCCGAGATGTACTTGCTGGCTAAGCACCTCTCGATGGTGTAGGTTCGATTCGGGCGCCCAGCGCTCCCCGACATGAGGTCCCTGCCTTGAACGATCTGACGAAAAACATCCTGCTCTGGGTCGTCATCGTGCTGGTGCTGCTCGCGGTGTTCAGCCGCTACATGCCGGCCGTCGGCCAGCCCGAGGAGATCCGCTACTCCACGTTCCTCTCGGACGTGAAGGCGAACCGGGTCGAATCGGTGGTGCTGCAGGGCGAGATGATCTACGGGGTCCGGAAGGACAAGACCCAGTTCAAGACCTACAACCCGGAGACGGATTACACCGCGCTGATCGGCGCTCTCCAGAAAGCGGACGTCGCCATCGAGGGCCGGCCGCCGAAGCAGCCGAACTTCCTCGCGCAGCTCCTGCTGCAACTCGCACCGGCGCTGCTCCTCATCCTGGTGTTCGTCTACATGCTGCGCCAGATGCAGGGCGCATCGGGCGGGCGGGGCGCCATGTCGTTCGGCAAGAGCAGGGCGCGGCTGCTCGGTGAGGATCAGGTCAATGTCACGTTCGCCGACGTCGCCGGTGTCGACGAGGCGAAGCAGGAGGTCGCGGAGATCGTCGACTTCCTGAAGGACCCGGGCAAGTTCCAGAAGCTCGGCGGCAAGATTCCGAAGGGCGTGCTGATGGTCGGCCCGCCGGGCACCGGCAAGACGCTGCTCGCGCGCGCCATCGCGGGCGAAGCGAAGGTGCCGTTCTTCACCATTTCCGGCTCCGACTTCGTCGAGATGTTCGTGGGTGTCGGTGCCTCGCGCGTGCGCGACATGTTCGAGCAGGCGAAGAAGCACGCGCCCTGCATCATCTTCATCGACGAGATCGACGCCGTCGGCCGGCACCGCGGTGCGGGCCTCGGCGGCGGCCACGACGAGCGCGAGCAGACGCTGAACCAGCTGCTCGTCGAGATGGACGGTTTCGAGGGCAACGAAGGCATCATCGTCATCGCGGCGACGAACCGTCCCGACGTGCTCGATCCGGCGCTGCTGCGTCCGGGCCGCTTCGACCGTCAGGTGGTCGTGCCGCTGCCCGACGTGCGCGGCCGCGAGCAGATCCTGCGCGTGCACATGCGGCGTGTGCCGCTCGCGGATGACGTCAAGCCCGCGACGATCGCACGCGGTACGCCGGGCTTCTCCGGCGCAGACCTCGCGAATCTCGTGAACGAAGCGGCGCTCTTCGCCGCGCGCGCCAACAAGCGTGTCGTCGGCATGGAGGAGTTCGAGCGCGCGAAGGACAAGATCATGATGGGAGCCGAGCGGCGCTCCATGGTCATGACCGAGGCGGAGAAGCGCATGACCGCCTATCACGAGGCCGGTCACGCCATCGTCGGCATGAGCGTCCCCGAGCACGATCCCGTGTACAAGGTGACCATCATTCCGCGCGGCCGCGCGCTCGGCGTCACGCAGTTCCTGCCGGAGCAGGATCGCTACAGTCTCTCCAAGCGGCGTATCGAGAGCTCGATCGCCACGCTCTTCGGCGGCCGCATCGCCGAGGAGCTGATCTTCGGTCCCGACGCCGTCACCACCGGCGCATCCAACGACATCGAGCGCGCCACGGAGCTCGCGCGCAACATGGTGACGAAGTGGGGGCTGTCGGATCGGCTCGGGCCGTTGACGTACTCCGAGGACGCGGGCGAGGTGTTCCTCGGTCGCTCCGTGACGCAGCACAAGCAGGTCTCCGACGGCACGGCGCACGCCATCGACGAGGAGGTCCGCCGCGTCATCGAGACGAACTACGCGCGGGCCAAGGAAATCCTGCAGAAGAACATCGACAAGCTGCACCTGATGGCCGAAGCGCTGATGAAGTACGAGACCATCGACGAAGAGCAGATCAAGGACATCATGGCAGGCCGTGCGCCGCGTCCGCCGAGCGACTGGGACGACACGCTGTCGAACCGCACGCCGCCGCGGCCGGAGCCCGAAGGCGAGCCGGGACCCATCGGCACGCCGGCCGGTCAGCACTGACCCTCGCGGCGCACCCGCTCCTCGTCACATCCGGAGCGGCGGGAGCAGCAGCGCCCTTCTACGCGTGAACCCTCTCCCCGCAACGCGGGGAGAGGGTTGTAGACTCTCGGTCCCATGCATCTCGTCTGCGGAACGCGCACGCTCGATCTCTCGCGGCCCGTCGTCATGGGCATCCTCAACGTCACGCCGGATTCGTTCTCGGACGGCGGGCGTTTCTTCGATCCTGGCGTCGCGCTGGAACACGCGCTGCGCATGCGTGAGGAGGGCGCGGCGATCATCGACGTCGGCGGAGAGTCGACGCGGCCGGGCTCGGAGCCCGTGCCGGCCGAGGAGGAGATCCGCCGCGTGGTACCGGTGATCCGGCGCCTCGCGGCCGAGACCGACGCGATCATCTCCGTCGACACGAGCAAGCCCGAAGTCATGCGCGCCGCCGCGGACGCCGGTGCGCACATGATCAACGACGTCTACGGCCTCAGGCTCCCCGGTGCGCTCGAGGCGGCGGCCGCGACGGACTGCGCCGTGTGCCTGATGCACATGCAGGGTGAGCCCCGCACGATGCAGGTGAACCCCACCTACGAGGAGGTCGTGACCGAAGTCAAGGCATTCCTGCTCGAGCGGGTGCAGGCTTGCCGGGACGCGGGGATCGACGAGCGGCGCATCGTCATCGATCCGGGATTCGGGTTCGGCAAGACGGTGGAACACAACCTCGAGCTGCTGCGGCGGCTCGACGAGCTCACGGCAACGGGCTGGCCGGTGCTGGCCGGTCTGTCGCGGAAGTCGATGCTCGGGAGGATCCTCGGCCGCCCGGTCGAGGAGCGGCTCGCGGGGAGCCTCGCGCTCGCGATGATCGCGGTCGAGCGTGGCGCACGGATCATGCGTGTGCACGACGTCGCCGCCACCGTGGACGTGCTGAAGGTGCTGAGCGCGGTACGAGAGGGAGGTTGATTCGGTGAGTCGGCGGTATTTCGGTACGGACGGCGTTCGCGGCCGTGTGGGCGAGCACCCGATGACGGTGGACTTCGCGCTGCGTCTCGCCAGTGCCGCGGCACGCGTGCTCGCGCCCAACGGCGGCAAGGTGCTCATCGGCAAGGACACGCGGCTGTCCGGTTACATGTTCGAGTCGGCGCTCGAGGCGGGTTTCGTCGCCGCCGGTGTGGACGTGCTGCTCATCGGGCCGCTGCCGACGCCGGGCATCGCCTACATGACGCGCCATTTCCGCTGCGACTTCGGCGTGGTGATCAGCGCGTCGCACAACCTCTACGACGACAACGGCATCAAGTTCTTCGACTCATCCGGCGCGAAGCTCTCCGACGAGCTCGAGGAGCGCATCGAAGCCGAGCTCGACCAGCCGCCGGTGACGGTTACGTCGCGGAGCCTCGGACGCGCCACCCGCGTGGACAAGGCACGCGTCGAGTATCAGTCGTTCTGCGCTTCGACGCTGCCGCCAGGAGTCGACCTGTCGGGGCTCAAGATCGTGATCGATTGCGCGAACGGTGCCGCGTACAAGGTCGGGCCGCGTCTGCTGGCCGACCTCGGCGCCGAGATCGTGCCGATCGGCTCGTCACCGAACGGTCGCAACATCAACGATGGCTGCGGCTCGACCGCGCCCGATCTCCTGCAGCTCACGGTCCCGGGCGTGCGGGCGAACGTCGGCATCGCGCTCGACGGCGACGGCGACCGGCTGGTGATGGTCGATCACCTGGGCCGGCTCGTCGACGGCGATCAGCTCCTGTACGTCATGGCGCTCGCGCGCAAGCAGGCGGGCACGCTGCAGGGGCCGGTCGTGGGCACGGTGATGAGCAACCTCGGGCTCGAGCTCGCGCTGCGCCAGCATGGGATCGAGTTCCGCCGTGCGCCGGTCGGCGACCGCTACGTGCTCGGCATGCTGCGCGAGTGCGGCGGCGTGCTCGGCGGTGAGACGTCGGGACACATCCTCTGTCTCGACAAGACCACGACGGGCGATGCGCTCGTCAACGCGCTGCAGGTGCTGGCGATCATGAAGCAGACCGGCCGCTCGCTCGCGGAGCTCACCGCGGGCATGCACAAGTACCCGCAGGTGCTGCTCAACGTGAAGGTGGCGCGGCGCTTCGATCCGAAGACCGTGCCGGCGGTTCAGGAGGCCGTCGAGCGCATCGAGAAGCGCCTCGCCGGCGAAGGCCGCGTCGTGCTGCGCGCCTCCGGCACGGAGCCCGTCATCCGCGTCATGGTCGAGGGAAGAGAGGAAGCCGCGACACGCGCGCTCGCCACCGAGCTCGCCGACGTGGTGCGCGCGGCCGCCGTGTAGCGGCCTTTCGGTTTATCCCTATTCGCGCGTATCACCGGGCAGGCAGGCCCTGAGGCGGGAGGGAGAGTGAGTGCGAGCGTTGCGCCCGCTGCACTGCGTGGCTATCATCGCGCGCCTTTTTTGAGAATCCCCGTGCGTTGATTCGCGCCGGCGGAAGGACAGGAGATGCGGCGTCCCATCGTTGCCGGAAACTGGAAGATGCACGGCTCGCGTGCCGAGAACGCGCGGCTGATCGAGGAGATCGCCGCGGGTTTTCCGGAGCGGCCGGCCGCCGCATGCATCGTGTGTCCGCCCTTCGTGTATCTGCAGGAGGTCGGAAGACTCCTGCGCGATGCGGAGCTCGACTCACAGATCGAGCTCGGCGCTCAGGACTGCTGCGCCGAGGCGCAGGGGGCGTATACCGGTGAAGTCTCTGCGGCGATGCTCAGGGACGTGGGCTGCACGTACGTGATCGTCGGGCACTCGGAGCGTCGCACCCTGTACGGTGAGGACGATCAGCTCGTGGCGCGCAAGTTCGCGGCGGCGCAGTCGAAGGGACTCGTGCCGATCCTGTGCGTCGGCGAGCAGCTCTCGGAGCGTGAAGCCGGGCTCACGAACCAGGTCGTCGGGCGTCAGCTCGATGCCGTGCTCGAGCTGTGCGGTGCCGATGCCTTCGCAGGTGCCGTCATCGCGTACGAGCCCGTCTGGGCGATCGGGACCGGTCGCAATGCGACGCCGGAGCAGGCGCAGGAAGTACACGCGTTCATCCGGGGACGGATCGGCGCACGTAATGCTAGAATTGCAGCGGAGACACGCATTCTCTATGGCGGCAGCGTGAAGGCCGGGAACGCGGCGGAGCTGTTCGCGATGCCCGACGTCGACGGCGGTCTGATCGGCGGCGCTTCGCTCAAGGCCGAGGAGTTTCTGGCTATTCTGGGGGCTGCCCGCTCATAGGGCGCAGGTTCTGCGATGTTGCGTACGGCACTGTCGATCCTGCAGTTCTTCGTCTCGGCCGCGATCATCGGCCTCGTGCTGCTTCAGCGCGGCAAGGGCGCCGACGCGGGCGCGGGCTTCGGTGCCGGGGCCTCGGGAACCGTATTCGGCGCGCGGGGTGCGCGCACGGCTCTGTCGCGGGCAACCGCGATCCTGGCTGCGATCTTCATGGTCAACAGCCTGGTGCTCGCGTACATCGGTAATCAGGCGGCCGAAGAGAGGCCGGCGACGATCCTGGACCAGGCGGGTGAGTCCGTGCCCGAGCCGGCGACTGCCGCGCCTGCTGCGACGGATGCCGTGCCGGAGCCTGCATCTCCGCCGGTTCCGGCGCCTGCGGGCGAATCCTCGGGTGACCGGCCTGTGCAGTGATCTCCAGCTCGAAAATCTGCCGACGTGGTGGAATTGGTAGACACACTAGCTTGAGGGGCTAGCGGCGCGAGCCGTGTCGGTTCGAATCCGACCGTCGGCACCAAATTTTCGAGCCTGACTGTTACAATGCGCGCCTTTGTTTGAGGGGCGGCGAGGCGCCGGTGGGCGTGCTGTCCCGTACGAGCTTGGGCGTCGAGAAAATGCTGTCCAATTACCTCCCGATCCTGATCTTCCTGATCGTCGCGGCGGGCGTCGCCGTGGTGCTGCTCGTCCTCGGCACGGGCATCGGCCGCTACTTCGCCCGCTTCCACGGCGATCGTGAGAAGCTCTCGCCGTACGAGTGCGGTTTCGAGGCCTTCGAGGACACCCGGCGCAAGTTCGACGTCCGCTACTACCTCGTGGCGATCCTCTTCATCGTGTTCGATCTCGAGATCGCCTTCCTCTTTCCCTGGGCCGTATCGCTCGGAAACATCGGCACGTTCGGCCTCGTCGCGATGGGAATCTTCCTTGCAATACTCGTCGTGGGCTTCATCTACGAGTGGAAGAAAGGAGCTCTCGAGTGGGACTAGATCCTGAAGGCGCAGAGGGCTTCGCGCAGCGCGGCTTCCTCACGACGCAGGTCGACAATCTCGTCAACTGGGCCCGTACCGGTTCCCTGTGGCCCATGACCTTCGGCCTCGCGTGCTGCGCGGTCGAGATGATGCACGCAGGCGCGTCGCGGTACGACCTCGACCGCTTCGGCGTGATCTTCCGGCCGAGCCCGCGTCAGTCCGACGTCATGATCGTGGCGGGCACGCTCGTGAACAAGATGGCGCCGGCGCTGCGCAAGGTGTACGACCAGATGGCCGAGCCGCGCTGGGTCATCTCGATGGGCTCGTGCGCGAACGGCGGCGGCTACTACCACTATTCGTACTCGGTCGTGCGCGGCTGCGACCGCATCGTGCCCGTGGACGTCTACGTTCCCGGCTGCCCGCCGACGGCGGAAGCGCTGATCTACGGCATCATCCAGCTGCAGAAGAAGATCGCGCGCACCAGCACGATCGCACGCTGAACGAGGAGATTTCGCGGTGACGGAGCGCATCGAAGCTCTCGCCCAGAAAGTGATCGCGCGCCTTGGTGACCGGGTGCGCCGCCTTCCGTCGCTCCCCGATGAGCTCGCCTTCGAGGTCGAGCCGGAATCGCTCCTCGACGTCTGCCGCACGCTGCGCGATGCCCCCGAGCTCCGCTTCGAGATGCTCATGGACATCGCGGGCATCGACTTCCTCGACTACGGGCGCGACGAGTGGCAGACACAGTCCGCCACCCGCAGCGGCTTCAGCCGCGGATCGCGCCGGCTCGTCGGGCCGCGGCCGCCGACCATGGAGCGCCGTTTCGGCGTCGCTTACCAGCTCCTTTCGATCACGCACAACGAGCGGCTTCGGCTGCGCGTGCTCTGCCGGGACAACGAGGAGCCGGTGGTCGATTCGGTCGTGGACATATGGGCGTCGGCCAACTGGTTCGAGCGCGAGGCCTTCGATCTCTTCGGCATCCTGTTCCGCGGACACCCGGATCTGCGGCGCATCCTCACGGACTACGGCTTCGTCGGTCATCCGTTCCGCAAGGACTTCCCGATGATCGGCAACGTCGAGGTGCGCTACGACCCCGAGAAGAAGCGCGTGGTGTACGAGCCGGTGAGCATCGTGCCGCGCGTGGTCGTGCCGAAGGTGATCCGCAGGGACGAGCGTTACTCGCCGGCGCTGCGCGACGCGGCCGGGACGGGAAAGCAGTGAGGAAGACCGGATCGGAAGCCGTCGCGCCTGACGCCGGCCCGCACACACTATGAGCGAGATCCGCAACTACACGATGAACTTCGGGCCGCAGCATCCGGCGGCCCACGGCGTGCTGCGCCTCGTCCTCGAGATGGACGGCGAGGTGATCCAGAAGGCCGATCCGCACATCGGCCTGCTGCACCGGGCGACCGAGAAGTTCGCGGAGACCAAGCCCTACAACCAGACGATCCCGTACATGGATCGCCTGGACTACGTCTCGATGATGTGCAACGAGCACGCGTACGTGCTCGCCATCGAGCGGCTGCTCGGCATCAAGCCGCCGATCCGCGCCCAGTACATCCGCGTGATGTTCGACGAGATCACGCGCATCCTGAACCACCTGATGTGGCTCGGCTCGCACGGGCTCGACATCGGCGCGATGACCGTCTTCCTCCTCTGCTTCAAGGAGCGCGAGGAGCTGATGGACGTGTACGAGGCGGTCTCGGGCACGCGCATGCACGCGGCGTACTACCGCCCGGGCGGCGTGTACCGCGATCTGCCGGACTCGATGCCGAAGTACAAGCCGTCCAAGTGGCGCTCGCAGAAGGAAGTCGACCGCCTGAACGAGGCGCGCTCGGGCACCATGCTCGACTTCATCTGGGCGTTCACCGAGCGATTCCCGAAGAGCATCGACGACTACGAGACGCTGCTCACCGACAACCGCATCTGGAAGCAGCGCACGGTGAACATCGGCGTCGTCTCGCCGGAGCGGGCGATGCAGCTCGGCTTCTCGGGACCCATGCTGCGCGGCTCGGGTATCGCGTGGGATCTGCGCAAGAAGCAGCCGTACGAGGTGTACGACCGGCTGGATTTCGACGTTCCGGTCGGCGTGAACGGCGACTGCTACGACCGGTACCTGGTGCGCATCGAGGAGATGCGCCAGTCGAACCGCATCATCCGCCAGTGCGTGGAGTGGCTGAAGGCCAACCCCGGCCCCGTGATGATCGACGACCGCAAGATCCGCCAGCCGCGCCGCGAGGACATGAAGGGCGACATGGAATCGCTCATTCACCACTTCAAGTTCTTCACGGAGGGCTACTGCGTGCCGGAGGGAGAGACGTACGCGGCGATCGAGGCGCCGAAGGGCGAGCTCGGCGTCTATCTCATCTCCGACGGCGCGAACAAGCCCTACAGGCTCAAGGTGCGTGCGCCGGGCTTCGCGCATCTGGCCGCGCTCGACGAGATGGTGCGCGGTCACATGCTGGCGGACGTCGTGGCCGTGATCGGCACGCAGGACATCGTTTTCGGGGAGATCGACCGGTGACGCAGACCACGGGAGGCGCGGCCGCGCTGCTCTCGGAGCACACGCGCCAGGAGATCGACCGCTGGGTGGCGAAGTTTCCGCCGGGCCGGCAGCGCTCCGCGGTGATCGCGGCGCTGCGCGCCGCGCAGGAGCAGAACCAGGGGTACCTCACCAAGCCGCTCATGGACGCGGTGGCGGAGTACCTGAACCTCCCGCCGATCCAGGTGTACGAGGTGGCGAGCTTCTATTCGATGTTCGAGCTGCATCCATGCGGCCGGCATCACGTGAGCATCTGCACGAACATCTCGTGCATGCTGAACGGCGCCGACGAGATCGTGGCGCACGTCGAGAAGAAGCTGGGCATCCGCCTCGGCGAGAGCACGCCCGACGGACGCATCTTCCTCAAGCGCGAGGAGGAGTGTCTCGCGGCGTGCACCGGCGCGCCGATGATGATGGTCGATCACATCTACTACGAGAATCTGACGCCGGAGAAGGTCGATCAGATCCTCGACGAGCTGAAGTGACACGATGGCGTCCTACGAAGACAAGATGAATCTCGTGGTCTTCGAGCCGCTCAAGTACGAGCGCTCGTGGACGCTGGAGACCTACCGCAAGATCGGCGGCTACCAGGTGTGGGAGCGCATCCTCGCCGAGAAGCCGCCGCGCGAGGAGATCATCGAGGCGGTCAAGGCGTCGGGGCTGCGCGGCCGCGGCGGCGCGGGCTTCCCGACCGGCACGAAGTGGAGCTTCATGCCGCGCAATGTGCCGGGCCAGAAGTACGTCGTCTGCAACTCGGACGAGAGCGAGCCCGGCACCTGCCACGACCGCGACATCCTGCGCTACAACCCGCACGCGCTCATCGAAGGCATGGCGATCGGCGGCTACGCGATGGGCGCGACGGTCGGCTACAACTACATCCGCGGCGAGTTCCTCGGTGAGCCCATTCCGCGCTTCGAGGCTGCGCTGAAGGAGGCATACGACGCGGGTCTCCTCGGCAAGAACATCCGCGGATCCGGGATCGATTTCGATCTCTACACGTTCCACGGCGCGGGCGCCTACATCTGCGGCGAGGAGACGGCGCTGCTCGAGTCGCTCGAGGGCAAGCCGGGCAAGCCTCGCTTCAAGCCGCCGTTCCCGGCGAACTTCGGTCTCTACGGCCGGCCGACGACGATCAACAACACGCAGAGCTACGCGTCGGTCCCGACGATCCTGCGCAAGGGACCGCAGTGGTTCGCCAGCCTGGGGCCGCCCAACTCCGGCGGCACCGTGATCTTCTCGGTCTCGGGCCACGTCGCGAAACCGGGCAACTTCGAGCTTCCGCTCGGCATTCCCTTCCGCGATCTCCTCGAGCTCGCGGGCGGCGTGCGCGGCGGGCGCAAGCTCAAGGCCGTGATCCCCGGCGGCTCGTCGGTGCCGGTTCTGCCGGCCGAGAAGATTCTCGCGGCCAACATGGACTACGACTCGCTGCGTGCCGCGGGCTCCGCGCTCGGCTCCGCGGCGGTCATCGTCATGGACGAGACCACGTGCATGGTGCGGGTGCTCGAGCGGCTCTCGCGCTTCTACATGTCCGAGTCCTGCGGACAGTGCACGCCGTGCCGCGAGGGCACCGGCTGGCTCAACCGCACCATCCGCCGGATCCTGGCGGGGCAGGGGCGTCGCACGGATCTGGACCTGCTCGTCGACGTCGCGAACCGCATCGAGGGTCACACCATCTGCGCGCTGGGCGATGCCGCCGCGTGGCCGGTGCAGAGCTTCATCCGCCACTTCCGCCACGAGTTCGAGTACATGATCGACCACGGCGGACGGAGCATCGTCCAGGAGCAGCTCGGTACGGTGGCGGCGTGAGATCTGACGGGCGCCGCGGGCGGCGCGCGCGAACTGGCGCTGAGGATTGAGACTTTGGATCCCAAAGCAGAAGACCTGGTCAACATCGAAGTCAACGGCGTGCCGCTGAAGGCGCGCAAGGGCGAGATGATCATTCGCGTCACGGACGCGAACGGCATCTACGTCCCGCGCTTCTGCTACCACGACAAGCTCTCGGTGGCGGCGAACTGCCGCATGTGCCTGGTCGAGGTCGAGAAGGCTCCCAAGCCCATGCCCGCCTGCGCGACGCCGGTCGCCGAGGGCATGAAGATCTTCACCAACTCGGCGAAGGCCCTCGGCGCGCAGCGCGCGACGATGGAATTCCTGCTCATCAATCATCCGCTCGACTGCCCGATCTGCGACCAGGGCGGCGAGTGCGAGCTGCAGGACCTCGCGGTCGGCTTCGGACGCGACATCTCGCGCTACACGGAACGCAAGCGCGTGGTGGCCGACGAGAACCTGGGCCCGCTGATCGCCACCGACATGACGCGCTGCATTCACTGCACGCGCTGCATCCGCTTCAGCGAGGAGATCGCGGGCTATCCCGAGCTCGGCATGATCGGCCGCGGCGAGCAGGCGAGGGTGCGCGTGTACGTCGAGCGCACCGTCGATCACGAGCTCTCGGGCAACGTCATCGATCTGTGCCCGGTCGGCGCGCTCGTCTCGAAGCCGTACCGCTTCCGTGCGCGCGCGTGGGAAATGACCGCGCATCCGCTCGTCTCGCCGCACGACGGCGTGGGCACGAACCTGTTCGCGCACGTGCTGCGCGGCAGGCTGATGCGCGTGGTGCCGCGCGAGAACGACGCGATCAACGAGACGTGGATCGCGGACCGCGACCGCTTCAGCTACGAGGGCATCTACAGCGCGGACCGGCTGCAGACGCCGATGATCCGCACCGAGCAGGGGTGGGAAGCCGTCGACTGGCAGACCGCGCTCAATGCCGCCGCGGAAGGCCTGCGTGCGCGTGCGAGCGAGCTCGGCGCGCTCGCGAGCAGCTCGAGCACCGTCGAGGAGCTCTATCTCCTCAACCGGGTGGTCCGCGGTCTCGGCTCGAACAACGTCGATCATCGCCTGCGCCGGAAGGACTTCCGCGACCAGGACGCCGATCCGCGCTATCCGTCGCTCGGCATGCGCATCGCGGACGTCGATCGCCTCGGCTCTCTGCTCGTCATCGGCTCGAATCTGCGCCGCGAAGTGCCGATGCTCGCGCATCGCGTGCGCAAGGCGGCTCGCGGCGGCGCCAGAATCGCTTTCGTCAATCCCGCGCGCTTCGAGTACCTGTTCCCGGTTGCCGGCTATCTCGAGGCGCCGATCGCCGCGCTCGCTGCCGAGCTCGCTGCGATCCTCGCGGCGCTCACTCAGGACGCACCGCAGAACGTTCCGGCACACCTCGCCGATGCCGTGCGCGAGGCCCGCGTCACCGACGCGCATCGTGCGCTCGCATCCGAGCTCACGACCGGCGAGCGCCGCGCCGTGTGGCTCGGCGCGCTGGCGCTGCGGCACCCGGCTTACGCGGATGTGCGCGCGCTCGCTGCGGCCATCGCACAGGCCGCCGGCGCGTCGTTCGGTGAGATCGCTGAAGGCGCGAATGCGGCCGGTGCCTATCTCGCCGGCGCCGTTCCGCATCGTACGGCAGGCGGCAGGCCCGTTGCGTCGGCCGGGCTCAATGCGGCCGAGATGCTGAGCCGGCCGCTCAAGGCCTATGTGCTCTTCGGCGGGATCGAGCCGTGGATCGATGCGCTCGATGCCGGCTGCACGCGCGTGCTCGCCGGATCGGAGTTCGTCGTCGCCGTCACGCCGTTCGCGAGCGAGACGCTCAAGCAGGTTGCTCACGTGCTGCTGCCGATCGGCACCTTCGCCGAAACGTCGGGCACGTACGTGAATCTGGAAGGACAGTGGCAGAGCTTCGCAGGTGCCGCCCAGCCCGTGGGCGAGGCGCGTCCGGGGTGGAAGGTGCTGCGCGTGCTCGGCAACGTGCTCGGACTCGAGGGCTTCGACTACCAGTCGTCCGAGGACGTGCTGGAGGAACTGCGCGGGCAGTGCGGCGATGCCGCGCCGGAAGGCTACTGGGGTACACATCGGGCCGGCGTGCAGACGCCCGCGGCCGGCGTGGTCGATCTGCCCATGTATCAGATCGATGCGCTCGTGCGCCGCGCACCCGCGCTCCAGCGGACCCGCGAGGGACGCAGGGCGCCGGTGACCTACTGATTCGACAGGACGGGGACTCGTGCTGGATTCGATCTCATCGCTGTGGTTCGGTCTGCCGGATTACGCGCGCTCGACGGCGTGGATCCTGCTGATCACCGTCTCGATCATCATCTGCGTGGCGCTCCTCACGCTGTGGGAGCGCAAGGTGATCGGCTGGATGCAGCTCCGGCGGGGACCGAACCGCGTGCGCATCTTCGGCCTGCTGCCGGGACTCGGCCAGCCGTTCGCCGACGTCATCAAGCTCCTCATGAAGGAGGTCGTCGTCCCGGCGAACGCGAACAAGTTCCTGTTCCGGATCGCGCCCATCATCGCCCTGGTGCCGGCCTTCGCGACGTGGGCCGTCATTCCGCTGTCGCCGGAGCTCGTCGTCGCGGACATCGACGCGGGTCTCCTGTACGTGCTCGCGCTCACGTCGATGGGCGTGTACGGCATCATCCTCGCGGGATGGTCCGCGAACTCCAAGTACGCCTTTCTCGGTGCGATGCGCTCGGCCGCGCAGATCGTCGCGTACGAGATCGCGATGGGTTTCGCCCTCGTCGGCGTGCTGATGGCGGCGGGGAGTCTCAATCTCGGGAAGATCGTGCTCCAGCAGCAGGGCGGACCGCTCGCCTGGAACTGGTTCTGGCTCTTCCCGCTGTTCGTCGTCTATTTCATCTCGGGAGTCGCGGAGACCAACCGCGCGCCGTTCGACGTCGCGGAAGGCGAGTCGGAGATCGTGGCGGGCTTCCACGTCGAGTACTCGGGAATCGCCTTCGCGATCTTCTTCCTCGCCGAGTACGCGAACATGATCCTCATCTCGGCCCTCACGTCGGTGATGTTCCTCGGCGGATGGCTGAGTCCCTTCGAGGGCTACCCGATCATCGGCGACACTTTCCTCGCGAAGCCGAGCTTCTTCTGGCTCGGCCTCAAGATCTTCGTCTTCCTGTTCCTTTTCCTGTGGTTCCGGGCCACCTTTCCGCGCTATCGCTACGACCAGATCATGCGCCTGGGGTGGAAGGCTCTCATTCCAGTGACGCTGGTGTGGATCGCGGTCGAGGGTCTCATGGCCCACTTCCGCATCGGCCCCTGGTCGTCGTGAAGGATCGTCCATGGCCGTCAATCCGTTGAAGACATTTCTGCTGCCCGAGCTGCTCAAGGGCATGCTCGTCACGTGGCGGACCTTCCTCAGCCCGAAGTACACGCTGAACTACCCTGAGGAGAAGACGCCGCAGTCCCCGCGCTTCCGCGGTCTGCACGCGCTGCGCCGTTATCCCAACGGCGAGGAGCGCTGCATCGCCTGCAAGCTGTGCGAGGCCGTCTGCCCCGCGGTGTGCATCACGATCGAATCCGACGTTGCGCCCGACGGCACGCGCCGCACGACGCGGTACGACATCGACCTCTTCAAGTGCATCTTCTGCGGCTTCTGCGAGGAAGCCTGTCCCGTCGATGCCATCGTGCTCACCCGCATCCACGAGTACCACATGGAGCATCGGGGGGAGAACATTCACTCGAAGGACAGGCTGCTCGCGATCGGCGAGCGCTACGAAGCCATGATCGCCGCCGACAAGGCGGCCGACGCGAAGTACCGCTAGGGAAGGCGTGGGGGGTACTGATCCGGTGCTGGTGCAGATACTGTTCTATCTCTTCGGCGCGTTCCTCGTCGCCTCGGCGCTCGGGGTGATCGTGGCACGCAATCCCGTGCACTCGGCGCTCGCGCTCGTGCTGTGCTTCGTCACCTCGGCGGCGATCTGGCTGCTGCTCGAGGCGGAGTTCCTCGCGGTGGTGCTGGTGCTCGTGTACGTCGGCGCGGTGATGGTGCTGTTCCTGTTCGTGGTCATGATGCTCGACATCGACCTCGCGGAGCTGCGCAGCGGCTTCACGCGCTACGCCTGGCTCGGCTGGATCACGGCCGGCGTCGTCATCGTGGAGATCGTCGGGGTCGTGACCGCGCGCAACCTCGGCGTGGACGTCACGCGCGGCACGGTGCCGCTGCCCGAGGACTACAGCAACACCGCCGAGCTCGGCAACGTGCTCTACACGCGCTTCGCCTATCCGTTCGAGCTCGCGGCGATGCTGCTGCTCGTCGCGATCATCGCCGCGATCGCGCTCACCATGCGGCGCCGGCCGGGACTCAAGGTACAGGACGTCGCGAAGCAGGTGGCGGTGCGCCGCGAGGAGCGCGTGCGCATCGTCAAGATGGATCCGGAGAAGCGCCCGTGATCACGCTCGCCCATCTCCTCACGCTGTCGGCGATCCTGTTCGCCATCTCGATCGCGGGCATCTTCCTGAACCGCAAGAACGTGATCCTGCTCCTCATGTGCGTGGAGCTGCTGCTCCTCGCGGCGAACTTCAACTTCGTCGCGTTCTCGCGCTTCCTGGGGAATCTCGACGGACAGGTGTTCGTGTTCTTCGTCCTGACCGTGGCGGCGGCCGAGTCCGCCATCGGGCTTGCGATCCTCGTGGTGCTCTTCCGCTCGCGCAGGAGCATCAACGTGGAAGACCTGAACACCATGAAGGGCTGACGGCGCTGCCATGAATCCGAATCTGCTCCTCGCCATCGTCCTGCTGCCGCTCGCCGGTGCGATCATCGCCGGTCTCGGCGGTCGCCTGGTCAGCCGCATGGCTGCGGCCTACGTGACCATCGCGGGAGTCGCCATCTCCTGCGTCCTGTCGCTGATCGTCCTCAAGCAGATCTACTGGGACGGCGTGCCGGCGTTCAACGGCCCGGTCTACACGTGGCTGGTGAGCGACGGCGTGACCATGCAGGTCGGCTTCCTCGTCGACCGGCTCACCGCGCTCATGATGGCCGTCGTGACGTTCGTGTCGCTGTGCGTGCACGTCTACACGATCGGCTACATGCACGACGACCCGGGGTTCAAGCGCTTCTTCAGCTACATCTCGTTGTTCACATTCTCGATGCTGATGCTCGTGATGTCGAACAACTTCATGCAGCTCTTCTTCGGCTGGGAAGCGGTCGGCGTCGTCTCCTATCTCCTGATCGGTTTCTGGTACACGCGGCCGAGCGCGATCTTCGCGAACCTCAAGGCGTTCCTGGTCAACCGCGTGGGCGACTTCGGCTTCGTGCTCGGCATCGCCGGGGTCCTCTACTACACGGGATCGCTCGACTACACGGCGGCATTCGAAGCCGCGCCGCGGATCGCGCAGGAGTCCTTCCCGCTCACGTCGACGACGTCCGTCGAGGCGCTCGGGCTCATCTGCATCCTGCTCTTCATCGGCGCCATGGGTAAGTCGGCGCAGGTGCCGCTGCACGTGTGGCTCCCGGACTCGATGGAAGGCCCGACCCCCATCTCCGCACTGATCCACGCCGCGACGATGGTGACCGCGGGCATCTTCATGGTCGCGCGCATGTCGCCGCTCTTCGAGCACTCGGAGCTCGCGCTCAACTTCGTGCTCATCATCGGCGCGACGACGGCGCTCTTCATGGGCCTGCTCGGCATCGTGAACAACGACATCAAGCGCGTGGTCGCGTACTCGACGCTCTCGCAGCTCGGCTACATGACGGTGGCGCTCGGTGTCTCGGCCTACGGCGCAGCGATCTTCCACCTGATGACGCACGCCTTCTTCAAGGCGCTGCTGTTCCTGGCGGCCGGCTCCGTGATCATCGGCATGCATCACGAGCAGGACATGCGCAAGATGGGCGGGCTCGCGAAGTACATGCCCGTCACGGCGGTCACCTGCTGGATCGGCGCGCTCGCGCTCATCGGCACGCCGTTCTTCTCGGGCTTCTACTCGAAGGACATGATCATCGAGGCCGCCGCGGCGTCGCATCGCTGGGCTGCGCCGTACGCCTACTGGTGCGTGCTCATCGGTGTCTTCGTCACCGCGCTCTACACCTTCCGCATGCTCTTCCTCACCTTCCACGGTGAGGAGCGCTTCCGGACCGCGCACGCGCATGCCGCGAGCCACGGAGGGGAGGGCGGACACGGCGAATCCCACGGTTCAGCCGATGCGCATCACCACGGAGGTGAGCCGCACGAGAGCCCGCCGGTCGTCACGGTGCCGCTCATCGCGCTCGCGATCCCCTCGATCTTCATCGGTCTCTTCACGGTCGGGCCGGTGCTGTTCGGCGGCTACTTCGGCGACTCGATCTTCGTGCTCGAGCGCAACGACGTGCTCGCCGAGCTCGGGCACGAGTTCCACGGCCCCGTCGCCTTCGCGCTGCACGGGTTCATCACGCCGACCTTCTGGCTGGCGCTCGCCGGCGTCGTCACGGCGTGGGTGTTCTTCCTGTGGAAGCCCGGGCTCGCGGACAGAGCCGCGGAGGCACTGCGGCCGATCCGCACGATCCTGGTCAACAAGTACTACTTCGACTGGTTCAACGAGAACGTCATCGCGCGCGGCAGCCGGCTCCTCGGCCGCGCGCTGTGGCGGGGCGGCGATCAGGTGCTGATCGACGGCGCGCTCGTCAACGGCACGGCTGCAACGGTGGGGCGCTTCGGCGGCGTCGTGCGCCTGATCCAGAGCGGCTATCTCTATTCGTACGCCTTCTGGATGTTCATCGGACTCGCGGTGCTCCTGGGCTGGTTCCTCCTGCGCTCGTAGACGGTCACGCATGCAAGGCTTCGGACTTCTCTCGCTCCTGATCTGGCTGCCCATCGTGGCCGGCCTGGTCGTGCTCGCGCTCGGTGAGCGCAACATCGCGGCAGGGCGCTGGGTCGCGCTCGGGGCCTCGGTCGCGACGCTCCTCGCGGCGATCCCGCTCGCGACCGGCTTCGACACCGGCACGGCGAGCTACCAGTTCGTCGAGCGCCTGCCGTGGATTCCGGCGTTCAACTCGTACTACGCGCTCGGCGTCGACGGCATCTCGCTGCCGCTCATCCTGCTGACCGCCTTCATGACCATCCCCGTGATCGTCGCGGGATGGAACGTCATCGAGACCCGCCCGGCGCAGTACTTCGCCTCCTTCCTCATCATGGAAGGGCTGATGATCGGCGTGTTCGCCGCGATGGACGCGCTGCTCTTCTACTTCTTCTGGGAAGCGATGCTGATCCCGATGTTCCTCATCATCGGGGTCTGGGGCGGACCGCGCCGCGTCTACGCCACCATCAAGTTCTTCCTGTACACCTTCTTCGGCTCGGTGTTCATGCTGGTGGCGCTGATCTACATGTACCTGAAGGCGGGCGATTACTCGATCGCCAGCTTCCACGCGCTGCCGCTCACCCTGCAGGAGCAGATCTGGATCTTCCTCGCGTTCCTGCTCGCCTTCGCGGTGAAGGTGCCCATGTGGCCGGTACACACGTGGCTCCCGGACGCCCACGTCGAGGCGCCCACCGGCGGCTCCGTCATCCTGGCCGCCATCATGCTGAAGATGGGCGGCTACGGCTTCCTGCGCTTCAGCCTGCCGATCGCGCCGGATGCGAGCCGCGAGCTCGACCTGCTCATCATCGCGCTGTCGCTCATCGCGGTGATCTACATCGGCTTCGTGGCGCTCGTGCAGCAGGACATGAAGAAGCTCATCGCGTACTCGTCCATCGCGCACATGGGCTTCGTGACGCTCGGTGCCTTCGTGGCCTACGAGATCCTGGCGAACACGGGCGGCACGCAGGGCGCCGCGATGGGCATGGACGGCGCCATGGTGCAGATGATCTCGCACGGCCTCGTCTCCGGCGCGCTGTTCCTCTGCGTGGGCGTGATGTACGACCGGCTGCACAGCCGCGAGATCAGCGCCTACGGCGGCGTCATCAACACCATGCCGAAGTTCGCCGGCTTCATGGTGCTGTTCGCGCTCGCGAACGCTGGCCTGCCGGGTACCTCGGGATTCGTCGGCGAGTTCCTGGTGATCCTCGCGAGCTTCAAGGCGAACTTCTGGTACGCGCTGCTCGCCGCCGTCACGCTGATTCTCGGTGCCGCCTACACGCTCTGGCTCGTCAAGCGCGTGATCTTCGGTCCCGTGGCGAACGAGGGCGTCGCGAGCATGAAGGATCTCAACGGCCGCGAGTTCGCGGTGCTGGGCGTGCTCGCCGTCGCCGTGCTGCTGCTCGGAGTCTGGCCGGCGCCGCTCCTCGAGATGATGCGGCCCTCGATCGAGAACCTCGTCGATCTGGCGCTGCGCACCAAGCTGAGCCCCTAGAAGATTCACATGGCATCCGAAACGACACTGACCTGGGCCACCGTCGCACCCGCAATTGCCGAGATCTACCTCGCGATCGCGGTCTGTGTGCTGCTGCTGGTGGACGTCTTCTACGGCGAAAAGCGCCGCGGCCTGACGCCGACGCTGACGCTGGCCGCGCTCGCGCTCGGCGCGCTGCTCACCGCGCAGTTCGGCGCGGTGACCGAGCGCGTGACGCTCTTCAACGGCATGTTCGTCGCCGACGAGCTCGGTCATTTCCTCAAGCTCGCGGGCTTCGTGTTCGTCGGCTTCGCGCTGCTCTACTCGCGCACCTACCTCGAGCAGCGCGAGATCCTGAAGGGCGAGTACTACGTGCTGGCGCTCACGGCGCTGCTCGGCATTTTCGTGATGGTCTCCGCCGCGAGCCTGCTCACGATGTACATCGGCGTGGAGCTGCTGGCGCTCTCGGTGTACGCGATGGTGGCGTTCGACCGCGATTCCGGCATCGCCGCCGAGTCGGCCATGAAGTACTTCGTGCTCGGCTCCATCGCCTCGGGCGCGCTGCTCTACGGCATGTCGATCGTGTACGGCGTCACCGGCACACTCTCGCTCGACGAGCTGGCGGGCCAGCTCCGCGGCGAGCTCAGCGCCGGCGTGATCCTCGGCCTGGTGTTCATCGTCGTCGCCGTGGCGTTCAAGCTGGGTGCCGTGCCGTTCCACATGTGGCTGCCGGACGTCTACCACGGCGCGCCGACGAGCGTGACACTGTTCATCGGCACCGCGCCGAAGATCGCGTACTTCGCGCTCGCGCTGCGCCTTCTGGCGGAGGGGCTCCAGGGAGCGGTGGCCGAGTGGTCGCAGATGCTGGCCGCGCTGGCGGTGCTCACCCTCGTCGTGGGCAACGTCGTCGCGATCGTGCAGAGCAATCTCAAGCGCATGCTCGCGTACTCGACGATCTCGAACGTGGGCTTCATCGTGCTGGGCTTCGTCGCCGGCACGCCCGAGGGCTACAGCGCCGCGCTCTACTACACGCTCGTCTACGTGCTGATGTCGCTCGGCACCTTCGGTGTGATACTGCTCGCGAGCCGCAAGGGCTTCGAGGCGGACGAGCTGGATCACTACAAGGGCCTGCACGCGCGCGATCCGATGCTCGCGTTCGTGATGATGGTGCTCATGTTCTCGACGGCCGGCATCCCGCCGTTCGTCGGCTTCTGGGCCAAGCTCCGCATCATCCAGGAGCTGTGGGCGACCAGCCACCCGTGGCTCATCCTGATCGCGATCGTGATGTCGGTGGTCGGTGCCTTCTACTACCTGCGGGTCGTGAAGCTGATGTACTTCGACCCCCCGGGCGAGCTGCCTGCGACCGAGCGCAACACCGGCGCCCGCGTCGCGCTCGGCCTCAACGCCGCGGCCGTCGTCCTGCTGGGCCTCCTGCCGGGGCCGCTCCTCGACCTCTGCGCACGCCTGCTCCACTGACGGAGCGGCCTGGAGGGGAAGCGGCCGCCCGAGCCCAACCGGCGGCCCCGGGCGGGCAGTCGCGCCCCGGCCGCAGCTTCGCGCGAGCCTGGTCGCACGTATTGCAATGCCGTGCGAGCCTTCATAGAATGCGCGGCCTTCCTGGTGCGGGGTGGAGCAGTCTGGCAGCTCGTCGGGCTCATAACCCGAAGGTCGCAGGTTCAAATCCTGCCCCCGCTACCACTGTTCCCTACGGCCTGCAGCATCGCGCCCGGCTGAATCGAACCAACGGCCCACGGTGAGCTGTCCGGGCCGGGCTGCAGGTCAATCCGTCGGTTGAACATTTCCCCAGGATCACGCGCCTTCATCGCGGCGCGCGACCCCTTACGTGCACAGCCGAAGGCACTACGGGAACCTGCTTCCGCCGCCGCAGTTCCGCGGCGATTGCGCCGGCTTTCTGGCGTGCAGCGATCAGGAGGCCGAGGGGCGAGGATAGGCGACAGGCAATCACCCCTACGCGTTCGCGCCGGTGCGTGACCCAGTCGCGCTTGTAGGCATCGTCCCCGCTCAGGTAGTCCACTTCACTCACTCTGTCGACGTCGAGTACGTGGCGGAAGAGTGCCGCCGACAGCAGAGTCCCCGCCGAGTACCGCTTGAACGCTTCGTCATAGGCGAGCTTGAAGATGTACGCACGTCTATTCCGCACCAGCCAGAACTGCGCGGCGATCGGTTGTCCGTCAAGCCACGCGACGCCGAGTCGCAGCCATCCTTCGCGTGCGCATATCCGAATCCAGCCCGGCACGAAGTCCGGGTACGGCTCCGGAACCTTCCAGCTGTTCGCGTAGACCTGCACCCAGGCCTTTACTCCGGCCTCAAGGCGCTCGCCGCCTGTGATTATCTCCAGCTCGCCGGTGAACTTCTTTGCCTTGCGCTTCCACGTGTTCACAAGCTGCGAGGGCCTGTCGGCCATGTACTGTTCGAACGAAAGCCCTGCGCAGGGAAGGTACCAGTTCCCGAACGCGAAATAGCGGCGGCCGTACCAAGCAGAGGGGAGCGAATGCCTGACGAGATCGGAATCCTCTTCCGACAAGGGCTGCAGGTTCACTGTCACCGCGCGATGCGACGCGAGCTGATCGAAAATGGCTCGCAGAGCCTCTCTGCGATCGGCGGTGCTGGTCACCAGAGGAGAGTACAGTGAGCAGTAATAGTTTGTCAGCGCATGGATCTGTGTCGGATTCTCAGGACGTTCGTAGAGCAGCATGAGGCTCTCGCCACCGATCCGGTACTCGGGGACGATGTATCGCCAGTCCTCGCGGCCGACCTGCTCGACGAAGTGCAGGAGGAAGCCACTGGAGGCAAACGGATTCTCCTGTGCGTCGAACAGACTCCGGCGTTTCTCTATTAGACTCAGTAGTTCGCTCTTGCGGAGAATGTGCACACGGCCTCCAGATCCGCGTTCCTCTGTGTGCCCGCGAATCCTAGCGGATCGCCTATTCTGCACGCGTCTGGGTCGTTTATGCGTGTGTCATTGCTGCCTGGAAGCGAGAGCTAGGTCTCAATCTGCGGTTGCTCCTTGCGGAATGCGGGAGGGAAGGGGCGACGAGTCGCGCGAAGGCGGTCGGTTATGTGTCCGCAGCGCGGTGGAGTGGATGAACATGTGACGGGAATCTCAGCGCAGACGAATGGCGCGGCGCCGCATCGAATGCAGTGTGAACTCTCGCGATGAACCCGCAGGCGCGTTGACGACGTCTGCAGGCGGATCGTTGCGTCGACGAGGGATTGAAGATGATGCGACTCGTAGCGGCCACAACGTCACGGAGAGTGCTCATCGTTGTCGGCTGCGGGACATGTGTTCCGGTTTCGGCGTCCGAGCCGGAAACTGCATCGGTGAGTGCGACCGGGACCGTCGACGCATCATCGCTGCTCGCAGTGACGCGGACACAGCCGAGCACTGAGTTTCTCCGCTCTCTCGGGATCGAACAGTCGGCGCGTCCGGCGGCCGCGCTGCTGCAGGATCTGCAGGAAAGGCAAGGCGTGCGGCGATACGTGCATCGCACGGAACAGGGTCTACCATCTGCCGCCGGGATGCGCGTGTGACGGTTAGATGAGTCCCGGCGCTGCTGCGGCCGTCACGGGTAATGAACGGGTGCCCGATGCCGCTCCGGCAGTGGAATGAACTCCGTCTCTCCCGGCACCGGATCGAACCGCCCGGCCTTCCAGTCCTCCGCGGCCTGGTTGATACGATCTCTCGAGCTCGAGACGAAGTTCCACCAGATGTGACGCGGGCCGTCCATCGTTTCACCGCCGAGGAGCAGGAGCCGCGCGGGCTCCGGCGCTTCGATGACGACGGCGACGCCGGGCTTCAGCACGACGAGCTGGCCGGACGGGAAGCTCGTTCCGCCGATCCGTGCGAAGCCTTCCACGACGTATACGGCGCGCTCCTCGTGCTCCGCATCGAGCGACAGTCGGCTGCCTTTCGCGAGAGCAGCGTCCGCGTAGAACATCTCCGAGTACGTCTCGACGGGTGATCGCGCGCCGAAGAGCGTTCCGGCGATCAGCCGGATGTGGACGCCTGCGTCGTCGAGCACCGGCAATGCGCTCGCCGGATGGTGCGCGAAGCTCGGCTCGGTTTCCTCGTGGGCTCTGGGCAGTGCGACCCAGGTCTGGATGCCGAAGATCCTCGCCCCACCGACGCGCGCGTGAGGAGGCGACCGCTCCGAGTGTACGATGCCGCGGCCGGCGGTCATCCAGTTGACGGCGCCGGGCTGGATCGGTTGCACGGTGCCCAGGCTGTCCCGGTGCAGGATCTCGCCTTCGAACAGATAGGTCACGGTGGCGAGGCCGATGTGCGGATGCGGCCGCACGTCGAGGCCCTGGCCGGCATGGAGGGCAGCAGGGCCCATCTGGTCGAAGAAGATGAACGGGCCGACCATGCGTCGATGCGGCGAGGGCAGGGCGCGGCGCACCTGAAATCCATCGCCCAGGTCACGCAATGGCGGTTCGATCGCGAGCTCGAGAACGGAATCGGGACTCATTTCACCCTCCCAGCAAGCGGCCCTCCCGGCCGCCGCATCTGTGGACTGCATCCGTGCCCCGGGACCAGGGGGTGGCTTGCCGGCGCCCGGATCGAGGCAGAGAATGGCCCCAGTATGCGCCTCTCTTTTCTCGGGGTGGTGATGCTGCTCGCGGGCTGCAGCACCTTGCCGAGCGTGACGCCCGCGGATGAGGCATGGCTGCTCGGGGGCATCACTTTGCCCGGCCCTGCCGCAGAGGTCACGGAGGCGACAGTTCCTCCGGAAGACCACCTCCTCGCGATCACGCCGGAGATGCAGCGGTTTGCCGAGGAAGCCGTCGCCGGCGCATCGACGCCGCGCGGGAAGGTCCGCGCACTCCTCGAGGCGATCATCGACCCGGCGCGGCTCGGACTGCGTTTCGCGGAGGACGCGACCTACGGTGCGGCCGAAGTGTTCGAGCGACGGCGCGCCGATTGTCTGAGCTTCACGGCGCTCTTCGTGGCCCTGTCGCGGCACGTGGGACTCGATGCGAAGTTCAACGAAGTCGACGTGCCGCCGGTCTGGGACCTGTCCGACTCGGGCACACTCATCCGCTACCGGCACATGAATGCCCTCATACGCCTCGGTCCCGAGCACTGGCAGGTCGTCGACATACTCCCCGAAGACTACGACTCCAGTTTTCCGCAGCGCCCGGTGAGCGACCGCGAAGCGCTCGCGCAGTACTACAACAACCTCGCGGTGCAGTTCCTTCTGCAGGACCGGCTGCGCGAGGCGCAGCAGCATCTCGTCCGGGCGATCGAGCTCGCGCCCCGTACCTCGCATCTGTGGGGCAATCTGGGCTCCACGTACCGCCGCGCGGGCGAGGCCCACGCGGCGAAGCTGGCCTACGTCAAGGCGATGCGGCTCGATCCCGAAGACGAGACGGCGATCAAGAACGCCGCGAGAGCGCTCGCCGCGGATGGCGATACGCGCCTCGCCCGGGCGCTGGCGCATCGCATGACTCAGGTGCAGCGACGCAATCCCTACGATCGCTACCGCGAGGGTCTGGAGGCTCTGGCGGAAGGGCGCTATGAATCTGCCCTGAGACACGCGCGTGCGGCGATCCGTCTCTACGACCGCGAGCACCGTTTTCACTATCTGCTCGGTCTCGTGCACGAGCGGCTCGGAAATACGGAGGCGGCTCGCGAGAGCTTCGAACGGGCGATCGAGCTCGCCTCCGGCGAACGGGCGCAGCGGTACCAGCGCAGGCTCGAGACGCTGCTGTCCGCCAACTGACGCCTTCCCTCGGCGGCGCACGTCTCTCGAGGCGATGAGTGATGCACCGCCTGCGTGCGCGGCAGCGTCCCGGCGAATACCATTCAGTGCCTGGTTCATGCGGGCACGAAAGTTGCCCACGTCCCGCGTTTCCAGTAAATGAGTCGCCGACAAACCTCCACGAAAGAGAGGCATCAATGACCGTCGCCGCATTCACACGTCCGCTGGCATTGGCACTCGTTCTCTGTGCAGTGAACGCAGCTGCCTTCGCGCAGTCGACGGAAGATCCGTACGAGCCGTTCGTCGGTCAGCCCGGCAAGGACGTGGTCTGGGTTCCCACGCCGCAGGCGCTCGTCGACAGGATGCTCGACATGGCGAAAGTCACGCCGGAGGACTTCGTGATCGATCTCGGGTCCGGCGACGGGCGCACGGTGATCACGGCCGCCAAGCGCGGTGCGCGGGCGCTCGGCATCGAGTACGACGGAAACCTCGTGAGGCTCTCACAGCGCAACGCGGAGCGCGAGGGCGTCGCCGACCGCGCGACGTTCGTCGAGCAGGATCTCTTCGAGGCGGATCTCTCGCAGGCGACCGTCATCACCATGTTCCTCCTGCCGAGCATCAATCTTCAGCTGCGCCCGACGCTTCTCAAGCTGAAGCCCGGCACGCGCATCGTGTCGAACACCTTCACGATGGACGACTGGGAAGCGGACGCGACGGAAACGCTCGACCGGGCAAGCGGATGCGAGGGCTCCTGGTGCACGGCGCTGCTGTGGATCGTGCCGGCGCAGGTCGGTGGCACGCATCAGATCCCGCAGGGGGAGCTCACGCTCGAGCAGACATTCCAGATGCTCAAGGGAACGCTGCGCGCGAAGGGCAGGAGCATCCCGGTGGAAGGCAGGGTGATCGGCGAGGAAGTCGTCCTGACCGTAGAGGGCCGCGAGCTGCGCGGCAGAGTGAAGGACGGCAGGCTCGAGATGCAGGGTTGAGGTGTGCGACATGCGCCGCGCATTGCACAGTGCTCTGCTGCTCGCTGCGTGCGTCTCGCTGCCGGTCGCAGCGGTCGCCGGACCCGCTTTCCTGCGCTCCGTGAGCGAGCTCGAGGATCCCCGCGGCTACTGCATCGACGTGCCGGGCTTCGGTGAGTCCCTCGAGCTCGATGGACCGATAGCGACGCACAGCTGCAAGTACGATCGCCCGGGCTTCTACGTCGACGAGCTCGTCGAGCAGACGCAGGAAGGGCGCCTGCGTCTGGTGACGTTCGACCGTTGTCTGGCGGCAGCCTCGCTGACCGCGGGTGCAGCCATCCATGCGGTCGACTGCGGCACCGCGCATCCCTGGAAGCTCGAGAGCAGCGGCCGCCTGATCCCGGCCGGCGCCGCGAATCTGTGCCTCACGCTCTCGACGGAGCGCCGCTACGTCAACACGGACGTGATGACGGCGCCGCCGTACTCCTCGCGTGCGATTTCGCTCGAGCCCTGCGCGGAAGATGCGGCGTACCGCCAGCGGTGGCGCTGGTCGGACCCGCACGAGATGCAGACCTGGAATGCGAACACGCTGCGCCGGCGGATGCCCGCGCACATCGCCGAGCGGATTCGCGCGCTCGGTCCCGTGATCGATCCGCCCGCGACGGCCGCGATCTATGCAGGCGAGCCGCGCATGTTCGGACCTGCGGACGTCGAGGTCACGCGCGAGATCCGTTACGGCCCGCATGCCCGCCATCTGCTCGACGTTTACGTCGGCAGGAACCGCCATTCTCCCGTGCCGGCGCCCGTGCTCGTGCTGGTTCACGGCGGAGGCTTCACGGCGGGAAGTCTCGCGAGTCTCGCGGATGCGGCAACTCACTTCGCGGGACTCGGTTTCGTGGTCGTGAACATCACGTACCCGCTCGCGCCCGAAGCGAAGTTCCCTGCCGGGCCGCAGGCAGTCGGTGCGGCGATCCGGTGGACGCGCGACAACGCGAGCCGCTATGGCGGCGATCCCGAGCGCATCTTCGTGCTCGGCGCTTCGGCCGGCGCCACGCACGTGGCGGGCTACGTGTTCATGCCGAGCGTCCTGCCGCCCGACACGCCCGAGGTGGCCGGCGCGATCCTCTATTCGCCGAACTTCGTCGTCGACTGGAACGATCCGGGAGCCGCTGCGCTCTACTACGGCAATGACCGTGCGGCGGTCGAGCGCATGCTCGTGCCCGAGAACATCGAGCGTACGTCGATTCCGGTGCTCACCACGGTTGCGGAGTTCGATCCGATGCCGTTCCAGAAGTCGGCGGCGCACCTCTACCACGTGCTGCTCAACCGTCACGGTGTCCAGACGCGGTTGCGGCAGCTCCCCGGGCACAATCACCTTTCCGTGCAGTTCTCCATCGGCACGCGGGACACGATGTTCGTCGAGGAGGTCCTCGACTTCATCGCCACGACGCCGCGAAGGTCGCCTGCCGGCAGCGAGGCGACTGCGCGAAACTGACGGAGCCGGAAACGGAAGAGCCGACGGTACGGCTGCGCTCGGCAGGCCGTCCGGTGCACTGCGCGGAACGCGTGGAGCGAAGGAGTTCACCGTGAGCATACTGTTCACCCCGCTGCGGGTCGGCAATCTCGAGCTGAGGAACCGCATCGTCATCGCACCCATGTGCCAGTACTCGGCCGTCGACGGCTGCATGAGCGACTGGCACGTGATTCACCTCGGGCATCTCGCCCTCTCGGGCGCGGCGCTGCTCACCATCGAGGCGACGGCCGTGCTGCCCGAGGGCCGCATCACCTACGCCGACGTGGGGCTCTGGTCGGACGAGACCGAAGCCGCGATGGCCCGCGTGCTCGAGACCGTGAGACGCTGGTCGGACATGCCCATCGCGATCCAGCTCGCGCACGCCGGGCGCAAGGCGTCGACGGAAGTGCCGTGGAAGGGCGGAAGACAGATTGCGCCGGATGCGCTCCACGGCTGGCAGACGGTGGCGCCTTCGCCGATACCGTACGCGAAGAGCGACCGTCCACCGGCCGCGCTCGATACGGACGGCCTCGCGCGCATCCGGGAGGCGTTCGCCGCCGCGGCACGCAGAGCAGGGCGGCTCGGCCTCGATGCGGTTCAGATCCACATGGCCCACGGCTATCTGCTGCACGAGTTCCTCTCGCCGCTCTCCAACCGGCGCGAAGACGCCTACGGCGGAAGTCTCGAGAACCGCATGCGCTTTCCGCTCGAGGTCTTCGAAGCGGTGCGCGCGGCGTTTCCGGCGGACAGACCGGTGACGGTGCGCGTGTCGGGAACGGACTGGATGGAGAACGGCTGGGATGTCGAGCAGACGATCGAGTTCGCGAAGGCGCTCGAGGCCCGCGGGTGCTCCGCGATCCACGTCTCGAGCGGCGGACTGGTGCCGGAGCAGCGCATACCGATCGGCCCGAGCTACCAGGTTCCGCTCGCGCGTGCGGTCAAGGCGGCGACGCGCATGCCCGTGGTCGCGGTAGGGCTCATCACCGAGTTCGAGCAGGCCGAGGCGATCGTCGCCACCGGTGATGCGGACTTCGTGGCGCTGGCGCGCGCAATTCTCTTCAATCCACGCTGGCCCTGGCACGCCGCCGCGCACTTCGGCGCGCAGGTCAAGGCGCCGCCGCAGTACCTCCGCTCACAGCCGCGCCGCGTCCGCGATCTGTTCGATTTCGGTCAGTGAGATCCGGCGCCCGGACGCCACTGCGCGAGCCACTCGCGCATCTGCGCGATCTCGGCGCGCTGTGCCGAGAGAATGTCGTCGAGGAGCACATCGATGCCGAAGGGACGGCGCCCGCTCTCGAACTGCCGTTGCTGCTGCTCGAGCGCCATGTCGATCGCGCCCTGATGATGGCGGATCATGCCCTCGAGCCACAGCTGCTCGAACTCGGCGCCGCGCGCTTCTTCCAGCGCCTTCATCTGCACCGACGACAGCATGCCGTTCATCGGCGGATCGCCGTGCAGCGGATGGTCGGGGATCTCGATGCCGCGCTCGCGTGCGGCGTCGAGGAGCGCGCGCATCTGCGCGATCTCCGCCGCCTGTCCCGACTCGATGTAGCGCGCGAAACGGACGAACTCCTCGCGTCCGCTGCGCGCCGGCACGAGAGCGGACATCTCGAGCGCCTGCTGATGGTGCACGATCATGTGCGTGAGGAAGCGCAGCTCGTCCGGCGTGTAGAGTGCGTCCGACGTCGAACGGCCCTGAGGCGTCTTCTCCTCCGGCGCGTGACCATGAGCCTGATGCTCATGTGCAGAGTGATCCGCAGCCGATGCGACGCCCGCCGCCGCCGTGGCGATCGAGAGGACGATCGCGCGTGTCAGTCGCGCACCGATGCCGCTCACCGCACGCATCGTGCCGTTCAGTTCTTCGCCGACCGCGTGCGTCCCGAAGGATGCGGGCTCGTGCGGTTGGAGGAGTACACGACGTCCTTCGGCACCTCGTCCGCCCGCGGGCCCGTGTACTTGAGGACGTGCAGGCCGGTGTGGTTGTCGCCGACGTAGATGAGCCCGTTGTGGATGTCGGGGTAGGTCATGATGTCGCCCCAGGGCACGGGGCGCGCATGACCGACCTCGATCGGGTTGAAGGGATTCGAGATGTCGATGGCGCGCACGCCGTGTCCCAGCCAGCCCACGAATACCAGGTTCTCGAGCACGGTGGGATTGTGAGCGTGCATCATCGGCCGGATCGTCGCGCCGGGCGGTTTCGGCTGCTCGAGACAGTTCTCGAGCATGCTGTCCGACATCGCGTGCGCGCCGATCATCATCGGCGTGATCTCCGACTCGATGTTGAGAATCCTGAGGCCCCGCTCCGGGCAGGGGCCGAAAGGCCATTCCTCGGTGAGCACGACGTAAGCCGGGCGCCCCTTCGGGTTGTTGCGCGAGCGCGAGGGTCGGTTCGGCACCGGCACGGCGCTGTGCACACCGACCATCGAGACGAGAGGCGGGGTGTAGGTGAAGCGCGAGCGCGTCTCGAGCCGCGTGTAGCGCACGAGCTTCTCGACGTCGGATAGCTCGTCCGACTTCAGCATCGCGAGCACGCCGGGGTCCGAGTTCAGCACCGGATGCACGCAGTCGTTCGCGACTTCGGGCAGCTTCCTGACGTCGACGAGGCCGCCGATCTTCCCGTCCACCCACACGTTGGTCGAACGCTGGTTGCACACCTTGCCGGAGATCAGCTCCGCGTTCGTGTGCTGCGCGATCTTCTCGGTGTTGAGGATGTAGAAGCCGGTGTTCGAGCCGGCGACGTAGAAGCGTTCGCCGTCGTCCGACATCGAGCCCGAGTGCATGTTGTTCGGCTGGCTTGCCATCGAGGCACCCGGCCTTCCCCAGGCATCGGTGAGGTGGCTGTAGTCGTTGTAGCGTCCGTTCGAGAAGAGGCCGGTCTCGTCGGGCCGCTCGTTGCGGATCGGGCCGCCGATGTCCTCGAGCGTGAAGGACGCGATGAAGAGCGGTTCCTTCAGCACCTCGCCGGTCTTCTCATCCGTGATCGCGGTGATGACGAGATCCTCGTCCTGAGCCGAGTACGTCTGCGAGATGACGAGGAAGCGGTTGGGATTCTTCGGGTCGTGCCAGAGATAGAACTCGTGCGCGAGCACGCCCTTCGCCACGGAGCCTTCGCCGACGGGCAGGCACGTCTCGGGGTCGATGGTGTAGACGATGATGTCGCCGCCGGTTCCCGTCGCGGCGCTGCGCACGAGGAGCATGCGCTCCCTGCCGTCCGTCGACGTGTAGTTGTAGGGCCGCAGCTCCCGATCGCGCACCGCGGTCCTGCCACCGTCCGTGGTGAGCTGCGGCATCGTGCCGACCTCGACCGGTGGATCCTTCTCCGGATCGGGCTGGATCCTGAAGATCTTCACGTCACGCGTGACGCCGGGCCCGGTCGTGTTGGTGGAGTTGCTGCGGCCCCAGTACAGGCAGTCGCCCGCGATGCCGAGTCCCGTCGAGCCCCAGCCCGTCGGGAAACCGTCGAGATCGCCGCCGCTCCACTTGCCGGTCGCCGGGTCCTTCACCGACGGCACGGTCGGAATCCAGTGGACCCATTCGAAATTCCGGAAAAGGCCGAGTCTCTTCGCGGCGACGAACGCGCCCTTGTGCGCGTCTTCCGGCGAGGACGTGGGATCGAGCTCGCCGTTCGCGTTGAGGCGTCCGCCGGGCAGCCTGTCGAATGGAATGTCGAATGTGGAGAACGTCTCCGGCACGCATCCGGCGGTCGCGCCGCTCGAAGGATCGGTGCAGCCTGCAGCCGCTGCGGCGGTACCGCCACCGGAACCCTGCGAAGAGTCGGAGCGTTGCGCAGGAGTCGCAGTGGCGATGAGCAGAGCACCCGTGAACGAGACGATCGTCGCCAGCCCCTTCAGTCTCATCGATGCCTCGCGGATGTCGGTCGTGACGGGAGACAGCGCGCCAACGTACGGGCGTTCGTGCGCCGGGTCCACACTTCAGTGTTGCGCACCGGCGACGCGCGCAGCGGCTGATATCTTCTCTGCTGCCTGCTGCCCGCGTCCCGAGGGCCGCTCCCTTGCGGATAATACCTATGGCCGGGAGGCGGTCGGACTTCAGAATCACCTGCATTGCCAGAAGAGGCGAAGGACGAGGGTGACGCAATCCACTCGCAGCGCCGCAGTCCGGTCGCGGTTACTGAGCACATTCGCAGCCCTCGGCGCGCTTCTCCCGCTTTCCATCGCGGCAGCCGACGTCCTGCCGCAGCTCTCGGCTGCGGACGTTGCACAGCCTGCCAGCTGGGACGACGAGCTGCGCATGCAGGAAGCGCAGGATCTCAACCCGGATCCGCGCGTGCTCGAGATCGAGCTCGAGGCGAAGATCACCGAGCTCGAGATCCTGCCCGGAACGAAGACTCGCGTCTGGACGTACAACGGCACGCTGCCCGGGCCCGTGATCCGCGCGCGGGTCGGTGACCGGCTGATCGTGCATTTCAGGAACTCGCTTCCCGAGCCGACCACGATCCACTGGCACGGGCTGCGCGTGCCGAACGACATGGACGGCGCGCCGGGCGTGACTCAGGACCCCGTGCCGCCGGGCGGCACGTTCCGCTACGAGTTCGAGCTGCGCGATCCCGGGACGTACTGGTACCACCCGCACATCGACTCGTCGGCTCAGGTCGCCCGCGGCCTCTACGGTGCCTTCATCGTCGAGGACCCGAATGAACCGCCAGGGCTCGGGGACGAGCTCGTCCTCGTGCTCTCGGACATGAGCCTCGATCCCGACGGCACGATGCGCCCCACCGACGAAGGCGGTGCGTTCGGCGACCTGTTCGGCCGCGAAGGCAACGTGCTCCTCGTCAACGGCAGGGTCATGCCGACACTCAAGGTCCGTGCCGGCAAGCACCAGCGCTGGCGTGTGATCAACGCCGCACGCTCACGCTATTTCTGGCTCGGCATGCGCGGGCATTCCTGGGTACACCTCGGCGGTGACGCCGGGTTTGCAGAGCGCGCGGTCGATGCGGAGCGTGTGCTCGTCGTGCCCGGCGAGCGCGCGGATCTCGTCTACACGCCGAACGAAGAGCCGGGGACGCGCACGACGTTCTACTGGCGCCCGTTCGATCGCGGCTACGGCACGGCGACCGCGCGCGGCCGCGAGCCCATGATGTACATCGAGACCGTGCCCGATGCGCCCGTGCGGCCGGTCCACTTCTCGGGCGAGCTGCGCAGGATCGAGCCGATAGACCTCGCGGGTGCCATCGAGAAAACGGTCGAGCTCACCATCATGAGCCGCAATCGCGGCAACATGATGGGCATCAACGGGGTGGCGCATCACTACGAGCTCGAGGCGCGGATCGGCGAGACGCACGTCTGGACGATCGTCAACGACACCGACTTCGCGCATCCTTTCCACCTCCATGGCTACTTTTTCCAGGTGCTCGACGAGTCGCGCGTCCCCGAATGGAAGGACACGGTGAACGTGCCCGCGAAAAGCAGGCTGCGGATTGCCGTTCGATTCGACGAGCGCCCCGGCGTCTGGATGCTCCACTGTCACATCCTCGATCACGCCGAGGCGGGCATGATGGGGCACCTGCGCGTGAAGCCCTGAAGCACGAGCGTTCTGCGGGCGCTCCCGACGCTCGTACCTGCCCCCGCTCGATCTGCCTCGACTGTGCTCAACCGATCCCCCTGCGCACGGTACGAGTCTTGCGAGCACGGCTGTGTTGCAGGCGCAGCCGACTCCAACCTGCGGTCGGCGTGTCGCGAGGGGGCAGCAGGGAAGGGGAGCACGGCCGTTGCCGAGCGTACTTTTCATCGCCGACCACCTCGGCTACCCGGGCGGCGTCGTCCATGGCGCGACGACGTACTACCTCGACACCCTGCCGGCGCTCGCCGCTGCCGGCGTTCGAGTCGTTCCCTGCTTCCTGCGCGAGTACCACCCGGCTGCCGAGGAGCTGCGGGCGCGCGGCGTGGAGCCGATCTTTCTCTCGGCTGCCCGGCTCAATCCGTTCGTCGTCGGGCGCGTCGCGAAGATCGCGCAGACCCACGGCTGTACGCTCATCCACGCGAACAATTTCAAGTCGACGGTTGTCGCGCGCCTGCTCGCGCGCCGGCTGGGCCTGCCGCTCCTCGTGCACGTGCACGACGTGAAGCTGCCTCCGTTCGCCCTGCGCCTCGCGAACCGCCTGCTCGCCGGTGAGAACGATCTCGGACTCTGCGTCTCGCAGGCCGTAGTCCCGGTTGCCGTCGGCGGCTACGCCATCCGGCCGGATCACGCGCACGTCGTGCACACCGGCATCCACCTCGGGCCGTACCAGAGCCTCGGAGAGCGCGCACGAGCGGAGATGCGCGCGGAGCTGGGGATCGGGCCCGACGAGCCCGTGCTCGCCATGGTCGCCCGCATGTACCGCGAGAAGGGGCACCGGGAAATGCTCCGCATCATGCGCTCGGTCGCCCGGGTGCACCCTGACGCGCGGCTCCTGCTCGCCGGAGACGGCCCCGAGCGCCGGGCGTGCGAGGCGCTGGCGCGCGAGCTCGGAGTACGGGAAGCCGTCAGGTTTCTCGGTGCGCGGCGCGACGTCGCTCGAGTGCTCGCGGCAAGCGATGTCCTGGTGGTGCCTTCGCAGTCCGAGGGACTCGGACGGGCACCGATCGAGGCGAACCTCGTCGGCTTGCCGGTGGTCGCCTTCGCCACGGGTGGCCTCAGGGAGGTGATCGAACATCCCGACGACGGTGTGCTCGTGCCGGAAGGCGACCTGGATGCCTTTGCGCGTGCCGTGTCCGGACTCCTCGCGCGGCCGACGCTGCACGATGAGCGCCTTCGGCAGGCGCGTGCGCAGCGGGCGGCGGACCGCTTTGGAATCGATGCCCATGTCCGCCGTCTGCGCGAGTGCTACGAGCGAGCGGCTGGCGCGTCAATTGCTTGCGGGGGAATGCGTTCCGTTATCCACAGAAGCTGTGGATAAGTCTGTGGATGAGAAGGCTGTCGCCGTTCTGAGTCACGGGCGATATTGCATATTTATTAACTTGGCGAAAAATTGACCAGGACATTTCCCCTTGATTGCTCAATGAGTTACGCGACTCATATCGAGCAATGTGATCGGGGTCACGCCTAACGGATTCATTCTCGCGGACGAGCGCTCCTCCTGTTAGTAAGCCCGGCACGCCCGATCCCAGCATTCCATCGCTCGCGAATCGCTTCGGCAGCGGCGACCGCCGAGCGCGGCGCTCTCGCAGTCAGGCCGCCGCCGCTTCCGGGCGCCGCGATTCGCCCCCCAGTGCGGCAGCCAGATCGGTGAGGAGCCGTGAGAGCTCGCCGGCCATCAGCGCGAACTCGGTGTCGAATTGCTCGGACGGGTCCACTTCCTCGTCGGCGGCCGACTCGCGCCTCACGTCGAGGAACTCCACGCGCTTCACGTGCAGCTTGTCGGTCAGCACGAAGGAGATGCGGTCGCTCCAGGTGAGCCCGAGGCGCGTCGCGCAGAGCCCCGCCTGCAGGTGGGCCTGAATCTGCTTGCCGTCGAGCGGGTGACGCGTGTAGCGGATGGTGGCTCGCGACCTGTCCGCCGCCTGGAGCTCCAGATCCTGGTCGATGCGGAAGCGGTCGGGCGCATCGCCGGCCCGCAGCCACGTCCCCATGCACGACTGAGGCGAGCGCTGAGTCTCGAGCGGCTGGGCGGCAAAGCCGCCGAGCGTCGCGCGCAGCGTCTCCACGACTTCCTCGGCGCGCGCGGCCCCGGCCGCATCGACGACGAACCAGCCGCCCTGGGGATCGATCCAGGCGCGCGTGACGCGGCGGCGTGAGAGCGCGCGGGCGCGCAGCTCCTCCGTCACTCGCAGTTTGAGCTCACGCATCTGCCGCCGGCTGACGGGATGACCCTGCTCGGCGGCGAGCGCCTCCGCGCGCTCCTTCGCCACCTGCCGGATGATGGAGGCCGGCAGGAGCTTCTGGTCGACGCCCAGCGCGATGAGCTGCTGCACGCCGACGGTGTGGACGAGACGCCCGCTCGGCCCGGGCGAGACCCAGCCGCGGCTCGACATCTCGAGCGGGCCGCAGGGCTGCAGCACGCGGCGCGCGAGCTGCTCTTCGAGCTCGATCGGCGAGAGAGACCAGTCGGAGGGCAGACGGAAGACGACGAGATTCTTGAACCACATGACCGGGAGGAGGAAAAAAGGGCGCGCAGTATAGAGCCTGCGCCGCCCTCGAGCGGAGCTTGCGGATTTCCGCCGTTTGCGCTTCGACGATCGGCGCGGCGGAAGGTCTCCACGCGCGCTCCGCGGAGTCGGGCGGAGCGCCCGACTCCGCCGCGCGTCAGATCAGGCCGAAGGCCAGCATCGCCTGCGCCACGCGTTTGAAGCCGACGATGTTGGCGCCGACGACGTAGTTGCGCGGGCTGCCGTACTCCGCGGCGGTCTCGTAGCAGTCGCGATGGATGTTCTGCATGATCTCGTGCAGGCGCCGCTCGGTGTGTTCGAACGTCCACGCGTCGCGGCTCGCGTTCTGCTGCATCTCGAGCGCCGATGTCGCCACGCCGCCCGCGTTGGCGGCCTTGCCCGGCCCGAAGGCGATGCCGCTCTCCTGGAACACGCGCACGCCGCCGGGCGTGGTCGGCATGTTCGCGCCTTCGGCGACGGCGATGCAGCCGTTCTCCACGAGAATGCGCGCCGAGCGCTCGTCGAGCTCGTTCTGCGTCGCGCAGGGCAGGGCGACCTGACACGGCACCGTCCAGATGTTGCCGTTCTCGAAGTACTTCGCGCGCTTGTGGATCTGCGCGTACGCGCTGATGCGTGCGCGGCGCACTTCCTTGATGTTCTTGACCGTCTGCAGGTCGATGCCCTGCTCGTCGTACACGAAACCGTTCGAATCGGAGCAGGCGACCACCTTCGCGCCGAGTGCCTGCAGCTTCTCCATGGCGTAGATCGCGACGTTGCCCGAGCCCGACACGACGCACGTCTTGCCCTCGAGGCTCTCGCCGCGCACCTTCAGCATCTCCTCCGTGAAGTACACGACGCCGTAGCCGGTCGCCTCGCGGCGCACGAGCGCGCCGCCCCACTCGGGGCTCTTGCCCGTGATCACGCCGGACTCGTAGCGATTGGTGATGCGCTTGTACTGGCCGAAGAGATAGCCGATCTCGCGCGCGCCGACGCCGATGTCACCGGCAGGCACGTCGGTGTACTCGCCGAGGTGCTGGTAGAGGCCGATCATGAAGCTCTGGCAGAAGCGCATGATCTCGCTGTCGGACTTGCCCTTGGGGTCGAAGTCCGCGCCGCCCTTGGCGCCGCCGATCGGCATGCCCGTGATCGCGTTCTTGAAGATCTGCTCGAAGCCGAGGAACTTGACGATGCCGAGATAGACGGAGGGATGGAAACGCAGACCGCCCTTGTACGGTCCCAGCGCGCTGTTGAAGCACACGCGGAATCCGCGGTTGATGTGCACCTCGCCCCGATCGTCCTGCCAGGGTACGCGGAAGATGATCTGCCGCTCCGGCTCGCAGATCCGCTCGATGATCTTCTGCTCGGCGTACTCGGGGTGCTTCTCGAGCACCGGCTCGAGGGACTCGATGACCTCCTTCACCGCCTGATGGAACTCGATTTCCCCCGGATTACGCCGCACCACCTGCTGATAGATCTGCTCGATCCTCTCTCTCGCTTTCGACACTTCGTTTCCCCTTTCTGATTGCGGAATCTGGTGCGCGCTCGCACCGGCCGACCCGCTCGAGCAGCGGCGATGCGTACCGTCCCTGACACACCGCCGGACCGAAGCGAACCGACCCACAACCCCCCGTCAGTGCCGCGGATCGGCACGACCCTTGCGGCGAACAGGACCAGCTCCCGCGCGGGCGCCGTGAGGCGGCCCGCGGCCGCCGCCGTCGCGGCGCTTCGCCGCTGACGCCGGGATCGGACGCACGAGGCAGACCAATCGGACGGTGGGGCTTGCGATGACTCGTATACTTTACACACTCGTTCTCGGGGGAGTCGGTGCGCTCGTTGCAGGGTGCGGGGGAAGCGGCGCGCCCGCGAATCAGCCGCCGACGCTGAGCCCCGCGGCCTTCTCGACGGCGGAGGACGGTGAGGTCAGCGGTGCGCTGAGTGCCACGGATCCCGAGAACGACCCGCTCACTTTCGCGAAAACCAGCGATCCCGCATCGGGAACGGTTTCCGGCTTCACGCCGGACGGAACGTTCGTCTACCGGCCGAATCCGGATTTCGCGGGCACCGACTCGTTCTCCGTGACGGTGACCGACGCGGCGGGGAACACGGCATCGGGCTCCGTGACGCTCACCGTCACCATCGAAGAGCCGGCGCTCGTCGGCACGGTGAGCGTGAACCCGGACGGAAGCGTGAGCCTTGCAGATCTTCCGGCGGGGTTCCGGGGCGTCACACGATTCCGATATCGCGTCACCGATCCGAGCGGCGCTTCTTCGGTCGCGACGGCGGCGATCTTCGTCGGCACCGATCCCTTCCGCGCGGTTTTCGCAGGAGACGTTGCGGGCGACGGCTCGACGGAGGTCTACATGACGGACTTCGTCTCGCCGGCCTGGCGCCTGTCGGCGGCGACGGAAGGGTCCATGCGCCTGCGAGGTTTCGAGGTCTCCGACAACGGAGCGACGGTCGTCTACCGCAGGCAGCACACCGCGTCCGCGGTGTCGGATCTCGCTTTCGTGCGCTCGGCGGCTCCGGAGCAGCCCGTGCGGATCACGCTGCCCGACGGCGCGGTGCCCGTTCAGGACGACAACGGGCGCGATCAGTTCGTCGTGAGCCCGGACGGCAGGTGGATCGCGATCGTGGGGCAGCTTCCGTCGGGCGAGCGGCAGTCGCTCTACGTGCTGAACGTGGAGGATCCCGGTACCGTGCGCGGGGTCGCGCCGGCGAGCACCGTGCGCGTCACGCTGCCGCGATTCTCGGCGGACTCCACACAGCTCTACTTCCTGACGTCGGATCGTCCCGATGGGCTGCGCAGGCTCCTCTATCGCGTCGCGCCTGCGGAGGGATCACCCGCGGTGCTGATGTCCGCGCCTTACGCGGCGGGAGACGTCGGCGACATCGAGCGGTACTCGGTTTCGCGCGATCAGTCGCGCATCGTGCTGCATGCGGTGCGCGGCGGTGTCGAGGGAATCTACATCGTCGATTCCGCGACGCCCGGAGCGGAGACGCGCATCAGTCATGATCTCAACCCGACGCAGTCGATCTTCTCGAGCACCGTGGGACTTCCCGCCGGACGCGGCAGCATGGCGGACCTTACGCGCGTGGCGTACACCGTGGTGACGTCGCTCGGCGCGATCAGCATTCCGAGCGTGCACGTCGTCGACGTCGGTGAGTCGCCCAATCCCCGGCAGGTCAGCGATTTCTCGGAGGCGATCGCCTGGCGCGGCGACGGGCTCGCGTTGCTCGTCTCACGGTTCTCGCTCACCGACCCGGGCAGCTCGGAGCTTGCCGAGGTCGTGCCGGACGCCGGTGCTCAACCCGAACGCATCGCAGGTGCGCTTTCCGGTTTCTACGATGCGACCGGAGAAACCGTCGTCATGCGTCAGGCGGACGGGGCGCTCGCGGTCGCGGTGCGCGGGGCGTTCGGCAACGCTACCCGTCTCGGAACACCGGATCAGGTGCCGCACGCCGTCGATTTCAGCGGCATCGGCCACGGAGTCGTCGTGATCGGCGAAGGTCCGCCGGGCGCGGCGCCGGCAGCGGCGCGTCTCGCTCTCGTGAATGCGCGCGCTCCCGATCGCCTGCTCCATCTGCAGGACACCGCGGCGCCGCTCGGTCTCACGTCGGACGTCTCGCGCATCGTGTCGTACTGAGAGGTGCGCGAATGCCGGCTGCCGTCCGCACGCACCCAGCGAAGTCCGCCGTGCCTTCAGCTCGCGGGCTTCTTCTTCAGCCGCTCGCGCCGCCAGGCATAGTAGGCATCGAGCGCCTGGAGCTGCTTCAGATTCGGCACCGGCCGCATGCCGGGCATCGCATCGAAGTGCATGACCTGCTGCGTGAACTCTCCGAACTTCGACCATTTCGGGAGTCCCGGTCCGTTGGGATCGCCGTTGCGCGCGAAGTTCACCCAGTAGCTCATCATCAGCTGCGACATGGCCGCGTCCTCGGGCCGCGGCGGTCCATCGGGTCCGCCGAGGTTGCCGAAGACGTAGGGGATCTCGGCTGCATGGTTCGCACCGTCCGGAGAGGAGGGCGTACGGTGATCGAAGTAGTACACGTACGCAGGCCCTTCGGCCTTGCGTGAGTGCAGGCGGGCCCATGCCCATGTGTGCCAGGCGAAAGCGGAGTCGCGGAAGATGTCCTTCGCGGCCTCGTGCGCCTCATCGGGCGTTGCGTGCGGATAAACGGCGAGGATCCTGTCCGCGTGCTCGCCGTAGCCGGCGCGGACCCGCTCGGCGAACGCTTCGGGTGTGACGCTCCCCGGCGGCACGAAGAGCGCGCCTTCGTCCGAGTTCGTGCCGATGAGCACCGGCGTGTCGTTGAAGCGACCGGCGACATAGAGCTCGTACTGGTCGCCGACGATCACGCTGCCGTCGACGACCGGCCAGAACGAGCCGGTGCCCAGGGCAGCGGCGGCTTTCTGGATCGCTGCGGCGCCGAGCTTCCGCGCCGCGCTGATGTCCTTCGCGCCCAGGGAGCTCAGGAAGCGGGTTCCGTTGCGTTCCGCTACGGAGAGCGGGAGAACGTTCTGGCCGCCTTCGTTCTCGTACTTCGGGGGCGCGAAGGATCCGCCGCTCTGCGAGATGACGCGGTGGAAGAGTCCCTTCGCCGCGGGAGATGCCGCGAGCATGCTGACGGAGATCGCGCCCGCGGATTCACCGAAGATCGTGACGTTCTGCGGATCGCCGCCGAACTTTTCGATGTTCTCCTGCACCCAGCGCAGCGCGGCGATCTGGTCGAGGAGGCCGTAGTTCCCGGAGCCCTTGCCGCTTTCGCGCGAGAGTGCCGGATGCACCAGGAAGCCGAAGGGACCCACGCGGTAGGCGACGCTCACGAGCACGACGCCGCGCCTGGCGAGGTTCGTTCCGTCGTAGAGTGGGGCGCTCGTCATGCCGCCCACGAAGGCGCCGCCGTAGATCCACACCATCACGGGGAGCTTCTCACCGGGCGACTTCGCCGGCGTCCACACGTTGAGGTACAGACAGTCCTCGCTCACCTCGGGAGGCGCACCCATCATCGCGACGAAGCGCTCTTCCTGCATGCACGCAGGTGCGTAACGGTCGGCTTCCCGGACACCGGTCCAGGGTTTCACTGGCTGCGGAGCCTTCCAGCGCAGGGAGCCCACCGGCGGTGCGGCGAAGGGAATGCCCTTGAAGGACGCGATGCCGTCGCTCACCACGCCGCGCACCGCGCCCCCCGTGACGCTCACCGTTTCGATCTGAGCCGCCGCGGGAAGCGCTGCGAGCGAGACCAGGCACGCAAGCAGTACACATCGCAGAGGATGTCGGTGAATCATGAGGATGCTCCGTGAAGGAGGATCGAAAACATTCAGCCCGCGACACCGGCGCATTCGAACTCGGTCATCGAGCAGGCAGGCGCGTTCCGTCAGCCGCGGATCGCGTCCGCCTTCTCGAGCGGCTCGCTTCTCTCCAGCTCGTCGTCGTCCTCGCGCGGAAAGTGATACCAGCTCCGATGCGGAGAGGTGCGCGCGCAGGCGGGACACTGCGTTTCCTGCCATGCGTAACCGCAGCCCGGGCATACGCCGCCGGTCCAGAAGGTGTGCCAGCGCGTGCCGCAGTCCACGGTGCAGTACCAGCGATCGAGCGGGCTCGGGCGGTAGCCGCATTGCGGGCAATGGATGTCGGGTTCGCGCGCCATGGAGGTGCTCGCCTCATTCGTAGGAGCGTGCCGTCTCCGGCGCCGTGACGGGCCTGCCGGTCACGGGGTTCGGATAGTGGAAAGGCGGCAGGAAAGGCTTCGGATACATCTCGAAGTACACCGTCGGCGGCCGGTCCGGCGGATTCGACTCCGTGATGCCGGGCGCCGGGCGCGGCGGTGAATTCTTCCAGCCGACGTCGTACGGCACGAAGTAGGTGTTGAACACCTGATCCTTCTTCAGCTTCCAGACGCCGTCCACCTTGACGAACTCGTTCTCGTAGACGCCGCCCATCCACATGGCATAGCGCCCGAACTGTCCCATCATGCTGAACGCGCGGGAGCGCATCATCGCCGTCTGCCCGTCGTCTGCGACATGGATGACGGGCTGATACTGCATGTGGTTGTGCAGGAGCCCGTGATGGATGCCCTGCTCGCCGTAGAGATTCAGATTCCGGCGCACGCTCGCCTTGCCGACGTAGACGCCGCGCAGCGCGATCTCGATGGTTCCGTCCTCCGCGAAGAGCTCCGTGAGCCGGTCCCACTGATTCGTGGCGAGGTAGTACCCGTAGATCGCGTGCAGATTCTCGATCTGCGCCTCGTCCTCCAGGCGTCCGATGCGACGCTCGAGATCCGCGAGGAACGAGCGCAGCTCGAGCGGATCCGACGGGACGGCCGGCAGGTCGACCGCGTCGCTGTCGTAGACGGGCGCTCCCGTCACGGGATTCTCGTAATGGAACGGAGCCACGAACGCCGCAGGGTAGGCCGAGCGCGAGACCGACGGCGGACGATCCGGCTTGATGCTCGACATGAACGTCGGCAGCGGACGCGCGCTCTTTCCCCAACCGTCCTCGTACGATGTGTACATCGTCGGCAGCGCGTGCAGGCGGCGGATCTTCCACACGCCGCCGTCCTTCACGTACTCGTTCTCGAGAACGCCGACGCCCCACTCGGCGAACTTCCCGTGAATCGCGGCCTGGTCGAAGAAGCGCCAGCGGCCCTTCGCCGACCTGCCGTCCGGCGCCACGTGCACGATGGGCTGAAGCTGCATGTGGTCGTACAGCCGTCCCTCGGACGGGTACTCGGGTCCGAGCTGCCGCAGGAATTCGAGAATGCGTGTCCTGCCGACGAACGCGCCGAGCCCCGCGATCTCGAGAACTGCGTCGTCCGCGAACAGATCCGCCGCGTGGGTCCAGAGCGCCTTGTCGAAATAGAACCCGTAAGTGCGCTGCAGGGCTTCGATGCTCTGCTGGTCTTCGAGAAGCTGCACTTCGTGAGCGAGCCTCGCCGCGCGGCGCGCGAGACTCTCGAGCGATTCCTGGACGTCCGCCGATGCCGTGGTGGTCACCGTCGGAATCGCGCCGGGCTGCTCCGTCTCCATGAAGTGGAACGGCGGCAGGAAAGTGTCGGGCCAGGTCCCGTACTCGACGCTCGGCGGGCGGTCGGGCGGCAGCGTGCCGGAGACGTGCTTGCCGCGCGTCGGATCCTCGTGGCGGACCCACCCGCCTTCGTAGGGCACGATGACGGTCTGGAACCAGTGCAGCTTCCTGATCTTCCAGACGCCGTCTTCCTTGACATATTCGTTCTCGTAAGGGCCTTCGCCCCACACGGCATGCTTGCCGAGCTCGCCGGCCATCATGAGCGCGCGCCAGGTGCCTCGTGCAGTCTTTCCGTCGGGTGAAACGGTGATGACGGGCATGAGCTGCATGTGCTCGTTGAGCTGACCCTCGCTGAGGCCGGCCTTGCCGCCGCCGAGCGCGTAGAGGTACTCGCGGATGCGGTCGCGGCCGACGTAGACGCCGTCGAGCCCGATCTCGATCGAGCCGTCGCTCGAAAAGAGCTCGACGACTTCGTCCCACAGTCCCTCGTCGACGTAGTACCCGTACGCGCGCTGCAGACGCTTGATGGCCTCGATGTCCTCGATGCGGGTCTTGCGTGCCTCGAGAGTGGAGAGGGTCCGCTGCAGCTCGGCGAGCTGCGGAGCCTGTGCCTCGTCCTTGCGAGAGCCGCAGGCTGCGACTCCGATGCACAGGCTCGCGGCGATGGATGCGAGAAGTCTGGAGCTCATGGACACTCCTGCGACGGCCCGATCGCCGATATTAGCAGCCCCTGCGAGGCGTGCCGTCCGCCTTCCGGTGACCTCGTCAACGAGTGCTATCATGCCGCGCGCTACGCGCGAGGTATCCCGATGCAGACAAGGACCGCGGCCGTCGCTGCCGCATTCGTATTCGGCTTGTCTTTTTCCGCCTGGTCCGCCCAGGCGCCGCAGGATTCCGTCTCCGGCGAGGAAGTCTTTCAGCGCGCATGCGCCGCGTGCCACGTGGACGCGGCGCGCGCGGCGGCAACGGAAACGGCGAGCGGCGCTGCGGCCGGAACGCGCATCGTGCCGTTCGAGATGCTGCGGCAGATGACGCCCGAGGTGATCCTGAGCTCGCTCGAGAACGGCAAGATGCAGCCGCAGGGCTCGGCGCTCACACCGGCGGAGCGGCGTGCGGTCGCGCAGTTCGCGTCCGGCAAGAGCTTCGCGGAGTCCGTGGTGCCGGCCATGGCGCGCGCCAACCGCTGCACGGACGACACGCCCGTGCGCGATCCGGGCTCGATGCCCGGATGGAACGGCTGGGGCAACGGTCTCTCGAACACGCGTTTCCAGCCGAAGGAGACGGGAGGACTCACAGCCGAGGATCTGCCGCGCCTCAGGCTCAAGTGGGCGTTCGGCTACCCGGGCGCGCAGTCGGCGAAGGCGCAGCCGACAATTGCGGGCGGCCGTCTCTTCGTCGCGAGCGAGACCGGGGACGTCTACGCACTGAATCCGAAGACGGGCTGCACGTACTGGACGTTCAAGGCGCAGGCCGGCATCCGTACCGCGGCGTCCGTCGGCCCGTACCGCAGCGCCTCGGGCAGGAGCGGATACGCGGTGTACTTCGGTGACTCGCAGGCGAACGCCTACGCGGTCGATGCCGACACGGGCGAGCAGATCTGGGTGCGCAAGGTGGACGACCACCGTTCTGCGGCGATCACGGGCGCACCGGCGGTACATGACGGGCGCGTCTTCGTTCCCGTGCAGGGACTCGCCGAGGAGATCAGCGCCGCGCGCGACAACTATCCCTGCTGCACCTTCCGCGGCAGCCTCGTGGCGCTCGACGCGCACACGGGCGAGGTGCTCTGGAAGACCTACACCATGCCTGAGAGCCGGCCGCGCGAGACGGTGAAGCCCGGAGTGACGATGTTCGGTCCCGCGGGCGGCAGCATCTGGTCCGCACCGACGGTCGATCCGAAACGCGGGCTCGTATACGTTGGCACCGGCAACGGTTATGCCGATCCGCCGCAGCCGACGACGAACGCCATCATCGCGATGGACCTGAGGACCGGGGCGGTCAGGTGGGTGCGGCAGATCCTGGAGAAGGACGTGTGGATCCTCGGCTGCAATCCCGGCAATCCCGAAGGCAACCCCGCGTGTCCGAAGGAGCTCGGCCCGGATCTCGACTTCGCTGCCCCTCCTGCGCTCGCGAGCGCGGCAGGGCGCGAGCTGCTCGTCGTGCCGCAGAAGTCCGGTGTCGCCTTCGCGCTCGATCCCGACGACGGGTCGATCGTGTGGCAATACCGCTATGGACGCGGCAGCGCGATGGGCGGTCAGTGGGGCGGTGCTGTCGACGGAGAGCGCGCTTACTTCGGCGTGCAGGATCTTCAGACGGATACGCCGGGCGGCATGCGGGCGGTCGAGCTCGCGACGGGCAGGGAAGTGTGGTCGAAGCCGCCCCAGCCGAAGCTGTGCGAAGGCAAACAGCCGTGCTTCGCGGGGCAGGGCGGACCGCTCACCGCGATTCCGGGCGCGGTGATCAGCGCCGGTCTCGACGGCGGCATCCGCGCGTACTCGAGCCGGCACGGCAACATCCTGTGGATGTTCGACACCAACCGTGAGTTCGAGACGGTGAACGGTGTGCCCGCCCGCGGCGGCGGCATGGACAGCGCGGGTCCCGTCGTCGTCGATGGAATGCTGTACGTGAACTCGGGCGTCGGCGGATTCGTCGGTCCGCCCGGCAACGTGCTGCTGGCATTCGGAGTCGAATGATGCGGCGGATTGACGCGGCGCCCGACGCCTTGCTATCTAAACTCGGTTGTCGAAGGTGCCCATCAGCTACCGCGCAGCGGTCGAGGTAGAGTCATGAACGCATCACCCGAATTCCGCTCCGAGATCGCACCTCAGCCCGAACCGAGCCCCGCCGTCGCGAAGTTCCTTGCGCGCAAGCCGCGCCTGCTGATCGGCGGCGAGTGGGTCGAGTCTTCTTCGAAGACACGCATCCCGGTGTTCGATCCGGCTACCGGTAAGCAGATCGCCGAGGTTCCCGATGCGAACGCCGAGGACGTGAATCGCGCCGTCGCGGCGGCGCGCAAGGCATTCGAGAGCGGTCCGTGGCCCGACATGCTGCCGGCGCAGCGTGAGGCGCTGCTCTGGAGGCTCGCCGACCTCATCGACCGCCATGCCGAGGAGCTCGCTGAGCTCGAGAGTCTCGACAACGGCAAGACGAAGCTCATGGCGAGCATGGTCGACATTCCGGCCGCGAGCGCGCAGTTCCGCTACATGGCCGGATGGGCCACCAAGATCGAAGGCTCCACGTTCCAGACGTCGCTGCCCGGGCCTCCCGGCGCGAAGTACCACACGTATACGGTGCGCGAGCCCGTCGGTGTCGTCGGGCAGATCGTGCCGTGGAACTTCCCGCTCATCATGGCGGCGACCAAGCTCGCGCCGGCCCTGGCCGCCGGCTGCACGTGTGTGCTCAAGCCCGCCGAGCAGACCCCGCTCAGCGCGCTGCGCCTCGGCGAGCTCATCATCGAAGCGGGCTTCCCGCCGGGCGTGGTGAACATCCTGACCGGCTATGGCGAGACGACCGGCGCCGCCATCGTCGCGCATCCGGACGTCGACAAGATCGCGTTCACCGGCTCGACGGAAGTCGGCAAGATCATCAACAAGTCGGCGTCCGATACGGTGAAGCGCGTCTCGCTCGAGCTCGGCGGCAAGTCGCCCGTCATCGTGCTGCCGGATGCCGATCTCGAAACCGTCGTCGGCGGAGCCGCGCAGGCGATCTTCTTCAACTCCGGGCAGGTCTGTGTCGCGGGCTCGCGTCTCTTTGCGCACCGCAAGGTCTTCGACAAGGTGCTCGAAGGCGTCGCAGGCGTGGCGAAGTCCATGAAGCTCGGGCCCGGTCTCCATCCCGAGACACAGATGGGTCCGCTGGTTTCCCGCGAGCAGCAGGAGCGCGTGCTGGGCTACATCAAGTCCGGCCGCGAGGAGGGCGCCGCAGTGGTCGTCGGCGGCGATGCGCCGCAGCATCCGGGCTACTTCGTCCGTCCGACGGTGCTCGCCGACGTGCGTCGCGACATGCGCGTGTTCCGCGAGGAGATCTTCGGTCCGGTGCTCGTCGCGCAGCGCTTCGACGATCTCGACGAAGTCGCCGCCGCGGCGAACGACACTCCCTATGGCCTCGCGGCCAGCATCTGGTCGAACGATCTGCGTGCCGTTCACCGGCTCGTGCCGAAGATCAAGGCGGGCACCGTGTGGGTGAACTGCCATCATATGATCGACGCGAACATGCCCTTCGGCGGCTACAAGCAGTCGGGCTTCGGACGCGAGAATGGCCGCACGGCCATCGAGATGTACACGGAGCTCAAGTCCGTGTGCATCGCCATCTGACGGACGGAGGGCAGGTGTCGGCGACGGGTTCGCTCTCCGTAGAGGATCGTCTCGCAATCCAGGACCTTCTGGCGCGCTACGCCTGGGCGCTCGACACGGGCGACGTCGACGGGCTCGTAGCGTGCTTTGCGCCCGAGGCCGTCGTCATCGAGGACGTGTTCGAGGAACCGGATCGCTGGGAAGGTCACGAGGGTATCCGGCGCCTTGCGGAGCATTACCGCAACGCGCCGGGATTCCCGGGCCGCCAGCATCACGTGAGCCAGTGCCTCGTGGAAGGCGACGGCGAGCGTGCGTCCGCGAAGTGCTTCGCCTTCGTCACGGAGTGTCACGGTGAGCCGCCCTACACACTGCGATTCACCGGCTACTACGAGGACAAGCTCGTCAAGCGCGACGGCCGCTGGTTGTTCCTCGAGCGCGTGATCCGGCTCTGGGACGGTCCCGTGCTCGCGCGCTTCCCCGGCAAGGGCGAGCGCGCGCCGCGCAAGCGGCCGCCCGAGCTGCAGATCCGCCGCTGAGGCGGCACGCGGCGCTGCCGCCGGCGACAGTGCACGGTCCGGCGGCGATACTGAGAACGAACGAGGCCGCGCACCCGCGTGCGCGGTCCGTTTCCCGGAATCGAACGAAGAGCGCACGGCGGAGACTGACATGGCTGCCCCATTTCCGAGCTCTCTCGACTTCATCGGCCACAACATGCCCTCGCGCATCGAGTGCGAGATCCACGATCTCGTGATCGAGGGCCGGCTGCCCGAGGAAATCAACGGAACGTGGTTCCACCTGGTGCCCGATCCGCAGTTCCCGCCGCTCCTCGGTGAGGACGTCTACATCAGCGGCGACGGAATGATCCGCGCATTCCGCTTCGAGAGCGGCCGCATTCACTTCAGGCAGCGCTACATCCAGACCGAGCGCTGGAAGCTCGAGCGCGCAGCCGGACGCGCGCTGTACGGCCTGTACCGCAATCCGTTCACGGACGATCCCAGCGTGCGCGGCAAGGGCCGCGGCGTAGCGAACACGACGCCCATCTTCCACGGCGGGCGGCTGCTCGCGCTCAAGGAAGACAGCCGCGCATGGGAGCTCGACCCTCGCACGCTCGAGACGCTCGGCGAGTTCGACTACAACGGGAAGCTGCGCAGTCAGACCATGACCGCGCATCCGCGTCTCGATCCCGAGACGGGCGAGCTGTACTTCTTCGGCTACGAGGCCGGAGGGCTCGCGACGCGCGACGTCGCGTACTGCGTCGCGAACCGCGATGGCGAGCTGGTGCGCGAGGACTGGTTCCAGGTGCCGTACTGCTCGCTCATGCACGACTTCATCGTGACGAAGGAGCATGCGGTGTTCCCCGTGTTCCCGGTCACCTGCGATCTCGAGCGGCTCAAGGCGGGCGGCTCGCACTGGGCGTGGGATCCGTCGAAGGAAACGTGGTTCGGCGTCATGCCGCGCGACGGCAAGGTGAGCGACATGCGCTGGTTCCGCGCGCCGCCGTGCTTCGTATTCCATTTCCTGAACGGCTACACCGAAGGCTCCCGCGTGCACGTCGATGCCTGCTATTCCGACGTGCCGGCGTTCGCGTTCATCCGGGAGGCGGGCGGTCTGCACATCGGTCCGGACCGGATCCGTGGGCAGCTCGTGCGCTGGACCTTCGATCTCTCGAAGCCGGGCGATCGGGTGGAGGAGACGCCGCTCGGCCCGCCGGGCGACATGCCGCGCGTCGCGGACAAGGACCTGATGGTCGATTACGAGATCGGCTACTACATGAACTACAACCCCGAGTTCGGGCCGCCGATCAACACCGGACCCGCGAACGTCGGCTTCAACGCCGTCACCCGCATCGAGCTCAAGACGGGCAAGCTCACGACGCTCCCCGTGGGCGCTACGAACACCGCGCAGGAGCACGTGCACATCGCATCGAAGCAGCCGGGCCACGAGGGGTATCTCGCGTTCATCGTGGACCGCCACGACGAGAACCAGGCCGAGGTGTGGGTCGTCGAGGCGCAGCACCTCGACCGCGGACCCATCGCGCGCGCGAAGATTCCGCTGCGCCTGCGCTGCGGCGTGCACGGCAACTGGGTGCCCGCGGAGGCGCTCTGAAGCTCGAATGAGACAGGGCCCGGCGCGGCGCACGCGCCGGGTCTTCATGCCTGCATCGATCCACGCGGGAAAGACGAATGTCGCGCACGCCGGAAGAGCAGCGGAATCTCGAGCTGGTGCTCGAGATGTTCCACAACGTGCTGGTGCCGCTCGATTCGAGCGCGGTGGACCGGTACATCTCGCCCGACTACATCCAGCACAGTCAGATGGCGCCGCGGGGCGTCGAGAGTCTCAAGGCCTTTCTCGACCGGGTGCGCGCGGAGAACCCGAACGCCGAGCAGCATCTCAAGCGCGCTTTCGTCGACGGCGATCACGTGATCCTGCACTACCACGTGAAGCGTCATCCGGAGGATCTCGGTTTCGCGGTGATCGACATCTTCCGCGTCGCCGACGGCAAGATCGTGGAGCACTGGGACGTCGTGCAGGACGTTCCCGCGAATCCCGTGAACCCCAATTCGATGTTCTGAAAGAGCGATACACGATGGCGGACTCCCGCATGCGTTTCACAGACAAAGTCGCCGTCGTGATCGGCGGAAATTCCGGCATCGGACTCGCCGCCGCGAAGCTCTTCGCGCAGGAAGGCGCCCGGGTTGCGATCGCGGGCCGTGATGCGCGCAAGCTCGAAGCGGCTGCTTCCGAGATCGGTGCGGGCACGCTCGCACGCCAGTGCGACATCGCCCGGCTCGAAGCAATCGATGCGTTCATGCAGGCCGTGAAGGAGCGCTTCGGCCGCATCGATGCGCTCGTCATCAACGCCGGGGTCGGCACGTTCGCGCCGGTGCGCCAGATCACGCCGGAGCTGTGGGATCAGGTGCATGCCGTCAATCTGCGCGGCTGCTTCTTCGCCGCACAGAAGGCGCTGCCGCTCATGCAGCGAGGCAGCGCGATCGTGTTCACCGGATCGATCGGCGCGGTGCTCGGCATTCCCGGAAACGCGGTCTATGCGGCAGCGAAGGCGGGTCTCAGGGCCGCCGCGCGCATTCTCGCAACGGAGCTCGTGGGCGAGGGCATCCGCGTCAACGTCGTGAGCCCCGGTCCTACCGAGACACCGCTTCTCTACCGCAATCAGGGCATGGACGACGCGGCCGTGGAAGGGCTGCGCAGACAGATGATCGCCAACGTGCCGATGCACCGCATGGGCGAGCCGGAAGAGGTCGCACGTGCGATCCTGTTCCTGGCCTCGCACGAGGCGAGCTTCATCACCGGCGTCGATCTCTTCGTCGACGGCGGATGCGTGGAGCTGTGAACGGCGCGTCGACGGAGGAGAACGACATGGCGGAGATCAGAGCAGTCAATCCCTGGACCTGGCAGGATGCCTTCGGCTTCGCGCAGGCCGTCGAGGTGAGCGGCGCGCGCCGCGTTCTCTACTGCGCGGGACAGACTTCGGTCGACGCCGACGGCAATCCGCTCCATCCCGGAGACATGGTCGCGCAGCTCAACCAGGCGTTCGACAACCTGGAGACCGTGCTCGCCAAGGCGGGCATGACGCTCGCGAACGTCGTGCGACTCAACTACTACACGACGGACGTCGCCGCCTATCTGCGCGCGTCGGCGAGCGTCAAGGACAGGCTGGAGAAGGCGGGATGCCGTCCGCCCGGCACGTTGCTCGGCGTCGCGAGCCTGTTCCACCCCGACATCCTCGTCGAGATCGAGGCCACTGCGGCCGATTGACGATCGGCGTCAGACAATTCGCCGCACTGCCGCATTCGCGGACGCGAAACGAGCCTCGCTTCCGTTGCGCCGCAGCCGAGGATGGCTGCAGTGCCTTTCGGTGCGCCGCAACTGCGCGTGCATGCGTTGCCAGAAGTTACACGGCACACGCGCGAACGACGCGTTGACCGTGCAGACGTTACGCATCCTGACTCTCAGATAAAGCGCGATCGCGGCTGGATCGTTTCTTGCAGCGCTCCGGCCAATCAATCGGGGAGTTCCCAGGGAGGGCTCCATGCCGGCGCTCGAGGTGCATGGGCCGCAGGGTGTCGGAACCGCCCGCTCGGTCCGCGGACGGATCCGGGCCCTGGCGCGTGCCTGCGCAGCGCAGGGCGGGTGCGAGGGACGACCATGCACCTCACGCATCTGACCCGCATCCCCCACTGGCTCCAGCGCGGCTGGCCCTTGTTGTGCGCCGCCATCGCCGCGTGGCTCATCACGGCGTGGCTCACGGACATCAGATCCAGCGAGATCCGCGGCGACGCGGTCGAAACTGTGCGAATGGCCGTGAACCTCGCCCATCACGGTGTCATCTCCGGTGAGGCTGTCGACGCGCCGCGACCCACGATGTACCGCGAGCCGCTGCCCGCCGTCACCGGGGCGATCGCCGTGCTCGCCGGCGATGCGCTGATTGGGCGCGGTGCCGCGACTGACGATTACCTGTCCGGTCCGCGGTCCCGGTTGCTGAAGTATCACAACGTCGTCTGGAAAGCAGGCACCGTCGCGGCGACGTACTGGGTGCTGCTCTTTCTCGCGGGATCGCACGGCATCACGCTCGCGGGAGCCGTGCTGGTCGGCACGGCACAGCCGCACGTGGACACCGTGCTCTCCGAGCCGATCGCGGCCTCTCTGCTCGCGCTCGGAAGCGCGCTGCTCACGATCGGCTGCAGCCGACGCAGATGGTTTCCGATGCTCGCCGCCGGTGTCGTCTTCGGACTGCTGGCGCTCACCAAGGCCATCTTCCTCTGGGTGTTCGTCGGGCTGCTCCTCTGCGTGCCGCTCGTCGAGCGGTTCCGGCGCGAGAGCACGCCATGGCGTTTCGTCGGCGTCGAGCTCGTCCTGCTCGCGCTCGGATTCGTGGCGGTCGCTCTTCCCTGGATGGCGCGCAACTACGCGCACTTCGGGACGTTCTCGCTGTCGGAGCGCGCCGGATTGATCCTCATGTACCGCGCGGTCAAGAACCGCATGAGCAGCGACGAGCTGCGAGGTGCGTTCTATGTCTGGAGCCCGCCGCCGCTGTCGGGCCTGATGAGTGCGCTCACGGGCTTCGGACCCGAGGACCTCGAGGCCGGCGGCCCGCTGCAGCGGCTCAACCACAGACCGAGTGCCGGCTTCGATGCGAGCGACCGCGAGGCGGAGCGGCTCGGGCAGCCCGATGCCGCGGTCTCGTACTACCGCAAGGTGCGTGCGGAGCGCGTGCGGCTGCGCATGCAGTTCGAGGCTGCGGGACATCCGAATCCCTTCGGTGCCGCCGACGCGGAGCTGCGGCGCCGCGCGCTCGAGATGCTGAAGGAGCAGCCCCTGCGGCACCTCGCCATGACGGTCCCTTTCCTGTGGCGCGGGGCGGCACTGGTGTTTCCCGTGCTCCTGCTGGGCCTGGCCACCGCCGCATGGCTGAGGCGCGGCGATCTGGCGCTCTTCGTTCTTCCGGCGTTCGGTCTCGTGCTGGCGTACGGTTTGTTCTCGCACTTCGAGCGCCGCTACAGCGCACCAGTCGTGCCTGCAGCGGTCGCGGTGGGCATCCTGCTGCTCGATGTAGCACGTCGGCTCGCGATGGTGAGGTTCGCAGGGCGCGCGGGCCTCGCGCCCACGTCCGCGAGGAGCGCCTGAGCGATGTTTCGAGTTCCGGTGCTGCCGCTTGCGCTCCTGTGCGTGCTCATGACTGCCGCGGGTCAGCTCGTGCTCAAGCGTGCCGTGTCGGTGCCCGAGCTCACGCAGCTCCTGCACGCGGGCGAGGGTGCCGCTTTCCTGGGACGCGCGCTCGCGAGCCCGGCCGTTCTGGTCGGTCTCGGACTGTATGCGGTGGCCACGCTCGGATGGCTGATCGTTCTCGGCCGTGCGGACGTCAGCTACGCATTCCCTCTGGTCAGCATCGGATTCGTCGTTACTGCGCTCTTTGCATCGATCTGGCTCGGTGAATCGATCTCGGCCGCGCGCGCCACCGGCATCGCACTGATCGCCGTGGGTGTCGTGCTCGTCGCACGCACCTGAACGCAGCGGCACAGGACACGCAGGACACTGCGGGAGAAACCAACGTGGCGAGCAACGCCGTTCTCGGGCGCGACGAGCCGCTTCCGCCGCTGTGCGTCGACGCGGATGGCGCGCTCATCCGCACGAGCGTTCTCGTCGAGGAGTGTCTCAGGCTCCTGCGGCAGAACGTGCTGCACTCGTTCTCGATCGCCGCCTGGGCGCTGCGCGGCAGACGCGTGCTCGAGGCGGAAGTCGCGCAGCGCGTTTCTCTGGATCCGGCGTCGGTGCCGATCAACCGCGAGGTGCTCGAGCTCCTCGAGGCGGCGCACCAGAGCGGCCGGTATCTGGTTCTGTGCACGCGCACCGACCGCGCGTTCGCGGAGAGACTCGCGCAGCACTTCGGCATATTCGACGAGGTCATCGCGGACGGGCGCGACCGGGATGCGACGCTGCCCGCGCGGACCGAGCTGCTGGTCGGCCGTTTCGGCGAGCACGGCTTCGATTACGTCTGCGACGCGCGCGCCTGCGGATCCGTTGCGCGGCACGCGCGCGAGACCGTGCTGGTGCCGCACGTCCGCGGCGAACCGGAGAGCGCACGGGCGTCACGCCTGGCGCGCGCGGCGGGCAGGCTCCGGCCATGGCTGCGTGCGCTGCGCCTGCACCAGTGGTCCAAGAACCTGCTGCTCTTCGTGCCGGCCGCGATGGCGCATCGAATCGCGGAGCCGGCTACCGCCGTCACGCTGCTCGCGGCGTTCGTGGCATTCGGCCTGTGCGCGTCGGCCACGTATCTGATGAACGATCTCCTGGACCTCGACGCCGATCGTGCACACCCGCGCAAGCGCCACCGTCCGTTCGCCTCGGGCGAGCTGCCGGTGCTCCACGGACTTCTCGTCGCCGCGGGGGCGCTGCTCTTGGGGCTCCTGATCGCGGTGCGCATCGGCGTGCTGTTCACCGCAATTCTCGGCTGCTATGTGCTGATCACGCTGTGGTACTCGCTGCGGCTCAAGCGCATGGCGATGGTCGACGTGCTGTGCCTGGCTGGGCTTTACTCCATACGCGTGGTGGCGGGAGGCGCCGCAGTCGCCATCATGCCGAGCTTCTGGCTGCTCGCGTTCTCGATGTTCCTGTTCCTGAGCCTGGCGATCGCGAAGCGCTACGTGGAGCTTTGCGGCCTGCAGGAGCGGGGTGAGCTGGCGGCGGCGGGACGGGGCTACTCGGTGGCGGATCTGCCGCTGCTGCTCGCGAGCGGAACCAACGCGGGACTGCTCGCAGTGCTCGTGCTGGCGCTCTACATCCACGAAGCGTCCCAGGTGCACTACTCGCGCCCGCAGGTGCTGTGGTTCGTCTGTCCGCCGCTCCTCTACTGGATCTCCCGCGTGTGGCTCAAGACGCACCGCGGGCAGCTTCACGACGATCCCGTCGTGTTCGCGCTCCGGGACCGGCCGAGCGTCCTCACCGGCATCGGCATCTGCGCGCTCGTCTGGGCAGCGGTCTGAAGGGCAGGGGCGGCTTCAGCGTCTGGCACCGAGCCTGCGGTAGTACTCGGCGACCGTCTCACGGTATTGCGGCGAATCGGCTGCCGGCGTTCCGGCGCGCGTGGCCGCGTCGCCGCGGGCACGCTCCACGGCGCCGAGCGCTGCGAGCTCCACCTGATCGACGAGCGCCAGCATCTTGCCGTACTCGGATTCCATCGGATCGATGTTGCCCCGACGCAGGCGATCCGCGAGCTGGCGCAGCGCGGCGATATCGGTCGCCGGCATCGCGTCGCGCGGCATGCGCTCGATCAGCTCGCGAAGCCGCCGTCCGATCTCCTCCGCGCGCTCCCGCAGCGCCTCGGGATCGGCCGGACGCGCCGCATTCGCGGCGAGCGGCGGGTTCCACGCATCGCGTCTGCCGCGCTCGCCTTCGATGAGGTGACGCGCGTAGTCGCCGTCGTATCCGCCGATGTATCCGCCGTCGATGGCGCTCCAGGCACCACCCCAGGTGTCGCCGCCCGGGCCGCCTGTACGCCCGCCGCGAGCCGTCCGCTCGCCGCTCTGTCCGCCCTCGGTGGCTTGCGCGTCCTGCGTTTCACCTTCGCCCGCCTGCCCTTCGCGGCTGCTTCCGCGCTCGCCGCGTCCCGGCTGGCGCGCCTGTGCCTGCGCCTGCGCCCAGGCGCGCCGCAGCTCGGCGAGCTCCGCGAGCAGCTCCTCGGGATCGGCTTGAGCCGCGCCGCGTTCCGACCGCTCCGTCTCGGTCGCCGCGACGCGCGCCGCCTGACCGAGCTGCAGCTCGAGCGATTCGAGAGCCTCCGTGATGAGCGGATCGCGTGCGGCCGGCTCGAGCACACGGCCTCTCTCGAGCTCGAGCGCGCTGCGTGCGAGTCCGCCGCTGACGTTCCGTTCGCCGAGCTCCGCCGCCGCATTTCCGATCTGCTCGGCCGCCTGAGGCGTGCGCTCGCGGTTCCGCTGCGCGAAGTTGCGCATGTCGCGCTCGAGCGCCTGCAGCTCGTTCTGCAGCGCCCGTTTCCGCTCGGCGAGTGCCTGCATCCGGTCCCAGTCGAGCGCGCGCAGGCGAGAACGCGAGAGGCGGTTGCCCTGCGAGTCGGAGAGCCCGGCCTGCGCGAGCGCCGACTGAAGCTCGGATTCACTCTCCCGCTGCTGCTCGAGCAGCCGCTGAGCGCGCGCGGCGAGCTCGTTGTACTGATTCGCGAGCCCTTCACGCCGGCCGCGTTCCATCTGCTCGGCCGCGCGCCGCAGCCGCTCACTGGCCTCCTGCGCCGAGCGCGACAGCGAGGACTGCTGCCCGCCCTGCGCCCCCGCGGTCGCCGATCGCATGGTCTCGAGCGCGCTTTCGACCTGGCTCAGCGCCTCCGCGGCCGGATCTCCGGAGGAGGAAGATGAGGACTGCTGGCCCTGCCGGCTGCCGGATTGCTGCTGCTGTCTTCCGCTCCGCTGAGCGAGCTCCGCGAGCCTGCGGCGCAGATCCTCCGCCTCACGCCGGAGCTGCTCCTGGCGCCAGCGCTGCATCTCCGGCGTCTGCCGGTTGCGCTCGGCTTCACGGGCGAGCCGCTCCTGCCGCTGTGCGAGCTCGCGGAGCTTACGGATCGCTTCCTCGAGCTCGCGCGAAGAGGACGCATCCGCCGATACTCTCGACTCGGTTTCGTACTGGTTCTTCTCGAGATCCATCTCGAGCTCGAACATCTCGGCGAGATCGCGACCGGCCTGACTGCCGCCTCCGCCGTCGCGCTGGAATGCGACCTGGATGTCCGTGATCAGCGCCTCGGCACGCAGCAGGTGCTGGAGCGCCTTCTGCTCGGAGGGAATGGCTTCCTGCAGCCTGATCTCGCCGAGGTCCCGGGCGGCGGGTTCCATCGCCTGCACGGCGAGCTGCAGGTTCTCGACGAATGCGCGGATGTTCGGATCGGCCGCCGTGAGCGCGCGCGCCTGCGTGCGCTCGATCAGCGTTCGCGCCTGAGCCGCGAGCGTGCCCTGGAGCTCCGCCAGCATGCGCGCGTTGTCGCCGATGCGCTCGGCCTCACGGCCGCGTGAGGATTCGCGCGCTCGCTGCAGATTCCACGTGGCGAGCAGGATCTCGCGCTGCCTTTCGGAGATGGCGTTCTCCTGCTCGCCGCCCATTCCTCCACCGCCGCCGCCCTGGGCCTGCGTGAAACGCCGCTCGAAGGGCTGGACCTGGATGAGGAAGAGGTCGGACTGTGCCGACTGCCGGCGGTCCCTCGCCACGGCGTAGTACGTGACGATGTCGCCGGGTTTGAGGCGCGGCATGTCACCGGTGTGCGAAGCGGGCTGCCCCGTTGCGAGCTCCTCGAGACGCAGCAGGGTGTTCGCCTCGACCTCCCTGGCACGCGCGGGGAGCTTCACCACCTGCCATTCGCCGCCGTTGACGGAGTAGTGCAGCTCGATGCCCTGCACGCGGAAGTCGTCCCGAGCCCGCACGAGCACCGGCACTTCCTCGATACTCGTCGCCCGCCAGTCGCGCCCGGGCTTCGCGACTTCGATGGTCGGCTTCTCGTCCGCGACCAGTGCGATCTGATGCTCGTCGGTGAGCGGTACCAGCTCGTCGCCGAGCCGCGTGGTGATGCGGTACTGTCCCGGCGCATTGACCACCAGAGTCCCGCGGCTGCGCGTGCCGTCGACCTCGAGCGGCGTCGGCGTGCCGTTCACGTCCAGAGCGGGCGCCTCGAGCGGCTCGCTCGTTTCGATGTCGAACGTGACCTGTGTGCCCGCGACCGCCTCGATGTCCTGCGTCTCGTTCACCGTCCGAGGCGGCAGGCCCGTCCACTCGGGGAAGTTGTAGGTGAGGCGCACGCGCTCGATGCGCGGAGGATCGGCGACCGTCACGCGATGCTCGGCGCTCTTCGTCGCACCGGCGCTGACGTAGTAGCTGAAGGGCTCACGGAGCGCGTACAGCGTGAACTCGAAACCGCCGTCCTCGCGCGGCTGCATCGGCGCGCTTTCCCAGCGCTCGGCGCTTTCGAAGCGCACGTGAACCGTGAGCTCGCCGGTATCGAAGCCCTTCACCTGCGCGCGGATCGGCAGATCCTGGTTTCTCCGGACCGTCGCGTCGCCGGGCTCCACGACGATCTCGCGCACGACGATCTGCTCCGCAGGAAGCGGTACGCCGAGCCAGAGATGCCGGCTGCCGAGTCCCCACGTTCCCGAGCCGACCGCGATCAGGAATGCGAGCGCGACAAAGCCGGCGCCGGCGATCGCCGCCGGCACGAGCGCATGCTGGCGTGGGAAGAGCTCGTCGACCGGCTCGCGTTCGGCGATCCGGAGCGCATCCTCGGCCAGCAGGTCGATGAGGGGAGTCTCGAGCCCTTCATCACGCCGCCGCGTCGCCTCCACGTAGGTTTCGATGCGTCCCTGCTGCCCGGGAAGCCGGCGCTCGAGCGCCTGAGCGCGGAACCGGGCACGGAGCTCGAGAAGGGGACGCCAGAGGAGTGCTGCGGCTGCAGCGAGAAGCACGGCGATCAGCGTCAGCCGCAGACCGAGGACCCAGCCCGGCGCGAACCCGGTCCGCTTGAGGAACCAGACCGCGGCGAGCGTCAGCAGCAGCGCGGACACGGCCAGCACGGCGCTCGCGCGAGCGACGGCGATCGCCCGCAGCCGCCGCCGTGCTTCGTCGAGATACCGGTCGAGACGCTCTCGTGCGCTCATGCTGTCCCACCGCGCCGCACGTACAGATGAGAGTTGGCCACCAGCGGCTCTATGAAGGCAAGCGTAACCGCAAGAGCGAGCAGCCAGGGCCAGATCGCCTTCATGTCGGAACCCGCGGATGCGGCCGCCGGATCGGCCGGTTGGGGTTCAGCCGGCGACTGCAGACGCCGCCAGCGCTCGATGCTCTCGGGCGGCATCCGCGTGAGGTCGGACTCACGCGCGTCCGGATTCGCCGCGATCCACGTGCTGCGCCCGCCACCGCGGATCTCGTAGAAACCGGCCTTCTCGGCCCTCACGCGCGGCGCAGCACCTGCCAGATCGCTCAATGTGAGCACCCGCCGGCCGTCCGGATCGAAGACCTGGGCGCCGCTGCGGCCGCGGGCGTCGGTCGGCAGGACGGCACCGACGACGACGTTGGGCGAGGCGGCCGCACCCGTCAGATAGCGTGCGGCCTCGCCCACGAAGCGCACGAACACCGGGTGGATCGCCAGGTCGTTCCAGTCGCGGCCGAGCGGCGAGGTGAGGAGGAGCAGCCGCCCGGCACCTACCCGGTGCTCGACGAGGAGCGGATCGCCGTTCTCGAGCCGGATCAGCACCGAGTCGTCGGCCTGCGGCTCGATGGGCACGTGGCGGAAGAACCGCACGCTGCGCCAGCCGCTGGCGTCTCGCAACGCCGCATGGCTTTCCTCCACCGCCGAAACACGGGTGGCCCGGCTGGACCCGCGCCGGGCGTCGCGAGCGCCGCTTGCGATGCGGTGCCGGCTCAGGGGCAGAGTCTCGCGCGCGGCGGCGCGCGGGCCCGCTGTCATGAGCACGGTGCCTCCCGACGCGAGATAGCGTTCGACGGCCCGTTCGGTTTCGCCGCTCAGAATGCCGGCATCCGAGACGATGAGGACCGCGTATTCCGCGAGGGGGCTTTCGGCGAGGGAAGACACGGCTACGCGCTCGACCGCGAGCCGCGGAGCGGTGAGAGCGCCCACCGCCGCTTCGAAGTATGCCGCGTCGTCACCGGCGCGGTTCGCCGCGATCACGAGCGCACGCGGCTCGGTGCGCTGGATCACGAGGTGGAAACGATCGTCCGCGGGAAGCGCGTCCTCCGGCTCGAGCGCCACCACGACGCGGTATTCGCCGGTCGAGAGCCCGAGTCCCGCGAACGCGAGCCGCTCCTCGCGCGACGGGCCGGGCACGATGCGCTGCCGCCCGCGCTCCTCGCCGTCGATCGAGAGGACCACCTCGCGCGGCGGCATCCCGGACGTCAGTCCCCGCACGACGACCTCGAGCACGTCCGAGTTCCGCTCGGACACTGCCGCGGAGGCCACGTAGGCGTTGGCGAATTCCGTGTCGCCGACGTCGACCAGAACGAGCTCGCTCCCGCGCGGCGGCTCCAGATCGGCGAACTGCAGCGGAGTAGCCGACTGCTGAAGATCCGTGATGACGTGCAGACGCTTCGGCAGCGCCTCGCCGCTCGCCCAGTTCTCCGCGCTCGTCATCAGCAGACCGTAGTCGAGCCGTCCGACGCCGGGCTCGAGGGAGCTCAGCGCCGCACGCAGCTCGTCGGCTGCCTCGGCGTCGACCGGCCCGGCAACGATCCGGATGCGCGCATCCGCCGTCACGAGCATGGCGCGATCCGCGGGGCTGAGCCGGTCGATCACGCGCCGCGCCTGCTCGATGGCCCGCTTCCATCGCTCCCCGTGCTGCATCGACAGGGACGTGTCGAGCACGATCACGTGCAGCATCCCGGGCTGACGCTCGAGGAGCGGCGTGCGCCAGGGGAGCGCCGGCTGCGCGAAAGCGAGGACGATCGCCGCGAGGAGCGCGATGCGCAGCGCGAGCAGCAGCAGGTACTGCAGCGCGTGCCTGCGGCTGCGCTGGATCTCGGTCGGCTCGAGCAGCATGAGGGACGCGAAGGGCTGCTTCTCGCGCGTATCGCGCTGGAAGCGGTGCAGCCACAGCGGCAGACCGATCGCGAGCAGCCCGAGGAGGAAGACAGGTGCGAGCAGCATCGCGTTCAGCCCTTGCCCTTGCGGAAGTGCAGGTACGCGCGCAGCGCGCGGTCGAGCGGCTCGTCGGTGCGCACGAGCAGCAGATCGGCTCCGACGCCGGCCGCCGCGCGGCGCACGCCCGTGAGATGACTCTCGAGCCGGGTGCGGTATCCCGACCGCAGATACTCCGGCGCGACCGGCATCGTCTGACCCGTCTCCACGTCCTCGAGCAGCACCGGTTCGCGGAAGCGCGGCTCGATCTCCGCCGGGTCGAGCACCTGGAAGAACATGATGTCGTGGCCGTGGTAGGCGAGAGGCTGCACGGCGCGAGTCATCGTCACCGGATCGCAGTAGAGGTCGGACACGACTGCGACCAGGCCGCGGCGCCGCAGATGCTCGCGGAACCGCCTGAAGCAGCCCTCGAGATCCGTGCGCCGGCCCGCGGTCGTCGCATCCAGCGCGTGCAGGAGGCTGTGCAGAGTGCCGGCCCGGCTCGAGGGCGGACGGTACTGGCGCACGTCGTCGTCGAAGACGATGAGCCCCACGGGATCGTGCTGGCGCGTCGCGAGCCAGGCGAGCGCCGCGACCAGGAACTTCGCATACTGGAGCTTGCTCACCGGACCCGACGCGAAGCCCATCGACGCGCTCGCATCGAGCAGGATGAAGAGCCGCGTGTTCGTCTCACCCAGATAGCGGCGGATGTACGCGCGCTCGGTGCGCGCGAAGACGTTCCAGTCGATGAAGCGCGGATCGTCGCCCTCCGTGTAGGCGCGGAACTCGGCGAACTCCTGGCTGAACCCGAACTGCGGCGAGCGGTGCAGCCCGGTGAGGAAGCCTTCCACCGCCGTGCGCGCGACCAGCTCCAGGTTCGCCAGCCCGGCGAGGATCTCGGGCCTGAGGAGCCGGGTCGCGGAAGGCGTGCTCACGCAACCGCTCCAGATCGGGAGCTCCAGTCGAGGAGCTCGCGCAGCACCTTGTCGACGTCCACGCCGTCGGATTCGGCCTGGTAGTTGGTGATCACGCGATGGCGCAGCACGGGCAGCGCGAGTGCCTTCAGGTCCTCCTCCATGACGTGATAACGCCCGGCCATGAGCGCGCGTGCCTTTGCTGCGAGCGTGAGGAACTGGGTCGCGCGCACGCTCGCCCCGAAACGCACGTACCGGCGCACGACCTCCGGCGCGCCGGGTTCGCCCGGGCGCGTCGCGCGCACGATGTCAACGGCCCGCCGCTGCACGCTCTGTGAGACGGGAACCTGCCGCACGAGCCACTGGAACTTCAGGATCTCCTCGGGTCCGGTGCAGGCCTCGACCCTGGGCAGCTCCATGCGGGTCGTGTTGCGCTCGACGACGGTCAGCTCGTCCTCGGCGCTCAGGTAATCGAGCAGCACGTTGAAGAGAAAGCGGTCGAGCTGCGCTTCCGGCAGCGGATAGGTGCCCTCGAGCTCGATCGGATTCTGCGTGGCGAGCACGAAGAAGGGCGCTTCCAGCGTGCGCGTGTTGCCGCGCACGGTGACCGAGCGTTCCTGCATCGCCTCGAGCAGCGCCGCCTGCGTCTTGGGCGGAGTACGGTTGATCTCGTCTGCCAGGACCACGTGCGCGAACAGCGGGCCCGGCACGAAGGTCCAGGTCCGCCGACCCGTGGTCGGATCTTCCTCGAGAATGTCCGTGCCCGTGACGTCGGTCGGCATGAGGTCGGGCGTGAACTGGATGCGCTTGAACGAAAGGCCCAGCGCGTCCGCGAGCGTGCGGACCAGCAGCGTCTTCGCGGTGCCCGGCATGCCGGTGATCAGACAATGTCCGCCGACGAGGAGCGTGAGCAGCAGGTGCTCCACGACCTCGTCCTGACCCACGATGATCTTGCGCACCTCCGACCGGATGGCCGCGATGCGGTCACGGAAGATGGCGACGAGCTCGCGCGCTTCGTCGCCGGCGAGGGATTGAGGGACTGCGGCATCGTTCATGGAACGTCTTCTCCGGTCATCTCGAGGAGCAGATCCTGGGCCGGTCTGTAATGCGGCGCCGTCTCGAGCGCGTCGAGGAGGTGCCGTCGGCTCCCCGCCTGATCCCCGAGCGCACGCAGCGCGCGTGCGATTCCGAAATTCGCGGCCGCGCGATCGTGCGGATCGAGCGCGAGCAGCACGCGATACTCGCGCAGCGATTCGCGCATCCTGCCCGCCGCGTGAAACCCATCGCCGAGCGCGGCGTGCAGGGCGGGATCCAGCGGATCGGCGAAGAGCAGCGCCTGCCGCACCTCCAGAGCCTGATCCTTCCGGCCCGATTCGTCCAGCCAGCCCGCGAGCAGGCGCAGCGCTTCGGGATCCCAGCCACCCAGGCGGTGATAGCGCTGCAGGGCCGCGATCGCGTCGGCCCGATTGCCCGTCGCATCCAGCGCGCGCGCGAGCAGCAGGTGCGGGCTGCCCGTCATCGTGAACTCCGGGAAAATGTCGGCGGCGCGGCGCGCCGGCTCGATTACCGCGGGCCAGTCCTCACGGGCCGCCGCCTCGTGCGCAGCGCGCATGGAACGCTGCCATTCGTCCCAGGCCCCGAGCACTCCCGCGAAGCGCTCCTTCATGAACGCGGTGAACTGCTCGTCGAACTCCGTGCTGCGCATCCGGAACACCGCCTCGATCGCGGCGGCGGTTGTGGTCTCCCGCTCGAACTGGCGGAGCAGCGCCACTAGGCGCTCGAAGCCCCAGCGCTCTTCGATGAAGAGACACACGAGCCCGCTCTGCATGTAGGAGACCTGGATCTGATCCGGGTACTTCGGCCGGATGAATCCCTCGTCGAGACTCGCGACGGGCAGGAAACGGCCGCTGCGGAACGCTTCGAGCGCGGAAGGCGAGACGACGACACCCGGCGCCGGACCCGTGCGCCACTCCTCGTACACCGATACGCCTTCGCTCAGCCAGCGCGGCACGCGATGCTCCGTCATGGACAGCGTGAACACGTGCGCCATCTCGTGCCACAGCGTGCTGCCCCAGTGGAACTCGCCGGTCCTTCGGCCCGAGGGGCTGTCCATCGCGAGCAGATATCCGAAAGTGACGCCGAGGAGTCCGATGCCCGGCAACCCGGCGGTCCGCACCGCGAAGTCGTCGTGATCGGGATAGAGCTCGACCGTCACCGGCTCGCGCGGCTGGAATCCGTAGCGTTTCGCGAAAGTCTCGATGCTCGCGCGCGAGAGCTCCTCCACGTAGGGACGCAGGGCCTCCGACTCCCTGCGATGCAGGCGCAGCACCATGTCGGGCCTGCTCACGCGCACGACGTCGAAGTTCTTCAGCGAATCGAGCAGCCGCAGAGTGTTGACGGTGGTGGCGCTGAACGGATCGCCTTCGTACGCACGCTCGAGATGCGCGCGCGCTTCTTCGACATTGCCGAGGCGCAGGAGATTGACGCCGAGCTCCGCATGCGCCGACCAGCGGTCGGGTTGCACCTCGATGGCACGCCGCAGCCAGCCGATCGCTTCCCGGTAGCGCCGGCGCATGATCTCGTAGTGCGCCAGCGTCTCGAACACTCCGCCGTAGCGCGGGTTGTACTGGAGCGCGCGCTTCGTCCAGCGGCTCTCGCGATGTTCGCCGCGCATGAGATCGAGTGCCGCGAGCAGCTCATACGCCTCGAGCGGCGGCTGCCGCTGCCGTTCGGCCAGGGAGAGTGCACGTTTCGCCGAACGCTCCGCGGCGGCCAGCCGGCCTTCCTCGAGATCCATGCGCGCCGCGAGGAGATGCGCTTCGATCAGCGTGTCGTCCTGCTTGACGATCTCCTCGACCTGGCTGCGCGCGTTCCCCTCGAAGCGGTCCGCGAAGAGACGCGCCAGGCCGAGTCGCGCCTGCAGGTCGGCGGCGTCGCGCTCGAGCGCCTCGCGGAAGAGGGCCTGCGCGTCGGCGTACTGGTGAGTGGCGAGGAAGAGCCGTCCCCAGCGTGTGCGCACGCGCGCGGAGCGCTCGGCACGCCGCGACGCTTCGCGGAAGAGCTCGTTCGCACGCCGCAGATCGCCCATTCCCCACGCCGCTTCGGCCTGTACGAGCGTGTCGGTCGCGCTGCGCGTGAGCTCGTCGTAGCAGGCGCGGGCTTCGGCGATGCGGCCGCGGTAACGATGCTCGTCGCAGGGTCTGAGGGCCGCCGAGCGGCCCGGGTCGTAATCGAAGTCCTGCGCGCGCGCGGCGGGCGCCACGCAGCAGCACGCGAGCGCCGCGGCGAGCGCTGCAAGTCGCGGCATGCGGCGGCAACCGCCGTCGCGTGTTCTCACGCCGTCACGGCAGTCGTCCGGCATCGGTACCTCCGGAGTTGCGGCCGAGCGCATCGCGCCGCTGGTCGATGCGCCGGTCGATCTTCGCGAGTCTGACGAGTACCTTCTCCAGCTCGTCGTAGTAGCGGTCGCGCTCGAGACTGTCTTTGCGGCTTCGCAGCTCGTCGAGCTGCCGTTCCACCTCGGCCTGCTCGCCGAGGAGCGCGGCGAGCTCGGCATCCGCCGGCAGATCGAGAGCATCCCCGAACCTCGCGACGAGAAAGCGCTCGGCGTTGCGGCCTTCGAGGCGTGCGTGCTCGGTGACGATCGCGGCATCGGCCTTGAAGGCGTCCGCCACCTTGCGCGACGCGAACTCGAAGGCCTCGGCCGCGGTGACGATCCGGTTCTTGTCGCGATCCGCCTCGGGCGAGGAGAGCGCCTCGGCCCAGTACTGCGCGAAGCGCGTGGCGTTGCGCTCGGAGCCGCTCCGCGTGGCCGTGATCACGATCCGGTTGTCCCGCCGCCAGCGCTCCGCCACCGCACCGCTCGAGCTCGTCGTGTTCACCACGAGCTGCGATCGTGCGGGCAGACGATCGAGCAGCGCGGCGATCTCGGTGCCCGTGAGGTCGGGTCCCGGGAGATTGAACCGGTACTCCTCGCCGTCGAAGCTGCCATGGCCGATGAAGATCACCGCCACCTGATCGTCCGGCTTCGTGCGCTCGGCGAGCAGGCGCAGCTCGCGCTCGACGGCCTCCCGCCGCGCGGCGTCGCCCGACAGCACGACCACCTTGTCCGGGCCGCCGGCGGCGCGGGCCGCGGCCTCGCCGATTCGCGCCGCCTGTTCCGCGAAGCGGCGCTCGTATTCCGCTTCACCGCCGAGGCCGCTCACGACGAGCACCCGCAGATCCGCACGCGCGGTCCCCGTCGCGAGCAGCGCGAGGCAGCCGACGAGCGTGCCGGCGAATGCCCGGTTCACAGCCTCCTCCATCTCAGTCTCAGCAGCCACTCGGCGCCCTTGAGCGCGAGCAGCAGCAGGAACACGACCGGCAGATTCCAGAGGTCCAGCGTCTGCCGCTCTACGATACCTGCTTTGGAATACCGCATCGCCTCGGGCAGTCCGTCGAGCGCGTCGAGCGTCCAGTAGCGGCCCCCCGTCGCCGCGGCGATGCGCTCGAGCAGAGCGCGGTTCTGCCGCGTGCCGAAGTGCTCGAGCACGCCGTCGTTGCGGCGGAAGTGCGTCTCGACGGCCTCGATCTCCCGCTCGCCGGCCTTGCCGCGCAGCGTCGCGCGATAGAGCCCCGGCCTCGCCGCGTCCACGACGCCCATGTAGCGGCCGTCGCCCTGACCCGAAGGGCGCATGGGCACCGTGTAGGTCGCGCCGGTGTCGGAGTCGACCGTCAGCTCGACCGACGCGTCGGTGATCGGCTCGAAGCGCTCGTCGCGCAGCTCGGCATGGAGCACCACCCGCGGATCATCGTCGTAGACCTTGCGCTCGGTCGTGAGAGAGACGCGCTCCGGTGACTCTGCCGCGAGCGCATGCATGAGCTGGCGCCAGAAGGTGTGATGCCGCTGATCGGTCGAGGGCAGACGCATCTTCCAGCGCCAGGTGCTGGCCGTGCTCAGAATGAACGTCCTGCCGCGGCCATAGCGCTGCCAGACGAGGAGCGGGCTCGCGCGCTCGCCCTGGACCGCCTCGAGCAGCACGATCGCGCCGGGCTTGAGCCGCCCGACAGGCTGGAAGTCGCCGAGCGGCGGCATCTCGCTCCATAGCGCCGCGTTGCGCCGGGGATCGTCGTGGAAGCGGTTGATCGGCGATTCCGCACCGTAGGTCGTCAGGCGCGCCGTGACGGGCGTGCGCACGTAGCTCTTCGTGGCCGGGTTCGCGAGCAGTGCCGGCAGGGCCTCGGCGATCGGCGCGCGCGACCAGCCGCCGTCCGAAAGTCCATCGCGTCCCGCGAGCATGAGCAGGCCGCCGCCGCGACGGTCGACGAAGTCGAGGAGCATCTGATGCTGTGCGCCGGAGAGTGCCGCCGCCTCGTAGCTGCCGATGATCACGGCGTCGTAGGCGAAGAGGGCGGCGGCGTCTTTCGGAAAGCCATCGGCGAGCTCGTCGGGCGAGGCGATGCCCTGCCGGTAGAAGCGGTTCGGCGTGGTGCGCACCACGCTCGCGAGGCGCAGTGTGCCGTCACTCTCCGCCGCGCGGCGGATGAACTTGTACTCCCAGCGCGGCTCGCCTTCGACGTAGAGCACGTTGCGGCGACGCGAGGCGACGTCGACGACGTGGCGGCGGGAGTTGTTGATGACGTTGCGCTCGCCCTCGAGGGGGTCGAGCGAGAAGCGCAGATCCCGCACGCCAGGCTCGCCCGCGGGGATCTCCACCGTCGCCGTCGTGACGCCGGCATCGGCGGACAGCTCGACCTCCGTGGAGGCGAGGAGCTTCTCACCGTCGTAGACGCGGAGCCTGGTCTTTCCCTTCGTGTCGTGGCGGATGCTCACCTCGGCCGGCAGCATCTCACCGGGAGAGGCCTGCGTGGCGAGCGCGATCGAATCGAGCTCGAGATCGTTCTCGGTGCGCTCGGGTCCCACGCCGACGGTGTGAACGGGCACGCCGAAGGACACGATCTCGGCGAGCTGCTCCTCGGTGAGCGTGCGGCCGTTCTCGGCGCCGTCGCTCACGAGCACGACGCCCGAGAGCGGCACGCTGCTGCTCGCCTCGAGCACTCTGCGCAGCGCATCGCCGATGCGCGTCTGCGGACCGGGAGGCGGAACTTCATCGAGCGACTGGAGTGAGACCGTCGTGGCGGCGAACGCGAAGAGATTGACGCCGAACGTCCGGCGCAGCGCATCGAGCGGACCCGACTCGAGCGCGCTCACCGCCTCCTGCAGACGCGACCGATCGCCTTCGCCGTGCGCCATGCTCGCCGATGCGTCCATCACCACCGCGACCACGTTCTCGCGGTCGCGCACGCGCTCGACAATCAGCACGGGCCGCCAGAGCAGCGTCAGGACCAGGGCGAGGAGCGCCGTCTGCAGCGCGCCGATCGCGAGCGCGCGACCCAGGCTCAGATAACGGCGACGGGCGAGGCTCCACGCGATGAGCGCCGCACCCGCGAGGATCAGCGCGAGGAGCAGCCAGATGGGCCAGCCGCTCGCGAATGCGAATTCGCCGGTGCGATAGGCCCAGGATGAATGCTTCAGCAGAAGCTCGAACACCCGGGTCGCTCAGTGCGTCATCGAGTACAGCAGATAGTTGATCCCGAAGCGATAGGCGAGGGCGGTGAGCGGCTGCGGATACTGCGGTGTGTCCGCGTGCTCCCAGGCGTCGCCGAGATCCATGTTGAAGTTGATGATCACTGCCAGCCGTCCCTCGTCGTCATAGATACCGCGCCAGTGCGGCGTGTAGCCGTCGCGTTCCCAGGTGGGCCCGCCCGTCATCGCGAGATAGACGTTGGGAATCTGCGGCCGTTCGACGAGATCGTAGAGCACGTGGAAGACTTCGTCCGAATCGGGGATGTCGACCACGGGCCGATCGGGAAACACGCGCCGCATCGACTCCATGAAGCCCTCCCACTGCAGCGTGCCATGAAAGTCGTCCACCATCAAAAAGCCGCCGCGCATCAGATATTCGCGCAGCCGTGCGGCCTCTTCGTCGGAGAGGAGCCAGCGGCCTACCTCGACCGCGTACAGGAAGGGGTAGTCGAAGAGCTCGTCGTCGGTGAGGCTCACGGCGGTGCCCTGGCTCGCCGCGTCGATGCGCGTGAGGCGCCGGATGCCCATCAGGAAATGCGTCTCGGCTTCCGGCGCGTCGGTCATCCAGTCGGGGCGCGCACCCCAGCCCCAGCCGCTCGAGAACCACGGATTGCTGCGGTAGATCATGCGCGCGAAGCGGAACTCCGCTTCGTCGGGCGAGGGATCGGCGCTGCCCGAGGCGGCGAGCAGCGCGGACGCCACGACGCCCAGCATGACGACGGTGAGTCGTGCCGCTCTGCGCATCATCGTGGCTCACTCCCGCGCATCGCGCGCTCCTTGTGGTTCGCCGCAGATCGATTTTCTATAGTACGGGCGTGCGAACGGAGCGATCCAGCAAGCCTCGCGCCCGGCATACAGTCCTGCAGGTGGTCACGGTGCTGGTCGCGGCCGCGGGGGCGCTCCACGTGGCACGCAGCCAGTCGGGGCGTGTGCCCGGTGACGCGCTGCTCCCGGGCGGTGCGCCGGAAGCCGAGCTGCACATCGCGCGCATGATCTACGCCAGCCGGGGCGGTCGCTTCGGCTTCGGCGGCTTCGGGAGGCCCTGGTGGGCCATCGACTACCCCGAAGCCGAATATCACTTCCGCAACGGCGTGCGCCGTCTCACCCGCATCGACATCGCCGACGACAGCCGCCACCTGCGCCTCACCGACGAGGCGATCTTCGATCATCCCTGGATGTTCGCCCAGCAGGTCGGGCGCTGGGCCCTCACGGACGAGGAGACGCTCAAGCTGCGCGAGTATCTGATGCGCGGCGGCTTTCTGGTCGCGGACGATTTCCATGGCCCCTACGAATGGGAAGTCTTCGCGGAAGCCATGCAAAGGGTGTTCCCCGACCGGCCCATCGTGGACATCCCCGAAGACGATCCGATCCTCCATGTCCTCTACGACCTCGACGAGCGCACGCAGATTCCCGGGCGGCGGCATCTGCGGATGGGGCCTGGAGGTGAGATCTACGTGCTGCCGGACGGCACGCCGCCCCGCTGGCGCGGTATCTACGATGACGCCGGACGGCTGATGGTGGTCATCAACTTCAACATGGACATGGGCGATGCCTGGGAGCACGCCGACGATCCGGTGTACCCGGAGCCGATGACAGCGCTCGCGTACCGCTTCGGAATCAACTACGTCGTGTACGCGATGACTCACTAGCCCTCTTGGAACTGCGCTAGCGCGGGTTGTCGTGATGCGATCCGTCGACCACGTGGCGCAGGTCGCGCTCCACGCAGGGCGGCGGCTCGACGAGCTCCTCAGTCGTGAGCTTCAGGATGCGCGGCCGCAGGTGCCAGGGCTCGGCGAGCACCTTCGGGTCCTCCACGATCGCCCGGTACTCGATGGTGTCCCCGATGCGCGTCAGGCGTTCCGTCACGCGCAGCTCCTTCGTGTGGAACGCGCCGTCGTCCGTGAGCCAGGTGTCCTCGTTGAAGTTCTGCGCCACGACGACCAGCGTGTCGCCTTCCCAGTAACCGATCGAATCGCCGAGATACGTCTCCTCGACGTCGTCGCGATGCGGACGCCCGTCCGTGGGAATGATGCGCCAGAACGAGCCCGAGACGTCGTCGTAGAGAAACACGACGAGACCGGGGATCTGCACGATCTTGTCCGGAGGTCCGATGCGCGGCACACCGGGCGGTTTGCAGCGCAGAACGGGATCGAGCTCGACCTGACGCTCCTCGAGCTCCTTCACCTTCGCGACGAACTCCGGCCGGTACTTCGGCCGGTCGGGCGGAAGGGTGATGCCTGAAGGGCCGTCGTCCTCGCAGCCCCTCACGCAGATCGAACCGTCCGGAAGCGTCTTCGGCTTGACGAAGTCGATTCCCGATCCGTTGTCCCAGGTGCCGTTGAGATCGGGGCGGCCGTCGGGAAGGCGCGGGATGGAGCTGCCGCCCGTCGACGAGGCTTCCTGACTCTTCTCATCGCCGTGCACGAGAGCCGCGGCCGCGAGCAGCGCGCTCGCCATCAGCGCGATCCGCAGACCGGGTGTCTTTCGCTGCGGCATGGGTTCTTCCTCCGGTGTGTCGTTCAGCTGCCCGTGGCCGCGACCGTGTTGTTCTCCTTGAACTGGAAGAAGCGTCCGTCCGGGAAAGTGATCTTGATGATGTAGCCGAGGTTCGGCGTGCCGTCCCGCGCGGGATGCACATCGATCGTCAGGGTCTCACCGTTTCCACGCAGCATCGACTTGGTGAGTCCGGCCTTGCGCGTCATTGCCGTCGGTACGGTCTCGAGCATCCAGGTCGTGGTGCTGCCGTCTTCATTCGGGACGCTGAAGTGAATGTAGATATGGGGGTTGATCCACTCGACCTCTGAAACGACGCCCACGAGCCGCACCGTCTTCTGCAGATCGAACTGACCGGCTACCGAGTGGTGAGCCTGAGCCGCAGCGGCGGCGAACGATCCGATGAGCATCGCGGCGTAGAGCCGAACCCCTTTCATCATCCGGCCTCCTGATTCAATGCAGCGGAACGCGTCTCGAACATACCGCGTTCGCCGCGTGCCGTCAGCATGCGCGGCGAAGCCGACCCGGTCACCTGCCGGTGACCGGGTTGCGGTAGTGGTAGGGTGGTACGAAGACCGCAGGGTAGGGGTCATACGCGACCGACTGCGGCTGATCCGGGGGGTAGCCGGGGAAGGGCGCAAAGATGGGTGACGCCTTCTTCGCCCAGCCGTCCTCGTAGTTCGTGTAGAAGGTCTGGAATCCCAGCAGGTTCCTGTATTTCCAGACACCGTTCTCCCGGATGAAGCGGTTCTCGTAGACGCCCTCGCCCCACTGCGCGGCCCGGTTCTGCGCGGCGAACATCACGAAGAGGCGCGAGCGCACGGAGGCGCCGTTCCCGTCGGGATCGACGTGCACCACGGGCTGCAGCTGCATGTGGTTGAAGAGCGAGCCCGGGGCCGGCGCGCCGAGGCGCCGCATGTACTCGTAGATGCGGTCCAGGCCGACGAACACGCCGCGACCGAGAATCTCGAGTGTCGCGTCCTCGGCGAAGAGCGCCGAGGTGGCGTCCTGCATGTTCTTGTCGGCGTAGTAGCCGTACATGCTCTGCAGCCGCTCGATCTGGTCGTGCGCCTGGAGTCGCTGCACCTCAAGCTCCAGAGCGCGTACCCGGGCCTCGAGCTCCGCGAGGCTTCCCGCCCGCGCGGCAGCCGTGTCACCGGCGGCGGAGGCCGGTGGCGGACCTGCGCGATACCCGCTGCGCACCGGATGCTCGAAATGGAAGGGCGCGACGTAGCGGGCGGGATAGGGCGCGTAGTCGGCGAAGGTCGTCGGACGATCGGGACGGACTCCGCTGCGCCCGTACCGCAGCGTGGCGCGGGAATCGGCACGCGTCCAGCCGTCGCGATAAGGCACGTAGAAGCGCACGAAGAGCTGGAGCTTCTGGATCTTCCACACGCCGTCTTCCTTGACGTACTCGTTCTCGTAGACACCGGAGCCCCAGTTGCCGCCGGATTCGTCCTCGTAACGCTCGGCCGTCTGCATCAGCACCCGCCAGCGTCCCTTCGCACGCGTGCCGTCCGCCGACAGCGTGATCACCGGCGAGAGCTGGAAGTGGTTGTTGAGCTGCCCGTACGTGAGTCCCACCCGGCCGCCGGTGAGGCTGAGGAGATAGCGGCGAATGCTGGGCTTGCCGACGAACACGCCGTAGCCGGCGATCTCGAGCGTCGCGTTCTCGGCGAAGAGATCGGCCACCTGGTCCCACTGAGCCTCGTCGACGTAGTAGCCGAAGATGCGCTGCAGATTGCGTATGGCGTTGATGTCCGCCACGCGCCCCGCGCGCTGCGCGATCGCGTCGGCCTTTGCGCTCGCGCGCGCGAGCCGCTCCTCGAGCTCGGGAGAGAGCGAAGGCGACGAGCTCTGCGCATGGAGCGCGCCGCTCATGGCGAGCAGAACGAGCGCGACGGTGAGCGCCGGACCACGTCCGGAGATGCTTGCAGCGATTCGCATGGTCACTCCCAGACGACCGGCTGGCCCGTGATGGGATGCGCGTAGTGATACGGCGGCAGATAGAACGCCGGATACGGCTGATACTCCTCTGAAGGTGGCCGATCGGGCGGGAGATCGGCGAGCGGCCCCGGCGCGGGCAACGGCTTCCTGTGCCAGCCCTCGTCGTACGAGCCGATCATCGACACGTACCAGTGGACCTTCGAAAGCTTCCAGACGCCGTCTTCCTTGACGTACTCGTTCTCGAAGGGACCCTCGGCCCAGGTGCCGTCCTCACCGTGCATGCCGCCCATGACGAGCGTGCGCCAGCGTGCCTTCGCCGTCCTGCCGTCCGGCGCCACGTGGATCACGCCCTGCATGATCGGCGCTTCGCGGATCTCGCCGTCCTTCAGGCGATTGCTCTCGTGCGTGAGGAATGCACGGATGCGCTCCTTGCCGACGTAGACGCCCTGCAGGCCGAGCTCGATGGACGCCGTGGGGCTGTCGGAGAACAGATCGGCCGCTTCCTCGCCCATGCCTTCGCTGATGTAGTAGCCGTATGCCTGCTGCAGCCGCTCGATCGCCTTCACGTCCTCGAGGAGCTCGACCTGTTTCTGCAGCGAGGCGAGCTTCGCTTCGAGAATCGCGAGCCGGCGATCGTCGGTGATCACCCGGTTGTCGGTGACGATAGGCTCCGCGGCCGCGGCGGCTCCGCTCAACGCGAGGCCTGCGAGAAAGAGCGCGCGTCGACTGATCTGCATGTCTTCGGTCTCCGGTCGCACGGGTTCAGTGATTCTCGTGATTGTCGTCCGGGCGGCCGCTTCGCCGGAAGCGCCCGATTCCGGCGAAGCAGGCGCAGGCAGGCGCGGCGGGTGCGATGCCCGCACCCGTCGCGGTTACGAGCGGCTCTGTGCGGCCAGCTTCTCGAGCAGTGCGGCCGTTTCCCTGCGCGGCTCCGGCGGGCTCAGGCCGAAACGTCCGGGACCTCCGGCCTTGCCGAGCGCGACGTCGATCGCCGTGAGGCCGTCGCGGTCCTTCGCGAAGAGGTTCGCGCCGTTGTCCGCAAGGAACTGCACGAAGGCGTTCCAGCCCCACAGCGCAGCGCCGTGCAGCGCGGTCCAGCCGTTGTCGCGCGCGGCGTTGATGTCCGCGCCTGCGGCGAGGAGGAGCTTCGCCGTCTCGATGCACTGCTCCTCGTTGCGGTAGCGCGCCCGCGTGTCGATCGTCGTGGAACCGACGCCCGCGGCGGCCATGAGCGGCGTGATCCGCAGCGAGTTGGGGAGGTTGGGATCGGCGCCGTGCTCGAGGAGCAGGCGCACGGCGGCCACGTCGCCGGCCTTGGCGGCGCGGATGAGCGGCGTCGTGCCGATGGTGAGCATGGAATCGCCGCCGCGGTCTTCGCCGAGCGACCGGTACGGCGGGAAGAGCTTGAGCTGCATGTTGGGGTTCGCGCCCGCCTCGAGCAGCATCTCGATGACTTCGAGCGCCGTCGTCCTGTCCATGGAAGGCCGGTCGGGGCGGCCGCCGCGCGGCACGGTGTTGTAGTCCACGGCGGCGTAGAGCGGTGCGCGGCCCCACCAGTCCCACTTGTTGACGTCCGCCCCCGCACGGATGAGATACGCCGCGACGTCCCACCGGGCGTTGAGCGTCGCCATCAGGAGCGGGCTGATGCCGTCCGGATCGACCATGTTCATGTCCGCGCCGCCTTCGACGAGCGCACGTGCGCACTCCACGCAGCCCTCGCGAGCGGCGAAGAGGAGCGGCGTGAGCCCGCCGAGCGGACGGTTCTGCGGCCGTGGCTCTGCCGTCACGCGGCGCTTCCACTTGCGGATGTGCGAGCGCGCGTTGACGTCGGCACCGTGCTGGATGAGCAGCCGCACCATCTCCGGCTGGCTCTGAGCGGCAGCCCACATGAGCGCGGTCTGCCCGCGCCAGCTCTCGCGCGCATTGACGTTCGCGCCGCGCCGGATGAGGAGCTTCGCCGCCTCGACGCGGTTCGTCCGCGCGACCGTCATCAGCGCCGTCTGTCCCTCGGGATTGGGGGACTCGACGTCGGCGCCTGCATCGAGCAGGAGCCTGAGGATCTGCACGTCGGCGCGCTCCGCGGCTTCGGCGAGCGGTGCGACGCCGTAGTCGTTGACGGCCCGGACGTCCGCACCCGCCCGGATGAGCCGCCGCACGAGGTCCGCGTCACCGTGATAGACGGCCCAGTGCAGCGCCGTAGTGCCGTCGGCGGAGCGCTCGTTGACGTTTGCGCGCTTGCCGATGAGCGCGATCACCGTCTCACGATCGCCGGCTTCGGCGGCGGCAACGATCGACTCCGCGCCGAGCGCGGTCCCCTGACACGCGAGCCACGCAAGGGCGGCGAGCTTCAGCCAGCGCACTCAGATCTCCGTGAATTCGCCCGTGCTGTCGCCGAAGCTCTCGGTCTCGATGCCCACGCGGTTGAGCAGCGTGAGATGGAGATTCGCGATCGGCGTGTGGTCCGGGTAGCGCACGTGCAGATTGCCCTTGAGCTTTCCGCACCCGCCTCCGATGACCGCCGTCGGGAGCGGGAAGTGGTCGTGCAGATTGCTGTTCGACATGTTGCTGCCGTAGAGGATCACGGCGTTGTCGAGCATCGAGCCCTCACCGTCCGGGGTCTCCGCGAGCTTCTTCAGGAACTTCGCGAACACCTCGGAGTGATATGTCTGCACCTTCGCGAGGCGATCGAGCTTCGCCGGATTGTTCTGGTGGTGCGAGAGCGGATGGAAGGCATCCGGCACGCCGATGTGGGTGTACGGCTGATTGCTGACCTCAGCGGCCATCATGAAGCTCGCGATGCGCGTGAGATTCGCCTGGAAGGCGAGCGCGATGAGGTCGAACATCAGATGCATGTGCTCGTCGAAGGAGTTCGGGATGCCGGCCGGCGCATCCGGAAGCTGCAGCTGCGACAGGTCGCGCTGCGCGATCCTGTCGATGCGCCGTTCGATCTCGCGCACCGACTCCAGATAGTCGTCGAGCAGCGCGCGGTCGCGCGGACCCAGAGTGCGCGCGAGGTCCGCGGCGTCGCGGCGCACGAGGTCGACGACGCTCCTGTTCTCCACCACGAGCCGCGCACGCTCCTCCGCAGTGTCGCCCTGTCCGAAGAGCTGCTGGAAGAGCTTCCGCGGGTTGTGCTCCATCGGCAGCGGCTGAGTCGGCGTGCGGAAGGAGATCGTCTTGCCGTAGCTGCAGCCGTAGTTGCGGTCGCACGAACCCTCGCCGCCCTGCTCCTCGGTCGCGACCTCGATCGAGGGCAGGGGAGTGTCCTTGCCGAGATGCTGCGCGCAGATCTGGTCGACGGTCACACCGCCGTAAGGGTCGTGGCTGACGCGCGGCGGCACACAGCTCAACCAGGTTCCCGGAGTGATGGCATGCACCGGCGGGGCGATCGCGGAGCGGTTCTCGAGACCGCTGATGATCGTCATGTACCTCTGGAAGGGCTTGAGCGGCTGCAGGATCTGCGGCAGGTCGTAGTCGGGCCCCTCCTTCTTCGGCGTCCACCGGTCCATGACGGCGCCGTGCGGGAAGTAGATGAACGCCATGCGGGGCTTCGGGGCCGCTGCCGTTTTCGCGAGCGCGGTGCCCGCCGGAATCATCGCATCGAGGAGCGGCAGGGACACGGCGGCACCCGCGCCCCGCAGGAAGGTCCGTCGCGACAGATGCTTCTTCGTGATGAACATGGCTCGAGTCCTATTCAAGGATGCCCCGGGGAGCAGTGCCTTCATCGGCCGTCACGGCGGCCTGTGCCGTGACGGACCGCGCGGGTTCGACCTCCGGCAGCCGGTCCATCTGGAACGCGGCGCTGTTGACGATACCGGAGACGATGGCCGACAGGCGATAGTTCTCGCGCGCGGCCTGGCGCACGATCGCCCGCACCGTCGGCATGTCGTAGTGCTTCAGGGTTCGGCCGAGCGCGTAGGTGAGCAGACGCTCGGTGAAGGTCTGAGCGAACTGCTCCGAGCGCGCGACCAGCGCCTCGCGCAGGTCGTCCACTCCACTGACCTTCGTGCCGTCCGCGAGCTGCCCCGACGCGTCGATGGGCATTCCCGCGTCGGGATCCTTCAGCCGCCAGCGGCCGATGGCGTCGAAGTTCTCGAGCGCGATGCCGAGCGGATCGATCACGCCGTGGCACGAGTTGCACGACGGCGTCGCCCGGTGCTGCTCCAGACGCTCACGCACGGTGAGCGCGATCCCGCCTTCCTGGGTTTCCGGGAAAGCCTCGACGTTCGGCGGCGGCGCCGCGGGGGGCGTGCCGAGGATCTTCTCCAGGATGAACGAGCCGCGCAGCACCGGCGTCGTGCGGTTGGCGTAGGACGTCGCCATCAGGATCGCGCCCTTGCCGAGAAGCCCGCGGCGGTACGACTCCTTGAGCTGCACGCGCCGGAACTGGCCGCCGCGCACGTCCTTCACCCCGTAGTGCATCGCCAGCCGCTCGTTGAGGAACGTGTGATCCGCGGTGAGCAGATCGATGATGCTGCGGTCCTCGGAGAAGATGCTGCCGATGAAGAGCTCGAGCTCCTTCTTGAACGCGGGGATCAGATCCTCGGTGAACTCGGGGAAGATGTCCGGATCCGGGTCCACCTGATCGAGCCCGTCGACGTGCAGCCACTGGAACGCGAAGTTCGTGACGAGCGAGTGCGCGCGCGGATCGGCGAGCATGCGCCGGATCTGCTGGTCGAGCACCTTCGGATCCCGCAGCCGCTCCTCTGAAGCGAGCTCGAGGAGCTCCTCGTCCGGCGGACGACTCCACAGGAAGAAGGAGAGGCGCGAGGCGAGATCGCGATCGCTGATGCGGAAGGTCTCGCCCGGCTCGATGCCCGCCGGCGGAGTGTGCGCGCGGAAGAGGAACTTGGGGCTTGCGAGGATCGCCATGATCCCCTTCTGAATTCCCGTCTCGAAGCCGCCCTGGCGCGCGCCTTCCTCGTAGAAGGCGAGGGGACCTGCGAGATCGTCCGCCGAAACCGGACGGCGGAACGCCTTGCGCGCGATGTTCGCGAGGATCGTCTCCGCGCAGGGCCGCTCCTCAGCCGCGTTCTGCGGCCGGCAGATGAAGATCTTCCGCCGGCTCTCCGTCTCGCTGACGCCCGACGGGTTGAACGGCCCCTTGATCTCCACGTTCTCGATGCGGGGGCCCACCGAGTTGCCGTTCACGTGCACGGCCATGCCGGTGACCGGCACGAAGTTGTGGAGGATCTCGTTCGATTCCGCCGCCGTCTTGGCGAGGAATGTGATGCCCACCTTGTGCCGGCCGGCCTTCACGGGCACGCGGATGTTCCTGAAGCGGTTGTTGATCTCCGTGAAGCCTTCCGCCTGACGCACGTCCACGGCTTCGAGGTCCTCTTCGCCGCCGACGTCACGCTGGAAGACGCGCACGCCGTCGATGGTGACGATGAGCGTGTTGCGGTCCAGGACGCCCCACACGTATCCGCCGCCCACGAGCCCGTTGATGCTGATCTCGTACTCACCGTCGGCCGGAAACTCGTGCTCGATCAGCATTCCGCCGCGCGTGCCGAGCGGCAGGCCGGGCACGTGCACGTACTGCATCGCCTGGGGAGAGGCGCGGTAGAAGTGGCTCGTGGCGCGCGCCGCGGGATTGCCCACTGCCTGGATACTCACCTGACGGGCCGCCGTCAGATACTGCTCGAGGAACGCCGGCGAGATCTTCAGCACCTCGGCGATGTTCGTGAACCCGTGACTGATATCGTCGCGCGGCAGGAGCGTGGTTGCGTCGATCCTGACGCCGAGGATCTCCTCGACCGCGGCCGCGTACTCGATGCGGTTCAGGCGGTGCAATCCGACGCTGCCGGGCTCCGGCTGCGCGCTCGCCGCCCGATCGAGCGCACTCTCGAGCGCGCTGACGAAGGCACGCACCTGCTCGCCATCGGGCTGCGGCTCGCCGGGCGGCGGCATCATCCTTCCGCGCAGCTTCCGTACCGCTTCTTCCCAGATTTCCGCATCCTGTGCCAGCGACTCGGGCAGCATGGTGTCGAACGCGACGCCGCCCGCCCAGTCGGTGGCGTTGTGGCACTCGACGCAGTACTGCTCGAGCATGCCCCAGTGACGCTCGAGCGCGCTCGTTCCTTCCGCCCAGACCTGGGCAGAGGAGAGGAGTGCAATGGCTGCCAGAGTACCGGTGTTCTTCACTCGCATCTGAAACCCTATCGACGCGGCCGCCGCAGCTCGGTGATGTGTCCCCACGCGCCTTCGTACGCGGTGTGCAGGAACACGGCAGGATCACCCCATGTCTCGTCGAACTCGCGCGTCGGCCGCGACGCCACGAGCTCTTCCCACGTCTCGCCTCTGTAGTAGCTCTCGCCGATGCGCTCGTACACCGTGAGGCACATCTCGCGCTGCGCCTCGAGCGCGGCGCGCGTCACCGGCGGGCCCTTGCCGGGAACGATGCGCGTCTCCCCGTCGCACTTGTCGATCAGCACCTTCAGCGCATCGATCATTCCGCCGAGCCAGCCGCCCGTGGAGTAGTCGAGGATCGGATAGCTTCCCGTCGCCACGACGTCGCCGGCGACGATCACGTTCTGATCGGGGAAATGGACGTAGATGTCGCCGTCGGTATGGGCCTGCATGAGATACCCGTACTCGATCTGCCGGCCGCCGAAGTCGATGCGCTTCGAGTCGTAGTGGAACGTTTCCGTCGGCAGCGCCTGCTCCGGGCGCCGCGGATATGTGCGGTTCTCCCACTTCGAGATGATCTCGGTGCCGAGCCAGAGCCGGGTGTTCTCGTGCGCGAGGATCTTCGCGCCGGCCGCGGCGAGCGACTCGTTCGAGCCGGTGTGATCCCAATGCCAGTGCGTGTTGAAGAGCAAGCGCACCGGGCTGCCGCCGGTCTGGTCGGCAACGGCACGCTGCAACTGGCGTGACGCCTCGGCGAGGCCGCCGTCCACCATCAGCACACCATCCGGGCCGGACAGTGTGACGACGTTGCCGCCGGCTCCTTCGAAGAGCGTCAGGCCCTCCGCGAGCGGCGCCGAGCGGATGGTGAAGGAGCCGGTCTTCGCGAAGCCCGACGTCGATCGCAGACCGAGGAACGCCGCTCCGCCCAGGGCGGCGTGCAGCAGACCACGGCGCGTCAGCGAGAAACTCATGAGCACCTCGGAAGCTCGATCGGATGCGGACGGCTCATCTGTGTGAAGTCTCCGGGAAACTCTCAGGCGTCGGGGGCGAAGTGACCCCACATGCTCCTGAACGCTCTGATCACGAAGTCGTGCGGGTCACCCATCTGCGCGGCGAACTCGCCGGCGGGATTCTCTGCAGCGGCCTCGTCGGGGCTCAGCCCGCGCGTCAGCGCACTCACGAGCCGTTCGTAGATCGTGAAGTACATCGTGCGCTGCGCTTCGAGATCGGCACGGCTGAGGACGGGACCCTGTGCCGGCACGATGCGCGTGCCCGCGTCGGCTACCTTCAGGAGCCGGTCGATGCCGCCGACCAGGCCGCCGATCCATCCGCCGGTCTGCCAGTCGAGGAGCGGCCAGCCTGCGCCTGAGATCACTCCTCCGGCCGCGAGGACGTTCGCCTTGCGGAAGTGGACGTAGATGTCCCCGTCGGTGTGAGCCTGCGCCATGCAGCCGTACTCGATCTCTTCATCGCCGAGCGGCACCGTCGCCGAACCGTAGAAGATCGTCTGTTTTGGAAGCGCAGCCGCGGGCAGCGGGCCGTAGGCGCCTTCGAGCCAGTCGACAGAGATCTTCCTGCCGAGCCAGAGCTTCGTGTTCTCGTGCGCGACGATCGTCGTGCCGCGGCGGCCGAGGCGCACGTTCGCTCCCGTCGACTCGGGATGCCAGTGGGTGTTGAAGAGCATCGCCACGCGGCGAGCCGAGAGCTCGCGCAGCGCGCGCTCGACGAGCGCAGCGCTTTGCGCTTCGAGCCCCCCGTCGACGAGCACCACGCCTTCCGGGCCCCGGGCGGCGAGGGCGTTCGTGCCCGCTCCCGTGAGAAGGATCAGACCGTCCGCGAGCGGCGTCACCTCGATCGCAGGTTTCGAGGAACGAAGGCCTGCGGCGGCAGTACCGCAGAGCGCCGAGCCCACGACGCTTGCGAGCGCGGTCGTAACGAAGCGCCGCCGGCCGATCCTCATCATCGGGTGATCACCAACGTCACACTTCGGACAGCTCGCCGGTGGCGTCCGCGAAGGATTCGATCGGCACACCCGCGCGGTTGAGCAGGGTGACCAGCAGGTTCGCGTGCGGCGTGTCCTGCGGGTACTTCAGGTGCTGCCCGCCCTTCACCCGTCCGCAGCCGCGGCCCAGGATGGCGGAAGGCAGAGGGTCGTTGTTGTGCAGATCGCTGTTCGACATGTTGCTGCCGAACAGGATCAGCGAGTGATCGAGCATCGTGCCGTCGCCGTCCTCCATCTCGGCGAGGCGCTTCACGAAGCGGCGCGCGAAGATGTCGGTGTGGTACGTCTGGATGCGCACCAGCTTGTCGAGCTTCGCGGGATCGTTCTGATGGTGCGACAACGGATGGAAGGCATCCGGAACGCCGATCTGGTTGTACGTCCGCATGCTCACTTCCTTGGCCATCATGAACGAGATGACGCGCGTCTGATTCGCCTGGAAGGCGAGCGCCATCAGCTCGAACATCACGCCGAGATGCTCGGCGAAGTCGGAAGGAATGCCGACCGGCGCGTCCGGCAGATCGGCGTTCGCCGCGCCGCTCTGCATCAGTTTCTGGATGCGCCGCTCGATCTCGCGGACCGAGTCGAGGTAGTCGCTCACGCGCGTGCGGTCCGCGGGACCCAGCCGCCGCTGCAGGCTCACGGCGCGATCGGTCACGAAGTCGAGGATGCTGCCGGTTTCCTCGATGATCGCGCGGCGTTCCTCGCTCGTGTCGCCCTGGCCGAAGAGCTGATAGAAGACCTTGCGCGGATTGTTCTCCATCGGCAGCGGCTGAAAGGGCGTGCGGAAGGAAACGGTGCTGCCGAAACCGCAGCCGACCGCGCTGCTGCAGGGACCGCCGGTCTCGGTGCTGAGCTCGAGCGAGGGGAGGGGCGTGTCCTGGCCGATGTAGCGCGCCGCGAGCTGATCGGCCGTGATGCCGCGGTCGCCCGTTCCGTCGCGGTCCTTCGGGCCGACACAGGAGAGCCACGTTCCGGCGATGATGCCGTGAGGATCGGAGCTCTCGCCACCCTTGTTGCGCAGCCCGCTCACGATCGTGAGGTGCGAGCGGAACGGCTCCAGGGGCGCGAGGATCGGGGAGATCTCGAAGTCGCGACCCGTCGCCGTCGGCGACCAGCGGTCCATCACGGCACCGTGCGGGAAGTAGACGAACGCCAGTCGCGGCGCGGGTTTCGCCGCGGTGTTCGCGAGCGCCGTGCCAGCCGGAATCATCGCATCGAGCAGCGGCAGCGAGATCGAGGCGCCGAGGCCGCGAAGCACCGTCCGCCGCGACAGATGTTTCTTCGTGATGAACATGGGCTGCACCTACTGCTGCGTGTCGGCCCGGGTGACGAGCGGGCGCGGTTCCCCCTCGCCCGGCACCGCGCTTTTCAGGAAAGCATCGCTCGTGACGATGAGCGTCACGATAGTGGAAAACCGGTAATCGTCGCGCGCGGCCTCGCGCACGACGGAACGCACGAGCGGCATGTCGTGATGGTCGAGCGGACGGCCCAGCGCGTACGTCATGAGCTTCTCTACGAACGTCTGCACGAACTGGTCGGGGCGCCTGAGGAGCGCCCGCCGCAGGTCGTCCGGCCCGTTGACGACGGTCCCGTCCGGCAGCACGCCGGAGGAGTCGATCGGGTCGCCGGCGAAGCGGTCCACCGTGCGGTACTGGCCGACCGCGTCGAAGTTCTCGAGCGCGAAGCCCAGGGGATCCATCACGCCGTGACACGAGAAGCACTGCGGGTTCTGGCTGTGCAACGCCATGCGCTCGCGCACGGTGCGCGCACGCCTGCCCGCGACGTTCTCCTCGAGTGCCTCCACGTTGGGCGGAGGCGGCGCCGGCGGTGTGCCCATCACGCGCTCGAGGATCCAGGCGCCGCGCAGCACCGGAGCGGTGCGGTTCGGATACGAGGTGATCATCAGGATGGCCCCCTTGCCGAGGAGGCCGAAGCGCGCGCTGTTTTCGAGCTTCACACGCCGGAAACGATCGCCCTTCACCGTGCGGATCCCGTAGTGCAGGGCGAGACGCTCGTTGAGGAACGTGTGGTCCGCAGTGAGGAGGTCGACGACGTTCCGGTCCTCGCGGAAGATGCTCTCGACGAAGAGGCGCAGCTCCTCGCGCATGTCGGCGCGCAGGTCCCCCTGACCGCTCGCGTGCGGGAACACGCGCGGATCGGGGTCGATCTCATCGAGCTTTCCGATGTCGAGCCACTGGAAAGCGAAGTCGGAGGCGAGCGTTGCGGCCCGCGGGTCGGCGAGCATGCGCCGCACCTGGCGCTCGAGCTCCGCGCGATCGCGCAGCCGTCCTGCGGCTGCGACCGACAGCAGCTCCTCGTCCGGAATGCTGCGCCAGAGGAAGAACGACAGCCGCGAGGCGAGATCCACGTCGCTGAGCTCGTAGACCGAGCCGGCGGTCAGCGACTGCGACGGGAACGCGGCACGGTAGAGAAAATCGGGGCTCGCGAGGATCGCGGTGAGTGCGCGCCGGATGCCTTCCTCGAAGTCCTGTGCCTCGCGTCCTGCGCGGTAGAAGCGCAGCAGCGCATCGACGTCCGCACTCTCGAGCGGACGCCGGTAGGCGCGCGTCGCGAGCCGCGCGACGATCTCCTCGGCGCAGGGAAGCTCCTCTTCGGGAGAACGCGGATAGCAGGAGAACACGCGCCGCCGGCTCGGCATGTCGGAGACGCCCGTCACGTCGTAGGGGCCGCGGATCTCGATGGAGCTCACGCGCAGCACTCGATCCTGACCGCCGCCGGGCACGTGCATGTGCAGCCGGTCCTCGGACTCGGCGAACGTGCGCTGCACGAACGCAACCGCGAGGGTATGGAGACCCGCGGTCGCCCTGAAACGGATGTTCTTGAGGCGCTTGTTGATGCGATCGACCGCAGGGTCCTGCTCCTGGTCGATCGCCTTCATGTCCTCTTCGCCGCCGATCGTGGTCTCGTAGACCTGCCGTCCATCGAGAACCACGACGAGGCGGTTCTCGAATTCCATGTTGTAGACCCAGAGCGCCTGGGCCATGTTGGCGATGTCGATCTCGTAGGTGCCGTCGGCCGGGAAGAAGTGCTCGACGGCGATACCGCCGCGCGTTCCGAGCGGCAGACCCTCGCGGTGAAACTGTTGCGTGCCGGCATCGCGCGCGACGTACGTAGTGCCGGCCGGACGCGCGTTGCGATTGCCGATCGCCCGCAGCGCGACGGTGCGCGCGGCGCTCAGATACTGATCGATGAAGGAAGGCGAGACCTGGAGGGCGGAAGCGATGTTGTCGAAGCCGCCCTGCGCGTCGTCCTGCGGCAGGAGCTCCGTGGGATCGATCTCGACGTCGAGCAGATCGCGGACCGCGTTCGCATACTCCTTGCGGTTGAGCCGGTGCGGCGGCACGTGGCCAGGCGCACGGCGCAGGCGCGCAGCCTCGTCGAGCGTGCCTTCCATCCAGGAGACGAAGGCATGCAGCGCGGTCTCGTCGGGCTGCGGTTTGCCCGGCGGCGGCATCAGCCGACCCCGGAGCTTGCGGACGACTTTCTCCCAGACCTCCGCCTCGTGCGGCACCTGGTCGGGCGTCATCGTGTCGAACGCGATACCGCCGGCCCAGTCCTCGGCGTTGTGACAGTCGGTGCAGTAGCGCTCGAGCAGCGACCAGTGGTCGCTCGAGGCTCGAGGCGCGGCGTTGGCGTCGGCCGTCTGCGCCGCCACGGTTGCCGGAACGAGGAAGCTGGCACTCGCCGCGAGAAGGGCGGCGACGAGGACGCTCGACACGACACGAAGCGCACGAGCGCCCGCTTCGTTCGAAAGGGCGACGGGTCGATGGCGCCGCAGCGCACGTTCAACCGACTCTCTCGACACCGACGCCACCGCCCCTTGCTCGACTCTCCGGTGAATCCGCGGGGAAGTAGCATAGCCCGTGCCGGAGCGTCAAACTCCTCGGCCTCGCCAGCTGAAGTGACGTTGCGAAGCGTGCTTCCGGTCTCACGCTTCCGGCGATTCAGTGCTCAGGTGATGAACCGGAAAAGGTCTGTTTCCGGGCGGTCGCAATTCGGCGGATTGGGCGGTGCCGCGGCGCATCGCCTATGATGCAGCCGTGCCCGGGGGGCCGACCACGACGGGGCGCGAGACGACAGAGAGAGGGGATACCGATGAGCTCAGATGCGAACCTGCGGACACGCCTTGCGGTAGCGGTCGGCGAGGACATCGTCCGGGGGCCGGGTGACGGGGAATTCGGTCGCCATCTGCGCGACTTCGTGGTGCAGGCGCCCGCCGGCGTGAACATCGTCGCGTTCGCCTATCCGCGCAGCACGGAGCAGGTTTCCAGGATCCTGCGCTTCTGCCACGAGAACGATCTGCCCGTGGTGCCTCAGGGCGGCATGACCGGGCTCGTCGGAGGCGGTGTGCCGGTTACGCGCTGCGTGGTGCTCTCGCTCGAGCGCATGCGTGCCATCGAGGAGGTGGACACCGCGGCATCGACCATGACCGTGCAGGCGGGCGTCGTGCTCGAGGCCGTGCAGAAGGCGGCGGACGCAGCGAACCTGTTCTTCCCGCTCGACCTCGGCGGACGAGGCTCCTGCCAGGTCGGCGGCAATGCGTCGACGAACGCGGGCGGCAACCGCGTCCTGCGCTACGGCATGATGCGCGACCTCATTCTCGGCGTCGAAGCCGTGCTCGCCGACGGCACGGTGATCAACGCCCTGCACAAGTACATCAAGAACAACACCGGATACGACCTGCGGCAGCTCTTCATCGGCTCGGAGGGCACGCTCGGCGTGATCACGCGCCTCGTGCTGCGCCTCTATCCCAAGCCGCGCTCGGTGTGCACGGGCCTGTGCGCACTGCGCGGCTACGCCGCCGTCGTCGAGTTCCTGGGACGCGCGAAGGCAGGCTTCGGCTCGACGCTCACCGCGTTCGAGGTGATGTGGCCGGAGTTCTACCGTCTCGGCACGGTGGCGCTCTCACGTCAGCCGCCCATCGAGCCGAAGCACGGTGTGTACGTGCTCATCGAGACCATGGGCACGGATCCGGATGCCGACCAGAGCCGCTTCGAGAAGGTGATCGAAGAGGCGCTCGGCAGCGGGCTCCTCGAGGACGCGGTGATCGCTCAGTCGGTCGCGCAGGCGCAGCAGCTCTGGGCCATCCGGGACTGTCCGGGGGAGTTCCCGCGCATTCACTGGCCGCAGCTCGGATTCGACGTCAGCGTGCCGACGGGTGAGATCGGCGATCTCGTCGAGGAGCTGCGCAAAGTGCTCCTCGCACGCTGGCCGGACATCGTGCTCGTGTTCTTCGGTCACGTGGCCGACGGCAATCTGCACCTGTCGGCGCGCCTGCCCGCCGCCGCGTCGGAGCACGACGTGGAGGAGCTCGTCTACGGCGTCATCGCGCGGCGCCGCGGCTCGGTCTCGGCCGAGCACGGCATAGGCCTGCACAAGAAACCCTTCCTGCAGTGCTCGCGCAGCCCCGAGGAGATCGAGATGATGCGCGCGATCAAGCGCGCGCTCGATCCCAAGGGAATCCTCAATCCGGGGAAGGTGTTCTGAAGCCGGCGCCGCGGTACGCACGGCGCCGGCCCGCGATCACAGGAAGTTGTTCGGCCAGATCATCGTGCGCCACATGTGGGCCACGGGTGAGTTGTCGAAGCCGAGACCTTCCTTCGGCTGCCTGAAGTGCCGGCCGATGATGTCCGTGAACTCCTCGGGATCGACGTTCCAGCCTTCCTGGAAGGAATACTTGTCGTAGAGCGTGATCAGCCGGGAGGTCATGTACCACCGGTGCTTGCGGGCCTCTTCGGCATCGCGGCGGATGTACTCCGGCGGCACGTAGTCCGGGCCGAAGAAGCGGATGTACTCCTCGGGGTACTCGTAGCCCACCGATTCGTCGGGGAAGTAGCGCAGCGCCTGGTGATACTTCACCGCCCACGCGATCTCCTCGCTGACGTAAGGCGCCACGAGCTGCGCGCTCCAGTAGCCGTGATCCGTGCGGATGAGCGCGCCGTTCGAAATGTCGTGCAGCAGACAGGCCATGACGACCTTCTCGTCGTGACCCGCATCGAGCGCGCTCTTCGCGCTCTGCAGCAGGTGCCGGACGGCCCAGGCCGAGAAGCGCAGGCGGAAGAAGTCGAGCAGCGTCGGCGCCTTCGGCATGGGCGGCAGGGCCGGATTGTCGCCCATCATGAAGACGGCGTTGGGACCGAGGCGGGCCATCATCTCCGGCTGAGGGCTCGGGATTCCCGTGCCGACCAGTGCGATGGGCTGAGGCATGATCATCCGCTCGCGGCCGGCCTGAGGCGTCGCGGGCGTGCTCGGTGCATTCTCGTTTTCGTCCGTCATCTGGTGTTCCTCGTCAGCTCCGGCTCGGCCCGCGGATCGGCGGCGCTCCGATAGCGTTGCGCGAGCCAGGCGGCGACCATGAGCTGCAGCTGGTGGAAGATCATCAGCGGTACCAGCGCGGCACCGACGTCGGGTCCGGCGAGCAGCACGCGTGCCATCGGCACGCCGCTCACCAGGCTCTTCTGCGATCCGCAGAACACGATGGCGATCTCGTCCTCGCGCGAGAATCGCATCAGGCGCGCGCCGTAGCGTACCGCCAGCAGTATCACCCCGAGCATGAACCCGCACACGGCGAGGAGCAAGAGCAGACGCGCGGGGGCGAGCTGACGCCAGATGCCGGCGATCACGGCGGCCGAGAAGGCGCTGTACACCGCGAGGACGATCGTGCCGCGGTCGGTGAGCGAGAGGAGCCTGCGGCTGCGCGAAGCCCATGCGCCCAGTAACGGCCGGCACAGATGCCCGATCGTGAACGGCACGAGGAGCTGCAGCACGATCTTCCACACGCCCGCGAACGAGAGGCTCGCGTCCTGCGCCTGAATCATCAGACCCACGATGAGCGGCGTCAGCACGACGCCGAGAACGTTCGATGCCGCGGCCGACGCCACCGCGCCCGCGACGTTGCCGCCTGCCATGGACGTGAACGCGATCGACGACTGCACGGTGGACGGCAGCGCGCAGAGGAACAGGATCCCGAGCCACAGCGGCTGCGGCAGGAGACCCGGGAGCAGTGCCTCGAGAGTGAGGCCGACGAGCGGAATGAAGACGTACGTGGAGCCGAGGATGGTGAGGTGCAGCTTCCAGTGACGCAGGGCGGCGGCGAGGCTCTCGCGCGGCAGCCGCACGCCGTGCAGGAAGAAGAGCAGCACGATCGCGGCGGTCGTCACGTTGCCGATGACGACCGAGACCGCGCCGCTCGCGGGCACGATGCTCGCCGCCGCGACGGCGAGCAGCAGCACGGCGATGAAGGGATCGGGCAGGACCTTGCGCAGCGCGTCCGTCATGTCAGTGTGAGCCCGCAGCGGCGCTCGACGCGCTGCGCACGCGCTCGCGCCGGCACCCGCTGCAGACGCCGGCGCGAGCCTGGGAAGCAAGAGGCTTCAGGTGCCGTATCCACCCTGGAAGGTGGAATACAGCTTCTCCTGCGTCGTGATGAACTCGAGCAGCGCCGGCTTGCCCTCGCGCGTCGCGGCGATGCCCTGCAGCAGCGCGTGCACGATCTCCGAAGGCTCGGTGACGCGCTGGCCGTAGCCGCCCAGCGCACGCGCGAACTCGGCGTAATTGCCCGAGATGTCGGTGGAGCGGTACTTCTCGGTGGAGATCTTCATGTGGGGAATCTCCATCGCCATCGAGAAGTTGTTGAACAGAATCGACAGGATCGGGATGTTGCAACGGACGCAGGTTTCGAAGTCCATGCCCGTCATGCCGATCGCCGCATCGCCCCACACGTTGATGCAGAGCTTGTCCGGCGCCGCGAGCTTCGCGCCCATCGCGAGGCCCAGGCCGTAGCCGAGCTGCGTGGACTTGCCCCAGCCGATGTAGCTGAGCGGTGTGACGGGCCGCCAGAAGGGCGACAGCTCGTCGCGCGGGCTGCCGGCATCGTGCGTGATGATGGTGTTCGGCACGTCCGCGATCTGCATGAGATCCCAGATGACCCGATAGGGCGAGATCGGCTTCGACTCGCTGGTAAGGAGAGGCATCCACTCGGCCAGCCACGCATCCTTCTGCTGCTTGATGCGCGCCGCGACTTCCCTCGTGAGGCCGCGCGGCTTGCCGCCGAGGCGGTCCCTGATGGCGTCGCGCAGCATCGCGAGGGTCAGCTTGGCATCGCCGACGAGCGGGTACTCGGTCGGGATGTTCTTGTTGATGTCCATCGGGTCGATGGTGTTGTGGACGAACGTCTTGTTCGCCGTCGGGAAGCGGATGCCGAAGCCCGTCGCCGTGAAGCTCGCGCCGGTGCCGAAGACGACGTCGGCTTCCTGCACGTGCTGGTGCACGGGGCGCGGCATGGAGACGCCGCCGGAGCCGAGCGACAGCGGGTGAGTCTCGGGAAACGCGCTCTTGCCCTCGAGGCTCGTGGTGACCGGTGCCTCGAGGAGCTCGACCACTTCGCGCAGCTCGTTCCAGGCGCGCGCGTAGTGCACACCCTGGCCGACGTAGATGAGCGGACGCTTGGCCGCGATGAGCGCGGCCGCGGCCTCGTCGACGGCCCTGGCATCGGGCGCGGTCAGGACACGGCGCGTCGGCTTGTAGTTGATCTCGCCCGGCACCTCGACGTTCCACATGTCGCCCGGGATCTCGACGAGGACCGGACCGGGGCGGCCGTTGCGCGCCTGCGTGAACGCACGGCGCAGCGCCGGCACGAGCTGCTCGGGCGTGTTGATGGTCTCGGCCCACTTCGTGACGTGCTGGAAGTTGAGCGCCGAGTTGAACGAAGGCTTGACCCACGCCAGCGAGCGCGAAGGACCGCCGGGGAACACCACGAGCGGCACGCCCTCGGAGTACGCCTGCGCGACGGCGCCGAAGGAGTTCTCCACGCCCGGACCCGACTGGCAGCAGAACACGCCGACCTTGTCACCAGAGGTGAGCCGGCTGATCGCGTCCGCCATGTGCACGCCGATGCGCTCCTGGCGGACGATGATCGGACGAATGCCGGCGGCAGCCGCAGACTCGGTGAGTGGGTTGAGTGGATAGGCCAGCAGGTACTCGACGCTCTCGCGCTTGAGTATCTCGGCCGTCACTTGCGCTACGTTCATCGGCTGCTTCCTCGGGAAATATGCTGTCTGGCTCTCAGGTTGAAGACGTGCGGACTCAAGAAACTGCTTCGCAAGCTGGCCGCGAAGTATAGACACTCTGGTCTGCGAAAGGCACGGCTCGCGCCGCACCGTCAAGCGCGGCATCTGGCACGCCCGGCCGTCCGCTCAATACACTCTTTCCCGATGGGAACAAATACGCGCCCGTCGGCGTAAGACGCGTTTGTCATCGCTGGCCGGATGGGCGATAAGAGCGGGCGAGAGGGGCCTGTGGCGATATCCCGAACGCGCAGCGTCGACGGAGGTCCGGGGGGAGAGGGCACGAGATTCGAGATCTCGAACGCCTATCGCAGCTATGTCATCGCCGTCATCTGGCTGGTGATGCTGCTGCGCTTCGTGGACCTGCAGATCATCGCCGTTCTGCTCGAGTCGATCCGCGCCGAGTTCCGCGTCTCCGACACGCAGCTCGGACTCCTCAGCGGATTCGCGTTCGCGCTCTTCTACGGCACGCTCGGTATTCCCATCGCGTGGCTCGCGGATCGCTACAACCGGCGCAACATCATCGCGGCCGCCGTGGGCCTCTGGAGCGCGATGACCGCCGTCTGCGGTCTCGCGCAGAGCTTCCTCGCGCTGCTGCTCGCGCGCGTGGGTGTCGGGGTAGGCGAGGCCGGCGGTGCACCTCCCTCGTATTCGCTGATCTCGGATTATGTCCGGCCCGAGAAGCGCGGCACGGTGTTCGCGCTCCTCAATTCATCCGTTCCGGTGGGTCTCTTCATCGGATTCCTCGTCGGCGGCTGGGTGAACGAGTACCACGGATGGCGCGCGGCGTTCATGGTCGTCGGTCTGCCCGGTATCGCGGTGGCGCTCCTCGTGCGGTTCACGCTGCGCGAGCCGCCGCGCGGTCACTCGGAGCAGCGCACCGCCGGCGCGCCGTCACCTCTGAGTGAAACTCTGCGCTACCTCTGGAGCGTGCGCGCCTACCGTCACCTCGTGCTCGCGACGAGCATCTTCACGCTCGGCGCCTACGGAACCGGCATCTGGGTGCCCTCGTTCTTCGTCCGCGTTCACGGCATGAACGGCGGCGAGGTCGCCACCTGGCTCGCGTTCATCTACGGGAGCGGCGGGGCGCTCGGTGTCGTGCTCGGAGGCGTGCTCGCCGACCGTCTGGCCGCGGCGCGCGGCGATCGGCGCTGGTACGTCTGGCTGCCGGCGATCGCCAGCGTCTCGATCATGCCGTTCTCGTTCCTGGTCTACCTCTGGCCGGATGCCTATCAGGCAATGCTCCTGCAGCTCGGCACGACGACCCTGATGTACTCGTGGATGGGACCCGCGTACGGCACCGTGCAGAGTCTGGCCGGCGTCGAGCGCCGCGCGATGGCCGCGGCCATCAACATGCTCGTCGTCAATCTGATCTCGCTCGGATTGGGCCCGCTGATCGTCGGCGTGGCGAGCGACTACTTCAACGCGCACTTCGGCACCGAATCCCTGCGCTACTCGATCCTGACGCTCGCCGTCGTCGCGTTCACGTGGGCAGGCGTTCATTTCCACCTGGCCGCCCGGACGCTGAGAGAGGACCTCGCGCGTGCGGAAGCGCGCGCCTGAAGCGAAGCGTGACGCCGCACGGCGCCGGACGGCTATCATTCGCGCTTTCCCTGGGATCGAGACTCCGCCTGGAGGACCGCATGCTGGATCGCCGTCGATTTCTCCTCTCCGCAGCCGGCTCGCTCTTCGCCGGTTCTCTGGCCACCGGGTGCAGCTCGCCGCTTTCCACTCGCCCGCAGCAGGGGACGGCCGGTGCGGCCGATCCGGTCGAGGCACTCAACCGGCTGTTCGACGAGTTCATGGCGGAGATCCTCGACAAGCGGCCGATCCTCGTGACGAGTCTCGGGCTCGACCGGGGAGAGCGTGCGTGGGCGAAGTCTCTCCTGGATGACGTCTCGCTCGAGCGGCGGCGCGAGGCCGAGCGGGAAAACGCCGACCGGCTGCGCCGCCTGCGCGCCTTCGACCGCAGCTCGCTCTCGGGACTGGCGCTCGCCAACTACGACACGGTGGCGTTCCAGATGGAAACGAGCGCGCGCGCCGCGCGCTTTCCGTATGGCGACGGGCCGTCGCCGTACGTCGTCCATCAGATGGACGGTGCGTACGAGGGCATCCCGACGTTCCTCGACCGGCAGCACACGATCGAGAACCGCGAGGACGCGGAGAGCTACGTTGCGCGGCTGCGTGCCTTCGCGCACATGCTCGATCAGGAAACCGAGCGCATCCGGCACGACGCCGGGCTCGGCGTCATACCGCCCGACTTCATCATCCAGCGCACCGTGCAGCAGATCCGCGCGCTGCGGGCCATCCCGGTGACGGAATCGATTCTGACGACGTCGCTCGCGCGCCGCGCCGCGCAGAAGGGCCTTCCGGACAGCTATGCCGGCGACGCTCAGCGCATCGTGACGGAAGAGATCTACCCGGCGCTCGAGCGCCAGGAGGCTGCGCTCGAATCCCTTCTGCCGCGCGCGGTGCATCACGCGGGCATCGACCGTCTGCCCGACGGTCCGGCGTTCTACGAGGTTGCGCTGCGCTTCTTCACGACCACGGACATGGACGCCGACGAGATCCACCGCCTCGGCCTCGAGCAGGTCAGGGAGATCTCGGCGCGGATGGAAGAGATTCTGCGCGGGCAGGGCCTCACGCAGGGCTCGCTCGCGGAGCGCGTGCAGGCGCTCGGCAGGGATCCGCGGCATCTCTTCCCGAACACGGACGAAGGACGGCAGCAGATTCTCGACTACTGCAATGGCCTCATCGCCGGCCTGGAGAAGCACCTGCCGCAGTACTTCGGCGTGCTGCCGAAGACGCCGGTCGAAGTGCGCCGCATTCCGCCGTACACCGAGGCGGGCGCGCCTGGCGGCTACTACCAGCGTCCCGCGCTCGACGGCTCGAGGCCCGGCGCCTTCTTCATCAATCTGCGCGATACCAGTGAGCTGCCGCGCTGGACGCTGCCCACGCTCACGTATCACGAAGCGGCGCCGGGTCATCACTTCCAGCTCGCGCTGGTTCTCGAGATGCCCGACCTGCCGCTCATCCGCAAGATCGGCGGCTTCTCGGCGAATACCGAAGGGTGGGCGCTCTACGCGGAGCAGCTCGCTGACGAGATGGGGCTCTACGCCGACGATCCGCTCGGCCGCCTCGGCTGGCTTCAGGCGACGATCTTCCGCGCGGCGCGCTGCGTCGTCGACACGGGCCTGCACTCAAAGGGCTGGAGCCGCGAGCAGGCGATCCAGTACATGGTCGAGACGACCGGCGATCACCCGGCCGCGATGACCACGGAAGTCGAGCGCTACTGCGCGATGCCCGGTCAGGCGACGAGCTACAAGGTCGGCCACACTGTGTGGGTACGGCTCCGCGAAGAGGCGCGCGCGGCGCTCGGGCCGAAGTTCGACATCCGGGCCTTCCACGACACGGGTCTCACGGCAGGCCCGATGCCGCTCGCGGTGCTCGAACGCGTGGTGAAGGACTGGGTGAGCAGCCACGCCTGAACGGCGTGCGCGATGCTCACTCGTCGATGAAGCGGGCGCCGGCCTCGAGCATCTTGCGCTCGGCCTCGCGGCAGCCTTCCGGCGTGACGCCGCGCGTCGCGCCGCGGATCACCGTGACGTCGAAGCCGTGCCGCCGGGCATCGAGCACGGTGGCCAGCACGCAGACGTCGAGCGCCAGCCCGCCGACCCACAGACGCGAGATGCCGGACCGGCGCAGGTGCGCTTCGAGCCCGGTCTCGTCGAAGGCGGAGTTCTGGTCGTGGTCGAAGCGGGTGCCCTTGGTCACCTTGATGGTGTTCGCGGGCAGGTGCAGATCGGCACGGAAGGCGGCGCCTTCGGTGTCCTGGACACAGTGAGGCGGCCACGGCCCGCCGCTCTCCTTGAAGCTTACGTGGCCCTCGGGATGCCAGTCACGCGACGCGTAGACCGGTATGCGGGCCGCAACCGCTGCGTCGATCCAGCGGTTGAGCACTGGAACCACCTTGTCGCCTTCCGCGATGGGCAGCGCACCGCCCGGACAGAAATCGTTCTGCACGTCGATGATGAGCAGCGCGTCGCCGCGCCGAAGGGAATTCACTGCGCTCATGGCTCAGACACTTCCTCCTGCCTGCAGCGCGCCGCCGCTTGCGCCGGAGGCGATCCTCGCGCGCAGCTCGTGCTGTGCCTGCGCGAGCGCGGGGCTCACCTCGACGCGATAGGGAGGCGTCGCCGGCTCGAGCCCGCGGACGGCGGCCGGTAAACGCGCGAGCTCCGCCCGCGCGTGGTCGCGGATCTCGTCGAGACTGCGGTGCGCTCCCGGCAGAATCTTCCCGCTCTGCATCACCGGCTCGAGCAGCGGACGGCCGCGCTCGACCCGATCGTCGGCGCGCGCGATCACATCGTAGACCGCTTCGCCGCGCTCCTCGATACGGAAAACCTGCTTGTGGCCCGGCAGCACCGGTTTGCCGGCCGAGAGCTTGAGCCGTCCGGTGCCTGCGTACTCCACGAGCTTGTACACGATGTCGAGCGACGGCACGTCGGCCGAGACACCCATCGCCGTGCCGACACCGAATGCGTCGATCGGTGCCTGAGACACGAGCTCCGCGACGACATATTCGTCCAGGCCGCCGCTCACGATGATCTGCACCTCGGCGAGCCCCGCCTCGTCGAGGAGCCGCCGCGCGTCGCGCGCGAGCTGGGCGAGGTCGCCCGAATCGAGGCGTATGGCGGCGACGCGGAACTCCGGCCCCAGCTCGCGGGCGAGCTGGATCACGTGGCGGACGCCTTCGAGGGTGTCGTACGTGTCGACGAGGATCGTCGTCCGCGGGAAACGCCGCGCGAACTCCCGGAAGGCCTGGGCTTCCGTCTCGTGCGCCTGCACGTAGCTGTGCGCCATCGTGCCGGCTACCTTGAGCCCGAAAGTCTTTCCGGCCAGCACGTTCGACGTCGATGCGACGCCGGCGATGTGAAACGCTCGCGCGGCCTTGAGCGCCGCATCGATGCCGTGCATGCGCCGCGCACCGAAATCGACGACCGGGCGACCCTGCGCGGCGGTCACCACGCGTGCCGCCTTGGAGGCGAGCAGGGTCTGCAGGTGCACCTGGTTCATCACGAAGGTCTCGACGATCTGCGCCTGACCGATCGGCGCGCAGATCTCGAGGATCGGCTCGTTCGCGAACACCGGCGTGCCTTCGGGCACCGCACGCACGTCGCCGGTGAAGCGCATCCCGCGCAGCCAGTCGAGCATCCGCGGCGAGAACTCACCGAGCGAGTCGAGATACGCGATGTCCTCGTCGGTGAAGCGCAGCGTCTCGAGATACTCGAGCACGGTCGCGAGCCCGCAGGCGAGCAGATAGTTGCGCTCGGGCGGCAGGCGGCGCACGAAGAGGCTGAACACCGCGTTCTCTTCCATGCCTTCCTGCAGATACGCGTCGAGCATCCTGAGCTCATAGAGGTCCGTGAAGAGGGCGAGACCGTCGGTGCTCATGGGGGGCCTCCTGCCGGTTTCGATCAGGTGAGCGTGATCCCCTGTGCGGCGAGCGGCAGCGCGCGTACGGGCCTGCCGTTCGCGGCGGCGAGCGCGTTCGCGAGAGCCGGCGCGATCACCGGCGTCGCTGGTTCGCCGACGCCGCTCGGACGATTCGTCGACGGCATGATGTGCACGTCGATGTCGGGCATCTGGTCGATGCGCACGACCGGATAATCGTCGAAGTTGCTCTGCTCGACGATGCCGTCGCGCAGCGTTATCGCGCCGCTGAGCGCGGCCGAGAGACCGTAGCCGATTCCCGACTCCATCTGCATGGCGACGACGTTCGGATTGACCGCGAGCCCGCAGTCGACCACACAGAAGACCTTCTCGAGCGTAACGCCCGCGTCCGTGCGCGCGAGCTGGGCGACCTGCGCGACGACGGAGCCGAAGGACTCGTGGATGGCGAGTCCGAGGATCCGGTTCCTGTCACGCGCCGCACGCCAGGCGCTGCGCTCGGCCACGGCGTCGAGCACGGCCACGTGGCGCGGATGCGCGGCGAGCAGCTCGCGCCGCAGCGTGTATGGATCGGCGCCCGTCGCGCGCGCGATCTCGTCGATGAAGCATTCGACGGCGAAGGCCGTATGCGTGGAGCCTACGGCGCGCCAGAACTGCACCGTGACGGGCAGCTCCGTCGTGTGCAGGTCCACCGAGAGATTGGGTACGGCATAGGGGAGGTTGCTGACGCCTTCGACGGAAGTCGGATCGACGCCATCGCGGATGAGCGGCGCGAACAGCGTTCCCGCCACGAGCGACTGACCGACGATCCTGTGCCTCCAGGCAACGATGCGCCCCGCGCGGTCGAGGCCGGCTTCGATGCGGTGCACGTACATCGGCCGGTAGAAGCCGGCTCGCATGTCGTCTTCGCGCGTCCACACGAGCTTGAGCGGGACGGTGAGGCCCGCCGCCTTCGCGATGGCAGCCGCTTCCACCACGTAGTCCGAATGCGCGTTGCCGCGACGGCCGAAGCTGCCGCCCGCATAGACGGTGTTGATCTTCACTTTCTCGGGCGGAATCCCGAGGAGCTTGCCGAGCGCGGCCTGGTCGCCCGTCTGAAGCTGGTCGCCGTTCCAGATCTCGCACTCGCCGTCGCCGAGGCGCACGACACAGTTGAGCGGCTCCATCGGCGCGTGTGCAAGGAACGGAAACTCGTAGATGGCTTCCAGCCGGCGTGCCGCCCGCGCGAGCGCGGCATCGGCATCACCCTCACGGCGCACGGGCGTGCCGGGCTTCGCCGACAGCGCGCGGTACTCCGCGAGCAGATCGGCGCTGCTCCGCTTGAACGCGTTCGTCTCGTCCCATTCCACCTTCAGCGCATCGCGTCCCTTGCGCGCGGACCAGAAGTCGCGCGCGATCACAGCGACTCCTCGATGCACCGGCGTCTCGAACGCGACGACGTCGTGCACGCCCTTCACGGCCTTCGCCGCGATCGCGTCGAAGCTCTTCACCGTGGCGCCGAAGCGGGGAGGATGCGCGACAACGGCCGTGAGCATGCCGGGCAGCCGCACGTCCTGCGTGAAGATCGCCGTTCCGGTCGACTTCGCTCGGGCGTCGACGCGAGTCACGGGCCGGCCGATGAGGCGGAAGTCCGCGGGATCCTTGAGGCGCACCTCGCCCGGCACGGGGAGCTGCGCCGCTTCCGCGACGAGCTCACCGAAGCCTGCCGAGCGTCCCGAGGGCGCATGCTCGATGCGGCCCGCCGTGACCGTGATCTCGTCCGCCGCAACGCCCCAGCGATTGGCTGCAGCGGCGACGAGCATCGCGCGGGCCGTAGCACCTGCAGTGCGGAACTGTTCGTAGGAATTCGCCAGCGACGTGCTGCCGCCGGTGCCCTGCAACCGGAACGCCAGATTGGCGTAACGCTGCGCATCCGCGGGCGCATCCTCGACGCGGATCTGCGACCAGTCGGCGTCCAGCTCTTCGGCCACCAGCGTGGCAAGTCCCGTGTGCGCACCCTGACCCAGCTCCACGTGCTTGGATATGACCGTCACGATGCCGTCGTCCGTGATGCGTACGAACGCGTTGGGCTCGAACGGTGCCGCGGCTCCGCCGCGCGAAGCATCCGCACAGCCCGGCAGAGCCGGCAGCAGGGCAACCGAGAGCGTGAGCGCGGTGCCGCCCCTGAGCACGTCGCGGCGGCTGACATTGACGATTCCCTCGACTCGACGAAGGTTCATCCCGGCGCTCCTCCTCAGGCGAGAGATTCGGCCGCGCGCCTGATCGCTGCACGGATCCGCAAATAGGTGCCGCAGCGGCATACGTTGCCGGACATCGCTGCGTCGATGTCGGCGTCCGTGGGCTTGCGGTTGCTCGCGAGCAGCGCGGTCGCGCTCATGATCTGGCCCGACTGGCAGTAGCCGCACTGCGGAACACTCTCGGCGATCCACGCTTCCTGGACGGCGCGGCCGACGGGCGTTTCGGCGATCGCTTCGATGGTCGTGATCTTCGAGCCGGTCACCGCCGAAACCGGTATCACGCAGCTTCGCGTCGGCTGTCCGTCGATGTGCACGGTGCACGCGCCGCACAGCGCCTTGCCGCAGCCGAACTTGGTGCCGGTGAGGCCGAGGTGGTCACGCAGCACCCACAGGAGCGGCGTGTCCGGCTCCACATCCGCATCGAGAACCTTGCCATTGACGTTGAGTGAGATCACCTGTGCTCCTCGCGGAAAGAACGCGACGGCGCAGCGCCGTGCGCCGTCGCCCGAAGTATCCCGGACGTGCGGCCCTTCCGGCTCAGTACGGCTCGGGCAGGTCCGGATGATTGCGGAAGATGTCCTTCTCTTTCTTGAGCTCGTTGTACGGCCTGTAGAGCGTCGGCGGTGCGTCGGGCTCGGGCAGAAAGCCGCGCACGGTGCCGTGATCCTTCGCCTTCGCCCAGCTCTCCTCGTACCGGTTGCGGAAGAGAGGCGCGAAGTTTGTGCGCTGAATGCGCCATTCGCCGTCCTCCTTGACGTAGTCGATGTAGTAGGGGCCCCAGATCCAGCTCGCGGAAGTATCGCGCCCCGAGGCACCCGGCGAGAGCCAGTGGCTGCGCGCCGACTGCCCGTCGCGCGCGATCTCGATGTACGGGTTGACGGTCATGTGCATGATGAACCAGCCGGGGATCTCGCGCGCCTTCTCGAACGCGGCGTACAGCCGGCGCACGCTGTCGATGCCCTTGTAGACGCCGCTGTCCGAGAACTCCACCGACACGTCGGGAGTCTTCCGCGCGAAGCACTCGTCGACGATGCGCGAGAAGCGCTGCGTGAAGAGCAGATGGACGTACTTCGACTGGAGCTTCTCGATCGCGATCATGTCCTCGAGATACTGCACGCGCGCGAGGAGCGCCTGCATCTCGGCATCGTGCGCCGCCCCGGCCGGGGGCGACGCGTTCGGAGAAGAGCAGGCGCAGAGCAGCACGGCAACGGCGGGCAGGGCGGCGCGCACCACGGCGCGGCTCACGGGATTCAGACGGTATGTCCTCATTCGATCCTCACAGGTTTCAGGCGACGTAGCGGCCGGTGCGGGCGGTGCTCTCGGGGACCCAGCAGCCGTGGAAGGTCATCCGCACCCGTACGGGCAGGCGGAGCGTAGCGACAGGCCCTTCGGCCAGGTTCTGCGCATCGAGCACGACGAGGTCGCTGCGCATCTCGGCGAACCGGTTGACCAGCACCAGCAGCCAGCCGTCGCCCTCCGGTGCGCCGGGGCGCCGCGGCACGAAGATGGGCTCCTGCACGCCGCAATCCGGCCCCGGGGCCCACGTCACGAGCTCGCCGGTCTGATGGTCGATGCGACCGATCGCGCCCATGCCGATGTCACCGGCGCGCGCGCCGGGCTGGCGGCAGATCATGTAGCCGTAGCGGTACGGCTTGCCCATCCAGCGTTCGTCGATCCTCGGCATCTCGTCCGGCGTGCTCACGATGAGCTTCATCTCGGGCGTTTCGCTTCGGCCGCTGAGGTCGAAGGTGAGCCGAGTGAGCTGAGGCGGCGCCGGCTTGTACGGGGAACCATCGGCGCTCGGGAAGAACTCGAAGCAGTTGCCCTGGTAGAGCGCGAGATCGAGGTGCAGGCGGTCGCCCTCGTTGTACGCGTTCATCATGTGGCCCGCGCTCACGGTGGGGCCGCGGAACCAGCGGATCTCCTCGGCACGCCCGCGGCGCGGAAACACCGCGTAGTAGCTCGGCTTGTCGGGATGCCACTGATAGAACGGGCCGCCCTTCTTCAGCACCTCGAGGTCGGTGATGAGCGGGAAGAAGGGAACGATGACGTGGGTATCGGTGACTGCGAAATCGTGGACCATGCCCGGGTAGGGCATCTCGAACCACATTTCGTGCACGATGCGGCCGTCGGCGTCCGCGATGTAGAACGCGAAGTCGCGGGTACAGTCGCCTTTCGCCTGGTACGAAAACGTGAGCAGCTCGTTGGTGTGCCAGTCCTGCTTGGGATGGGCGGTCAGGCTCACGGCCCGGACGGCGCCGTCGAAGTCCCAGGGGCTGCGCGTGTCGAGCGTGTCTGGGTCCACCTCGATCGGCAGTGAATCTTCCTTCAGCACGAGCAGCCGCTTGCCGTTCCAGACGACGTTCGTGTTGGCCGTGCCCATGCTCTTGCCCGCGACACTCGGATCGTTGGTGTAGCGGTTGCGGTAGCGGCCGAAGAGCGAGCGCCGTGCTTTCTCCTGCAGTACGAAGCGTTCCGTGCGCACCCAGCGGCTGCGGTAGTCGACGTGCCCGTCCTCGAAGCGGAACATGTGCACCATGCCCTCGCCGTCGATGAAGATGTCGTCGCCCGTCATCGGCGGATACTGACGGTCGGGTCCGCAGCGGTAGAGCGTTCCGTTCAGCTCGCGCGGCACCGAACCCTGCACGAGCTCGAGATCGCGGATGGTCGACTCGGTGCGCACCGGCGCACCCCAGCCCCGGTACAGCGGAATATCGGGAAACGTGACTCCCATCGGCAGAGCGCCTCCTGATGATGACCTACCCGCGCCATTATGCCCGCGCGCGGCGTCGGTGGCCTGACCTCTGCAATGATCCTTCGCCGGAACGAGTGCACGCCTCCGGTCTTGTTACTGGATCGACGACGGAGGAACAGGGCATGAAACGCAAGGCATCGGCCGAATGGCAGGGCGGGCTCAGGGACGGCAGGGGCACGATCTCGACCGACAGCGGCGTGCTCTCGAACACGGCATACTCGTTCGGCACGCGGTTCGAACAGGGGACGGGCACGAACCCCGAGGAGCTGATCGCCGCGGCACACGCGGGCTGTTTTTCGATGGCATTGTCCGCTCAGCTCGAAGGCGCGGGCCTGCGCGCCGAGCGCATCCGCACGACCGCGGCCGTGACACTGGAAAAGAGCGGCGAGGGTTTCGCGATCACTGCGGTGCATCTCGACGTGACGGCGCGCGTGCCGGGCGCCGCACGCGAAGCTTTCGACGAGATCGCCGAGCGGGCGAAGAGCGGCTGTCCGGTTTCGAAGGTGCTGAACGCGAAGATCACCATGGACGCACGGCTCGAGTGACCGCGCCCGGGACCGGGCGGGTCTCCGGCAAATCCGCGCTCATTCGGCCGTCAGCACGAAGAAGCGGTTGCGGCTGCCGATGTCCGTCGAGAGCGCGCGGTGCGGGATGTCCTCTTCCATCTCGACGTGCAGCCCTGCCGCGCGCGCGCGAGCACGGAATTCGGCGTGGTCGTGCGGAAAGTTGAAGAGGTGGTCGAACTGCGGGATGTTCGTAGCGGTCGTGAGCACGATGCGGCCACCCGGCGCCAGCCGCTGCGCGCAGCTCTCGAGGAGCCCGTACGGATCGGCGACGTGCTCGAGCAGCTCGATCAGGAAGATCGCGTCGAACGTCCGTGTAACGCCCTGCGGGAACGCGGCGCGCCGGAGCATCACCCTCGGGTGCAGGTCGGACACGCGCTCCGAGAGCGCAACGTCCCAGCCGCAGAGTCTGCAGCCGGGGGATGCGAGCAGCTCGAGCTCGAGGCCGGCACCTGCACCGACGACGGCGACGTGCCCGTACGGGATGCGCTGCTCCGCCACGAGCTCCATGATGCGGAAGCGGTGATCGGTGACGAGCACCGACATGAGCAGCGCGGCGTCGTATTCCCACCGGTCGATCGGCGCCGCGCTCCGGCCTGCCTGCGCGGGGTATTCACCCGTGCGGGCGAAGTGCTCGACATCCTGCATGTAGCGGTCGAGGAAACGCTCGTACGCCCGGATCAGGTCGTCGGTCGAACGGTCGTGAATGCGAACGAAACGCGCGACGTATTCCTCGACGCGCTCCTCCAGCCCGAGCGCATCCCTGACGAGCGCGCGCCTTGCCCGGTACATCGGGCGGAAGAGGCTCCGCTCGAGGACCGTCCTGACCTCGTTCCCTCCTGCTTCCATGCCGGCTCCACTGTCCGCAGGCACCGGGGAGCGGAGCTGAGCCCGTTCCGGCTACTCCAGGGAGCGGCGGCAGGGCTTGCGCTCGTGCCGTGAAACGCCCCGGGCACGCGACCGTGGACTTCAGCCGCGCCCGAGCGGAACGCGCAAGGTGCCGAACTGCTCCCCCGTGCGTGAATCGACGAGCCTGAGCTCGAATCGCAGCGACTCGAGCGGTGCATCGCCTCTCTCGTAGTAGAGGAAGCCCCATGCACGATCGCCCGGCGCGACGACGCCCTCGCGCAGGCCGACTGTCATGACATCCGACCGCGGCGAAGCGGGGGAAGTTGCAGGCGAAGAAGCAGGGGGCGAGCTCGGTGCCGCCGGGACGGGCTGCGCCGGAGGCGGTGCGGTAGACGAGTCGTTCTCCGCGAGGCGGCGCGCCAGCACGTGAGGCGCGACGGGCCGGAGCACGAGCGAGCCGTCGGTGAGTACGAGCTCCTCGAACCGCAGGCGCAGCGGATGGCTGCTTTCGTTGTCGATCGTGAGCCGCAGCGGCGTCACCCAGCGCTCGAGGTCGGGCGGGTTACGCGTCCATGCGTCCGGTTCGATGATCACCCGGATGCCTGCGGCCTGGCCCACGACGGCGTTCGGCAGGGCAGGCAGCCTGTCCGCAGCCGCGGCGTAGCCGGGCGCGCAAAGGGCGGGCACGACACCGAAAGCGGCGATGAGCAGCGCGAGTCGCGCCAGCATCGGCACACCTCCTCGACGATGACGATCAGGTCAGGGCGGCCCGGATCTGCTCGGCGAGCTTGCGTCCCTCTTCAGCGTCGAGGGACTTCGCGGGCCAGCCTATCCCGAGGCCCTGCTCACGGTCCGGCTTCGGGATGATGTGGAAGTGCACGTGCGGAATCGCCTGGTGGGCGCCGCGCCCGTTGTTCTCGAGCACGTTGTACTCCCGGACCCCGGTCGCGGCGATGACGGCACGGCAGATGCGCGGCAGCACGCGGCCCAGCGCAGCCGCGGACTCGTCCGAAAGCTGGTCGAGCGTCTCCGCGGGCTCCTTGGGAATCACCAGCGTATGGCCGCGCGACAGCGGATTGATGTCGAGGAAGGCGAGCACCTTGTCGTCCTCGTACACCTTGTGGCACGGGACCTCACCGTCGATGATCCTGCGGAAGATCGTGTCTGCCATGACGCACCCGTTGGTTCTGTCAGGACCGCTAATTCTGTCCCGATGCGGGGCCGCGGGAGCAAGCGCAGCGCATCAGATCCCTCCGGCTCACCGTCTGCACGGCTCGTGCTCCGGGTCCACGGCGTGCTACCTTCCAGTGTGCGCTGAACGTATGGCACGTGCCGGGGAACCCACAGTCGGTGCTCGGCGCAGGGAGGCGTTGCCATGGGTGCGATCTTTGGCACGGTCGGCGGTGCGTCTCACGAGACGATGGGCCGCATGTACGAGCGGCTGCGGCACCGGGGAGAGCAATACGAGCTTGCCGATCCAGCCCGGGGCGTGATGCTCGCCGCCGCAGGGCGGGCGCGAAGCCGGTACGTGGCCTCGGACTCGCGATACTCGCTCGTCGTGGACGGGTGGGTTCGTGAAAAGAACGATGCCGAGCGCAGCGGGAACGATTCGCCGGCCGAGACGCTCCTCGAATGCTACCGCAGGTTCGGCGCATCCCTGATCGAGCACGTCGAAGGTGACTTCGCGTTCGCGCTCTGGGACCGGCTCACGCAGACGCTGTTCCTCGGCCGCGATCTCCTTGGCGTGAAACCGCTCTTCTGGACGGCCTACGAAGACGGCGGGATCGCATTCGCCTCGGAATACAAGGCGCTGATGGCGCTGCCGGGCTTCGACGCCACCGTCGATCGCGACGTTCTGCAGCGCGTCCAGGGCGCCAAGTACCTGCCGATGGACGGCACGGTGCTCTTCCGCTCGGTGCGCTCGGTCGGACCGGGAAAGGTGCTCGCGATCGATCCGCGCGGGGAGCCGCGGCAGGTCGCGCACGCGGCCGCTCCGCCGCTCGCGGTGAGCCGTGAGCCTCTCGAGTCGCTCCTTGCGCGCATCGCGAGCGTTTTCGAAAGCTCCGTTGCGCGGCGCCTCGAAGCCGCAGGTCGTGTGGGCGTCGCGCTGAGCGGCGGCATCGATTCCATAGGCGTCGCGTTCGCCTGCAGCCGCCATCTCGGGGACGCGGAGCTCCACACCTATACCGCCGGCTGCGGCATGGAGGATCCGGAAGTGCGCACGGCTTCCCTGGTGTCCTCCCGGATCGGGGCGAAGCACCACGTCGTCGAGGTGACGCCGCGTCATCTTGCCGATGCGCTGCCGCTCGTCATCTGGCACCTCGAAGCACCGATCGCCCGGACCGAAACCGTGCAGTTCTACGAGCTCGGTCGCGTCGCGGCCGCCGACGTGGACACGATGTTCACCGGTGCCGCCGCCGATGCACTCTACGCGGGGATGCCGAACTACAAGATTCTGAGGCTGTACGAGCTGCTCCCGCCGCTGCGGCGCGCGCTGCACGAGTTCCACAGCGTGACCCAGACGGGTTTCGATCCGCGGGATCGGCTGTCGCGCCTCATGTGTGCCTTGTACTTCAAGGGAATGCTGCCGCCCGTGCCGCAGATCGTCGGTGCCACGTTCCGCGCGCCCCTTACGGATCTGCCTCCGGTGTCGGACGAGTTCCTCAACGAGTATCTGCAGCGCGAGATCCAGCAGGACTCCGCGCAGTGGCTGCCGAAGCTCGAGCGGACCCTCGCCGCGTCCGGGATCGAGCTCGCTTCGCCGTTCTTCGACCCCGAGACGATCCGCGTCGCTTTCAGCGTTCCGGAGCGCTACAAGATCTTCGGCTGGCGCGAGAAGTACGCGCTGCGCCGCGCGCTCAGGCAGCTGGTCGACACGGATCTCACGTCGTTCCAGAAGTTTCCGATGCGCATGCGGTTCGACGTGGAGTTCGCGGACGCGCTGGACGAGCTGATCGGGAAGTATCTGACGCGCGAGCGCGTGAGCGAGCACGGGCTCATCGATCCGCATTCACTCGACGCGCTGCGTGGTTACCGGCGCCGTGAACGCTACGTGCCCGAAGGCGCGATGCGCGCGTGGACCGCCATCGGAACGGAAATCTGGGCCGAGGAATTCATCGACCGCAGGGGAGAGCGACCGTACGAAGGCGCCGAACCGGTCGGTCGCACGGCGGTTCGGTCCGGGTCTCTCGCCTGATCGAAGCCGGCGCTACGGCACCTGCTTCAGCACGCTCACGACCCTTGGCTCCATGTAGCCCTTGAGGCCGAGGATCGAGTACTGACGGCCGATGCCCGATTCCTTGGCGCCGCCGAAGGGCACGAAGGCGGAAGTCGCACGGTGCTGATTGACCCAGGCGGTACCGACCTCGAGGCGCGCCGCGATGGCGGTTGCCCGCGCGATGTCGCGGCTCCAGACGGACCCGGCCAGTCCATACCGGGTGGCGTTCGCCCGCCGGATCGCGTCCTCGACGTCGCTGAACTTCAGCACCGGGACGATCGGCCCGAACTGCTCCTCCTGCACCAGGCGGCTGTTCTCGTCGATGTCCGCGACGATCGTGGGCGGGAAGAAATAGCCGGGCCCCTTCGGCACCTCGCCGCCGGCAAGAATGCGTGCGCCGCTGCGCTTCGTGTCCTCGAGGATCCCGAGGAGCTTCTCGTACTGCATGCGGTTCTGGATCGGGCCGATCTGAACGCCCGGCTCCATGCCGGGGCCCACCTTGGCATTGCGAGCCTCGTCCGCGAGCGCTTCGCACAGCGCATCGTAGATGCTCTCGTGGGCGTAGATGCGCTTGACGGCCATGCACACCTGGCCGCAGTTCACGGTGGCCGCGAAGAAGAGCTTCCTGGCGACGGATTTCGGGTCGACGTCCTCGAGCACGATCGCGGCGTCGTTCCCGCCGAGCTCGAGGGTGATGCGCTTGAGCGTGCCCGCTGCCGCCGCCATGACCTTCTTTCCGGTGGCGACGGAGCCCGTGAAGGAGATCTTGTCGATGCCCGGGTGCTCGGTCATCCACTGCCCGAGATCGTTGCCACCGGCAAGGACGTTCACCACGCCGGCCGGGAAGATCTCGCGTGCGAGCTCGCCCACCTTCAGCGTGCTGAGCGGGGTGTAGGGGGAGGGCTTCAGCACGGCCGTGTTGCCGGTGTAGAGAGCTGCCGTCAGCGGGCCGGCGGCGAGATTGATGGGTGCGTTCCAGGGCGTAATGATGCCGACCACCCCGAGCGGCACGTAATGCAGCTCGATGTGCCGCTCCAAGTCGTCGACCAGCGTCTCGACCGGAATCTGGATCTTCGTCATGCCCTCCGACTGAGTCGCGGCGCGGGTGATCTCGTCGCGCGACTGGCCGACGGGCTTGCCCTGCTCACGGGTCAGGAGCTCCGCGAGCTCGTCCTGGTGCTTGCGAAGCGCATCGCACAGCCGCCGGATGTACGCGGCGCGCTCCTCGAAGGAGAGCGCGGACCAGGCCGGGAAGGCACGCCGCGCCGCAGCCACGGCTCGATCCAGCTCGGCGCGTCCCGCCTCGGGGCTGCGCGCGAACGGCGCACCCGTTGCCGGGTCTATTACGTCGAACCAGCGACCGGACGTCACGAGCTCCCCGTCGATGAGCAGAAAGAAATCCGACCTGAGCCCGGTGTCGTCTGATGCGTGCTGTACGGCCATGAGAACTCCCGAAAATGGTGCGCCTGGAACGAAAGCTCTACCGTTCGGATTGTCTACAATCCGCCCGCTCGCTACGATAACAAATTCAGTACGGAGGACATTAAAAGAAGTGACGCGCGAAATCCCGACCTGCAGGCCACCCGATCCGAATACGCGCAAGCCGAAATACCAGCCGCCCCCGGGCGCGTGCGACGCTCATTGCCATATCTTCGGACCCGGCGACAAGTATCCGTATGCGCCCAACCGCTCGTATACGCCTCCTGATGCGCCGCTCGAGCGCTTCAAGGAGCTGCAGAGCATTCTGGGCCTCGAGCGCGCCGTGCTCGTCAACGCGAGCTGTCACGGCAGCGACAACACCGTGATCGTGGATGCGATCGCGCAGAGCGGCGGCAGGTACCGCGGCGTCGCCAACTCCGACGACAGCTTCACGGAGAAGGATTTCGAGCGCCTGCACGAGGCGGGTTTCCGCGGGGTGCGGTTCAACTTCGTCAAGCACCTGGGCGGCATGCCCGACATGGGCGAGTTCCATCGCACCATCGAGAAGATCAAGCCGCTCGGCTGGCACGTCGATCTGCACTTCGACGCCAGCGATATCGTGGAGCACGCCAGGCTCCTCGACTCGCTGCCGGTGCCGTTCCTCATCGATCACATGGGCCGCGTGCCCACGAAGAACGGCCTCGAGCAGGAGCCGTTCAAGCGTCTGCTGGACCTCCTGCGCAACAACGAGCGGTGCTGGGTCAAGATCTCCGGCGCCGAGCGCATCTCGAGCGAGGGGCCGCCCTTCACCGATGCGGTGCCTTTCGCACAGGCGCTCATCGAGGCCGCGCCCGACCGCATTCTCTGGGGCACGGACTGGCCCCATCCGAACATCACCAGGTACATGCCGAACGACGGCGACCTGGTCGATCTCATTCCGCTGATGATGCCCGACCCGGCGATGCAGAAGCGGATCCTCGTCGACAACCCTCACCGCCTGTACGGGTTCACGGGCTGAAGGATTGGAATATGTCCGAACCTAGGTTCAAGAACGACTACCTCGACCAGTTCGAGGACGTCCCCGGTACCACGCTCTTCAACGCGCACCGGTCGCGCAAGGGCTTCCACCTCAACATGTTCTGCATGTCGCTGATGAAGGAGGAGAACCGCAAGGCCTTCAAGGCGAACGAGGAGGAGTACCTCAAGCGCTTCCCGCTCACCGAGGCCCAGCGTCAGGCGGTCCTCAAGCGCGACTGGAACGCGATGATCGCGGAAGGGGGCAACATCTACTTCCTCGCGAAGCTCTTCTCGACCGACGGCCTGTCCTATCAGTACGTCGCGGCGCAGATGACCGGCGCCTCGCAGGAGGAATACGCGCGGATGATGCTCGAGGGCGGCCGCAGCCCGAAGGGCAATCGCAGCAAGTCAAATCCGGAACTGTAGGAACATGGCCAGAATAGTTGCAGGTGTCACCACGTCCCACGTGCCCGCCATCGGGGCCGCCATCGATCTGAACAAGAAGAACGAGCCCTACTGGGTTCCGATCTTCAAGGGCTTCGAGTTCTCCAAGAAGTGGATGGCGGAGAACATGCCCGACGTCGTGATCGTGGTCTACAACGATCACGCCTCGGCGTTCTCGGTGGAGCTGATTCCCACCTTCGCGATCGGCTGCGCGGAGGAGTTTCCTCCGGCCGACGAAGGCTGGGGTCCGCGTCCGGTGCCCGTGGTCAAGGGACACCCCGACCTCGCGTGCCACATCGCCCAGTCCTGCATCCTGGACGAGTTCGACCTCACCATCGCGAACAAGATGGAGGTCGATCACGGGCTCACCATTCCGCTCAACCTCCTGTTCGGCGAGCCGAAGGAGTGGCCCGTGCGCGTCATTCCGCTGGCGGTGAACGTCATCCAGTACCCGCCGCCGACCGGCAAGCGCTGCTTCGATCTCGGCCGTGCGATCCGCAAGGCGGTCGAGTCCTGGCCCGAGGACCTGAAGGTGATGGTGTTCGGCACCGGCGGCATGTCGCATCAGCTCCAGGGGCCGCGCGCCGGACTCATCAACAAGGAATGGGACACGCGCTTCCTCGACAACCTCACGAAGGATCCGATCGCGCTCACGAAGATCCCGCACATCGAGTACGTGCGCGAAACGGGCTCCGAGGGCATCGAGATGGTGATGTGGCTCGTGATGCGCGGTGCGCTCGACGACAACGTGCGCGAGGTGTACCGCTTCTATCACGTGCCGTGCTCGAACACGGCGCTCGGACACATCATTCTCGAGAACGTGGACAAGTCGCCGCGCAAGGCGGCGGCGTGAGCAGCCAGTAACAAGGGAAGCACCGAATGAAGATCTGTCTCGCAGGACCCGGCGCTTTCGGCATCAAGCATCTCGAGGCGCTGTCGAACATCGAGGGCGTGGAAGTCGTCTCGCTCGTCGGCCACAAGCTCGACAAGACGCAGGAAGTGGCGAAGAAGTGGAACATCCCGCACGCCACGACCGATCTTGCGGAGGGCCTCGCCCAGCCCGGCGTCGAAGCGGCCATTCTCTGCACGCCGACGCAGCTCCATGCGCAGCAGGCCATCCAGTGCCTGCGCGCCGGCAAGCACGTGATGGTCGAGATCCCGATGGCGGACAACCTCAAGGACGCCGAGGAGCTGGTGAAGGTTCAGAAGGAGACGGGCCTGGTCGCGATGGCCGGGCATACGCGTCGCTTCAACCCGAGCCACCAGTGGATCCACAAGAAGATCAAGGCCGGCGAGCTCAAGATCCAGCAGATGGACGTGCAGACGTACTTCTTCCGCCGCACGAACATGAACGCGCTCGGCCAGCCGCGCAGCTGGACCGACCATCTGCTTTGGCACCACGCCTGCCACACGGTCGACCTGTTCCAGTACCAGACGGGCGAGATCGCGTCGCAGGTGTTCGGCGTGCAGGGCCCGTACCATCCCGAGCTCAAGATCGCGATGGACATGGGCATCCTCATGAAGGTGCCGTCGGGCGCGATCTGCACGCTGTCGCTGTCCTTCAACAACGACGGTCCGCTCGGCACGTTCTTCCGCTACATCTGCGACAACGGCACGTACATCGCCCGCTACGACGAGCTGGTCGACGGCAAGGGCAATCCGATCGACGTGTCGAAGGTCGACGTGTCGATGAACGGCATCGAGCTGCAGGACCGCGAGTTCATCAACGCGATCCGCGAGAAGCGCGAGCCGAACGCGAGCGTCGCTCAGGCGCTCGACGCGATGCGCACGCTCCACCGCATCGAGCAGCAGCTCCTCGCGCAGGGCTGAACGCAGCCGCGCCTGCCGGCGCGGCTGCGGGCCGCCGGCCTCAGCGGTCGAGGGCCTGCATCATCGCCGGCGGGTGACGGTCCCCGCGCACGCCCAGCTCGTCGATGCGCGCCGCGATCTCGCGGCACTCCTCCGCGGTCAGTTTCACCTCGAGCGCGCCGAGGTTGTCGGCGAGATGGGCGCGCGTCTTCATGCCGGGAATCGGCAGGATGTGCTCTCCCTGCGCGAGCACCCATGCGATGGCGAGCTGCGCGGGCGTGCAGCCCTTGCGCGCCGCGAACTCGCGAACCAGATCCGCGATGCGCGCGTTGTGCGCGGCGTTCTCGTCCTGGAAACGCGGCTGCGAGCGGCGGTTGTCGTCCGGCGGCAGGTCCTCGAGCCGGCGGAAGTTGCCGGCGAGGAAGCCTCGTCCGAGCGGGCTGTAGGCGACGAAACCGACGCCGAGCTCACGGCAGGCGTCGAGCAGTCCGTCCTCGGGATCGCGCGTCCAGACCGAGTACTCGCTCTGCACCGCGGCGACGGGATGCACCGCGCAGGCGCGCCTCAGCGTCTGCACGCTGCACTCGGAAAGCCCGATGTAGCGGATCTTGCCCGCACGCACGAGCTCCGCGAGCGTCCCCACGGATTCCTCGATCGGCACCGTCTTGTCGATGCGGTGCAGGTAGAAGAGGTCGATGTGATCGATGCCGAGCCGCTCGAGGCTCGCATCGCAGGAGCTGCGGATCGTCTCCGGCCTGTTGTCGACGATCACGGAGCCGCCCGGTCCGCGAGCCAGCCCGCACTTGGTCGCGAGAAAGACGCGGTCGCGCCGGTCCCGGATGATCGAGCCCACGAAGCGCTCGTTCTCGCCGACCTGGTAGCTCGCCGCCGTATCGAGGTGGTTGATGCCGCGATCGATCGCCTCGATCAGCGTGGCGCGTGCTTCCTCGTCGTTGCGCGTGCCGTACCAGCCGACGAGGCCCATGCATCCGAAACCCAGCGCCGAGAGGCGCTCGCCCGTCGCTCCGAGAAGTCGTGTCTGCATCTCGCTTTCGCTCCTTGTTCCGTCGCGCGAATGCTAGCGAAGCGAGTCGCGCGTGTCTGCCCGGCGCAGTTCCCGCCGGTGAGCGTCCTTCGGTATCATCCGGCGCGACAAGCGCTGCAATCGAAGGCGCGCGTCGCGAAGGCACAGGTTTTCCCGGCACGGCTGCAGCCGTGCCTCCACCGACACGACCGAGCACCCATGATCATCGACTGCCACGGGCACTACACCACCGCGCCGAAGGCGCTCACCGAATTCCGCGAGGCGCAGATCGCCGGGCTCACGGATCCCGGGCGGCGCCCCAGCGGCCCGCCGAAGTTCAGCGACGACGAGATCCGCGAGAGTCTCGAGAACGCGCAGCTGAAGTTCCAGCGCGAGCGCGGTACCGATCTCACCATCTTCTCGCCGCGCGCTTCGGCCATGGGGCATCACATCGGCGACGAGCGCACGAGCCTCGAGTGGACACGGATCTGCAACGACCTCATCCACCGCGTGTGCACGCTCTACCCCGACAACTTCGTGGGCGTGTGCCAGCTCCCGCAGTCGCCGGGCGTATCGCCCGCGAACAGTGCAGCGGAGCTCGAGCGCTGCGTGAAGGAGCTCGGCTTCATCGGGTGCAATCTCAATCCCGATCCGTCGGGCGGCCACTGGAACGCGCCGCCGCTCACGGACCGCTACTGGTATCCGCTGTACGAGAAGATGGTCGAGCTCGACGTGCCCGCCATGGTGCACGTCACGGCCTCGTGCAATCCCGCTTTCCACACGACGGGCGCGCACTACATCAACGCCGACACGACGGCGTTCATGCAGTTCATCCAGGGCGACCTCTTCAAGGACTTCCCGACGCTGCGGTTCATCATCCCGCACGGCGGCGGCGCGGTGCCGTATCACTGGGGCCGCTACCGCGGCCTCGCGCAGGACATGAAGCGTCCCCCGATCGAGGAGGCGCTGCTCAACAACGTGTTCTTCGACACGTGCGTCTATCACCAGCCCGGCATCGAGCTGCTGTTCAAGGTGGTGCCGATCGACAACATCCTCTTCGGCTCCGAGATGGTGGGCGCCGTGCGCGGCATCGATCCGCGGACGGGTCACCACTACGACGACACGAAGCGCTACATCGACGCGCTCAATCTGTCGGAGCAGGACCGCTACAAGATCTTCGAGGGCAACGCGCTGCGGGTGTATCCGCGGCTCAAGGCGAAGCTCGACGCGCGCCGCGGGCGCTGAACGCGGGAGCGGCTCGGAACCGCGTGCCGGATTTCGACCGACGCCGCCGTGTGGCGGAAGAGGTGAGACACCGATGAACGAGTCAGACAGGGGCGGTGCCGCGGCACTGACCGCCGCGGCCGGCGAGGAGGCCGCGAGGTATTCGCGGCGCGAGTTCATCAAGCGCGTCATCGCCTCGGGTGCCGTGGCATCCGCGGCGGTCTACGTGTACGGCGGACTGCAGGGCTGCGGACGCGGACCGTCGGTCGCGGGCGGCGTCGAGCGGCTGATCTCGCTCAACGTGAACGGCGAGGTGCGGCGCGTGGACGTGCTGCCGCAGGAAACGCTCGCGATGACGCTGCGCTACAAGCTCGGGCTCACGGGCACGAAGCTCGGGTGCGACCGTGCCGAATGCGGCGCGTGCACCGTGCTGATCGACGACGTGGCGCACTATTCGTGCTCGACGCTCACGCACAGCGTACGCGGGCGCAAGGTCGTCACCATCGAGGGGCTCGCAGGTCCGAACGGCGAGCTGCATCCGGTGCAGCAGGCCTTCGTCGACGAGCTCGCGCCCCAGTGCGGGTTCTGCACGCCGGGTCAGGTCATGGCGGCCGTGGCGCTGCTCAGGCAGAACCCGCGTCCCACGCGTGAGGAGGCGAGGATCGCACTCTCCGGCAATCTCTGCCGCTGCGGCGCGTACGACAACTACCTGAACGCGGTCATGCGCGCGGCCGCCCAGCCCTCGGAGACCTGAAGATGGCCTACAAGCACATCGGAAAGGACTTCACGCCGCACGACGTCGTCGCGAAGGTCACGGGTCAGGCGAAGTACGCCGAGGACTTCCGCGCGGAAGGCATGGTCTTCTGCCGGCTGCTCCTGAGCCCCATGCCGCACGGCCGGGTACGCAACATCGACGCGTCGGAGGCGCTCAAGATGGAGGGCGTGCTCGGCATCCTGACGGCGGACGACGTGCCCGCCATACCTGCGCCGAACGCGCCGATCCTCACGAAGGAGCCCATGTTCGTCGGCGAGCCGATCCTCGCGGTCGCTGCCGTCGACGAGACAACCGCGCAGGACGCGATCGAGAAGATCAAGGTGGACATCGAGCCGCTGCCCTTCACGATCGATCCGCTGCAGAGCCTGTTCCCCGGCGGGCCGAACGCGCGCTCGGACGGCAACGTCGGCAACGTCGGCATCGAGCTGCAGACGCTCAAGTGGACGGCAGCGGATTTCGCGCGGGCGGGCGAAGGGAAGCTGCCCATGGGCAAGGCGGTGGAGGAGTGGAGCTACGGCGACCTCGATGCCGCTTTCGCGAAGGCGAAGATCGTCTACGACGAGACGTTCGTCACGGCGAGCAACTCTCACCACAGCATGGAGCCGCGCAGCTGCATGGCGTACTGGCAGAACGGCAAGTGCTTCGTGCACGCGTCGCTCCAGAGCCATACGTACACGATTCCGCAGATCGCGCAGTACCTCGGTATCGATCCGCAGGACGTCGTGCTCATCGCGGAGTACTGCGGCGGCGGCTTCGGCTCGAAGGGCAGCGCCTATCCGTCGATGGCCATCCCGGCGCTCATGTCGAAGAAGCTCGGCCGCCCGGTGATGATGCGCATCAGCCGCGCCGAAGAGTACTTCATCGGCTCGGCGCGCAACGGCTTCCAGGGCCGCATCCGGATCGGGTTCGGCGCGGACGGAAAGGTCCTCGGGGTGGACCTCTTCATCGTGCAGGACAACGCGGCGAACAACGGCTTCTGGGATTTCCGCGGCGCCGGCGAGGCCGTCTCGCTCGTCTACACGCCGACTGCCATGCGCTTCCGGGCCGTGCCGGTGTACACGAACCTGCCATCGCGCACGGCACAGCGCGGTCCGGGCCAGAACCAGATGGCTTGCATCGTCGAGCCGCTCCTCGACCGTGCGGCGCGTGAGCTCGGCATCGATCGCGTCGAGATCCGGCTCCGCAACGCGCCCGTGACCGGTTCTCCCGTCGGCGGCGAGCGCCGTCCGGTGACGAGCGCGTACGTGCGCGAGGCGCTCGAGAAGGGCGCCGCACGCTTCAACTGGCGCGAGAAGCTCAGGGAGAACGGCAAGCGCGACGGGTCGAAGGTCATCGGCGTCGCCGTCGGGCAGGCGTATCACCCGGCAGGCTTCTTCGGATTCGACGGCCTCGTGCGCATCACGCCCGACGGCAAGCTCCACATCCACACCGGCGTCGGAAATCTCGGCACGTTCTCACACTCGGCCACCGCGCGCATTGCCGCGGAGGTGCTGAAGGTCGACTGGGAGAACTGCATCGTCGAGCGCGGCGACAGCCGCCGTCATCTGCCCTGGAACATCGGGCAGTTCGGCAGCAATACGTCGTACACGATGTCGCGCACGAACTATGTCGCGGCGATGGATGCGCTCACGAAGCTCAAGGAGATCGCCGCGCGCGAGCTCGGCGGGTCACCCGACGACTACGACGTCGACGGCTCGCGCGTCTTCCAGAAATCGAACCCGTCACGCGGGCTCGGCTATGGAGAGGCCGCGCAGCGCGCGATCGATCTGGGCGGCAGGTACAGCGGGCACGAGCTGCCGCAGGACATTCATCCGATCACCCGGGCATCGGCGTCGGCACTCGCCGGCACGGGTCTCATCGGCGTTGCGAAGGATACGCTGCCCGGGGGAGCGACGGCGGCCTTCGCGGTGGCTTTCGCGAAGGTCGAGGTCGATCTCGAGACGGGTCAGCACCGCATTCTCGAGTTCCTCACCGTCGGCGACTGCGGCCGCGTGATCCACCCGATGGGTCTCGCCACGCAGCTCAAGGGCGGCTCCGTGCAGGGATTCGGTCTCGCGTGCCTCGAGCACATCGTGTACGACCCGCAGAACGGGCTGCCCGCGAACGTCGGCCTGTATCAGGCGAAGCCGCCGACGTACCTCGACGTACCCGCAGAGATGCAGTGGGATGCGGTCGACAAGCCCGATCCCACGAGTCCGCTCGGCACCAAGGGTATCGGCGAGCCGCCGATGGGTGCCGCGGCCGCGGCGCTGTTGTGCGCGATCTCTCAGGCGCTCGGCGGGCACGTCTTCAACCGCACGCCGGTGCTGCCCGACATGATCATCAACGTCGCCGCGGGGCGCAGTCAGTCCCACAAGCCCCTGCAGGTCCACACGCAGTAGGAGCGCCGCAGATGTCCAGGGACATGATGCCGCATTTCGAGCTGTACCAGCCGGACAGCCTCGAGAACGCGCTCGATCTCGCGAAACGGCTCGGCCGCGACGGCTGGATCATCGCCGGCGGGTACGACAGCCTGGATTGGTTCAAGGACCGCGTGAAGCGCCCGAAAGCGCTCATCGATCTCGGCGGAATCGAGAGTCTCAAGGGGATCCGCGAGACGCCCGAAGGGCTCGAGATCGGCGCGCTCACCACGCTCACCGAGATCGAGCGTTCGCCCATCGTGCGAGAGAAGTACGGTCTGCTCGCGGACGCAGCCCGCCGCGTCGCGAGCCCGCAGATCCGCAATGCCGCCACTCTCGGCGGCAATCTCTGCCAGGACGCGCGCTGCTGGTACTACCGCTACGGCGTCAACTGCTACCGAGCGGGCGGCAACACCTGCTATGCCGATACGCCGCAGGGGCAGAACCGCGAGCACTGTCTCTTCGGTGCAAGCCGCTGCGTCGCGGTGTCGCCGTCGGACATGGGAACGGCGGCCGTCGCACTCGATGCGCGCATGGTGGTGCGCAATTCGAGCGGCGAGCGTGTGATTCCCGCGGAGGAGTTCTTCATCGGTCCCGCCGTCGACATCACCCGCATGACGGTGCTCGAGCCGGGCGACATCCTCACCGCCGTGCGTTTCCCGGCCGAATGGGCCGGCGCGAAGTTCTACTTCGAGAAGGTGTCCGACCGCGAGGCCTGGGACTTCGCGCTCGTGAGCATCGCCTCGGCGATGATCCTCGAGAACGGCGTCATCCGGAACGTCCGCATGGCCTGCGGGGCGGTGGAATGCGTGCCGCGCCGTCTCAAGGTGGTCGAGCAGACGGTGACGGGCAGCGAGCCGAACGAGGAGCTCGCGCAGCTCGCCGGCAAGACGGCCGTGCAGGGAGCGACGCCGCTCAACTTCAACCACTTCAAGATCCCGCTCATGGAGAACCTGGTCCGCCGGGCGATCCGCGCAGCGGCCTGAGCGGAAGGAAACGCCATGGAGCTCGTACGGGTCAGCCGTGACGTGTGGGGACAGGAAGTCCTCGAAGGCGTGTCGTGGGATCTGCTGCCGGTGGCCTTCGGGATCGGTGCCGTGGTCATCGTGGGACACGCGATCTGGCGTCTCGTGAGGCGCCGCGCGCGGAGCTGAAGCGCATGGCTGTCGAAGCTCACGTGACGGAACGCTCCGCGGAAAGCGCTGCGCGCATCCAGCGGCATGCCGGCATCGACCGGCTGTTCCACTGGGTCACGGCGGTCGCGGTTCTCGCGCTGCTCGCGACGGGGCTGCTGCCGGTCGTCGGCGTCGAGTTCTCGTGGGTGACCATCCACTGGATGACGGGTCTGGTGCTCACGCTCTTGGTGCTCTTTCACCTCGTGCGGTCGCTCTTCTGGCAGCGGCCGAAGTGCATGCTCATCCGGCCCCGTGACGTGAGCGAGGCGCTGCAGGCTGCGCGCGCGAAGCCGGGAGAACCCGTGCGGCTGCCCGGGAAATACACCCTCGCGCAGAAGCTGATGCACCTCGCGCTCGGGCTCGCGGTAGTCGTCGCCGTGGTGACGGGTGTCATCATGCTCGCGAAGATCGACACGCCGTTCTGGAAGCGCGATCCGTATCTGCTCGCCGCGGGTACCTGGGGAGTCGTCTATCTGCTGCACGGGCTCGCCGCGCTCGCGACGCTCACCCTGGTGATGATCCACATCTACTTCGGTCTGCTGCCCGAGAAGCGGGTGTATCTGCGCGCCATGACGCGCGGCTGGGTCACGCGCGAAGAGCTCGGTGCATCCCACGATCTCGAGCGCTGGCCGGGGCGCAGGGCGGGGCGATCGTGAGCGCTCTCGACGAGCTCAGACGTCGGATCGACGTCATCGAGAAGGGTTACGAGTACCTGCTCGCCTACGCGGCGCAGGGTCGCCAGGACGATCAGGGCTCGGACGCGCGTCGCACTCTGTCCGACATGCACGCAGCGCTGGAAGGGCTCGGCGAGCTGGCCGCGACGGCAGCCGCCGGCGGCGGGGCAGCCGCGGACGTGCAGCCGTTCCTCGACGCACTGGGGAACGATGCACGGGTGGCGCGAGGCGCCATCGCGCTCGTGCTGAGCAGGGCCAAGATCCCTTCGCTCCTCGTCGACAACCTGAACGCGTCGGTGCACGTGCGCGCGCTGCTCACCGATCTGTTCCTGATCGATCAGGCACTGAAGACCGCGCCCGCGGCCTGAAGCACCAGGCGGGATAGGGGCGGCGCCGAGCGACCGGCGCCGCGCTTCCTTCAGCCGTTGCCGCGCGTTCCGTCCCACACCGCGCGCGGCACGAGGACGTGCCCTTCGAAGAGCGCGCGGGCCGTGCGCAGGATTCCGGAGCGGCCGACCTGGAAGTTCTCGCCCGTGCCGGAAACCTCCAGGGTCACGGTGAACTCGCCCGTCGGGTGCTCCACGGAGAGGATGAGAGGATTGCCGCTGGGTACCTTCACGATGCCCTCGGCCACGGAGCCCGGCATCACGCAGGCGGTGGCGACGCTCACCGCGCCGAGCACGCCGATGGCGGCATGACACTTGTGCGGAATGAACGTGCGCGTGCAGACGTGACCGCCGGCGCGGGGCGGGGCGATGAGCGTCATCTTCGGAACGACCTTCTCGCGCACGTCGCCGAGGCCCATGAGGGGCCCAGCGGCGAGGCGCACGGCCTCGAGGCGCTTCCGGAACTCGGTGTCGGCCTCGAGCTCCCTGGGCGATTCGTAACCCGTCTTGCCGAGCGACTGCGCGGGAATCACGACCACCGGCATGCCGTTGTCGATGCAGGTGACGTCGATGCCTTCGACGCGGTCGCGCGTCCGCCCCGTCGGCAGCATGGAGTCGCATACCGAGCCGGCCGTATCGAGGAAGTCGATCCGGATCGGCGCCGCGGTCCCCGGCACGCCGGAGATCGCGGTGTCGCCGTCGTAGCGCACGACTCCGCCCGGCGTCTGCACCGTGGCGACGGCCAGATTCCCGGTGTTGACCATGTAGATCGACACCTTCGTCTCGGGATCCTTCGCCGGGACGAGCCCCTTCTCGATCGCGAAGGGCCCCACGCCGGCGAGCATGTTGCCGCAGTTCGGATTGACGTCCACGAAGGCCTTGTCGATTCCGACCTGCGCGAAGAGGAAGTCGACGTCGACGCCCGGCCGCTCGGACTTCGACACGATGGCAACCTTGCTCGTGAGCGGATCCGCTCCGCCGATGCCGTCGATCTGACGCGGATCGGGCGAGCCCATGACCGCGAGCAGCACGCGGTCACGGAGCTGCGGATCGGCGGGCAGGTCGCTCGCCAGGAAGTAGGGTCCCTTCGACGTGCCTCCCCGCATCAGGGTGCAGGGAATCGCTGTCTGTCCGGTGCGCGCCATGCTGCTTCGCCTGCCTCTTCAGCGGTACTCGAGACCGAGCGCCGCGAGCTTGCCGCGCATGTCGTAGATGTCGAGGCCGAGCTCGCCCGCGGCGAGGCGCTTGCGCTTCTCTTCCTCGTTCGCCACGCGCTTCTTCGCGGCTTCGGCGACCTTCGCCGCTTCCGCGCGGCTCACGATACAGACACCGTCGTCGTCCGCGACGACGACGTCGCCCGGCTCCACGCGCTGACCGGCGCAGATGATCGGCACGTTCACCGAGCCGAGGCTCGCCTTCACCGTGCCCTGAGCCCAGATGCACTTGCTCCAGACGGGGAAGCGCATCTCGGTGAGCGACGCCACGTCGCGCACTCCCGCGTCGATGATGAGGCCCTTGACGCCGCGCGCCTTGAGCGAGGTCGCGAGCAGATCGCCGAAGTAGCCGTCGTTGCACGGAGAGCTCGGTGCGACGACGAGCACGTCACCCGGGCGGCAGACCTCGACCGCGACGTGGATCATCCAGTTGTCGCCCGGCGGCACGAGCACCGTGACGGCCGAGCCGGCGAGCGACGCGCCGGTGTAGATCGGCCGCATGTACGGCGCGAGCAGGCCGGTGCGGCCCTGCGCCTCGTGAACCGTAGCGACTCCGTACCCGCCCAGCGCCTCGATCACGCCGGGTTCCGCTCGCGCGATTTCGCGCACGACGATGTGCTTGCTAATGGCCGTACTCCCTGCTGACTTTCGATCGGAAGACCGATCGGTTGCGTGAAAGAAAACGCGCCGAAGTATATCGAGCGCGCCGCCGCAGTGTCGCCGGCGCGGGAGCTCCGCGCCGGGCCATCCCGGCCCCCGGGGGCGGGGAAAGGCGGGCCTCGTCCGGGGTGCAGAACGGCCCTCCGGCCCCCGGAAACCGGCCTCAGGGCCTCGATCCAAAGGTTTACGCCCCTCGTGGGCATGCCTTAGAATTCGCGCCCTCGGTGGGTAGGGCCGCCTGGGCCCGAACCACGAAGGCGGTCCGGAGACGGGTCGCCCAGTGCTTGCACGAGAAGCCCCCCGAGGGGCTTTTCGCGTTTTTGGGGACCCCGGTTTGCGTCCCGGACTTCGGCGGCGCAGGGGCGAGGGGCGGCTGGAGATGGGCCTGGGAGGCCCATTTTCGTTTGTAGCGGTGGGAACTTGCGATGACGGCGACCTTGCGAGAGCGGCTCATCGCCCTCATAGAGCCTCTGCTGAATCAGCTGGGCTATGAGCTCGTCGAGCTCGAGCACGTCGCGGGGCGCAATCACGCGACCGTCCGCGTCTTCATCGACCAGCCTGGCGGCGTCGGCATCGACGACTGCGAGCGCGCGAGCCACGAGGTGTCGGCGCTGCTCGACGTCGAGGACCCGATCCCGACCTCCTACACGCTCGAAGTCTCCTCGCCGGGATTCAATCGCGTGCTGCGTACGCGGGCGCATTTCGAGCGCTTCGTGGGTTCCCGGGTGTTCGTCGAGCTCAAGGAGCCGCGCGACGGTCGGCGGCGCTACACCGGCATGCTCACTGGCGTCGAGGATGCGGGGATCGAGCTCGAAGTCGATCGCCAGCGGGTCAACGTGCCCTTCGTCGAAATCGGCAAGGCGCGCCTTGCGTCGTGAGAAGCAGGGCGGAGGTAACTGAAGTGAACAAGGAAATTCTGATGGTCGTCGACGCCGTCTCCAACGAGAAGGGTGTCGACAAAGAGGTGATCTTCGAGGCTCTCGAGGCCGCGCTCGCGTCCGCTACCCGCAAGAAGTACGGCGAGGAGTGGGACGTGCGGGTCGCCATCAACCGCAAGACGGGGGACTACGACACCTTCCGCCGCTGGAAAGTCTTCGCCGACGACTCCAATGAGCTCGAGGTGCCCGAGCGCGAGCTGCGCCTCGAGGACGCGCGTGAGATCGATCCGAATGCGCAGCCCGGCGGCTACGTCGAGCAGCCGATCCAGTCGGTCGCCTTCGGGCGCATCGCGGCCCAGCAGGCCAAGCAGGTCATCGTGCAGAAGGTGCGCGAAGCCGAGCGCGCCCAGGTCGTCGAGGCCTACAAGGACCGCGTGGGTCAGCTCGTGAGCGGCGTCGTCAAGCGCGTCGACCGCAACGGCATCACCGTCGACCTCGGCGGAAACGCCGAAGGGTTCGTGCCGCGCAGCGAGATGATTCCCCGCGAGCAGGTGAAGCCCCAGGACCGCATCAAGGCGCTGCTCAAGGAAGTGAAGAAGGCGAGCGAGCAGACGCGCGGACCGCTGCTCATTCTCTCGCGCACGGCGCCGGAGTTCCTGATCGAGCTGTTCAAGCTCGAAGTGCCCGAAGTGGGCCAGGGGCTCATTCAGATTCTCGGCGCTGCGCGCGATCCCGGCGTGCGCGCGAAGATCGCGGTGAAGAGCCTCGATCCGCGCATCGATCCGGTCGGCGCGTGCGTCGGCATGCGCGGTTCGCGCGTGCAGGCGGTCTCGAACGAGATCGCCGGCGAGCGCGTCGACATCATCCCCTACGACGAGAACCCGGCGCAGTTCGTGATCAACGCGATGTCGCCCGCGGAAGTGATCTCGATCGTGGTGGACGAGGACGCGCACAGCATGGACATCGCGGTCGCCGAGGACAAACTGTCCCAGGCGATCGGCCGCGGCGGTCAGAACATCCGGCTCGCGAGCCAGCTCACGGGCTGGGAACTCAACGTCATGACCGAGTCCGACGCCGAGGCGAAGAGCGAGTCCGAGGCCCGCGAGCTGATCGCCATGTTCATGAAGCAGCTCGACGTGGACGAGGACGTCGCGACGATCCTGGTGCAGGAGGGCTTCTCCACCATCGAGGAAGTCGCCTACGTCCCGCAGTCGGAGCTCATGGCGATCGAGGAATTCGACGAGGAGATGGTCAAGGAGCTGCGCAATCGCGCGCGTGACGTGCTGCTCACTCAGGCGATCGCGAGCGAGGAGAGCCTCGAGCAGTCCATGCCTTCCGAGGATCTGCTGCTGCTCGAGGGCATGAGCCCCGATCTCGCGCTCGCGCTCGCCCGCCGCGGCGTGCGCACCCGCGAGGACCTCGCCGAGCAGTCCGTCGACGACCTGGCCGACATCGAAGGGCTCGCCGCGGAAGAGGCGGGCAAGCTGATCATGAAAGCGCGTGCCCACTGGTTCGAAGCGGGCCGCTGAAGGAGCTCGGAAGAGCTCGAGGTTCTAGCTCATGGCCGATGTGACAGTTTCACAATTCGCCGAGGTGCTGAAGGTGCCGGTCGAGCGGCTGCTGGCGCAGCTCGACCAGGCCGGCATCAAGGTCAAGGGTCCCGACGACCGCATCAGTGACGAGGCAAAGCTCGAGCTGCTCACGCACCTGCGTCGCAGCCACGGCCACGACGCCGACGGCGGAGCGCCGCGCAAGATCACGCTCAAGCGCAAGACGCAGAGCGAGATCAGGCTGCCGAGCGCACAGGGCCGGGCGCGCACGGTGAACGTGGAGGTGCGCCGCAAGCGCACCTACATCAAGCGCGACGTGCTCGAGGAGCAGGCTCGCCTGCAGCAGGAGGAGCTCGATCAGAAGCGCCGCGAGGCGGAGGAGGCCGCGCGGCGTGAGCGTGAGCGTCTCGAGGCCGAGGCGCGCGAGCGCGAGCGCATCGAGGCGGAGAACCGCCGCCGCATCGAAGAGGAGCAGCGCGCGCAGGAAGAGGCGCGCCGCCTCGCCGAGCAGCAGGCGCGCGAGGAAGCCGAGCGCCGGGAGCGCGAGCAGCGTGAACGCGAGCTGCGCGAGCAGCAGCAGGGTCGTGCGGCCGAGCCGCCGGCTCCGGCGCCCCGTGCGCGCGAGCCCGCAGAGGAGATCGAGGAGAAGCCGACCCGTTACGGCCGCGAGGAGCTGCACGTCGCCGCCGACGTCAGCTCGCGCCGCAAGAAGCAGAAGCGCGCGCGCTCGCGCCCGATGCCTTCCGCGGGCGAGACGCGGCACGGCTTCGAGATGCCGACCGCACCCGTCAAGCGCGAAGTGGCGATCGGCGAGACGATCACCGTGGCGGAGCTCGCCCAGAAGATGGCGGTCAAGGGCACCGAGGTCATCAAGACGCTCATGAACATGGGCGTGATGGCGACCATCAATCAGCCCATCGATCAGGACACCGCGGTGCTGGTGGTCGAGGAGATGGGCCACATCCCGAAGATGCTGCGCGAGAACGAGCTCGAAGCCGAGCTGCAGGCCGCTGCGGCCGAGGCGGGCGAGCTCGAGCCGCGTCCGCCCGTCGTGACCGTCATGGGTCACGTCGACCACGGCAAGACGTCGCTCCTCGACTACATCCGGCGCACGAAGGTCGCCGCGGGCGAGGCTGGCGGCATCACGCAGCACATCGGCGCGTATCACGTCGAGACGCCGCGCGGTGTCGTGACGTTCCTCGATACGCCGGGTCACGCCGCATTCACCGCGATGCGTGCGCGCGGCGCGAAAGTGACGGACGTCGTGGTGCTCGTGGTCGCCGCGGACGACGGCGTGATGCCGCAGACCATCGAGGCCATCCAGCACGCGAAGGCGGCGAACGTGCCGATCGTCGTGGCCGTCAACAAGATCGACAAGAGCGATGCGGATCCCGAGCGCGTGCGTACCGAGCTCGCCAAGCACGAGGTCATCCCCGAGGAGTGGGGCGGCGAGAACATCTTCGTGAACGTCTCGGCGCGCACGGGCGAGGGCATCGATCAGCTCCTCGAGGCGATCCTGCTGCAGGCGGAGATCCTGGAGCTGCGCGCGCCGCGCAGCGGTCCGGCCGCGGGAGTCGTCATCGAGTCGAGCATCGAGAAGGGCCGCGGCGCGGTCGCCACGGTGCTCGTCAAGCGCGGCACGCTCCGCCAGGGCGATCCCATTCTCGCCGGCACGGAGTACGGCCGCGTGCGCGCGATGTTCGACGAGCGGGGCCGCTCGGTGCAGCAGGCGCTGCCCTCGATGCCGGTCCAGGTGCTCGGTCTCTCCGGCGCGCCCAACGCGGGCGACGAGCTGCTCGTCGTGGAGAGCGAGCGCAAGGCGCGTGAAGTGGCCCTGTACCGTCAGGGCAAGTTCCGCGACGTGAAGCTCGCGCGGCAGGCCGCGCGCGTCGAGGACGTCTTCTCCCAGATGGAAGCGGAGAAGGCGAGCGTCATCTCGATCCTGCTCAAGGCGGACGTGCAGGGCAGCGTGGAAGCGCTGCGCGATGCGCTCACCAAGCTCTCGACGGACGAGGTACAGGTGAAGGTGATCGCGAGCGGCGTCGGCGGCATCACGGCATCCGACGTGCAGCTCGCCGCCGCCTCGAAGGCCCGCATCATCGGCTTCAACGTGCGCGCGGACGCCGCGGCGCGCGAGGCGCTCAAGGAAACGGGCGTCGACGTGCGCTACTACAGCATCATCTACGAGGCGATCGACGACGTTAAGCAGATGATGAGCGGCCTGCTGCAGCCGGAGATCAAGGAGCAGATCATCGGCGTCGCGGAGGTGCGCGAGGTGTTCCGCTCGAGCAAGTTCGGCGTGGTCGCCGGCTGCCTCGTGACCGAGGGCTACGTGCGGCGGAACAATCCGATCCGCGTGCTGCGCGACAACGTCGTGATCTTCGAGGGCTCCCTGGAGTCGCTGCGCCGCTTCAAGGACGACGTCAATGAGGTGCGCGCGGGAACCGAGTGCGGTATCGGCGTGAAGAACTACCAGGACGTGCGCGTGGGCGATCAGATCGAATGCTTCGCGCGCGTCGAGGTGGCGCGGACCGTGCAGTAGGCTCGCGATGGCTCCATCCGAGGCGAGGCTCCGCAAGCTCGAGGGCGAGCTGCAGCGGGTGCTGGCTGAGCTGATCTCGCGCGAGGTCAAGGACCCGCGCGTGGGCAACGTGACGATCACGGCCGTGGAGCTCACGGCCGATCTCTCGCTCGCGCGCGTGTACTTCGTGCCGTTCGCCTCGCAGCATTCGCCCGAAGAGGTGTGCGCGGGGCTCACGCGCGCAGGCGGATTCCTGCGCGGCGAGGTCGGGCGCCGACTGCGGCTGCGGCAGGCGCCGCGCCTCGAGTTCCGCTTCGACGAATCGCCCGAGCGGGCGGCACGGCTCACGGACCTCATCGAGCGCGCCGTGGCGCGCGACCGCGAGGCGGGCCTGCGGCGCGACGGCGACGAAACGGACTCTCCCCCGGGTTCCTGAAAGGGGCCCATGCCAAGCGGTCTCCTTCTGCTCGACAAGCCCGCCGGGCTGTCGTCGAACGCGGCGCTGCAGCGCGTCCGGCGCGCATGCGGTGCACGCAAGGCCGGTCACGTGGGCAGCCTCGATCCGCTCGCGACCGGCATGCTGCCGATCTGCCTCGACGAGGCGACCAAGCTCGCGGGCGAGATCCTGCAGGGCCGCAAGAAGTACCGCTTCACGGTCACGCTCGGTACGCGAACCGCCACGGGGGACGTAGAAGGAGCGCCCGTCGAAACCGCGCCGGTGCCTGTGCTCGAACGCGAACAGGTCGAGCGCGTGCTGCAGGACTTCCTGGGGCCGCAGAAGCAGGTCCCGCCGATGTACTCGGCGATCAAGCGGGGCGGGCAGCCGCTGTACCGCCTCGCACGCGAGGGCATCGAGGTCGAGCGGGAGCCGCGGGACATCGAGGTGTTCGAGCTCGTGCTGACGCGCTTCGAACCTCCGCGTCTCGAGCTCGAGGCGTTATGTTCCAAAGGTACGTACGTGCGCTCGCTGGCCGAGGACATCGCGCGAGCGCTCGGCACGTGCGGGCACGTTTCGGCGCTCCGCCGGCTGTACGTCGAGCCCTTCGATTCGGAGCCGATGGTGACGCTCGAGGAGATCGAAGCGGCCTGCAGGATGGGTGCGCCGCTGCCGTTCGTTCCGCTGGAGCGTGCGCTCGGACATCTGCCGCAGGTGGTGCTCGACCATGCCGCGGCGGATCGTCTGCGGCACGGTCAGCCGGTGGCGGCCGGCATCGGGCGCGCCGCCCGGGTGAGGCTGTACGACGAGTCTGGGTGCTTCCTCGGGCTCGGCGAGGCCGAGCCTTCGGGGCGCGTGCTGCCGCGCAGGCTCTTCGTCACGCCGCTCCCGTCGGGCCGGCCGAGCTGAAGGATGGAGCTTCCGCATTAACTTGTGGCGGCGCTCGCCCAGCGAGTAGAATGCCGCGCTTTTCAAGGGCACAGTCAGGTTTGCAGGACCACTTCGCAATGGCTTTAACGAGCGAGAAAAAGGGCGGAATCGTCGCGCAGTTCCGCCGCAGCCCGAAGGACACCGGATCTCCCGAGGTGCAGATTGCGCTCCTTTCGGAACGGATCAACAGCCTCGGCGCGCACTTCAGTGCTCACAAGCGCGATCACTCTTCGCGGCGCGGGCTCGTGAAGCTCGTCAATCAGCGCCGCAAGCTCCTCGACTACCTGAAGGCCACCCAACCGCAAAAGTACCAGGAGCTCGTCGAGCGTCTGGGGCTTCGCCGTTGATCGTAGGGGGCCGCGCCGTCACCGGAAGACGCGCGGCCCTTCGCGCATCGGACCACCTACATCGAGGATTGCTAGCGTGAGCGCTTTCAGCAAGTCGTTTTCCTATGGAGCGCACACGGTCACGATCGAGACGGGCGAGCTCGCCCGCCAGGCGGACGGCGCCGTCCGCGTGGCGATGGGCGATACCGTCGTGCTCGTCACCGTATGTGCCCGGCCGGAGGCCGTCGAAGGCCGCGATTTCTTCCCACTGACGGTCAACTACGTCGAGAAGACGTACGCCGCGGGACGCATCCCCGGCGGCTTCTTCAAGCGTGAAGGGCGACCCACCGAGAAGGAGACGCTCACCTCGCGTCTCATCGACCGCCCGATCCGGCCGCTCTTCCCGGACGGCTTCTACAACGAGGTGCAGGTCATCGCGACCGTGCTGTCGGTCGATCCGGAGATCGATCCGGACGTGCCCGCGATGCTCGGCGCCTCGGCGGCACTCATGCTCTCGGGCATCCCGTTCAACGGTCCGATCGGCGCCGCCCGCGTCGGCTGGATCAACAATCAGTACGTTCTCAACCCGACGGCGAAGGAGCTCTCCAGCTCGCTGCTCGATCTGGTCGTCGCCGGCACCGAGCAGGCGGTGCTGATGGTCGAGTCGGAGGCGAAGGAGCTTCCCGAGGACGTGATGCTGGGCGCCGTGGTCTTCGGTCACGAGCAGATGCAGGTGGCGATCCGCGCGATCAAGGAGCTCACCGCCGAGGCCGGAAAGCCGCGCTGGAACTGGCAGCCGCCGCCCGACAACGCGGAGCTCGCCTCCGCGGTCGCGATGCACGCGCAGGCCGCTCTCGCCGAGGCCTACACGATCACCGAGAAGCAGCAGCGTCACGCCCGGATCGCCGAGATCAAGGCGCAGACGATCGCGGCGCTCACCGCCGGCGATCCACCGAAGTGGACGGCGGCGCAGGTCGACAGCCAGCTCTTCAAGCTCGAGAGCAACATCGTCCGCCAGCGCATCCTGAACGGCGAGCCGCGCATCGACGGCCGCGACGCGAAGACCGTCCGTCCGATCACGTGCAAGGTCGGCGTGCTGCCGCGCACGCACGGATCGGCGCTGTTCACGCGCGGTGAGACGCAGGCGCTCGTGGTGACGACGCTCGGCACGACGCGCGACGCGCAGATCATCGACGGTCTCGAGGGCGAGCGCCGCGAGCCGTTCCTGTTTCACTACAACTTCCCGCCGTTCTCGGTCGGTGAGACCGGCATCCTCGGCTCGCCGAAGCGCCGCGAGATCGGCCACGGCAACCTGGCGCGCCGCGGCGTGAACGCGGTGATGCCGGACATGACGAAGTTCCCGTACGTCATCCGCGTCGTCTCCGAGATCCTCGAGTCGAACGGCTCGAGCTCGATGGCGAGCGTATGCGGCGCGAGCCTGTCGCTCATGGATGCCGGCGTTCCGATCAAGGCGCCCGTCGCGGGCGTCGCCATGGGCCTCGTGCTCGAAGGCAACCGCTACACGGTGCTCACCGACATCCTCGGCGACGAGGATCACCTCGGCGACATGGACTTCAAGGTCGCCGGCACGAAGGACGGCGTCACGGCGCTGCAGATGGACATCAAGGTCGAGGGCATCACGGCCGAGATCATGCGCGTCGCTCTGGAGCAGGCGCGCGAGGGCCGGCTGCACATCCTCGAGCAGATGAACAAGGTCATCAGCCAGCCGCGGGCTCAGATGTCCGAATGGGCGCCGTCGATCATCACGCTCAAGATCGATCCGGAGAAGATCCGCGACGTCATCGGCAAGGGCGGTGCGGTCATCCGCCAGATCACGGAGGAGACGGGCACGACCATCGACATCGAGAGCGACGGCACCGTCAAGATCGCCTCGGTGAACGGCGCGGCCGGCCGCGAGGCGCAGCGCCGCATCGAGCTGATTACCGCCGACGTCGAGGTCGGGCGTGTCTACGAGGGCAAGGTCGTACGGCTGATGGACTTCGGCGCCTTCGTGACGATCCTGCCGGGCCGGGACGGCCTGGTGCACATCTCTCAGATCTCGGACGAACGCGTCGAGCGGGTGAGCGACAAGCTCAAGGAAGGCGACATCATCCGCGTGAAGGTGCTCGAGGTCGATCGGCAGGGGCGCATCCGTCTGTCGATGCGCAACATCGACGATCCGACGCCTGCCGCCTGAACGACGGCGCGCGCGGCGCTGCCCGTCGCGCGTGCCTCGAGCCGCCAGCGCGTCAAACGCTGGTGGAGCTCGCGGAGCCTGCCGCCTGAGGATGATCGACTCCGGCGCCCTGCCGGGCGGCGAACATCCTCAGACTCTGTTCCAGGTGGCTGCCGACCAGCCCCTGCGTCACGCTGCCGTAGGAGCGGATGACCTGGGAGAGAAAGTCGCGGCTCATCAGCGGCTCGCCCGAATGCTCCTGCTCCGCGATCACCTGGAGCAGGATGGTTCGCGTGATGTCCTGCTGAGTTCGCTTGTCGATTACGACGAAGTCGACGTGATCGACGACGAGCCTGCGAATGTCGGCGAGCGTGATGTAACGGCTCTCCGCCGTGTCGTACAGCCGCCGGTTCGGATACTTCTTGATGACCCGCGGTTCGCTCATTCCATAGCCCCCGTGTTGGTTCTTCGACGTCGTCCGTCGCCGGGCCTAGAGGGTCGGCTGGCCCGCATACCTTAGTACAACCTGGGCCGTGACCCCAAATTCCGCGTTCAGACAACCGGCGGGGGGCTCAGGCAGCCGGGACGGGGCTCAGACGACCGGCAGGGGGGTCTCCAGGACCCCCTGCAGGCGGTCGGGGCGCCAGTTGCGGATCGCCCAGTCGAGCACGACGGCGGGAGGCTCGCCGGCCAGGGCCGGTGGGGGCGTTTGTCTGAGCAGGGTCAGGGCCTGGATCAGCCCTTCGGCAGGGTTCGCGGGGTCCACCGGAACGGAGCGGCGGGACTTCGCGAGCTTGCTGCCGTCGGGTTCGACGACCACCGGCAGATGCCCGTAGCGCGGCGTGGGAAGTCCCAGAGCTTCCTGGAGCGCGATCTGCCACGCGGTGCTCGGGAGCAGATCCGCGCCGCGCACGACGTCGGTGATGCCCTGGTCGGCATCGTCCACGACGACCGCGAGCTGGTAGGCGAAGATGCCGTCACGGCGCCGGATGATGACGTCGCCGGCTGCCGCGAGATCGAAACGGCACGCACCCTGAAAGCGATCGACGAACTCCACGGTGCGCTCATCGGGAACCCGGAAGCGGGTTGCAGTCGGGCCGGGGTGGCGAGGTCCCGAGCGGCACGTGCCCGGATAGCCGCGCTCCGTGTTCGCACCGAGCTCGCGGCGCGTGCAGCTGCATTCGAACGTCAGCCCGCGTGCACGCAGCGCCTCCAGTGCAGAGACGTAGCGCTCCAGCCGGCGGCTCTGATACTCGACTTCGCCGTCCCACGTGAGGCCGAAGGCCTCCAGCGTGCGCAGGATGGCGGATGCGCTTCCGGGAACGACGCGCGGGGTGTCGAGATCCTCCATGCGCACGAGCCAGCGGCCCGAGTGATGGCGCGCGTCGACGAAGCTGCCCACCGCCGCGACGAGTGACCCCAGATGGAGGTTGCCGGTGGGCGAGGGCGCGAAGCGCCCGACGTACGGGCCTTCGCCCCTCTCGAGAGCCTGCACCCCGCCGTGCAGCGGAAGGGTACCGGGCGCGGCGGGGCGGGCCTGAGGGCTAGCGGTAGCGGTCGTCGCGATCGCCGTACTGACGTTCGCGCCGCTCGCGGCGCTCCTGCGCCTCGAGACAGAGCGTAGCGACGGGACGCGCTTCCAGGCGCTTGATGCCGATTTCCTCGCCGGTCTCGAGGCAGTACCCGTAGGTGCCGTCCTCGATCCGCTTCAGCGCCTCGTCGATCTTGCGGATGAGCTTGCGTTCGCGATCGCGCGTGCGCAGCTCGATGCTGAACTCCTCCTCCTGAGTCGCGCGATCGTTGGGATCCGGGAAGTTCGCCGCCTCGTCCTTCATGTGAGAGACGGTGCGGTCGACTTCCTCCATCAGATCGCGCTTCCAGTTGAGGAGGATCTGCCGGAAGTGCTCCAGCTGCTCCTTGCTCATGTACTGCTCGCCGCGCTTGACGATGTACGGCTTGACGTTGCGCGGCCCCGCAAGGAGGCTGCCGGGCTCCGGAGCGTCGCTGTCGTCGACGTCGCTGCTGTCGCTGGTGTCGGTACTGTCGTTGGCGTTGAGGTGCTCCGACGCGTTCGGCGGCACGAGGTCTTCGGCGGGCGGCGACTCGGGCGCTTCCGGCGCCGGAGCCTGCTCTACTGCTGCTGTCTTTCGCATTTCCGTGGTTTCGGTACTCGTGGGGCTCTGTCGATGCGGGGCGGCCTTCCTGGTCGCCGCAGCCGCGGTCTTCCTGACATGTGCCACTGCCTTCGCGCGCTCGACAGGCTTGCGGGCCGAAGTCTTGCGGACCGCCGGGCGGCTCACCGCCTTCTTGCCCTTGGCGGCCTTTGGCGCCGTTTTCTTGGCGGGCATCAGTCACTCCTCAAAAGCCAATGAGCCTTGTGAAGGACGCGCGATTATACCGGCCACCCCCCGTGTGTACAGGGCCGGGCAGGCATCTCTCGCAGAGCGGCGTCGAGAGGGTCCCGCCGGGGCTTCTCAGGGCAGGACGACGGGCTCCGCAGGCTTCCAAGAGGGCTGTCGGCGTTCGACGACGACCGTGGTGTAGATGCCACCCCGGACGTTGAAGCGCGCCGTGAGGCGCATGAACCGCGGCGCGACCGTCGCGACGAGGTGGTCGACGATCTCGTTCGTGACCGCCTCGTGGAAGGCGCCGCGATCCCGGAACGACCAGATGTAGAGCTTCAGCGATTTGAGCTCCACGCACAGCCGGTCCGGAACGTACTCGAGTTCGAGCGTGGCGAAGTCGGGCTGTCCGGTCTTCGGGCACAGGCAGGTGAACTCCGGAATGCTCATGCGGATGGTGTAGTCGCGGTCCGGAGCGGGATTCGGAAACGTCTCGAGCTCTGTGCTGGGGCGCGTGGGCATGTAAGGGTCGAATCGCGGGTGCGCAGGGAATCACGCGGGCTTGAATGGATCGCCCGGTCGGGACGTTTACTTTACACTACGCCGCCCAAGCGCCGCCACGCACTCACAGGAATCTCGATGCGGCTGACCAAGATCAAGCTTGCCGGTTTCAAGTCTTTCGTCGATCCCACCACAGTCACCTTTCCGAGCAATCTCACCGGCATCGTCGGACCCAACGGCTGCGGCAAGTCGAACATCATCGACGCCGTGCGCTGGGTCATGGGTGAGCTCTCCGCGAAGCACCTGCGCGGAGACTCCATGGCGGACGTCGTGTTCAACGGCTCGAGCGCGCGCAAGCCGGTGGGCGCGGCTTCGGTCGAGCTGGTCTTCGACAACAGCGACGGCAAGATCGGCGGCGCGTACGCGAGCTTCAACGAGATCTCGCTGAAGCGCCACGTGCAGCGCGACGGCACGTCGACGTACTACCTCAACGGCGCGCGCTGCCGCCGCAAGGACATCACGCAGCTCTTCCTCGGCACCGGTCTCGGATCGCGCAGCTACGCGATCATCGAGCAGGGCATGATCTCGCGCGTCATCGAGGCGCGTCCCGAGGACATGCGCGCCTTCGTCGAAGAGGCCGCCGGCATCTCGCGCTACAAGGAACGGCGCAAGGAAACCGAGAGCCGCATCGAGGAGACGCGCGAGAACCTCGCGCGGTTGCAGGACCTGCGGGACGAGGTCGAGAAACAGATCCGGCACCTGCAGCGCCAGGCGGCGACGGCGCGGCGCTATCAGGCCCTCAAGGAGCAGGAGCGGCGGCTGACCGCGGAGCTCCTCGCGCTGCGGCTGCGCGAACTCGATAGCGGTGCCGAGGTGCACGACAGCGCGATGCGCGAGCGGGATCTCGCCATGCAGGCGGCGCTCGCGGACCAGCGCTCCGCCGAGGCGGCCATCGAGAAGCAGCGGACCTACCACGCCGAGCAGAGCGAGAAGCTGCAGGCCGTGCAGGGCCGCTACTACGAGATCGGCGCCGAAATCTCGCGGACCGAGCAGACGATCCAGCACACGCGCGAGCTGCGCGAGCGCAAGCAGCAGGAGCTCGCCCAGGCGCGCGCGACGTTGCGCGATCTGGCCGCGCACATCGAGCGCGACGAGCGCGAGCTCGCCGCGACGCGCGCGGAGATCGAGACGCTCGAGCCGCAGCTCGCCGACGCTCAGCGTGCTGAGACCGCCGCGGCGGACGCTCTGCACACCGCCGAAGCGGAGCTGCAGAGCTGGCAGCAGCGCTGGGAGGAGTTCAACCGGGCGCTCGGCGCCGCGGCTCAGACGACGCAGGTCGAGCGCGCGCGCATCGAGCAGCTCGAGAACCAGCTCAGGCGCCTGCGCGCGCAGTCCGACCGGCTCGCGGTCGAGCGCGAGAACCTCGCCGCGCAGGAAGCGAGCGATCAGCTCGCGCAGATCGCCGAGCGCGAAGCGCTGGCCCGCGGGACCAGCGAGGAGCTCGCGCGGCAGCTCGAGAACGCCATCGAGAAGGTGCAGGCACTGCGCTCGGAGCAGCTCGCGGTCGAGCGCGCGCTCGAAGCGGCCCGCGCCGAGCGCGAGCGGCTGCGCGCCGAGCTGGTGTCGCTGGACGCGCTGCAGAAGGCGGCCCTGAGCCACGCCGCGGGAAAGGCGACCGACTGGATCGAGTCGGCTGGCCTTGCGCAGCGACCGCGCCTCGCCGAGACGCTCGAGGTGGAGGCAGGCTGGGAACGTGCCGTCGAGACGGCGCTCGGCGACTATCTGGAAGCGGTCTGCGTCGACCGGCTCGATGAGCTGGCCGGAGCGCTCGACGATTTCGTCGCCGGCCGCGTAGCGCTCGTCGAGCAGCGGGGTTCCGAAGCCGAGCGTCCGCTGGAATCGCTCGCGGCGAAGGTGCGCGGTCCTGCTGCGGCCATCGAACAACTCGCCGGTGTCCTGACGGCCGAGACGCTCGCGGAGGCTCTGCAGCGGCGGGCCTCACTCGCGCCGGGGTGCTCGATCATCACGCGCACGGGCGAGTGGGTCGGCCGCGACTGGCTGCGCGTGAGCCGCGGTACGGACCAGCACGCCGGAGTCATCGAGCGCGAACACCGGCTGAAGGCACTGCGCACCGAGGTCGCGCAGAGCGAGGAGCGGGTGCGCGAGGTCGAGGCGCGCCTTGCCGAGCTGCGCCAGGCGCTCGAGGAAGCGGAGGGCGAACGCGATCGCACTCAGGCCGCCATCCAGAGCGCGCATCGGGAGCACTCTGACCTGCTCGGTCAGCTCGAGGCGATGCGCGCACGTGCGCAGGAGACCGCGCTCCGCCGTGAGCGGCTCGAAGAGGAAGCCGCCGAAGTCGCGCAGGAGATCGAGACGACCCAGGAAGCGCTCGCTCGCGCGCGGGCCGAGCTCGATCGCGGGCTCGCTCAGCTCGGCGACCTCGACGCGCGCCGGCCGGAGCTCGAGAGCGAGCGTGAGGAGCGTCGTGCGGCGGTTGCCGCAGCGCGCGAGCGCGCCCAGGCTGCTCAGCTCGCCGCACGCGATCTGCTGATCCGCATCGAGTCGCGCCGTTCGACGGAGAGCTCGGTCTCGGTGAGCCTCGGGCGCATGATCGAGCAGCGTGCGCAGCTCACCGGCCGGTGCGAGGAGCTCGAACGCGAGCTGGCGGGCGGCGATGCGCCGATCCGTGAGCTCGAGAGCCGCCTCGACGACCTGCTCGCTCGACGGCTCGAGGTCGAGGCCGATCTCACGAGCGCGCGGCGTGCGCTCGAGGAGGCCGATGCCGAGCTGCGTGCGCTCGAGGAGAAGCGCATTCAGGCCGAGCGTCGCGTGTCGGAAGCCCGCACGGCAATGGAGGAGGCGCGCCTCGCCGCTCAGGAGACGCGCGTCCGGCGCGAGGCGATCGCCGAACAGTTCGCCGAGACGCACTTCGATCTCGCGGAGATCATGCAGGGCCTGTCGGAGGACTGCGCGGTGCCGCTGTGGGAGGAGAAGCTCGCGGCGGTGCGCGCCGACATCGAGAAGCTCGGACAGGTCAATCTCGCGGCGATCGACGAGCTCAAGGAGCAGACCGAGCGCAAGGAGTATCTGGACCGGCAGTTCGCCGACGTGACGGATGCGCTCGAGACGCTGGAGCAGGCGATGCACCGCATCGACAAGGAGACGCGCCAGCGCTTCGAGGAGACGTTCAACCGCATCAACGAGGGGCTGAAGGAGAAATTCCCGCGGCTCTTCGGCGGCGGTCACGCGTACCTCGAGCTCGTGGGCGACGACGTGCTCACGGCCGGCGTCGCGATCATGGCGCGGCCTCCCGGCAAGCGGAACAGCACGATCCATCAGCTCTCCGGCGGCGAGAAGGCGCTCACCGCCGTGGCGCTGGTGTTCTCGATCTTCGACCTCAACCCGGCGCCGTTCTGCCTGCTCGACGAGGTCGACGCGCCGCTCGACGAGCACAACGTCGGCCGCTTCTGCGACATCGTGCGCGAGATGTCGAGTCGCGTGCAGTTCATCTTCATCACCCACAACAAGACGACCATGGAGCTCGCCTCGCAGCTCATCGGCGTCACCATGCACGAGCCGGGCGTTTCGCGCCTGGTGGCGGTGGACGTCGACGAGGCGGTGCGGATGGCCGCGGTGTGACACGAGAGGGGAGCCACAGAGGGGAGCCGTGATGTCCGAGCTGCGCTGGATACTGCTCGTGCTCGGCGTGCTGTTCATCGCGGCGCTCGCCTGGTGGGAGCTGCGCAGACCGCGTCAGGGGCGCTCCGAAGAAGAGGGACGTGCGGCGGGACGTGAGCCGGTGTTCCCGCCGGCCGACGCGGAGCACGGATCCGTCCGCAGACTGCGTGAGCCCACGCTGACGCTGCCCGAGATCCGCCCGCGCGACACCCTGCGCGAGCCGGCGATCGTCGAATCGATCGACGACGATTCGCGCATCGGGCTGCGCATCGACGGCGACCGTATCGAAGAAGAGACGGGCGACGAAGCGGAAGCGGTCGAGCCGCCCGTGGAGCCGATCGTGCCTGCACCGGAGGCGCCGCACGTGCGCCGTCCGCCGCCGCTCGACGCGGCGCCCGAGCCCGTCGAGCCGATCGTCGAATGGCCCGAGGAATCCCTGCGGAAGATCCTCGCCTTGCGTCTCGTCGCGCCGGCCCCCGAGCGCTTTCCGGGTCGCACGCTGCGTCAGGCACTGGCCGCGGAAGGTTTCGTGCTCGGGAAGTTCTCCATCTTCCACAAGCCCGGTCCGGATGCGCGCGCGGTGGTGAGCGCGGCGAGTCTCACGCGGCCCGGCACCTTCGATCTCGCGACCATGGACCTGCAGCGTTTCGGCGGGCTGAGCCTCTTCGCCGTGCTGCCGGGCCCGCTGCCGGCGTCCGAGACTTTCGACGAGCTGCTCGCGACGGCGCGGAACCTCAACACGAGGCTGCGGGGTACGCTGCAGGACGAGCACGGCCAGCCACTCACCCCGGCGCGCGTCGCGGCGATCCGTGAGTCGCTGCGGGAGGAGACGACGGACGCTGCGGCAGCGCAGCCCGGAGAGACGGAGAGTTCCTGATGAAACCCTCCGCCGCGGAGCGGATCGCCGAGCTGCGCCGGCAGATCGCGTATCACAACTACCGCTACTACACGCTCGACGACCCGGAGATCTCCGACGCCGAGTACGACCGGCTGATGGAGGAGCTGCGGGCGCTCGAAGCCGAGCATCCGGAGCTGGCATCGCCGGAATCGCCGACACAGCGGGTCGGCGCCCCGCCATCGGGCAAGTTCGCGAAGGTGCGGCACGCGGTGCCGATGCTCTCGCTCGACAACGCGTTCACCGCCGAGGACGTCGCCGCCTTCGTCGAGCGCATCCGCCGTTTCCTGCGGCTCGACGGCGAGCAGCTCGTGTTCACCGCGGAGCCGAAGATCGACGGTCTGTCGCTGTCTCTGCGCTACGAGCGCGGAGAGCTCGTCTGTGGAGCCACGCGCGGCGACGGCACGCAGGGTGAGGACGTGACCGCGAACGTCCGCACGCTCAAGGACATTCCGCAGAAACTGACGGCGCACGACGTTCCGGAAATCTGCGAGGTGCGCGGCGAGGTCTACATGACCAAGTCGGCGTTCCTCGAGCTCAACAGGCAGCAGGCCGCGGCCGGACGTCCGCTCTTCGCAAATCCACGTAACTCGGCCGCGGGCTCTCTCCGGCAGCTCGATCCGAACGTCACCGCCTCACGGCCGCTCGGCTTCTTCGCGTACGGCTGGGGCGAGATGAGCCGGATGCCTGCGCGCACGCAGTCGGGGATGCTCGAGTGGTTCCGCTCGTGCGGATTCAGGACCAATCCGCTCATCAGAGTGTGCCGCAGTCTCGACGAGATGCTCGCGTACCACCGCGAGATGGAGCTGCAGCGCGGGACGCTCGATTACGACATCGACGGCGTCGTCTACAAGGTCGACCGCATCGACTGGCAGGAGCGTCTCGGCTTCGTCTCGCGCAATCCGCGCTGGGCCGTCGCGCACAAGTTCCCGGCGCAGAAGGCGACAACGGTGGTGCGGGCGATCGAGATCCAGGTCGGGCGCACCGGCGCGCTCACGCCGGTCGCGAAGCTCGAGCCGGTCACCGTCGGCGGCGTGGTCGTCTCGAACGCCACGCTCCACAACGAGGACTACATCCGCGCGCTCGACGTGCGGATCGGCGACACGGTGGAGATCCAGCGCGCCGGCGATGTGATTCCCCAGGTGCTCCGCGTCGTGCTCGAGCGCCGCCCCGCCGACGCGCGCCCTTTCGAGTTTCCGAAGACCTGCCCCTGTCCGCTGAAGACCCCGGTGGTGCGCGACGTCACCAACACGGGAGAGCAGGGCGCTGTCGCCCGCTGCAGCGGCGAGTTCGCGTGCCCGCACCAGAAGGTCGAGCACCTGCGCCACTTCGTTTCTCGCCACGCCTTCGACATCGAAGGCCTGGGCGAGGAGCGCATCGCGCTCTTCTTCGAGCGCGGCTGGGTGAAGGAGCCGGCCGACATCTTCACGCTCGCGGAGCGCAACCGCGAGATCCGTCTGGAAGAGCAGCCGGGTTTCGGCGCGCAGTCGGTGCGCAAGCTGTTCGACGCGATAGAGGCGAGGCGCACGATTTCCCTCGAGCGCTTCCTGTACGCGCTCGGCGTCCGGCACGTGGGGGAGACCACCGCGCGCGCTCTCGCGCGCGGCTACGGGAGCTGGCCGGCGCTGCGTGACGCGTGCCTCGCGATCGCCAGGGGCGATGCGGAGGCGCGGCAGGAGATGGATGCGCTCGATCAGGTCGGTGAGACCGTCATCAACAGCCTCGCGGCGTACTTCGGTGAGAAACACAACCGCGCGATAGTCCAGCGGCTCGAGGAGCAGGTCCGCATTCTCGATGCCGAGAAACCGCGCACCGATTCGGCGATCGCGGGAAAGACGGTTGTGTTCACGGGGACTCTGAACCGCCTCACGCGAGAGGAAGCGAAGGCACTGGCGGAGCGCTACGGCGCCAGGGTGAGCGGCAGCGTGTCGAAGAAGACCGACTACGTCGTGGCGGGTGCCGACGCCGGCTCGAAACTCCGCAAGGCGACGGAGCTCGGCGTGCGCGTGATCAGCGAGGACGAATTCCTCGCGATGCTGCCGTCGGGCGCGCACGCGGGCGGCGAATAATCCCTTACGGGGGCATCCGGCAGGCGGGGGGATCGGTGGCTGCCGGACCGGTTTCCCCGGGCTCCGGCAGCCGGGTGCTCCTCGTCACAGAGACTTCTCGATCTTCGCGTTCTTCGCGAGCTCTTCGATGTAAGCGTTGAATTTCTTTGCGTTTACGATCTGCTCGACGCGGTTCCGGACCTCGTCGAAGGCGGGCGGAGCGAGGTCGCGCGTCTCCTCGAGGCGGATGACGTGCCAGCCGTACTGGGTCTGCACGGGCTTGCGCGTGAACTCGCCAGGCTTGAGCGCCACGACGGCGTCCGCGAAGGGCTTGACCATGGTGTCCGGCCTGAACCAGCCGAGATCGCCGCCGTTCATCTTCGAGCTGTCCAGGGACTCCTTTTCCGCGAGCTTCGCGAAGTCTTCGCCTTTCTCCAGGCGCTTCACCAGGTTGTTGGCGAATTCTTCCGTCGCGACCAGGATGTGCCGGGCCCGGTACTCGTGCTTCGGCAGCTGTGCGATCTGAGCCTCGTACTCCGCTCGCAGCTCCTCTTCCGTCGCCTCGTTCTCCTGCAGAAGACGCTGCGAGGCGGCCTGCTGCAGGACGTTGAGGCGCGACACGTGCAGCAGCGCCGCCGTCTGCGTTTCCTTCGTCAGGCCGTCCTTCTCGGCCTGCTGGGCGACGAGCTCGGCCCGGATCAGCGCGTCGAGGAGCTGCTCGCGCTGCTCAGGGCTGAGCGCGGCGGATTCCTGACCCGCCATCCCTTTGGCGTAGAACTCGAAGAACTCCCGGCTGATGGGCTTGCCGTTCACCGTGGCGACAGCGTCGCCGCTCGAGCCGCTCTGCGGTTGGCAGGCGCCGAGTCCGAGCAGGCAGGCAGCGAGCAGGAGAGAGCGCTTGGGGGTCATTTTTTAAGTAGATCCAGTTGGTTGGGAGAAATACTTGATCTATTTCTTCAGCTCATCCGGGGCGATGGCCTCGATCGAAAGAGCATGGATTCCCCGCCCCATCAGGCCCGCGACCGCGGCATAGACGAGCCGGTGACGCTCGATCCTCGAACGCCCGGTGAAGGCCGCCGAGACGATCTTCACGTGAAAGTGTCCGCCCTCGCGCGCGCCTGCATGGCCTGCATGCGCCGCGCTGTCGTCGCGGATCGAAAGCTCGGTGGGCGCGAGCTCGCGCTCGAGCGCCGAGCGCAGCCGCTCGAGTCGGTCCCCCGTCATTCCTGCGAGCCGGCGCGAGCGGCATCACCCGGTTCGGTCGCGCTCGCAGGAGCCGCTCCCCCGCGGCGCGTGAGCCACAGCGCCTGAGCCACGAGGAACACCATCGTGAGCGCCGTGAGACCGAACACCTTGAAGTTCACCCAGGTCTCCTCGCTCGCATTGAACGCGACGACGAGATTCGCGACGCCGAGCGCCGCGTAGAACACGATCCACAGCCAGTTGAGGCGGTGCCAGGTCCGGTCGGGGACCCGAACGTCGGCAAGCACGACCGAGAGCAGACGCTGGACGAGGGGACGCTCGCCGATCCAGAAAGATCCCAGGAAGGCGAGGCTGATCACCCAGAAGAACACCGTGGGTTTCCACTGGATGAAGCGCTGGTCGTGCAGCAGGAGCGTCGCCGTTCCGAAGGCGAACACGAGCACGGCGCTGACGCCGTGCATCGGCGGGATGCGCCGCTCCCGCAGGTAGTCCACGAGGAGAAGCACGGCCATGGCGGCCATGAGCACGCCCGTTGCGAAATAGAGCCCGCGGGCGTAGTAGGCGATGAGAAACGCCGCGAGCGGCGCGAATTCGAGCAGGGCCTGCATGATGTCCGGCCGGCGGCCGACTGCAACAGAGGGCCGCTATGATAGCCGATGTCGGACGCCCCGGCCGGATGGCGAAGCGCCGGCTGCGTTCCGGCCGCGCGGAGGTGTGCGCCTGAGAAGGTTCCGAGGGAAAGGAACGTGAGCCAGTACTTCGAGATCCATCCGGTCAATCCGCAGATGCGGCTCATCCGGCGCGCGGCGGAGATCATCAGGAACGGCGGCGTGATCGCCTATCCCACGGACTCGTGCTATGCGCTCGGCTGCCGCATCGGCGACAAGGAAGCGCTCGAGCGCGTGCGCCGCATCCGCCAGGCGGGCCGCGATCACCACTTCACGCTCGTGTGCCGTGACCTCACGGAAATCGGTCGCTTCGCGCGCGTCGACACCTGGCAGTTCCGTCTCATCAAGTCCTGCACACCTGGGCCGTACACCTTTCTGCTGCAGGCGACGCGCGAGACACCGCGGCGCCTGCAGCACGAGCGGCGCCGCACCATCGGGATCCGCGTGCCGGATCATCCCGTGCCGCGTCTGCTGCTCGCCGAGCTCGGCGAGCCGCTGATGAGCTCGACACTGATGCTGCCGGGCGATGACGTGCCGCTCACCGACGGACGCGAGATCCGCGCGCGGCTCGAGCACCAGATCGACGCGGTGCTCGACGGCGGCAACTGCGGGATGGAGCCGACGACGGTCGTCGACCTCGCGGTGAACCCGCCGCAGATCGTGCGCCGGGGCAAGGGCGACATCGCCATGCTCGGTGTCCTGGAGGCGGTCCCGGGGGGGCGGGTCTGACCTGTTATACTCCCGGGCGCTTGTCGGAGGCCTGCACCGAAGGCCGAGGGGTCTCAAAGAACCAGCCGTGCCGAGTCCTATCCGTTCTCGTTCACCGTTCCGTTCGAACCATCTTCCGGCCGTGGACTGCGGCCGAGCCGTCGTGGTGCCCGCGTGAGCGCGAATCCTCAGTCGCGGCGCGTGCTCTCGGGCATGCGGCCGACGGGTGCGCTGCACCTGGGCAATTACTACGGCGCCCTGCGCAACTGGGTCGAGCTGCAGTACCAGTACGAGTGCTACTTCTTCGTGGCCGACTGGCACGCGCTCACGACCGGCTACGACGACACGTCGAAGCTGCCGCAGCACATCCACGAGGTGCTCGTCGACTGGCTCGCAGCCGGCCTCAATCCCGGCGTGGCGACGCTCTTCGTACAGTCCCACGTGCCGGAGCACGCCGAGCTGCATCTGCTGCTCTCGATGATCACGCCGCTCGCGTGGCTCGAGCGAGTGCCGACCTACAAGGACCAGCAGCAACAGCTCAAGGACAAGGACCTCGCGACGTACGGGTTCCTCGGATATCCGCTGCTGCAGTCCGCGGACATCCTGCTCTACAGGCCTGCGTACGTGCCCGTCGGCGAGGATCAGGTCGCGCATGTGGAGGTGACGCGCGAGATCGCGCGGCGCTTCAATCACCTCTATGGGCGCGAGCCCGGATTCGAGGAGAAGGCGGAGCGCGCGGTCAAGAGTCTGGGCGGGCGCAACAGCCAGCTCTACAGGCAGCTCCGGCGCCGCTTCCAGGAAACCGGTGATACCGATGCGCTCGAGCGTGCACGCGCGCTGGTCCAGAGCAACAACCGCATCACTGTCGCGGACCGCGAACGTCTGCTGGGCTACCTCGAAGGCACGGGCGTCAGCATTCTTCCCGAGCCGCAGGTCCTGCTCACCGCAACGCCGCGCATGCCGGGACTCGACGGGCGCAAGATGTCGAAGTCCTACGGCAACACGATCGGCCTGCGCGAGGATCCCGATTCGGTCGTGCAGAAGCTGCGTACCATGCAGACGGATCCCGCGCGCGTACGACGCACGGATCCGGGCGACCCCGAGAAGTGCCCGGTGTGGGAGCTGCACAAGATCTTCTCGGACGAGTCCACGCAGCAGTGGGCGAGTCAGGGCTGCCGGACCGCCGGAATCGGCTGCCTCGAGTGCAAGAAGCCGGTGATCGACAGGATCGTCGACGAGGTTTCGGGAATGCGCCGCCGGGCTCAGGAGTTCGAGGAGAACCCCGAGCTGGTGCGCAACATCGTCGCGGAGGGTGCCGAGAAGGCGCGCGAAGCGGCGCGCGAGACACTCGACGACGTGCGCCGCGCCATGAATCTGCGCACGGACTGAATGCGCCGGGAGCGCGAGGAGTGAAGGCATGAAGCCTCAGCTGCGGGTCGTGGCTTCGAATCCGCCGTCGGATGCGGCCGCGGCCGACGCCGAGGCCGTGCCCGAGACCGCGCCGCCGGAGCCGGTCGCCATCGTCAACGGGCAGCCGGTCACCGAGCTCCCGCGCGACCTCTACATTCCGCCCCAGGCGCTCGAGGTCGTTCTCGAAGCCTTCGAGGGTCCACTCGATCTGCTGCTGTACCTCATCCGGCGGCAGAACCTCGACATCCTCGACATTCCCATCGCCGAGATCACCCGGCAGTACATGCAGTACATCGAGCTGATGCAGGAGCTGCATCTCGAGCTCGCGGGTGAGTATCTCGTGATGGCCGCGACGCTGGCCGAGATCAAGTCGCGCATGCTCCTGCCGCGCCCGCAGACGGACGGGCAGGGTGCCGAGGAGGATCCGCGTGCGGATCTCGTGCGCCGTCTGCAGGAGTACGAGCGCTTCAAGCGCGCCGCGGAGGATCTCGATGCGCTGCCGCGTCTCGAGCGCGACGTGTGGACCGCGAGCGCCGAGCTGAAGGACCGTAAGGTCGTGCGCCTCGTGCCGCAGGTGACGCTGCAGGAGATGCTGCTCGCGTTCAGGGACGTCGTGATCCGCGCGGAGCTCTTCGCGCATCACCACATCCAGCGCGAGCGGCTGTCGGTGCGCGAGCGCATGACGGACATTCTCGCGACGCTCGAGCGGACGAGCTTCGTCGAGTTCGTCCGGCTGTTCCGGCCCGAGGAGGGCCGGATGGGCGTGACCGTCACGTTCATCGCGATTCTCGAGCTCGTGCGTGAAGGACTCATCGACGTCGTGCAGACCGCACCGTACGCGCCGCTGCACGTTCGAGCGGCGGACGGTCGCCGAGGGTTGCGCGTCGTCGGTGAGGAGACGGACACGACGTCCGCAGCAGCATCCGGTGAGGAGGCGGCCCCGGAGACGGCGGAAGAGGGTGTCTTCGAAGAGCCTTCCGCCCAGGACGAGTCCGACGAGTGGCCGGACGAGGTCGATGCAGACCTGCCGGCCGGATCATCCGACTCAGACATCGATCCATCGCAGGAGCCTGACGAGACCAGTTCATGAGCGAGTCGTACCTGAAGAACGTCGTCGAAGCCGCGCTGCTCGCCGCCGGACGGCCGCTGCAGGTCAACGAGATCGTGCAGCTTTTCGACGAGCACGTCCGCCCGACGCCTGCGGAGGTCCGTGCGGCGCTCGTGTCGCTGGCGTCGGACTATGAAGGACGGGGGATCGAGCTCAAGGAAACCGCGACGGGCTTCCGCATCCAGGTGCGCCGCGAGCTGGCGAACGAGATCTCGCGGCTGTGGCCGGAGCGGCCGCCGCGCTATTCGCGCGCGCTGCTCGAGACGCTGGCGCTCATCGCGTACCGTCAGCCCATCACGCGCGCCGAGATCGAGGCCGTGCGCGGTGTGTCCGTGAACCCGAACATCATCAAGACGCTGATCGAGCGCAACTGGGTGCGGGTCGTCGGCCATCGCGAAGTGCCGGGGCGGCCGGAGCTGCTCGGCACGACGAAGGAGTTCCTCGACTACTTCGGCCTGAAGAGCCTCGACGAGCTGCCGCCGCTGTCGGAGCTCAAGGCCATGGGCGACATCAATCTGCAGCTCAATCTCGAGGGATCGTCCTCGAGCCCGTCGGCCGGTTCTGCTGCGGGAGGCGAGGAGCAGCAGTCCGCTGCTGCGAGCGAAGAACGGCAACCCGCGACGCAGACGGAATCCGCCGCTCCCGAAGCTTCACCTGCTTCCGAATCCGAAGCCGTGACGACCGCCGAGTCTTCGGCGGAGGCAGAGGCTTCCGCGGAGGAGGAGCCTGCGCACGACGCATCTGCACAGGAGGCGCCTGAGCAGCAGGAGACACCTGCGCAGGAGGCGGTGAGCGCGCAGGCCGATGCGGAGGAGGAATCCGCTGAGGAGCGCGAAGCCGCCGAGGACGAAGAGCTTTCCGCGGCACCCGACGAGTCGCGCGAGCTCGTCGCTGCACCGGCACGCTGGGAAGACTGACGAAGGACGCGTGCGTCGCCGCACCGCCAAGCGTACTCCTCGTGGATCGCCGCGCACGGCGCAGCCCGAAAGGCTGCAGAAGGTGCTGGCGGCGGCAGGTCTGTGCTCGAGGCGCGAGGCGGAGGAGTGGATCCGCGCGGGCCGGCTCACGGTGAACGGCAAGCCCGCCACGCTCGGCGTACGCGTCCTTCCCACCGATCAGATCCGCCTCGACGGTCGTCTCATCCGGCAGCGCGCGGCGGCCGAGTCGCGCGCGTACGTCTGTCATCGTTCGCCGGGTGAGGATCTGCGCTCCTCGGGCGAAGCGGGCGCCGTGGCGCTGATCGAGCGGCTGCCGCGCCGGAGCGGGCGGCGTTACATCGCGGTGAGTCCCATGCCGCGCATCGACGGCGGGCTCGAGCTCGTGACCTCAGACGGCGAGCTCGCGGCGCGCCTGCAGCGCTCCGTGCGGCATCTCACCAGCGAGTTCAGCGTGCGCGTCCACGGCGAGCTCCGGGAAGGACAGATTCAGGGCGTGCTCTCGGGCGTGCTCGATCGCCCGCAGCCGCTCGAGGTCGAGCGCTGCGATCCCGCAGGCGGCGAGGGTTCCAACCGCTGGTACACCGTCGTCGCGCGCGGCGCGAGCGGCCGTGACATCCGGCAGCTCTTCGAGCGGCAGGGCGCGCAGGTGAGCCGCGTCCTGCGCACGCGCTTCGGGCCGCTCGTTCTCGAGCGGAGCCTGCCGCGCGGTCACTTCCGTGAGGTCACGAACGAGGAGCTGACGCTCCTTCTGGAGCAGGCAGGCAGTCGAAGCTCCGGCCGGTGATGCCGCGGCTCGACGGACCGAGCAGCACGATGTACGGCCCGACGAGGTCTTCCGGAGCCGGCAGCGCTTCCAGGCTCTCCGACGGGTAGGCCTGACGGCGCATGCGCGTGCGTGCGCGGCCGGGATTGATCGCGTTGACGCGCACGGCCGAGATGTCCTGCAGCTCGGCGGCGAGCACCTGCGTGAGCCCTTCGACGGCGAACTTCGAAACCGCGTACGCACCCCAGTACGCGCGGCCCCGTCTGCCGACGTTGCTGGTCGTGAACAGGACGGATGCGTCTTGCGACTGCTTGAGCGCCGGCAGGAGCACCTGCGTGAGCGCGAATGCGGCGGTGACGTTGACGTGCAGAACGCGGCACCACGTCGGCACGTCGTAGTGCTCGATCGGCGCGAGCATGCCGAGAATCGCGGCGTTGTGCACGAGACCGTCGAGCCGGCCGAATCGCTCCATGACCGCCTGAGCGAGCCGGTCGTAGTCCTGTGCCAGAGCCTTCTCGAGATCGAGCACCGCGATCGTCGCATCGGGCCATCCCGCGGCTTCGATCTCAGAGTGCACCTGCTCGAGCTTGCGCGAGTTGCGGCCGATCAGGATCACGTTCGCGCCATGACGAGCGCAGGCGACGGCGAGGGCGCGCCCGATGCCGTCGCTCGCTCCGGTGATGGCGATGACGCGGCCCGCGAGCTCGTCCGCTCGCGGCGTGATCTCACGGGGATCGAATTCGGCGGTCAAGATTTCACTCCTGGAAGCATCGATGTTCACGTCAGCGTGAGCCGGCCTGCCTGGGCCGCACGGGCCGCGCGCCATGCGATCCAGGCGCTCGCGAAGCCGCCGTCGTGCGGCGCCTCGAGTGCCTGCGGAAGAGCGCGTTCCGCGCGCCGCGACAGCCGCGCGGCGAGCGCCGCCCAGACGAGCAGACCGCGCAGCGCGGACTGTTGCCGGGCATCGAGCGCCGCGATCGCCGCACCGAGCGCCGCACGCAGCTCGCGATGGCGCTGCGCGAGATGCGCAGCGAGCGCTTCGGGCCAGGGCGGCCGGACGAGCGCTTCGGGCGCAATGCCGATGCGCTCCAGCTCATCGAGCGGCAGACGGAGTCTCCCTGCATGCGCCTCGCGTGCGATGTCTGCGAGCAGCTCGATCTCGCGTATCGCAGCTCCGATCGCGCGTCCAGTCTGCCCGGCGTCCGGCGCATCCGCGAGCGCATGCTCGACGATGCCCTGTGTCATCGCGCGCGCCCACCGCTCGCAGTACTGCTGCACTTCCTTGCGCGAGCCGAAGGTCGCGCGTGCGAGATCCCAGGTCGTGACGTCGACGAAGCCGCGAGGATCGAGCCGCACGGCCTTTCCCGCACCGCGCGCGGCAGCCTGAAGCTGTCGAGAGAGAGGATGCACGGGCGCGCCGCGGGCGAATCGTTCGCACTCCTCGCGCCACCACTCGAGGCGCACGTGCGCGACAGAGTGCTCGAGACCGGCGCGTAGACTCTCCGCGACCTCGCGCTCGATGCCGCAGAGCGCGGCGACGAGCGGCCGCTGATCTTCAGGCGAATAGAGCCACGCGAAATAACGTGCCGTCGGGGGCGTCGGGGCTTCGACGGTGCCTGCAGCTGCGGGCTGCTGCGATGCCGATGGCGCCATGCCTGCCTGCCGGAACGAGGGGGTACCGTGCGGATCGGAATCAGGCTTCACGGGCGTCCGTCGGCTCGACACCCGAGACGGCGCCCGTGCGCCGCGCGAGCTGCTCGACGGGCTCGAGCGTCGGCAGCGGCTGATCGGCCGTCACGCCGAGCTCGGGGAAGCGGCGCGCCTGAGGCAGCACCTGTCTCTCGAGCGAGCCCACGGCGGAGTTGTAGGCCTCGACGGCAGCGCCCAGACGCTGACCCAGCCGGCCGAGATGACCGGTGAAGTTGCCGAGCCTGCGATAGAGCTCCTGCCCGAGCTCGCGGATCGTCGCGGCGTTGCGTGCGACGTCCGACTGTCGCCAGCCGTACGCGACGGCCTTGAGCAGTGCCATGAGCGTCGAGGGCGTCGCGATGATGACGCTCTGCCGGAGCGCGTTCTCGAGGAGATCGGGCCGCTCCGCGAGCGCGGCCGAAAGGAACTGATCGCCCGGCAGGAACAGCACCGCGAACTCGGGGCTCCGCTCGAACTGCGCCCAGTAGCTCTTCGAGGCGAGCTGACGCACCCGGCTCTCGACCTGCTGAGCGTGACGCTTGAGTGCGAGCCGGCGGCCTTCCTCGCTCGCCGCCTCCAGCGCTTCGAGGTACGCGTCGAGCGGCGTCTTCGCATCGACGACGAGATCGCGCGAGTCTGGCATGTGCACGACGAGATCCGGTCGCAGCGCGCCTTCGTCGCCCACCACGTGGAGCTGCTCGCTGAAATCGCAGTGCTCCGCGAGCCCGGCGAGCTCGACCACGCGACGCAGAGTGAGCTCGCCCCACCGGCCGCGCACCTCGGGGCGTCTGAGAGCCGTCACGAGATTGCGCGTCTCGCGCTGGAGCTGCACCTGGCCGTTCGCCAGGGTCTCGATCTGAGTGCGGAGTGCCGCGAACGCCTCGCGGCGCTCGCGCTCGAGCGCCTGGACCTGCGCCTCCGTGCGCTCGAGCGCCGCGCGCAGCGGCTCGACGAGCTGGGCAATCGCAGCCTCGCGCTCCTTGAGCGCGCTCTGCGCGAGCGCCTGATCGCGTCCCAGCGCCTCGCGCGCCATGCGCAGGAAGAGCTCGCTGTTCGCACGCAGCGTCTCGCCGGCGAGCGAATCGAACGTCTCACGGAGTCTCGCTTCCCACTGCTCGAGGAGGGCGAAGCGCTCGCTCTGATTTCTCTGCACCGCTTCGAGCCGGACGCGGGCGCCTTCGAGCTCCACCTCGAGCTCCTGCACGCGCCGTGCGGCCCGCAGCTTCCCGAACAGGAAGCCCATGAGCGCACCGAGGAGCAGGGCTGCCCCGGCGGCGACGAAGGCATAGGTGGGAATGCTGTCCATGTGCGCGATCGGTCAGCGGCGCAGAAACGGATCGTCGGCCTCGCGGTCGAGCCATCCCAGCACGTCGAGCGGCGAATCGATCCAGCCGTGCGCGGGCCAGGAATCCACGCGATCCTCGGGGCCAATGTAACCGAAGCGGGCGACGAGCGCCCGCATCTGCGCGGCGCGCGCGGCGAGCACGTCGCGCTGCGCATCGCCGACGAAGAGACACTGTGTCGGCGCTGCGCCTGCTTCGGCAGCCGCGTGCAGCAGCGGGCGCGGATGCGGCTTGCGCTCGGGAAACGTGTCGCCGCACACGACCGAGCAGGCTCTGTGCCGCAGCTCGAGCGCCTCGAGCAGCGCTTCGGTGAGCCGGGTCGGCTTGTTCGTGACGATGCCCCACGGAATGCGGCGCTCCTCGAGCGCATCGAGCAGCGCTTCGGTGCCCGGAAAAGGCCGCGTGCCCTCCGCGATGCGCGCACCGTACAGCTCGAGGAAACGCTGCCTCAGGGTCTCGAACTCCGAAGGCGTCGCATCCGGGAAGCCGAGGCGCACGAGCGCGACCGAGCCGTGCGAGACGAACGGCCGCAGGTCGGCGAACGGCAACGGCTCGAGCCCGCGCTCGTCGCGCAGGGCGTTGAGCGCACCGATCATGTCGGGCGCGGTGTCGAGCAGGGTGCCGTCGAGATCGAACAGCACCGCGCGTACCGGAGCCGACGAAGTCACTGCGCCGGACCCTCGCGCTCGAAGAACGCGAGATAGTTGACGCCCGGATCGCGCGTGAGGCGGCAGTCGTGCGTGAAGGGGTCGTAGTGCAGCCCCGCGATCTCGCGCAGCTCGAGACCTGCCGCGCGGCCCCAGCGCGCGAGCTCCGCCGGCCGGATGAGCCGTTCGTACTCGTGCGTGCCGCGCGGCACGATCCGCAGCAGATATTCCGCACCGACGATCGCGAGCAGGAAGGACCTGAGATTCCGGTTGATCGTCGAGACGAAGAGGCTCCCGCCCGGGCGCACAAGGCGCGCCAGCGTCGCAACCATGCCGGCGGGATCGGGCACGTGCTCGAGCATCTCCATGCAGGTCACGACGTCGAAGCTGCCTTCCGACTCGCGCGCCAGCGTGTCCGCATCGCATACGCGGTAGTCGATGTCGAGCTGCTGCTCGGCGGCGTGAAGCCGCGCGATCTCGATCATGCCGGGCGCGAGATCGATGCCGGTGACGCGCGCGCCGGCGCGCGCGAGCGCCTCGCTGAGGAGTCCTCCGCCGCAGCCGACGTCGAGCACGCGCGATCCGGCGAGCCGGGCTCGCTCGGCGACGAAGCGCGCCCTCACGGGATTGAGCGTATGGAGCGCGTGGAACTCGCCCTTCGGATCCCAGAAGCGGGCCGACAGAGCATCGAAGCGGCCGATCTCCGCCGGATCGACGTTGCGCTCGGCGGTCGTGGATTGGCTGGTGCTCATGCTGCAGCCCCCGGCTGCACGCGCCGTGCCCAGAGACGTGCGAGCGCGAGCAGCTCCTGTTCGTCGAATGCGATCAGTCTTCCTTCCGCGACTGCGGCGCGGCCGGCGACCCACACATCGCTCACCTGCTGTCGTGTCGCCGCGAAGACGATCGCGTCGAAGGGATCGGCGTCGGGCTGGCAGGCGAGCGGCGAGAGATCGATGCACACGAGATCCGCGGCCTTGCCGGGCTCGATCGAGCCGATGAGGTGCGAAAGACCGAGCGCACTGGCGCCGCCGAGCGTGGCGAGCCGCATTACCTCCTGCGCGGCGAGGGCGGGCCGACCCGTCGCGAGCGCGTGCGCCGTGAGCGAAGCCGTTCGGGCCTCGGCGAGAACGTCGAGCGCGCCGGTGCCTGCCGCCCCGTCCGTGCCGAGACCGACGCTGACCCCGCGGCCCACGAGCTGCGCGAGCGACGACGGACCGTCGCCGAGCCGCAGATCGGACTGCGGGCACACGACACACGCGATCCCCGTGCGCGTGATGAGCTCGAGATCGGACTCGTCGAGCCGGTTGAGATTGATCGCCGTGAAGCCCGGACGCAGCAGCCCCAGATCCGCGAGCCGCTGCAGCGGCCTGCGGCCGTAGCGCGCGAGGCTGTCGCGAACCTCGACTTCCGTCTCGTGGAGCTGCATCGCGATGCGGGCATCGAGCTCGTCGGCCACGCGGCGCACGCGGGTGAGCGTCGCGTCCTCCACGCAGTATGGCGCCTGCGGCGCGAAGTGCAGGCTCACCCACGGATGTGAGCGGTACTCGTCCCAGAGCGCCTCGCACTTCGCGAGGTGCTCGGTGGCGTTCTCGGCCCAGGGAGTCGTCGCGTCGGCGACGGGCAATCCCACGGCCGCACGGACGCGCGCAGCGGCGGCCGCACGCGCGACCTCCTCGGGGAACAGATAAGCGTCACCGAAGGCGGTGATCCCGGCGCGCAGCATCTCCGCGATCGCGAGCCTCGTTCCGTCGTGGACGAAATCGGGGCTGAGCCAGCGCTCCTCGGCCGGGGCGAGCGTCTCCCGCAGCCAGCGCAGCCTCGGCGCCCGCACCGGCAGCCCACGCAGCAGCACCGTGGCCGCGCGGGTGTGCGCGTTCACGAATCCGGGGAGCAGGGCATGCGCGTCGCGGACGACGTGCTCCTGCGGCGCGTAGCGCTCACGCAGCTCGGCGGCAGGCCCCAGCGCAACGATCCGGCCGTCGCTCACGGCCACCGCGTGTCCGGCGAGGGCGGAGTTTTCCGGCGCGATGGGAAGTACCCAGCGGGCCTCGATGACGAGATCGACGGGTTGTCTTGAAGGCATGTGCGCACGAAGCGCCTCAAAAAGGGCCGCCGGCAGTATATCGGGCCGCCGGAGCGGGTGCCTCCCGCGAGGCGTTCGCTGCGCTCCGGGGCCGGATTTCCGGGCGTTCCGCGAAGGGGCTCGGAGTGAGCGTATGTGCTAGAATTTCGGCCTTCTGGAGCCTTATTCCTGCCGATGTCCGAAATCGCACGCGAAGTACTGCCGGTCAATCTCGAAGACGAGATGCGGCAGTCGTATCTCGACTACGCCATGAGCGTCATCGTCGGGCGCGCTCTGCCCGACGTGCGCGACGGCCTGAAGCCCGTCCACCGTCGCGTGCTCTACGCCATGCGCGAGCTCGGCAACGACTGGAACAAGCCGTACAAGAAATCCGCCCGCGTGGTGGGCGACGTGATCGGTAAGTACCACCCGCACGGCGACTCGGCGGTGTACGACACGATCGTGCGCATGGCACAGCCCTTCTCGATGCGGTATCTCCTCATCGACGGGCAGGGCAACTTCGGCTCCGTGGACGGGGATGCGCCGGCGGCGATGCGCTACACCGAGGTGCGCATGTCGCGCATCGCGCACGAGCTGCTCGCCGACATCGACAAGGAAACGGTCGACTTCGTCCCGAACTACGACGAGTCGGAAACCGAGCCGTCGGTGCTGCCGACCCGCATCCCCAATCTCCTCGTGAACGGGCAGGCGGGCATCGCCGTCGGCATGGCGACGAACATCCCGCCGCACAATCTCACTGAAGTCATCAACGCGTGCGTGGCGCTCCTCGAGAACCCGGACATCACGCTCGCCGAGCTCATGGAGCACATCCCGGGGCCGGATTTCCCGACCGCGGGCATCATCAACGGCGCGCAGGAGATCGCCACCGCCTATCGCACGGGCCGCGGGCGGCTCTCGATCCGCGCACGCGCTCACATAGAGGACCTCGACGGCAAGGGGCGGCAGCAGATCGTCGTCACGGAGCTGCCGTACCAGGTGAACAAGGCGCGGCTCCTCGAGCGCATCGCGGAGCTCGTGCGCAACAAGGAGATCGACGGCATCGCCGAGCTGCGCGACGAGTCCGACAAGGACGGCATGCGCATCGTCATCGAGCTCAAGCGCGGCGAGGTCGCGGAGATCGTCCTCAACAATCTCTACGCGCAGACGCCGATGGAGACGGTGTTCGGCATCAACATGGTCGCCCTGCAGGACGGCCAGCCGAAGCTGTTCTCCCTCAAGGAGATGCTCGAGGCGTTCATCCGCCACCGGCGCGAGGTCGTCACGCGGCGCACGATCTTCGATCTCGCGAAGGCGCGCGAGCGGGCCCACGTGCTCGAGGGTCTCGCCGTCGCGCTCGCGAACATCGACGAGATCATCGCGCTCATCAAGGCGGCGCCGTCGCCCGCCGACGCGAAGCGGGAGCTGACCGCACGCGGCTGGCCGCCGGGCATCGTGCCGCAGCTCCTCGAGCGCGCCGGTGCCGTTTCGACGCGCCCCAGGGGACTCGCCGGCGAGTTCGGCATGAACGGCGGCGGTTACAGGCTCTCGGATGCCCAGGCGCAGGCGATCCTCGACATGCGTCTGCACCGCCTGACCGGGCTCGAGCAGGACAAGATCATCGAGGAATACAAGGAGCTGCTCGAGCGGATCCGCGATCTCGGCGACATCCTCGCGCGTCCGGAGCGCCTCACGCAGGTCATTCGCGACGAGCTCATCGAGGTGCGCGACACGTACGGCGACGCGCGCCGCACGGAGATCAACCGCGATCAGCTCAACCTCACCACGGAAGATCTGATCGAGCCGCAGGACGTCGTCGTCACGCTCTCGCACGCGGGCTACGTGAAATCGCAGCCGGTGGCGGAGTACCAGACGCAGCGGCGAGGCGGGCGCGGCAAGGCGGCCACCGCGGTCAAGGACGAGGACTTCGTCGAGAAGATGTTCGTCGCGCACACGCACGACACCGTGCTGTGCTTCTCGAACCGTGGAAAGGTCTACTGGCTCAAGGTCTACCAGCTCCCGCTCGCGGGCCGCGGTTCGCGCGGCAAGCCGATCGTGAACCTGCTGCCGCTCGAGGAAGGCGAGAAGATCAACGCCGTGCTGCCGGTCAAACAGTTCGACGAGCAGCACTTCGTGTTCATGGCGACCAGCCAGGGCATCGTGAAGAAGACGCCGCTCGCGGCGTTCTCCCGCCCGCGCTCGAGCGGCATCATCGCCGTCGACCTGCGCGAGAACGATCGCCTCGTGGACGTGGCGCTCACCGACGGGGCGCGCGAGATCATCCTCTGCTCGAGCGGAGGCAAGGCCATCCGCTTCCACGAGTCCGAGGTCCGGGCGATGGGTCGTGACGCGACCGGTGTCCGGGGCATCAAGCTCGCGGAGGGCCAGGAGGTCATCGCGCTGATCGTGGTCGGCGAGGGTCACATCCTCACCGCGTCCGAGAACGGTTACGGCAAGCTCACCGCGCTCGAGGAGTTCCCGCTCCATGGGCGCGGCGGTCAGGGCGTCATCGCCCTGCAGACCACCGAGCGCAACGGCGCCATGGTCGCCGCGCTCCAGGTGAGCCCCGACCAGGAGATCATGCTCATCAGCTCGACGGGCACGCTGGTGCGCACGGGCGTTGACCAGATCCCGGTGGTCGGCCGCAACACGCAGGGCGTGCGTCTGATGCGCCTCGAGGAAGGCGAGCGGCTGTGCGGTATCGCCCGCATCGAGGGCATGGACGGCGAGGAAGGGAACGGGCAGGAAGGCTGACGCGGCCGGGCGCTCGCGCTATTCCCGGACTCACGTGTCTGAAGCCGAAAAGTTCTGACGGCCCGCTCGCCGAAGTTGCTAAGATCGCCGTCTCTCCCGTTGATCCACCATCGAGAAGGTACGCTCGTGCGCGTTTTCAATTTCGCCGCGGGGCCGGCGACCCTGCCCCTTGAGGTCCTCGAACAGGCACGCGAGGAGCTCACCGACTGGCGCGGCTGCGGCATGTCCGTCATGGAGATCAGCCACCGCAGCAAGGCATTCGTCTCCGTCGCAGAGGAGGCCGAGTCGCTGCTGCGCGAGCTGATGGGTATCCCCGACAGCTATCGCGTGCTCTTCCTGCAGGGTGGAGCGACGGGCCAGTTCGCGGCGGTTCCGCTCAATCTCACGCGCCCCGACTCCGTGGTCGACTACATCAACACGGGATCCTGGTCGAAGAAGGCGATTGCCGAGGCGAAGCAGTACTGCCGCGTGAACATCGCCGCGGACGAGGCCGAGAGCAAGTACACGACGGTGCCCGATGCCGCCGCCCTCAAGCTCACGCCCGGCGCGGCATACGTGCACTACACGCCGAACGAAACCATCGGCGGCGTCGAGTTTCCCTACGTGCCCGACACGGGCGACGTGCCGCTCGTGGCCGACATGTCTTCCACGATCCTCTCGCGGCCGATCGACGTGACGAAATTCGGCGTCATCTACGCGGGCGCCCAGAAGAACATCGGTCCCTCGGGACTCTGTGTCGTCATCGTCCGCGAGGACCTCCTGGGCCGCGTGCGGCCGGAGACGCCCTCCATCCTGAACTACACGGCGATGGCCAAGGACGGCTCGATGCTCAACACGCCGCCGACCTTCGCGTGGTACATCGCCGGCCTGGTCTTCAAGTGGATCAAGGCGCAGGGCGGGCTCGCGGCGATGGCCGAGCGCAACAGGGTGAAGGCCGAGAAGCTGTACCGGGCGATCGACGAGTCCGGCTTCTATCGCAACCCTGTCGCAAAGAACTGCCGTTCCTGGATGAACGTGCCGTTCACCCTCGCGCGGCCCGAGCTCGACAAGAAGTTCCTCGAGGAGGCGGAGGCGGCGGGCCTCACCAACCTCGCGGGCCACCGTTCGGTGGGCGGCATGCGCGCGAGCATCTACAACGCGATGCCGCCGGAGGGTGTCGACGCGCTGATCGCATTCATGCGCGAGTTCGAGCGGCGGTACGGGTAAGGCGCAACATGGCGAACGAGAGCACAAGACGGTTCCGCATCCTCACGCTCAACAACATCAGCGTGCGCGGGCTCGAGCGGCTGCCGCGCGACCGCTACGAGATCGCATCCGACATCGGCAGGCCGGATGCCATTCTCGTGCGCTCGGCGGACATGCATTCGATGACCATTCCCGACAGCGTGCTCGCCGTCGGCCGCGCCGGTGCGGGGACCAACAACATTCCGGTCGCGAGTCTCTCGAAGCGCGGCGTGCCGGTGTTCAACGCGCCCGGCGCCAATGCCAACGCGGTGAAGGAGCTCGTGCTCGCGGCGCTGTTCCTCGCGGCCCGCAACGTGTGCCAGGCGTGGGACTTCGCCCGGTCGCTCTCCGGCACGGACGCCGAGATCGACGCGGCGGTGGAGAAGGGCAAGAAGCGCTTCGTCGGCTTCGAGCTGCCCGGCCGCACGCTCGGCGTGATCGGCCTCGGCGCGATCGGCGTGCAGGTGGCGAACGCGGCGCTGGGGCTCGGGATGAAGGTCCTCGGCTACGATCCGCAGATCACCGTGCAGCGCGCGTGGCAGCTCTCGGCGAGTGTCGGGCAGGCGCTCTCGCTCGACGATCTCTTCGCGCGCGCCGACATCGTCACCGTTCACGTTCCGCTCAACGACGAGACGCGCCACCTCGTGAACGCCGCGCGCCTGAAGCTCATGAAGAAGGGCGGCGTGGTGCTCAACTTCGCACGCGCGAGCATCGTCGACGACGAGGCCATGCTCGCGGCCCTCGACGAGGGGCACATCCTCGCGTACGTGTGCGATTTCCCGAAGAACCGCCTGAAGGATCATCCGAAGGTGGTGACGCTGCCGCACCTCGGCGCCTCGACGGTCGAGGCCGAGGAGAACTGCGCGGTCATGGTGGCCGAGACCGTGCGCGACTTCCTGGAGAACGGCAACGTCCGCAACAGCGTGAACTTCCCCGAGGCCGTCCTGCCGCGGGTGCCGGGCACCACGCGGCTCGCGATCGCGAACTCCAACGTTCCGAACATGGTGGGACAGATCTCCACCTGCCTCGCGGCCGCGAACCTCAACATCGCGGACCTCCTCAACAAGTCGCGGGGTGAATACGCGTACACGATCATCGACGCGGACGGGGAAATCGGGGAGGACGTGGTGGCGCGCATCCGGGGAATCGAGGGAGTATTGTCGGCACGGATCGTCTGAACGGGGGGCACCCCGCGGGGGTACAGATGCCGAAGAAGAAGCAGAGGCGCACCGCATCGCGCCGGAGCGCCCGGCGCGGCGCCGTGGCGGAGCGTCCGCTGAAGCCCGACCTCGAAGCGATCCGCCGCCAGATCGACCGCATCGACGAGCAGCTCCATGCGCTGCTCAACGAGCGTGCGCGCCTCGCGCAGCAGGTGGGCATCTCCAAGAACGCCGAGGGTCGCACGGTCGACTTCTACCGCCCGGAGCGCGAGGCGCAGGTGCTGCGCAAGGCGCGCGAGAGGAACCGCGGCCCGCTGCGCGACGAGGAGATCCTGCGTCTCTTCCGCGAGATCATGTCGGCCTGCCTCGCGCAGCAGGAGCCGCTCAAGGTCGCGTATCTCGGGCCGGAAGGGACCTTCACGCAGACGGCCGTCTACAAGCACTTCGGGCATTCGGTCCGCGCGCTGCCGCTCGCGACGATCGACGAGGTGTTCCACGAGGTCGAGGCGGGCAACGCGGATTTCGGCGTGGTGCCGATCGAGAATTCGACGGAAGGCACGGTCAACAACACGCTCGACCGCTTCCTCACCTCGCCGCTCAAGATCTGCGGCGAGGTCGAGCTGCGCATCCACCAGTACCTCATGGGCACGATGCAGTCGCTCGACCGCATCGTGCGCGTCTGCTCGCACCAGCAGTCGCTCGCACAGTGCCGCGGCTGGCTGGACGAGTACCTGCCCGGTGTGGAGCGTGTTCCCGTCTCGAGCAACGCGGAGGGTGCGCGCCGCGCGCGCGACGAGAAGGGCACGGCGGCCATCGCGGGCGAGACGGCCGCGGAGGTCTACGGCCTCAACATCCTCGCGTCCGAGATCGAGGACCGGCCCGACAACACGACGCGCTTTCTCGTCCTCGGCCGCAAGCTCTTCGAGCCGAGCGGCGAGGATCGCACGACGCTGCTCGTGTCCGTCAGCCACACCGATGCGCCCGGCGCGCTGTTCCGGCTGCTCGAGCCGCTGGCGCGTCACCAGATCAGCATGACGCGCATCGAGTCCCGGCCGTCGCACCGGAAGAAGTGGGATTATGTATTCTTCATCGACATCGAGGGTCACGCGCAGGACGCGCACGTCGCGCGGGCGCTCGATGCGCTGAAGAAACGCGCGTCGCTGTTCCGCATTCTCGGCTCGTATCCGCGGGCAGTGAACTGAGCGGCCGGACCCGTCGGGGATCGAAGGGAACTGAAGCCCGGACTGAACACACATGACCACCATCCATCCCGGTGAGCTCGCGGTGCCGGCGGTGCGCACGCTCGCACCGTACGTGCCGGGCAAGCCCATCAGTGAACTCGAGCGTGAGCTCGGGATCTCGAACATCGTCAAGCTCGCATCGAACGAGAATCCGTTCGGGCCGAGCCCGCTCGCTCTGCGCGCGCTGCAGGACGCGCTGCAGGACGTGTGGCTCTATCCGGACGGGAGCGGGCACGAGCTCAAGAAGGCGCTCGCGGCGATCCTCGGCGTCGGCACCGAGCAGCTCACGCTCGGCAACGGCTCGAACGACGTCCTGGTGCTGCTCGCGGAAGCGTTCCTGCGTCCCCAGGACGAGGCGGTGTACTCGCAGTACTGCTTTGCGGTCTATCCGATCGCGGTGCAGGCGACGGGCGCGCGACGCATCGAGGTGCCCGCGTATCCGCGCAGCGCCGTGATGCCGCTCGGGCACGACCTGGATGCGATGCTCCGCGCGATCACGCCGCGCACGCGCCTCGTCTTCATCGCGAATCCGAACAACCCCACCGGGACGTGGGTGGACGCGGGGCGGCTCAAGGAATTCATTGCGGCCGTGCCGCGGACGGCCCTGGTCGTTCTCGACGAGGCCTATTTCGAGTACGCGCGCCCGCAGGGCTGCGAGGACGGCGTCGAGTGGCTGGAGGAGTTTCCGAACCTCGTCGTCGTGCGCACCTTCTCGAAGGCGTACGGACTCGCCGGCGTGCGCGTCGGATACGCGGTGAGCCATCCGGAAGTCGCGGACATCCTCAACCGCGTGCGCCAGCCCTTCAACGTGAGCTCCGTTGCGCTCGCGGGCGCGGAGGCGGCGCTGCGCGATCCGGATCACGTCACCAGGTCGGTGGCCGAGACCCTCGCACAGCGCGACGTCCTGCGCGCGGGACTGGAGTCACTCGGCATCGACGTGATCCCCTCGGCCGGCAACTTCCTGCTCGCGTACTTCGGGCCGAACGCGATGGACGTCTTCGACGGACTGCTTCGCCGCGGGGTGATCGTCCGTCCCGTCGCGAACTACGGCCTGTCGGAATACCTGCGAATCACAGTAGGCACCGCGGACCAGAACCAGCGCGTGCTCGAGGCGCTCGCCGCGATTCTCGGGAGGTCTCGACCGTGAGCGGTGCGTCGCAGCCGGACGTGCGCCGCTATCTCGTGCAGCCTGGCGGCTCGATCGGCGGAGAGCTGCGGGTGCCGGGCGACAAGTCGATCTCGCACCGTGCGCTGATGCTCGGCGGCATCGCCGAGGGCCGAACGGAGATCAGGGGATTCCTCGCGAGCGAGGACTGTCTCGCGACGCTGCGCGCGCTGCAGGCGCTCGGTGTGCGCATCGACCGGCCGGAGGAGCACCGCGTGATCGTCGAAGGCGTGGGCCTCGACGGACTGCAGGCGCCCGCTGCGCCGCTCGACATGGGCAACGCGGGCACCGCGATGCGGCTCTTCATGGGTCTGCTCGCGCCGCAGCGCTTCGATTCCATCCTGGTCGGCGATGCCTCGCTCATGCGCCGGCCGATGGAGCGCGTCGCCGGACCTCTGCGGATGATGGGCGCCGACATCGAGACGCACGAAGGGCGTCCGCCGGTGCGCATCCGAGGCGGCCGCACGCTGCGCGCGATCGATTTCCAGCTGCCGGTCGCGAGCGCACAGGTGAAGTCGGCGATCCTGCTCGCCACGCTCTGGGCGGACGGGAGAACGAAGCTCACGGAGCCGGCGCCCACCCGCGACCACACAGAGCGGATGCTGCGCGCATTCGGCGTCGAGCTGCTGCGCGACGGGCTGCAGGTCGCTCTGCAGGGCGGTCAGACACTGCGCGGCACGGAAGTCGACGTGCCGGCGGATTTCTCCTCGGCGGCGTTCTTCATCGTCGCGGGATGTCTCGCGGCGGAGCGGGGGCTCGTCATCCGTGACGTCGGCATCAATCCGACGCGCACGGGCCTCCTCGACATGCTGCGCGAGATGGGGGCGGACATCCGGGTGCATCCGCATGCCGGCAGCTCCGCGGGTGCCGATCTCGAGCCGGTTGCGGACATCGAGGTCCGTGCCAGCAGGCTGCGGGGAATTCAGGTGCCGGAGTCGCTCGTACCGCTCGCGATCGACGAGTTTCCGATCTTCTTCATCGCCGCCGCGTGCGCGGAGGGCGAGACGCTGGTGCGCGGCGCGCTCGAGCTGCGGGTCAAGGAAAGCGACCGGCTGGCCGTGATGGCCGAGGGCCTCGGGCGGCTCGGAGTGAAGCATCAGCTCCTCGAGGACGGGTTGTGGATCCGGGGCGGCGAGGGCTTCGGCGGCGGCACGATCGACAGCCACGGCGACCACCGGATCGCCATGTCCTTCGCTGTCGCGAGTCTGCGTGCCAGGGCTCCGATCGAGATCCTGGACGTCGCGAACGTGGCCACGTCCTTCCCCGGCTTCCTCGAGACCGCGCGCCAGGCAGGGCTCGGCATCGAGCTCCTGTAGAGGTCCCGCGCATGATGAGGCCGCACGTTCCCATCGTGGCGATCGACGGGCCGAGCGGCTCGGGTAAGGGGACCATCAGCCGGGCGGTCGCGCGGTACGCCGGCTGGCACCTGCTCGACAGCGGTGCGCTCTACCGCCTGGTGGCCCTGGCGGGGCAGGCCCGCGGGCTCGATCCCCAGGACGTGGAGGGGCATGCGGCGCTCGCACGGACCATGAACGTCGAGTTCGGCGTCGGACCGCAGGGCGAGGAGGTCGTGAAGCTCGACGGGCGGGACGTCACCTCCGAGCTCAGGTCCGAGACGGCCGGGCAGGGCGCCTCCCGGGTGGCCGCCTGGCCCGAGGTCCGGACGGCGCTGCTGGCGCGCCAGAAGGCATTCGTGCAACCTCCCGGGCTCGTGGCCGACGGCAGGGACATGGGCACGGTCGTGTTCCCGGAGGCGGACCTCAAGATCTTTCTCACCGCGAGCGCTGAGGAGCGCGCTCGCAGGCGCTATAAGCAGTTGAAAGACAAGGGGTCCGATGTTAGCCTTGCCGCCCTTTCGCGTGAGATAGCCGAGCGGGACTTGAGGGATTCGACCCGAGCGGTCGCGCCACTGAAGCCCGCCCCGGACGCCGAGCTCATCGACTCCACCGGTCTTTCTGCCGATGAGGTCGTCCAGAAAGTGCTGGCGCTCGGGCGCAGTCGCTCGCTCTGGCCCTGATCCGGCCGTCGGAGCGCGTCGAGCAGGTATCGGTCTTGCAAGGATGCGGAGACCGTGGTCAACAACTACCCCGGAGATTGCCGCGGATGCGGATCCGGGCCCGTGCACGGTCCGTGCGATACAGACGGACGTGCGAGTCAAGGTATGACTGAAAGTTTCGCCCAACTCTTCGAGCAGAGCCTCGCCAATCAGCGCATTCGTCCCGGGATGATCCTCACCGGGCTCGTCGTCGACGTCACACCGGACGTCGTCATCGTCAACGTGGGTCTCAAGTCCGAGGCCGTCATCCCCGTCGAACAGTTCAAGAACGAGCGCGGCGAGGTGGAGGTCAAGCCGGGCGATCAGGTGGAGGTCGCGCTGGACTCCGTCGAAGACGGCACGGGCGAGACACGGCTGTCGCGCGAGAAGGCCAAGCGGGCGCGCACGTGGACGCGCCTCGAGCAGGCCTTCCAGAACTCCGAGATCGTCACCGGCGTCATCACGGGCCGCGTCAAGGGCGGCTTCACGGTGGAGATCGACAACGTACGCGCCTTCCTTCCGGGCTCGCTCGTCGACGTGCGCCCGGTGCGCGATACGTCGTACCTCGAAGGCAAGCCCCTCGAATTCAAGGTCATCAAGCTCGACCAGAAGCGCAACAACGTCGTCGTTTCGCGCCGCGCGGTCGTCGAGCAGGAGTTCTCCGCCGAGCGCAGCGCGCTCATGGAGAATCTGCAGGAAGGCGCTGTCGTGCGCGGCACGGTCAAGAACCTCACCGACTACGGCGCGTTCGTGGACCTCGGCGGCATCGACGGCCTGCTGCACATCACCGACATGGCGTGGAAGCGCGTCAAGCATCCGTCGGAGGTCGTGAAGGTCGGCGACGAGATCGAGGTGCGCATCCTCAAGTTCGACCGCGAGCGCCAGCGGGTGTCGCTGGGCCTCAAGCAGCTCGGGGCCGACCCGTGGGAGAACATCTCCCGGCGCTATCCGCCGGGCACGCGCGTGTTCGGTAAGGTCACGAACATCGCCGACTACGGCGCGTTCGTCGAGATCGAGGACGGCGTCGAGGGTCTGGTCCACGTGTCCGAGATGGACTGGACCAACAAGAACGTCAATCCGGCGAAGGTCGTGCACATCGGCCAGGAAGTCGAGGTCATGGTGCTCGACGTCGACGAGGAGCGGCGCCGCATCTCCCTCGGCCTGAAGCAGTGCAAGGCCAATCCGTGGAAGGAGTTCGCCGAGAACTACAACCGCGGCGACCGCGTCACGGGCCAGATCAAGTCCATCACGGACTTCGGCATCTTCATCGGCCTGCCGGGCGGCATCGACGGTCTGGTGCACCTCTCCGACATCTCCTGGGATCAGCCCGGCGAGGAAGCGGTGCGCAACTACCAGAAGGGCCAGACGGTCGAGGCGATGGTGCTCTCCATCGATCCCGAGCGCGAGCGCATCTCGCTCGGCATCAAGCAGCTCGCCAAGGATCCGTTCTCGGCCTACATCGCCGAGAACCCGAAGGGCAGCATCGTGCGCGGCGTGGTGAAGGAGGTGGACGCCCGCGGTGCGGTCATCGATCTCGGCAACGGCGTCGAGGGACAGCTTCGTGCGTCGGAGCTCGGACGCGATCGCGTCGAGGACGCGCGCACCGTGCTGAAGGTGGGCGACGAGATCGAGGCGAAGTTCACGGGCGTGGACCGCAAGTCGCGGACGATCACGCTGTCGATCAAGGCGAAGGAGGCCCACGAAGAGGCCGAGGCGGTGCAGAGCTACCGTTCGGATCAGGCTCCGGCGGGCACCACCTTGGGCGACCTGCTGAAGGAACAGATCGGCTCGACCGATCGTGGCTGACGGCCGCAGGGCCGCGCCCGCATAGGGGTTGGCGGGGCCGCGCCGCTGGCGCGGCCCCGTGATCGGGCAGAAGGGCAGGCCGAGAAGAATTCCCGAAGGGCGACGCATGACGAAATCGGAACTCATCGAGATCATCACTGCGAAGCAGAAACACTTGCCCGCCAAGGACGTCGAGCTGGCACTCAAGCAGATACTGGAGATCATGAGCGACGCTCTCTCGCAGGGCGAGCGCATCGAGATCCGCGGCTTCGGCAGCTTCTCGCTGCACTTCAGGCCGCCCCGCCAGGGGCGCAATCCCAAGACCGGCGAGACGGTCGCGCTCTCCGGCAAGTACGTCCCGCACTTCAAGCCGGGCAAGGATCTGCGCGAGCGCGTAAACGAAGGCGCCCACCGCCCGATCCGCGACTGATCCTCACTCTTCCGCCCCGAACCGCCGTCATTTCCGGCGGGGAGGGGGTCACACCGGGCCGCGCGACGGGTTGCGGTAGACTGTCGGCGTGCTCGAGCTTCCCATCCTGCCGCTCGCACTCGCTTTCATCGTCGTCGGCGTGGCCGCCTGGCTGCTCGGACGACGCAGCGCGGGCGCGCGCACCGTGCGTCTGCCGCGTGATTACTACGTCGGCCTCGATCACCTGATCAACGACCGTTTCGACCGCGCCACCGAGGTCTTCGCGCGCATGGCGCAGGTCGACGGCGATGCGGCCGAAATCCAGTTCGCGCTCGGGAGCCTGTTCCGGAAGCGCGGCGAGGTGGAGCGCGCGATCGCGATCCACAGCCGTCTGCGGGAGCAGGGCGCACCGGAGCTGCGCGACAGGGCGGCTTTCGCGCTCGCGCTCGATTATCTGAGCGCGGGGCTCATGGACCGGGCCGAGCGGCTCCTCGAAGAGCTCGCGGCGACGGGCGCATATCGCAACGTGGCGCTCGAGCGACTCGTCGGCGTCTACGAGCAGCAGGGCGACTGGGCGAGCGCCCTCAGAGTGTTCCATCAGCTTCCGCCGGCGCTGCAGAAGGAGCGGCGCAGGGCGGCCGCGCATTATCTGTGCGAGCTCGCCGAAGAGGCGCTGGTCCAGGGCGACGAGGAGCGTGCGGGGACGCTCCTCAGGCAGGCGCGGACACACGATCCGGACCTGCCGCGTGCGGAGCTCCTCAACGCGCGTCTCCTCGAGAAGCACGATCCGCACGCCGCGCTCGAGCGTTACATCGGAGCGGTGGAAGCGGCTCCGGGACTCGCGCTCGAGGTCATTCCGCGCGTGCTCGCGCTCGCGTCATCGATCGGCGAGCGGGGCGCGATTTCGGAGCTGGCCGCACGGCTGCGCGGAACGGGCCGGTTCTCGTCGCGGCAGATCGCCTGGCTCCTCGCGACTGCGTTGCCGTCGGATGCGACGGGCGAGCTCGCGGACGCGGTGACCGAACTCCTCGCCGAGTGCGGTCCGACGAACGGCGCGCTCACGATCGGCACGCTCCTCACCCGCATCGGCGATGCGGGCGGCCGCTACCAGTGCGAGCAGTGCGGACTGCACAGCGTCGGCTGGTTCTGGCGCTGCCCGAAATGCCGCACCTGGGACTGTCTGCGGCCCGTGGTGTTCTCCTGGTCCGAGCGCGCAGAGGAAACCGCTCGCGCGTGAATCGGCGCGATCGCGGCGCGAATCGCGCTCGGCGCGCCGCCCGGCGCCTCCTACTCTCTGCGCCCGTCGGCGGCGCGTGCCGCCGTTCACTGCATGGAGGCGCATCATGCGAAAGCTTCGTTCACTGCTGGCACTGACTCTCGCGGCTCCGTTCGCCGCCTGGGCGGGTCCCGTCAACATCAACACGGCCGACGCGGCCACACTGGCGAAGGAGCTCAAGGGAATCGGTCTCGCGCGGGCACAGGCGATCGTCGCCTATCGCGAACAGCACGGTCCCTTCAAGTCGGCCGACGAGCTCACGCTGGTCAAGGGTATCGGCCAGAAGGTGGTCGACGAGAACCGGGCGAACATCCGCGTCGACACGGACCGTGCCGCTCCTCAGGCGGCGAAATCCGAATCACCCGGGTCCTGACTTCCTGTTGCCGCCCCCGAGGCGGCCGGCGATCGCGCAGTACCACCCGCTGCCGTCGTGCCTGCCGATGCACGCCGCTGCGTGCATCGGCTTTCTTTTCGCGCGATTCAGACGGGCGGCGCCGTACCGGCTAAACTTGGCGGATCGTTTCGGATTCTCGCAAGGGAGTGGTGCATGAGCCTCAAGTCGGTCATCCGTACGGCAGTCTTTCCCGTCGCCGGCCGCGGTACGCGTTTCCTCCCGGCGACGAAGGCGAGCCCGAAGGAGATGCTGCCGGTCGTCGACAAGCCGCTCATTCAGTACGCCGTGGAAGAGGCGCTGGCGGCGGGTGCGACGCGGCTCGTGTTCATCACGGGCGCTTCCAAGCGTGCCATCGAGGATCACTTCGATTCCGACCAGGAGCTCGAGCACATGCTCGAACGGCAGGGCAAGAGCGATCTCCTCAATCAGATCCGCAGCGTCCTGCCATCGTATGCGGCCTGCATCTTCATCCGCCAGCCGGCGCCTCTCGGGCTCGGCCACGCCGTACTCTGCGCGCAGCCGGCGGTCGGATCCGAGCCGTTCTTCGTACATCTCGCCGACGACCTCATCCGCAGCGACGTGCCGTGCCTCAAGCAGATGGCGGAGGTGTATGCGGCCAAGCGCGCGAGCGTGCTGGGCGTCGAAGTCGTGCCGCGCAGGGAGACGGACAAGTACGGCATCGTCGAGGTGGAAGCAGAGCGCTCCGCGACGAGCCGCGTGCGCAGCATCGTCGAGAAGCCGAAGCCGGCCGTCGCTCCGTCGACGCTGGCAGTGGTGGGTCGGTACGTCCTCACGCCGTCGATCTTCGAGCATCTCGAGAAGATCGACCGCGGCGCGGGCGGGGAGATCCAGCTCACCGACGGCATCGCTTCCCTGATGCAGGAAGAGGCCGTCTACGCCTATCGCTTCACGGGCAAGCGTTACGACTGCGGCAGCAAGCTCGGCTATCTGCAGGCCACGGTCGAATACGCTCTCGGCCACCCGCAGCTCGGAAAGGATTTCCGCGCATACCTGCAGACGCTCACGCGCGGCGGGCGGCGGACCGCGAGAAAGTCCGCGAAGAAGCGGCGCTCCCGCCGCTGAGCCGTTCGATACTCCGCTCTGCCCGCGGCCGGAAGAGCGGTTCAGGCTTCCTGCGCCTGCGCCGCGTCCGCGCGGGGCAGCCACACGGAAACCAGCGCGCCTCCGTCCGTCCGGTTCGCGAGGCTCAGGCGACCGCCGTGCGCTTCGACGATCTCGCGGCACAGCGTGAGTCCGAGCCCCGTGCCGGTCGGCTTCGTAGAGAAGAACGGCAGCAGTGCGTCGCGCAGGACCTCTTCCGTGAGTCCCGCGCCGCGGTCCGCCACCTCGATCACGAATCCGCCGCCGTGCTCGCTCACGGAAACGGTGATCTCCTCCGGAGGAGAGCCGGACTCCGCGGCGTTCTTGAGCAGGTTGATCATGACCTGCTCGAGCTGACTGGAATCGAAATGCCCCGGCCGCTCGGGCAGAGTCCCGCACACGCGGAACGTCGCGGCTCCTTCGAGGCGGGCCAGGAACGTGGGCCACGGGACCGCCTGCGGGCGCGGCCGCGGAAGCTTCGCGAAACGCGCGTAACCCTCGATGAACGTCGTGAGGTGTGCCGCGCGATTCTCGATCGTCGAGAAGACGCGTTCGAGCTGCACGGGATCGGGCTCGTGAACGAGCAGCCGGCCCGAATGCGCCAGAGACGAGATCGGCGCGAGCGAGTTGTTGAGCTCGTGCGCGATCACGCGGATCACGCGCTTCCAGATGGCGACTTCCTGCGCGGCGAGCTCGCGCGTGAGCTGCTTGAGGAGCACCAGCCGGTGCGGCTGGGTGTTGAGCAGAAAGCGGCGCTGCGACAGGTGGAAGACGTGCGATTCACCGGCGACGTCCATGGTGAAGAGCCGGTCGCCTTCCGCGGCGAGCGCCTCGCGCAGCGCCGGCGGTGCGCCACCGAGCACGCTGGACAGCTCGAGACCCTCGAGCTTGCGGCCGCCCATCAGGAGCTGCCGAGCGGCGACGTTGCTGTAGACCACCCGGTCGGCGGCGTTGGTCAGCACCAGCGCGAGCGGTGAGGTCTGAATCATCGTATCGAGCAGCAGCTCGCGCTGATACAGATCCAGCCGCTCGCGGCGCAGCAGCTCGCCGAGCGAGTTGTAGGCCGTCACGAGCTCATGCAGCTCTCGCGCGGCCGGCGGGCTGACGCTGATGCTGAAGTCGTGGTCCCTCAGGCTCACGATGCCGTCGCGCACCGCGTTGAGCACGCGCATCCACGGTTCGGTCACGCGTGCCGAAAGCCACACGATGAACGGCGCAAGGATCAGCACTGTGAGTCCCGCACCGAGCCAGGCGGAACCGAGCCAGCGCGTCGCGAGGGCGGCGCCCACCGCGGCGGCGACGCCGACGAGCGCAACGGCCAGGGCAACCCGGCCGGCGAGCGAGGTACGTGGTCGCATCAGGAGTCCGATGCCGGCCGGACGCTTTCAGTCGTCTTGATGCCCAGCTTTTCCATGCGGCGATAGAGTGCCTGACGCGAGAGACCCAGGTCACGCGCCGCATGCGCGATGACTCCCTGCGCGCGCTCGAGAGCCTGCTCGATCGTCCTGCGGTCGAGCACCGGCTCGTCGGCGGGTGAAGAAGGCGTTTCGGGAAGATTGAGATCGCCGGCCCTGATCGTGGGCTCCGGCGCCAGCAGGCAGGCGCGACGGATCACGTTCTGCAGCTCGCGCACGTTGCCGGGCCAGTCGTAGCGCACGAGCGCCCGCTCGGCATCCGGCGCGAGCGTGTAGCCGGGCGTCAGGAAATGCTTCGCGAGCGGCAGGATGTCCTCACGGCGCTTCGCGAGCGGCGGCAGCTGCAGCTCGATGACGTTGAGCCGGTAGTAAAGGTCCTCGCGGAAGCGCCCCTCGCGGATCATCTGCAGGAGATTGGCGTTCGTCGCCGCGATGATGCGCACCTTCGTGCGCCGCGTGACGTTGGAGCCGAGACGCTCGAACTCGCCGGTCTGCAGCACCCGCAGGAGCTTCGCCTGCCCGCTGCCCGAGAGATTGCCGAGCTCGTCGAGGAACAGCGTGCCGCCATTCGCCGCCTCGAATCGCCCGATGCGGGCCTTCGCGCCGGTGAACGCGCCGGCTTCCGTGCCGAACAGCTCGGCCTCCATGAGCTCGTCCGGCAGCGCACCGACGTTCACCTTGAGATAGGGCTTGTCGCGCACCGACGAGTTCGCCTGCACGATGTCGGCGATGACTTCCTTGCCGGCGCCGTTGGGACCGGTGATGAGCACCGGTACGTCCGCATGCGCGACCTGCGTGGCCATGGAGACGATCGTGTGCATCGAATCGCTCTCGTACACGAGGCCGCGCAGGTCGAAGCGTTCCGCGAGCTCGGCGCGCGCCGCCCGGCGCCGCTCGCGAATGGCGCGCGTCTCGGCCTGGGCGCTGCGCAGGTCGAGGAGATTGCGCACGGTGGTGAGGAGCCGCGCGTCGTCCCAGGGCTTGGCGATGTAGTCGGCGGCGCCCGCCTTCACCAGCTCGACGGCGGTCTCGAGATGCGTCCAGGCGGTGAGCAGAATGATCGGCACGTCGCCGTGCCGGGAACGGATCTCCCGGAAGAGACGTATGCCTTCCTCGCCGCTCGTCGCTTCGCGCCGGAAGTTCATGTCCTGGATCACGAGCTCCACCTCGTGACGTGCGAGCGCGGCGAGGCCTTCCTCGGGCCCGCGCGCGGTGAGCACCCGTACCCCGTGGAACGAAAGCAGCACGTCGAGCGCCGTGAGCACGGCCTCGTTGTCGTCGATGACCAGCACCGTCCGGTTGGTCAAGCTCGCCCGCAGACTTTCCGTGGATACCTCGTTCATGGGCTTGGATGCAGCGGCCGTTCGGGGGGTTGCGGCTCCTGGACGATCGATCCTCGGGAAAGGGCCGCAAGTATGACACGTGCCCGCGGGCCCCGAAGGGCCGCGGGCACGACACCGGCTAAACCGTACGTGTCGCGACGGCCGGCGGGATCGACGCCGCACGCCGTGCCGGCTGCCAGGCCGCGAGCTGGCCCAGGATCCACAGCACGAGCACGCCGCCGACGAGATAGTAGAGATCGAGCCGGGGGAGCTCGTACTCGACGGACAGCCAGTAGCCGGCGCCCAGGGCGAGCGCACAGCCGACGACCACGCCCGTCGTCGTGATCAGCCAGTTCTCGACCAGGAAGTACCGCACGATGTCGGCCCGCCGCGCACCGACCGCCCGCCGCGTTCCGATCTGCTTGGTTCGCGTGCTGACGTTGAACGTCGCGAGCCCGAAGATGCCGAGTGCCGTGATCGCGAGCAGGAGCGTCGTCACCGCGACGAGGAAGATCCCCATGTTGCGATCGCCGAGGTAGCTGCGCTTGCTGTACGTCTCGAGCGGCCGTACCGCGGCGATCACGCGGTTCGGATTGGACGTGGACAGGTACTCCTCGGCAAGGCGCATCGTCTCGTGCAGCCGTCCCGGCTTCGTGCGCACGAGGTAGTTGCTGCGCGGTCCGAAGGGAAACGCGAGTCGCGGCGCGAAGAACACGTGGTCGACCTTGTCCCAGCTCACCCAGGAGCCGTGCATGTGCTCCACGATGCCGACGATCGTCGCGGGAGTGCGGTTCATGTCGTAGACGACCTTGCCCAGGGCATCTCCGTCCGGGAACAGCTCGCGCGCGAGCGCCTTCGTCACGATGATCTGGGGCGCGAAGTCCGAAGCCTTCTCCAGGGAGCGGGGCGGAAGGATCTCGTGCTCATGGAAGGCCCGTCCGGCGACGAGGCGCACGCCCAGCGCTTCGAGTCCCTGATGATCGATCTCGAAGTAGTTGGCGGGCTTCGCATTGACCGTATCTCCCGGCTCGACGGAGAGGCCGGTGCTGCTGCCGCCGCCCGAGAGCGGCACCGCATTGATCGGCGTCACCGCGACGACGCCGTCGAGGCTGCGCAGCCAGGCCACGTCCTCGCGAATCGTCGACTCGAGATCGAAATCTTCGGTGAAACCCTCGCTCGCGATGGTGAAGATGTTCTCGACGTCCATGCCGGTGGGACGTCCGATCTTGTCCACGCGCTGCTTGACGATGTAGACGGCGTTGACGAGCACCGCCAGAGCGATGGCGATCTGCAGCGAGACGAGGATGGCTCCCGTCCGGTTGCGCAGCAGGGCCGAGAGTATGGGACGTACGTGAAGGTTCATCGTGTATTCCTCGTATCGGGCCTTTCGCGCGTATGCGCTCACTGGCTCCTCAGGTAGCTGGCCGGCGGCACGCGCCCGATGCGCCAGGCGGGATAGAAACCGGCGGCGAGCGCCGACACCACCGCGAGCACGAGAGCCGCGACGACGCTGGCGGCATCGAAGTGCGCCAGTGCCTGGATACCGCCGCGTTCGCCCGGAATTCCGGTGTCGTAGAGTGCGCGCACGCCGTAGAGGCCCAGCCAGCTCAGCGCGAGCCCGAGCAGCGCGCCCGCCGTGGCGATGACGCCGACCTCGACGAGATGCTGTGCGAAGATCTCACGGCGGCTCGCACCGAGCGCCCGACGCACGCCGCTGATTGCCGCGCTGCTCAGAAACTTGGCGAGCAGCAGCCCCACGGTGTTGATGAGGCACACCGCGAGGAACGCGAAGGCGAGACCCAGCAGCACGCGGTTGTCGTCCTGGACGACCTCCTGCGCCTCGAGCCACTGCGCGACGTTCGACAGACGGTTGTTCTTGGGCCGCTGGAAGCGCCCCAGAGCGCGCTGCTCGGCCCAGTAGGCGTCGATGAACGCCTGCATCCGCTCGCGCGCCTCGGCCGTGGGCAGCTCCACCCACATCTGCAGCCAGACGCACTCCGAAGCGAGGAAGTCCTCGAATGTATCGAGATCCTCGGGCTTCCAGCAGTTCGTGTTGCCGGCGCTGAGCTGCTGGAGCGACGGACCCCAGCCCCAGGGGATGTACACGTCCTCGGGCTCATCGAAGGAGCCGGTGTTGAGGTCGTAGAAGCGCGGCTGCGGCGCCCATTCGTCGAGCACGCCGACGACGCGGAACTCGCGGTCGTTGAGCCGCACCGTGCGGCCGACGCTGTTCTCACCGCCGAAGAGCTTCTCGTTCTGCTCGCGGCTCAGCACGATCACGGGCTCGGGCGGATCGTCGGCGTCCCTGCGCCAGCCGCCGCCGTAGAGGAACGGCACGTCGAACATGGGGAAGAAGTCCGCGGTCGTGACGCGCATCGAGATGCGCTCGGGCCGTCCGCCGCTCGTGCCGCCCGCGATCACGCCGATCGCGCGGTACATGACCACCTTGTGCTCCGGGATGTCGGAGGCGTAGAGCCGCATCGCGTCACGATAGGTGAGCTGCGGCGGCGGCAGATCGGGCCGCTTCTTGTCGTGCGGCTCGTTGGGGTCCCACGAGTCCATCGTGACGGCGTAGAGCCGGTCGTTCTTCCACCATATCGGGTTGCCGGACATCGCGTGATAGATGGTGATCGTCATCACGCACACGGCGATGCCGAGCGCGATCGCGACCACCATCAGCGCGGTGAGCCCCGGGTTGCGCCGGAAGCTCTTCAGGGCGAGCCGCATGTAGTAGCCGAGCATGGTTCGCTCTCCCGGCAGGTGCGCGTCAGGCCGAGGCCGCATCGAGCGGCGTGTGAGCCGTGCGCGATTCGTAGGGCTTGTAGTCGGAAATCTGGCCGTCGATCACCTGCACGTTGCGGTGTGCACGGCGGGCGAGCTCCGGATCGTGCGTGACCATGATGATGGTCGTGCCCATCTCGTTGATCTGTTCGAGCAGATCCATCACCTGCCGCGCCATGAGGGAGTCGAGGTTGCCGGTCGGCTCGTCCGCGAGCAGGAACTTCGGATCGCCGGCGATGGCGCGCGCGATCGCCGCGCGCTGCTGCTGACCGCCCGAGAGCTGCGAGGGCATGTGTCTCGCGCGCGAGGCGAGTCCCACCAGCTCGAGGGCGCTCATGATCCGCTCGTGCCGGTCGGCGGCCTTGAGCCTGCGGTAGCGGAGCGGCACGTCGACGTTGTCGTAGATGTCGAGATCGGGAATGAGATTGAAGCTCTGGAAGATGAAGCCGATCTTCTCGTTGCGCAGCCTCGAACGCTCGTCGTCGGACAGGCGGCTCACGTCCTGGCCGTCGAGCAGATAGCGGCCGGTGTCGAAGGTTTCGAGCAGCCCGGCGACGTTGAGGAACGTCGTTTTCCCCGAGCCCGAGGGGCCGGTGACGGCGACGAACTCTCCCGCGGCCACCTCCAGCGAGAAGTTGCGCAGCGCGTGCGTCTCGATGAGGTCCGTGCGGTAGACCTTGCTGACGTTGTACATCCTGAGCATGGCGGTGTCCTGGCTGTGGCTTTGCATGGAGCGGGACTCAGTTGGCAATGAGAATCTCGGGCGCGTCGCGGTAATCGCGCATGTCGGAGACGATCACGCGGTCGCCGGGTGAGAGGCCGCGCAGCACCTCGATCTCCGCGACCGAGGGACTGCCGAGCTCCACCGGCGTGCGCACGGCGCGATCGCCGCGAACGACGTAGACGAAGCGGGTGCGCTCGTCGATGAGCGCGCCGCGCTCGAACTTCACTGCACGATCGCGCTCGTCGAGCACGATGCGCACGGACGCGCGCTGGTTCTGGCGCAGGCCCGGAGGCTGTTCTTCCGCGAACTTCACGCGGCCGGTGACCTCGTTCCTGCGCACCTCCGGCGAGATCGCCGTGACGACGCCCGCGTGACGGCGGCCGTCGATCGTGATCTCGGCGCTCATGCCGGGCTTGATCTCCCGTGCGTAGCTCTCGGCGACCTGGAACTCGATCTCGAACGCCGACAGATCCACAACCGTCAGGATCGGCGCGCTCTCCGGCACCAGCGCATGCTGGTTCTGCGCGAGATTCGCGATCATGCCGTCCACGGGCGAGCGCACGGTGAGCTCACTCACCTTACGCTCGAGCTCCCTCACGGTGAGCGCCTGCCGGTCGCGCTCGAGCCGGCGCGTGCGCAGATCGAGCGTGAGGCTGTCGCGCTCGAGCGCCGCCGTGTCGCGCGCGTGCTCGTAGTTGAGCCGCGAGGTCTCCACCTCGTCCTGCGCGGCGAGGTACTCGCGTTCGCTGATCGCGCGCAGATCCCAGGCCCACTGTGCGCGCTTGAGCTCGCGCTCGGCGGCCTGGATCGCCACCCTGGCGAGCTCCTCCTGCTGACGGCTGTGCAGGATCTGCCGGCGGATCTCGATTTCCTGGCGGGCGAGAGCGGCACTCATGGCGTCGAGGGCCGCGCGCTCGCGCTCGTATTCGTTGAGGAGCTCGGGACTTTCGATGCGGGCGAGCACCTGTCCCTTGGTCACCGTGTCTCCCGCATGCACTTCGTAGACGACGGTGCCGGGAGCCGACGCGAAGAGAGTCGGGCTGACCGCGGCGATCACGGTGCCCTGTGCGGCGACGTCGCGCACGAACGGGCCTTCCGTCACCGTCACGATGCGCAGCCTCTCGGCAGGCACCACGTTGCTCGTATGCATCCAGGCATTCAGCGATGCCACGAGGATGCCGAGGACTACGAGCGCCCCCGCGGCGACGCCGCCGATGCGCACGAGCCGCCTGCGCCGTGCGACTCCGCCGTCGTCGATCCTCACGTCCTGCTGCTCGGTGCCACGGATCGCGGCCGGCGTACCCGGATCGGCGATGCCGGTGCGGACGTTGCGTCTGAGTGCTGTGATCTTCATTGCTTTCGCCGAGTGTCCGGTCGACGGCAGTGCACCGGTCGTGCCAGACCGGCGCGGTAGCGCCAAGTGTCTGTTTGGTAATGCAGTTTTGTGGCTCGCGGGATGGCGGCGCGAGGCGTCCGGAGTGTCCGGCCGCGGACACCGGACACTGGAGCGGACACGAGCGGTCACGAAGCGGACGCCGACGCTCGCGCACGGACATCGTGTCCGCTTGCGCACGCGGCGACCGCGCGTCAAGCTGTGAAAGACTCGAAAGTCATGGAGGATTGCATGGCCACTCGACGCACGACGCGCGGCACACGGACCGCAGAAGGCTCACAGGGACTCGGTGTCGACACCGGCAATGGCGGTGCGACTCAGGCCGGCGGTCCCGAGAGCGCTCCCCCAGTACCGCGCTCACCGCGCCGGCGCAGAACGACTGCTGCAGCGGCACCTGAGCCGGCACGCCAGGCAGGGTACGGCGAGGTCACTCCCGAGCAGCGTCATTCGATGATCGCGGAGGCGGCCTATCATCGCGCGGAGCGTCGTGGCTTCCAGCCCGGATACGAGCTCGACGACTGGCTCGCGGCGGAGAAAGAGGTGGATGCGCTGCTCGCGGCCGGGCGGCAGATGCCGCCGCAGTGACGATCCGCGAGATCAATCCGGTCCGACCGCGCCTTCGAGAAACGTCAGCGTGCACGCGTCGGCGTCGAGACGCACGCGCGCGCCCAGGGGAACCGGCTGATTGATGCAGCCGTGGCCGATGGGGAGGCCTGCGACACAGGGCAGGCCTGCCGCAGCCACGAGGTCGCGCAGCACGTCGCGGCTGGTGTACTCCGCATTCCGCTCTTCGCAGGCCGAGAAGTCGCCGAGCGCGATACCGCGCACGCGATCGAGCAGACCCGCGAGCTCGAGGTGCGTCCACATGCGATCGAGCCGGTAGGGCCGCTCGCCGAGGTCCTCGAGCAGGAGAATCGCGCCGTCGAGCTCCGGCATGAACGGCGTGCCGATGAGGCGCGTCAGAACCGACAGATTGCCGCCGATCAGCGGACCTTCCACGCGGCCGCCGACGAAACACTCGGTGCCGTGCAGCGGTTCCGGGGCCTGGGCCGACTCGAGGAGAGCGAAGAGGCGCTGTCTCACGTCCTCGGGCTGAGTCGCGAGCTGTGTGACGACGGGACCGTGGACGCTCCGGATCCCGTGCCGCTGCAGCCACAGGTGCAGCGCCGTGATGTCCGAGAAACCGACGAACGGCTTCGACGCGGGCGGCGCCAGCCGCCTGAGAAGCCGCATGGTTCCGTAGCCGCCGCGCGCGCAGAAGACGGCCTTGATGGCCGGATCGCCGAGCGCCCACTCGAGATCCTCGAGACGGGACGCGTCGCTGCCCGCGAGATAGCGGTCGGCGCCGTGGAGCCCCGGCGCCAGGCGGACGTCGTAGCGCGCCGCGATCGGCTCGAGGCCGGCCTCGAAGGTCGCACGGTCGAAGGGCCCCGCCGGCGCGACGATGGCGATCGTATCGCCTGGACGCAGCGCGGCCGGTGCGCGGTAACGGGTCTCTGATGCTTTTTCCGACGGCGTCACGCTTGCAGCCTGATGCAGGTGCGGCATAGTTTCGCGATCTTGGAGTCCCCGGGGGGAAACACGCAAATGCTGCATCACGTATATTCGGTCGCCTGCCGTTCGACGTCGGTCGAGCAGTTCACGAACAACTACAGTCTCAACACGATCGTCGAGGGGCTGCGGCTGCAGACCTCTCAGCCGGTGTCAGTGACCAATCCGCCGCAGATGATTCCATTCGCGCTGCAGATCGTGACGTGCTGGTTCAACGACGCCGAGGTGGACGAGCGCGGCAGGCAGCGGATGACGCTCCAGAACCCCGCGGGCGACACGCTCATCCAGCACGAGGTCGAGCTGGCCGTGCCCGCTCGCGCGAACTTCCGCACGACGGGCCGCGTGCCGGGCATTCCGTACACAGGCAACGGCGTGTACTGGTTCAACGTGAGCCTGCAGAAGGGCGATTCGTGGGAAACGGTGGCGCGCGTCCCGCTCGTGGTGGAAATCCTCGCGCGCCAGCCGGAGGCCGCGCCGGCGGGCGCGACCGCGTCACCTGCCGCCAATCCGACGCCTGCAGCCCAGTGATCTCACACTCGCGCGGGTCCGCGGGGCCGCGCAGGTCCCGCGGACCCGCGTGCCACATGCAGCGCGCCACGACTCGAAAACCGCGCCTCTCGAGCCGCTCAGGTGAGGCCGGCCGTGTGCCGCCGCCCGCGCAGATCGACGACCCAGTTGTAGACGGCGACGGCGAACGGAAACAGGTTCGAGAGAATGCCGACCGAGTCGTTCTTGCCGAACGTGAAGTAGGCGAGGAGCAGCAGGCTGCCGAGCACGCTCATCGCCCAGAACGCCTGCGGTACGACGACGCGGCCGTGGCGGCGCGTGGCGAGCACCTGCACGACCCAGCGGCCGGCAAAGAGCCCGACACCGGCATAGCCGATGAGCTTCCAGGGAGTGATCACGACTCCCATGAACTCGGCGATCACTTCGTTCATGCGATGCATCCGGGGAATGACGGCCGCCGATCGGCGGCCGTCGCGAAGCTTAGCGCGCGGGACCGTGCGCGGGTACGGCGGTTGCGGGACGCACGGCTGAAGGTCGAGGGCACTCACGGACGAGGTTGCCGCGGCCGCGGCCGCGACAATATCATGCGCGCTCACCCGATTCCCCGGTGATCTCGAGGGCCGACGGCGGCACACGGCGTGCGCGCAGCGTCGGCGCGATCGATCGTGCCAGCAGGACAGGAGAGCATTTCATGAACGTAGCCGATCTCGTTGCCATCGACGTGCACACGCATGCCGAGGTGTCCTGCAGGCAGCCACCCGACGAAGCCTGGAAGCCCTTCGAAGAGGCTTCGGCGAAGTACTTCAAGGCGGGCAAGCGGCCCACCATCCCCGAGACCATCGCGTACTACCGCGAGCGCAAGATCGGTCTCGTGATGTTCACCGTCGATACCGAGTTCGAGATGGGCGTCCGCCGCATCGAGAACGAGGAGATCATCGACGCCGCACGCGAGAACTCCGACATCATGGTCGCCTTCGCGAGCATCGACCCGCACAAGGGGAAGATGGCGGTACGCGAGGCGCGGCGCCTCATCGAGGAAGGCGGCGTGCGCGGCTTCAAGTTCCACCCGACGTGCCAGGGCTTCTTCCCGAACGATCGTCTGGCTTACCCGCTCTACGAGGTCATCGCCGAGCACAAGCTTCCGGCGATCTTCCACAGCGGTCACTCGGGCATCGGCACGGGAATGCCGGGCGGCGGCGGACTGCGCCTCAAGTACTCGAATCCGATCCATCTCGACGACGTCGCGGCGGATTTCCCGGACATGACGATCATCATCGCCCACCCCTCGTGGCCGTGGCAGGACGAGGCGCTGTCCGTCTGTCTGCACAAGCCCAACGTGTACATCGACCTCTCGGGCTGGTCGCCGAAGTACTTCCCGCCGCAGCTCGTGCAGTACGCGAACACTCAGCTCAAGAACAAGATGCTGTTCGGTTCGGACTTCCCGCTCATCACTCCGGACCGCTGGATGAAGGACTTCAAGGAAGCGGGCTTCCGGCCCGAGATCCACGATCTGATCCTCAAACAGAACGCGGTTCGCGCGCTGGGTCTCGACCGCGCGGCGTAGCCGTGATGTGGCGCACGGCGCGGCGCCTGCGGATTGTACGGATTGAGAACTGGGCCACCCTGGCCTCCGGGCGGCGCTTCGTAGAATCGAGGCCCGGAACGGCGCATCTCGCGCGCCATCGGGTCGCGTACGAAGCGACGCCCACCGGTGACGAAACAGGACACACGGCCCGCAGACACCCTCGATGAGCTCGTCCGAGGCGTCGCGCAGCTTCTCGAGCAGGCGCCCGGCTTCGTCGCCATCTTCGCCGGGCCCGATCACGTCGTGCGCTTCGCGAACGCGAGCTTCCGCCGGCTCGTCGGCGAGCGGGACATCATCGGGAGGCCGCTTCGCGATTGCCTTCCCGAGCTCGAAGGCCAGGGCTACTTCGCGATGCTCGACGCGGTCTACGCCCGCGGTGAAGGCGTCATCGGTGAAGGCCTCACGGCCATGGTGCGATCCACCGCGGACGGAGCGCTCGAGCAGCGTCACGTCGATTTCACATGCCAGCCACTTCGCGGGCCCGACGGCGAAGTACAGGGCGTATTCGTCGAAGGTCACGACGTCACCGCACGCAAGCGCGCCGAGCAGGAGCGCAACGCGCTCCTCGCGCGCGAGCAGGCCGCACGGCGCGAGCTGGAGATCGTCAACGAGCGATTGCGCACGGCACAGCGCATCGCGCGCGTGGGGAGCTGGGAGCACCGGCTCGAAGACGACTCGCTGATCTGGTCCGACGAGGTCTACCGCATCCTCGGGCTCACGCCCGGCTCCGACTGCGAGCGGCTCGAGGTGTTCATGTCCCTCGTGCATCCCGAGGACCGCCAGAAGCTGCGCGAGGAATACGATCGCGCCCTGCGGGGCGACGGCCGTGTGGAGTACGAGTACCGCATCATCCGGCCCGACGGCGAAGTTCGCATCCTCCTCGAGCGTGCGGAGGTGCGGTGTGACTCGAGCGGCCGCGTGGTCGCCGTATCCGGCACGGTGCAGGACATCACCGAGCGCCGCGCCGCCGAGGAACGGCTCCGCCGGAGCGAGGCGCTGGTGCAGATCGCCGGACGCGTCGCGCGCCTCGGCGGCTGGGCGCTCGATCTCGCCGACCCGGATCCGCGCTTCGAGTGGTCCGACGAAGTGTGCGCCATCTACGAGGTGCCGGTCGGCACGCGTCCGACGATGGAAGAGGTGCTCGAGCTGTGCGCGCCCGAGTGGCGCGTGAAGCTCATCGCCGCCTTCGAATCCTGTCTGCGCGAGGGCGTCGGGTTCGATCTCGAAGTGCAGGTGCTGTCGGCCAGCGGTCGGCGGCTCTGGGTGCGGATGCTCGGCCAGGCCGTTCGCGACGAGCACGGGCGGGTCACGCGGCTCGAGGGTGCGCTCCAGGACGTCACCGCGCCGCGTGCGGCACAGGAGACGCTGCGCAAGAGCGAGGAGCGCTTCGCGATCGTCGCGAAGGCGACGAGCGACGCAATCTGGGACTGGAATCTCGAGAACGACACCGTCTGGTGGAACGACGGCATGCAGAAGCTGTTCGGCTACAGCGCCGCGGAGCTCGAGCCGGACAGCCGATCGTGGACGGAGCGCATCCATCCCGACGACGCAGAGCGGATCCGGGCCTCGATTCAGTCGTTCATCGAGGGCACGGAGGCGAACTGGGTCGGCGAATACCGCTTCCGCCGCAAGGACGGCAGCTATGCTTCCGTGCTCGATCGAGCGTTCCTGGTGCGCGACTCCACCGGCCGACCCGTACGCATGGTCGGCAGCATGGCGGACATCTCGCAGCAGAAGCTCGCGGAGGAAAGGATCCGCGCGAGCGAAGCGCGCCTGCGCGAGATGGCCGACAACATCGAGGACATGTTCTACAGCCGCACCGCGGACTGTACGCGCCTGTTCTACGTGAGTCCGGGGTTCGAGCGCATCTTCGGAAGGTCCTGCCAGAGTCTCTACGAAGATCCGCAGTAGCTCGTCGCCGCGGTGCTGCCCGAGGACCGGCCCACGCTGGTGGACGGCATGCAGCGTCTCGCTGCGGGCGAACAGACGGAGCTCTATTACCGCATCCTCCGGCCGGACGGCGAGGTGCGCTGGGTGCGCAGCCGCTCGTATCCCGTGCTGAACGAGCAGGGACAGGTGGAGCGCGTGGTCGGCTCCGTCCGCGACATCACCGCGCAGGTGCTCGCGCAGGAGCGGCTGCAGGAGAGCGAGCGGCGCAAGAGCGCGATCCTCGAGGCGAGTCTCGATGCCTGCATCAGCATCGATCAGGAAGGCAGGGTCATCGAGTGGAACCGCGCGGCCGAGCGCCTGTTCGGCTACGAGCGGGAAGCGGCGATGGGCCGCGATCTTGCGGAGCTGATCGTCCCGCAGCGGATTTGCAGGCGTCACTCTGAAGGCCTCGACCGCTACGTGCGGACGGGCATGAGCGAGGCAATCGGGAAACGGATCGAGATACCCGCACGGCGGGCCGACGGGAGCGAGTTTCCGATCGAGCTCGCGGCCGTGCGCATCGATCTGCCGACGGGACCGATCATCACGGCATTCGTGCGCGACATCACCGAGCGCAAGCGCGCCGAGCGGCAGGCGGTCGAGCATCAGCGCCGGCTCCTTCAGCTCGCCCATCACGATTCGCTGACCAAGCTCCCGAACCGGCTGCAGCTCCAGTCTTCACTGCCCGATGCGCTCGAGCGCGCGCGGCGCTCGGGCCGGCTCCTGGCGCTCCTCTACATCGACGTCGATCACTTCAAGCACATCAACGACTCGCAGGGACACGGCCGGGGAGACGCGCTGCTGCAGATCATCGCGCAGCGGCTGCGTCACACGGTCGGCCGCCACGACGTCGTGGTGCGCATGGGCGGCGACGAGTTCGTGGTCGTCGCCGGAGAGCTGCCCGACCGGACGGCTGCCGAGAGCCTCGCGGGCCGCATTCTCGATTCGCTGCGCAGCGCGATGTGCTCCGATGGCGTGACGCTCAGCGTGACGGCGAGCATCGGCATCAGCGTGTTCCCGGACGACGGAGCGGATCCCGAGATGCTGCTCAAGCACGCGGACATCGCGCTCTATCAGGCGAAGGAACGGGGCCGGAACACGTTCCAGTTCTTCACGCCCGACATGAACTCGCGGCTGATGGAGCGCGTCGTGCTCGAGCAGGCGCTGCGCCGCGCGATCGGAACCGAGCAGATCTATCTCGAGTACCAGCCGATCGTCGACGTCGCGAGCGGCACGACCGTGGCGCTCGAGGCGCTGCTGCGCTGGCGTCATCCCGAGCTCGGTGCGATCTCGCCGACGCGCTGCGTGCCCGTGGCGGAGGAGTGCGGTGCGATCGTCGAGCTCGGCAACCAGGTGCTGCGGCTTGCGTGCCGGCAGCTCGACGAGTGGCGGCGGGCGGACGTGCCGCTCGTGCCGGTGTGCATCGATCTCTCGCCGAAGCAGCTCGACCGCGGGCGGATTCAGGAGACCGTCGCCGAGCTGTGCCGGGAGTTCGAGCTCGAACCCTCGCTCCTCGGCTTCGAGATCACCGAGAGCGCCGTGATGCAGCACGTGGAGCGGCACCTCGCGGTACTGCATTCGCTGCGCCGCTTCGGCTGCCGGATCGGCATCGACGACTTCGGCACGGGATACTCGAGCCTGAGCTATCTCAAGCACCTGCCGATCAACACGGTGAAGATCGACCGTGCGTTCGTGCGCGACATGGCGACGGACGGCAACGACGTGGCGATCGTGAGCGCGATCGTCGCGATGGCGCAGACGCTCGGCCTGCGCACGGTCGCGGAGGGCGTGGAACGGCCCGAGCAGCTCGCTCAGCTCCGCGAGCTCGGTTGCGAATTTGCGCAGGGGTATTACCTGGGACGCCCGATGCAACCGGACGCCCCGGCTCTCATCGAGCGGCTGCGTTCGAGCGACGGCGGCTCCATGACCGTGAGCCGCCGTGCGCTGCGTCTTTCCGGCGGACGCTGAAGGCTCTCAGGCCTCTCCCCAGACCTCGCGGGCGATCTCGACGACGAGGCGGAGCTTCGCAGCCTGCGCCTCCATGTCGATCGCGTTGCCCTCGACGGTGCTGGCGAATCCGCAC
>Ga0207869_1000023_pt1 | contig 171000 bp, 169 predicted proteins | sample HigsolmetaAR205D_FD_184837 | JGI IMG/M metagenome (GOLD analysis project Ga0207869, IMG submission 184837) | Ionic liquid and high solid enriched microbial communities from the Joint BioEnergy Institute, USA - AR20-5-D (SPAdes) (version 2) ...
CAGAAAAAAGGGCTGAGCCGAAGGTCGATTCAATCGACTTTTCGGACAGCCCCGTTTTTTTTTTTTTTTTTGATCAGTTGGAATTGGCAAGAAAACAAAGTAATAACAAATAAGGGATGCATCTGCACTAAAGGGGTTCTCAACCGCACCAAAGGCATGTCCATCTGCACCAAAGGAGCTCTCATCCACACCAAAGGGGAATCCATCTACACTAAAGGGATTCTCAACCGCACCAAAGGGATATTCATCTGCACTAAAGGGTTCTCATCAAACAAAAAACCCTATCTTCTGCAAAGAACAGGATATGCATCCCATGACCCTTACATAAGAAAGAGAAGATTTTCTGTATTAATTGAAGGAATATGTTAGAATAATGGAGATATATAGGCAAACGGGGGAAAGAATGTGTTTAAATACTACAGTTTAGCACTTTTCGTCATTATAATGGATCAGCTTACAAAATGGTTTATCGTAAAAAATATGGAAGTAGGGGATCGAATCGCAATTTGGGATCCTTGGCTTGGCATCTTAAGCCACCGGAACCGGGGGGCTGCCTGGGGAATGCTCCAAGGGCAAATGTGGATCTTTTATCTGGTTACACTCATTGTGGTGATTGCGGTAATTTATTATTTTCATAAAGAAGGGAAAAATAAGCCATTGCTAGGCATCAGCTTAATGATTTTATTGGGCGGGGCGATTGGCAACTTTATTGATCGGGTTTTCCGCGGAGAAGTTGTTGATTTTATTGATGTGTTCATTCCGATCATCAATTATGATTTTCCAATTTTTAATGTTGCCGATGCAGCGTTGACGATTTCAGTCATCATGCTAATCATTGCATTGTTTAAGGAAGATCAAAACGGAAAGAAAAAGGTGGAACAATGACAGTAACAATCACGATTGAAGCAGCATACGCAGGAGAACGGCTTGATAAAGCGTTATCTACAATTCAAGGGGAATGGTCCCGGACACAAATTTCCAACTGGATTGAAGATGGCCTTGTAACGGTAAATGGCAAGGAAGTAAAGGCCAAATATAAAGTCAAAGAAGGGGACGTTGTCGAAGTCGAAGTTCCTGAACCGGAAGAACTGGAAGTCATCCCTGAAAATATAGACTTGGATATTGTGTATGAGGATTCGGATGTCATAGTGGTGAACAAGCCAAAGGGAATGGTGGTTCACCCTGCTCCAGGGCATATGACAGGGACATTGGTGAATGGATTGATGTATCATTGCAAAGATTTATCCGGAATTAATGGCATCCTTCGCCCGGGAATTGTTCACCGCATCGATAAAGATACTTCAGGATTGTTGATGGTTGCCAAAAATGACATGGCCCATAACGGTCTTGTCGAACAGTTGATGAATAAAACGGTGAAAAGAAAATATACCGCATTAGTTCATGGACATATTCCCCATAATAAGGGGACCATTGATGCACCAATCGGCCGGGATCCGAAAGATCGCCAAAAACAGACGGTGGTAGATAATGGAAAAGAAGCCATTACCCACTTCGAAGTAATTGAACGGATCGGCGGTAAATATACGCTGGTGGAGTGCCGATTGGAAACAGGCCGCACCCACCAAATTCGCGTTCATATGAAATATATCGGTTATCCTTTGGTGGGAGACCCGAAATATGGTCCGAAGAAAACCATCGATTTTGGCGGACAGGCATTGCATGCGGGGGTTTTGGGATTTGTTCATCCCAGAACGAAGGAATATCTGGAATTTGAAGTGCCATTGCCGGATGATTTTGTGAACTTACTTGAACAATTAAGAAAAGAAGGTTGACTTGGGAGATAATTAGTTCTATACTTTACAACAGTAAAAAATTAAATAGGAAATACCTTTAATGGCAGTCCAGAGAGGCTGAAAAGGTAAAAGATATGTTGGTGAAGAAGTTTATACCCTATCATATTTTTCCAGTTTTATAAGAATGGGTATACTGTATCTTCATACGCAAAGAATTATTATACCAACATAATATTTTACTGTAATTTCAACCTCTTAAGCAGACGCTTAGGGGGTTTTTTTATGCCCGTAAAAAATACTCTTGGGAAAAGGAGGAATTCGAAAATGGCCGAAGTGACAGAATTGTTGGATGCCCAGGCCATGAACAGGGCGCTCACAAGAATTGCTCACGAAATTATTGAGCGCAATAAAGGGATCGATAAAGTCATTCTGGTAGGCATAAGAACCCGCGGAACCTATCTCGCGAGGAGATTGGCTGAGAAGATCGAAAAAATTGAAGGGAAAAAGGTTCGCACCGGCGAGTTGGACATTACATTATACCGCGATGATTTATCCACAAAATTTGTTGGTGACGAGCCGAAAGTTCAACAAGTGGATATTGATTATGTTGTGAACGATCAAAAGATTGTGCTTGTGGATGATGTGCTTTATACAGGAAGAACTGTTAGGGCGGCTTTGGATGCTGTGATGGATTTGGGACGGCCAGCCCAAATTCAATTGGCGGTATTAATCGATAGAGGACATAGAGAGTTGCCGATTCGCGCAGATTATGTAGGAAAGAACATTCCGACATCAAGTTCAGAGAGAATCGTTGTTCAAGTCACAGAAGTAGATGGGAAAGATCAGGTAACTTTACACAAAACAAATTAAACAGATAGAGGGGTAACAATATGACAAACAAAGTTATTGATATTCATGAAAAGCCGCCTGGTGGACAGTTAATCACATTAAGTTTTCAGCACATGTTTGCAATGTTTGGTTCAACGATTTTAGTGCCGCAATTGGTTGGATTGAGCCCGGCGATTGCGCTTTTAACAAGTGGTATTGCTACAATCATCTTTTTGCTTGTAACACAATTTAAAGTGCCCGCTTATTTGGGTTCATCCTTTGCTTTTATTACACCGATGCTGTTGGTATCCGGGGGATTGGATCCGGAAGGCGCCGCAGTACATCCTGGAAACGCCATGATTGGTGCAATGGCAGTCGGTTTGGTTTATGCCGTCGTTTCTTTACTGATTTATAAAAGTGGTTACAAGTGGATTATGAGATTATTGCCGGCTGTTGTGGTTGGTCCGGTCATCATGGTAATCGGACTTGGACTTGCAGGTACAGCGGTGGACATGGCAATGAATATTTCCGTTGAGCAATTGAATCCTGATACAGGTGAAACGGAACTGGTAAAACAATATAGCGGTTGGCATTTTTCCGCAGCTTTGGTGACTTTGTTTGCGGCGATTATTTTCAATGTGTACTTTAAAAATATTCTTAGTGCGATGCCGATCCTTTTAGGGCTGGTCGTTGGATACATATATTCCGCAATCATTGGTATCGTGGATTTTACAAAAGTGAAAGAAGCATCATGGTTCGCTTTGCCGGACTTTTTAATTCCTGGCGTCCATTATGAGTTTCATGTAACGACAAACATTTTATTGGCAATGGTTCCAATCGTTATCGTAACGATTTCAGAACATATCGGACACCAATTGGTTTTAGGAAAAATCGTTGAACGGAATTATATTAAAGATCCAGGATTGCACCGTTCCATCCTTGGGGACGGACTTGGAACATTTGTCAGTGCGTTAATCGGTGGTCCTCCAAAAACGACTTACGGTGAAAATATCGGTGTATTAGGGATTACAAAAGTGTATTCGGTGTATGTGATAATGGGAGCAGCTTGTATCGCCATCTTGCTTTCATTCTTTGGAAAAGCGATGGCGCTCGTACAAACGATTCCGACATCCGTACTTGGCGGCATTTCCATCCTATTGTTCGGTATTATCGCCTCCAGCGGTCTCCGCATGATTGTTGATAATAAAGTGGATTTCGGCAAAAACCGCAACATGGTCATTGCTTCTGTCATTCTGGTAGTTGGAATCGGCGGTGCGGCCATCCGGTTCTCCGAAACGTTTTCGATTGAAGGTATGGCACTTGCGGCGATTATCGGTGTAATCCTAAACTTGGTTCTTCCAGGCAGAGATAAAAATATAGAAGAATTTGAATAAAGTAATCCATCAATCCTTTAAGATTTGTCCAGTGAGGCAAAAAAGGAGACGAATGGCAAGCGCATACTTGTCATCCCTCCTAAGCCTTTTAATTCGTATAGGAGGAAATTGACATGAAGAATCTACTTTCAATGGAACATTTAACTAACGATGAAGTAATGGCAATTTTAGAAAGGGCAAGGGAGTTTGAAAACGGTGCTGAACCAAAGTTGGACCGCTCCTATTATGTGGCCAATCTATTCTTTGAACCGAGCACCCGCACGAAAACCAGTTTCGAAATGGCGGAAAGAAAAATCGGTTGTACCGTCATTCCATTTGAAGCCGGATTTTCAAGCATGTTAAAAGGGGAAACATTGTACGACACAGTGAAAACCTTGGAAATGATCGGCCTTGATGCGGTAGTGATCCGCGCCAAAGAAGATGAGTATTATCGCGAATTGCTTGAAGGAATCAATGTCAGTGTCATAAACGCCGGCGATGGAACCGGGCAGCATCCATCCCAAAGTTTATTGGATTTATACACGATTTATAAGGAATTCGGCCGGTTTGAAGGATTGACTGTCACAATTGTTGGCGATGTTTCCCATAGCCGGGTAGCCAAATCCAATGCGATTGCGTTGAGCCGGCTTGGAGTGAAAGTGAATTTCCTTTGTCCGCCGGAATGGGCAGGCAAATTTGAGGCGCAGCACTCTTGGGACGGTCTGCTGGAAGAAAGCGATGTAATCATGTTGCTCCGAATTCAGCATGAACGGCATGACGTACCTTTCTCAAAAGAAAGTTATCATCAAGAATACGGGCTGACGATTGAACGGGAAAAGCAGATGAAAGACCATGCCATCATCATGCATCCCGCACCGGTCAACCGGGGAGTGGAAATTGCCTCAGAATTAGTGGAATGTGAACGTTCAAGAATTTTCCATCAAATTCGGAACGGCGTATTTGTTCGTATGGCGATTCTGGAAACAATTTTGAAGGAGAGATAACAGTGGTAACATTCATTGAAAATATCAAAATGTTAAATGAACAGGGAGAACTCGTTGAAACAACGATCACAATCGACAAAGGAAAAATTGCCGCCATCGGTGAAGAAAAACCGTCCGATGCTGAAGTGATCGATGGAAAAGGCAATTTTGTGGCTCCGGGATTTGTCGATGTGCATGTTCATTTGCGGGAACCAGGATTTGAACATAAAGAAACGATTGCAACAGGTACTCGTTCCGCGGCAAGGGGTGGATTTACAACGATCTGTGCGATGCCAAACACTAAACCTGTTCCGGACTCTGTTGAAAACCTTGAATATGTTAAAGGTTTGATTAAAAAAAGTGCTGTCGTTCGTGTCCTGCCTTATGGCTCCCTTACAGTTGCCGAAGCTGGTGAAAAGCGCACGAATATCGCCGAATTGAAAGCCCATGGTGCAGTCGCATTTTCAGATGATGGTGTCGGTGTTCAACTTGCATCGACAATGTACGAGCAAATGCAAGATGCAGCGAAAATCGATGCGGTGGTTGTCGCCCACTGCGAAGACAATTCATTGATCTATGGCGGCGTGATGCACGAAGGAAAACGCAATAAAGAATTGGGACTCCCAGGCATTCCGAGCGTTTGCGAATCGGTGCAAATTGCGCGGGACGTTTTGCTGGCAGAGGCGGCAGGCGCAAGATATCACGTTTGCCACGTTTCCACGAAAGAATCCGTCCGTACGGTAAGAGATGCGAAAAAAGCGGGAATCCGCGTGACTGCGGAAGTTTGTCCACATCACTTGCTTTTGGAAGATATGGATATTCCGAGCGATGATGCAAACTGGAAAATGAATCCGCCATTGCGTTCTTCCGAGGACAAAAAGGCGCTTATCGAAGGATTGCTCGATGGCACAATCGATTGTATTGCCACGGATCATGCGCCGCATACCCAAGAAGAGAAATGCTGCGGCATGGTTGGGGCACCTTTTGGAATTGTAGGCTTTGAAACAGCTTTTCCATTGCTATATACAAAATTTGTGGAACCGGGCATCTTCACACTGAAACAATTGGTGGATTGGATGACGAAAAAACCGGCGGAAATTTTCAATCTGCCATATGGACAAATAGAGGTAGGAGCTTCCGCCGACTTGACAATCATCGATTTAAATAAAGAAAAGACAATTGATGCGAATGAATTCCATTCAAAAGGCCGCAATACGCCATTCAATGGCTGGAAGGCAAAAGGCTGGCCGGTAATGACAATTTTTGAAGGTAATGTGGTTTATAAGGAGGAAGAATGATGAAAAAGCGTCTCTTAATTTTGGAAGATGGGACAGTATTTGAGGGAGAAGCGTTCGGAAGCGAACGTGCAAGCCAAGGGGAAGTTGTATTTACAACAGGGATGACTGGCTATCAGGAAACGCTTACGGACCCTTCCTTTTACGGTCAAATCGTTACGTTCACTTATCCGCTGATCGGCAATTATGGAATCAACAGCGATGATTTTGAAGCCATCGCTCCCGTGATTCGCGGAGTGGTTGTCAGAGAATTGACGAAAATCCCTTCCAATTTCCGCTGTGAAATCACATTGGATGAATATTTAAAAAATCAAGATATTCCAGGAATTGAAGGAATCGATACACGGAAACTGACTCGGATTATCCGTTCAAAAGGTGCGGTACGTGCCATGTTGACGGCAGCGGACGAGGAAGTAAACGTGGAAGAAATCGTGAGACAATTAAATGAAACGCCATATTTGAAAAACCATGTGAAGGAAGTTTCTCCAAAAATGCCATTCCCAAGCCCTGGCAGAGGAAAACGCGTGGTACTCATGGACTTCGGGATGAAAAAGGGCATTTTGCGGGAATTGAATAACCGCCATTGCGATGTGCTCGTCGTTCCATATAACACACCAGCGGAGAAAATTTTAAGCTTCCGTCCTGAAGGGATTTTGCTGTCCAATGGACCGGGGAATCCTGCAGATGTGACTGAAGGCATCGAAACAATCAAACAACTGATCGGAAAAGTTCCGATGTTCGGCATTTGCTTGGGACATCAATTGATTGCGCTGGCTTGCGGTGCGAAAAGCTATAAATTGCCGTTCGGACATCGCGGTGCAAACCATCCGGTAAAAAATCTTCAAACTGGAATCGTCGAAATCACTTCACAAAACCACGGTTATGTAATCGATGAAAATTCATTGGAAGGTACGGATTTGGAAATCACTCATGTGTCATTGAATGATGGAACTATCGAAGGATTGAAACATAAAAAATATCCGGTATTTTCTGTGCAATTCCATCCGGAAGCATCTCCGGGTCCGGAAGATTCAAACTACCTATTCGATGAGTTTATTAAATTAATGGAACAAGCAGGGGAGGAAAAACAACATGCCTAAGCGTAAAGATATCGAAAGCATTTTGGTGATCGGTTCAGGTCCGATTGTGATTGGACAAGCGGCGGAATTTGATTATGCCGGTACACAAGCATGTCTTGCCTTAAAAGAGGAAGGATATAAAGTTATTCTTATAAACTCAAACCCTGCAACTATCATGACAGATACACAAATTGCAGACAAAGTTTACATCGAACCGATTACATTGGAATTCGTTTCACGGATTTTACGAAAAGAACGGCCTGACGCCATCTTGCCAACTCTTGGAGGTCAAACAGGCTTAAACATGGCCATTGAACTTCAAAAATCCGGCATTTTGGATGAATTGGGAATTGAAATTTTGGGAACAAAATTGGAAGCCATCCATAAAGCGGAAGACCGTGAAATGTTCCGCCAATTAATGTATGAATTGGGTGCTCCTGTTCCGGAATCCGACATTGTGCACAGCGTGGAAGAAGCGAAAGCCTTTGTTGAAAAAATCGGTTATCCGGTGATTGTTCGTCCAGCCTTTACTTTAGGTGGTACCGGCGGCGGAATTTGTAATAATGAACAAGAGCTGGAAGAAATCGTGTCAAGCGGTTTGAAATACAGCCCTGTAAAACAATGTCTTCTTGAAAAATCCATTGCCGGCTACAAAGAAATCGAATTTGAGGTAATGCGCGACTCCAAAAATAATGCGATTGTTGTATGTAGCATGGAAAACGTGGACCCGGTCGGCATCCATACAGGGGATTCCATCGTCGTTGCGCCTGTCCAAACATTAACGGATCGGGAATATCAAATGCTCCGCGACATTTCATTGGATATTATCCGCGCATTGAAAATCGAAGGCGGCTGTAACGTTCAATTAGCCCTTGATCCAAACAGTTTCAACTATTATGTCATTGAAGTGAATCCGCGGGTTTCCCGTTCATCTGCCTTGGCGTCAAAAGCGACAGGATATCCGATTGCGAAAATTGCTGCAAAAATTGCGGTCGGTTTAACGCTGGACGAAATTAAAAACCCGGTTACAGGCACTACATATGCAGACTTTGAACCTGCCATCGACTATGTAGTGGCAAAAATTCCACGTTGGCCATTCGATAAATTCGAATCAGCCAAACGGAATTTGGGCACTCAAATGAAAGCCACTGGGGAAGTGATGGCTTTAGGACGCACTTTCGAAGAGGCGATCTTGAAAGCGGTGCGCTCCCTTGAAACCGGCCATATTCATATCGATTTGAAACATGCTGAAGAACATGACGACCACTGGGTGGAAAAACGCATCAGAAAAGCAGGGGACGAACGATTATTCTTCATTGCGGAAGCCATGCGCAGAGGCGTTACGCCTGAACAAATCCACGAATGGTCAAAAATTGATCTATTCTTCTTGTACAAATTAAAAAATATCATCGATTTGGAATCTGAATTGAAAGAAAATAAATTGGATTTAGACATTTTAAGAAAAGCGAAACGCATGGGCTTTGCAGACAAAAAAATCGCTGAACTTTGGAATATGGACGCAAGAGAAGTTTATGAATTGCGCAAAGAAAACGGAATTGTTCCTGTTTACAAAATGGTCGACACTTGTGCGGCAGAGTTCGAATCCGCAACCCCTTATTATTACGGCACTTATGAAGAAGAAAACGAATCGATTGTGACTGAAAAACCATCCGTCATCGTGCTTGGATCAGGTCCGATCCGGATCGGACAAGGGATCGAGTTCGACTATGCAACGGTGCACTCCGTATGGGCGATTCAGGAAGCGGGGTATGAAGCGATCATTATCAACTCCAACCCTGAAACGGTTTCAACGGACTTCTCAATTTCGGACAAACTTTACTTCGAGCCGTTAACAATCGAAGACGTGATGAACATCATCGATTTAGAAAAACCGGTTGGCGTAGTCGTTCAATTCGGTGGACAAACAGCCATCAACTTGGCTGACAAATTAGCGGCACACGGTGTGAAAATTTTAGGTACATCTTTGGAAGATATCGACCGTGCAGAAAACCGCGATTTATTTGAACAAGCATTAAAAGAATTGGAAATCCCTCAACCGGAAGGGGACACTGCGGTATCATTGGATGAAGCATTGGCCATTGCGAAAAGAATCGGCTTCCCGGTATTGGTTCGTCCTTCTTACGTACTTGGCGGCCGTGCAATGGAAATCGTTTATAACGAAGACGAATTGAAACATTATATGGAAAATGCGGTGGAAGCTTCACCAGATCATCCGGTGTTGATTGACCGCTACTTGACAGGTAAAGAAGTGGAAGTCGATGCGATTTCAGACGGAGAAAATGTGATCATTCCTGGAATCATGGAACATATTGAACGTGCAGGGGTGCACTCCGGCGACTCCATCTCCGTTTATCCGCCTCAAAGTTTGACAAAAGAACAAATCGACACGATTGTCGATTACACAACGCGTTTGGCAAGAGGATTAAATATTGTTGGATTAATGAACATCCAATATGTCATTTCCGGCGGCAATGTATATGTCATTGAGGTCAACCCTCGTGCATCCAGAACAGTGCCATTCTTAAGTAAAATCACAAACATTCCGATGGCAAACGTCGCAACAAAAGTGATATTAGGTCAATCCATTGTGGATCAAGGATATCAACCAGGCCTTGTGGAAGAGAGAAAAGGCGTCTATGTCAAAGTGCCGGTATTCAGCTTTGCAAAACTTCGCCGTGTAGACATTACCCTTGGCCCTGAAATGAAATCCACTGGGGAAGTAATGGGTAAAGATGAAACATTGGAAAAAGCATTGTACAAAGGCTTGGTTGCTTCCGGCATGAAAATTCAACCATACGGAACAGTGCTCTTTACGGTGGCAGATAAAGATAAGGAAGAAGCGGTGAGCATTGCGAAACGTTTCCAAGCTGTCGGTTACCGCATCATGGCGACAGAAGGAACAGCGAAAAAATTTGAAGAAGCCGGCATCCTCACTGAAGTCGTTGAAAAAATTGGCGGCAAAGGAAAAACGTTGGTGGATGTAATCCAAAACGGAGAAGCGCAAGTGGTCATCAATACATTAACAAAAGGAAAACAACCTGCCCGTGACGGTTTCCGCATTCGTCGGGAAGCGGTAGAAAACGGAATCCCTTGCTTAACGTCTTTGGATACGGCAAATGCGTTAATTAAAGTCATTGAATCCATGACCTTTGCTATTCAAGAAATGCCGAAATCGGAGGTATATTCATGATTCAACAGGAACGGATGACCGTCGTTCGCCAAAGGGAGATTGCGAAAAATATTTTCGAAATGACGCTGCAAGGACAAATTGTTCAGGAGATGACTCCTGGACAATTTGTTCATATACGAGTTTCAAATTTGCTGGATCCTCTGCTCAGACGGCCAATCAGCATCGCAAATATTGATAAAAACGCCAATGAGTTTACAATCATCTATCGCGCACAAGGCAAAGGGACGAATGTGTTATCCCAAAAGCAAATAGGCGATGAAGTGGATGTATTGGGTCCGCTAGGCAACGGTTTTCCGGTAGAAGCGGCCCAGCAAGGTGAAACAGCTTTGCTTGTCGGCGGAGGGATCGGGGTTCCTCCATTGTACGAACTCGCCAAACAGCTAAATGCCCGTGGCGTCCGCACCATCCACGTATTTGGTTTCCAAACGGAAGAGGTTGCCTTTTATGAAGAGGAATTTACCAAATTAGGTGAAACCCATTACGTGACGGACGATGGCTCAAAAGGATTTAAAGGATTTGTAACGGATTTGTTGAATGAACTGAAACCGGATTTTGATGTCTTCTATTCCTGTGGACCGCTTCCAATGTTACGGGCGCTTTCCTCCATGTATGAAGACAAAAAAGGTTATATTTCTTTGGAGGAACGGATGGGTTGCGGCATTGGCGCTTGTTTTGCTTGCGTTTGCAAAACGCAGGAGGGACAGGAAAAAGATTACGTGAAGATTTGTTCGGATGGTCCCGTTTTTGAGAAAGGAGTTGTGAAAATATGAATCGATTGGATATCCAACTCCCAGGATTAGATTTGAAAAATCCGATAATGCCTGCTTCGGGCTGCTTTGGATTCGGCCGTGAATTTGCCGGGTTGTATGATCTTTCCAAGTTGGGCGCCATCATGATTAAAGCGACGACCGTAGAACCGCGCCTTGGAAATCCGACTCCGCGTGTAGCTGAGACTCCTGCAGGGATGTTGAATGCGATCGGGTTGCAAAATCCGGGTCTTGAAAAAGTCATGGCTGAAGAATTGCCTTGGCTCGAGCGATTCGATGTACCGATTATCGCCAATGTGGCAGGGTCAACGACGGAAGATTATGTGGAAGTGGCCCGCCGCATTTCGACTGCACCTAATGTAAAGGCATTGGAATTAAATATTTCTTGCCCGAATGTCAAACAAGGAGGTATTACGTTCGGAACGGATCCGGTGATTGCCCGGGAGCTGGTTGAACAAGTGAAGGCCGTTTCTCAAGTGCCGGTATATGTGAAGTTATCCCCGAATGTAACCAATATCGTTGAAATGGCCCAAGCGGTTGAAATCGGCGGTGCGGATGGCATTACGATGATTAATACATTAGTGGGCATGAGACTTGATGAAAAAACAGGCAAGCCTTTGATTGCCAATGTGACTGGGGGACTTTCCGGTCCAGCGGTCAAACCGATAGCCATTCGAATGGTTTATGAAGTGTATAAAGCGGTGGATATTCCGATCATCGGCATGGGTGGTGTTACAAACGTCCAAGATGTGATCGATTTCATGTCTGCCGGTGCTTCCGCTGTGGCGGTAGGAACAATGAACTTTGTCGATCCATTCATCTGTCCAAAATTAATTGATGAACTTCCGGCGAAATTGGATGAACTTGGAGTGAAACACATTAAAGAAATTATCGGAAGGAGTCACCGCTGATGAATAAACCGATTATTGCTTTAGATTTTCCAAGTGAACAAGAGGTTTTCCAATTTTTGCATCATTTCGATGAAAAATTGTTCGTGAAAGTGGGAATGGAGCTGTTTTATCAAGAAGGTCCCGATATCGTCAAAAAAATTAAGGATTTGGGACATGACATCTTTCTTGATTTAAAACTGCATGATATTCCAAATACGGTGAAATCCGCCATGAAAGGTCTTGCCCGATTAGGGGTGGATTTGGTCAATGTCCATGCTGCTGGCGGCAAAAAAATGATGGAAGCGGCCCTTGAAGGATTGGAGGCAGGCAGTGACGTGAAAAGACCGTTGCTGATTGCGGTCACTCAATTAACTTCGACAACGGAAGAGCAAATGCAGAAGGAGCAAAAAATTCCTTTAACTTTGATGGAATCGGTGTTGCATTATGCACAACTTACAAAAGAAGCAGGTTTGGATGGCGTCGTTTGTTCGGTTCATGAGGCAAAGCAGATTGCGGAACGTTGCGGGGAAGCATTCCTTCGGGTGACGCCGGGGATTAGACTTTTAGGCGGAGATGCCCACGACCAAAAACGGGTGGCTACACCTGATTATGCGCGGCAAAACGGTTCGTCCTACATTGTGGTTGGACGGGCAGTGACGAAAGCGGAGAATGTAGTGGAAGCATATAAAGAAGTATGTCGACTTTGGGAGGGAAATTAATGGCAATCGAAAAAGATATCGCTCAAATTATGTTAAAAGTCGGGGCTGTCGAATTGAACCCGACGGATTTATTCACATGGGCAAGCGGAATCAAATCCCCGATTTATTGTGATACACGTCTGACAATTTCATATCCGGAAGCAAGAAAACAAATTGCGAACGGATTGGCAGAGAAAATCAAAGAACATTTCCCTGAAACGGAAGTGGTTGCAGGAACAGCCACAGCCGGCATCCCCCATGCGGCATGGGTGAGCGACCTGTTGCAGCTGCCGATGGTGTACGTGCGTTCCAAACCGAAAGATCATGGCCGCGGCAATCAAATCGAAGGAAAAATTGAGCCGGGGCAAAAAGTGGTTGTGGTGGAAGATATCATTTCCACTGGCGGTTCATCCTTGACTGCGGTTGAAGCGCTGAGAGAAGCAGGCTGCGAAGTGGTTGGGGTTGTATGTGTTTATACATACAATTTGCCAAAAGCGGAAGAGACATTTGAAAAAGCCGGCGTGAAATATGTAAGCCTAACAAACTTCGATTATTTGATTGAAGCCGCAAAGGAAACCGGCGCAATCAAATCGGAAGATATCCCGTTCCTTAAAAATTGGCATGAAGATTTGAAAGCGGGCAGATTAAAATAAAAATAAAAATAAAAAGACTCCTGATTCATCGAAGAAATCAGGAGTCTTTTTGTTATAACAACCCAGGGAACAGAGATGCTATTCTTTTTGCTTCAGCTTTAATACGACTTCTTCGTCCGGTGTGACGTAGAGGGTTTTTTGTTCAAAATAAATGACAAAGCCGGGTTTTGCACCACTCGGTTTTTTTACATGGCGGATTTGGGTATAGTCCACCGGGACGGAAGAGGAATTTCGTGCTTTGCTAAAATAGGCGCTTAAAATGGCCGCTTCTTTCAAAGTTGTTTCATCCGGCTGATTTGAATGAATGACGACGTGGGAGCCGGGAATGTCTTTCGTATGAAGCCAAATATCGGATTTCTTTGCAAGCTTGAAGGTCAAATAATCGTTTTGTTTATTGTTTTTGCCGACGGAAATCGGAATGCCCGTAGATGAAATGAACTTTTCGGGAGCGGGTTTCACCGGTTTATTTTTTTTCTTTTTATTCCGCTTCTTCAAATAACCCTCTTCGGCAAGTTCTTCCCGTATTTCTTCGATATCCGCCGGGCTTGCCTGGTTGACTTGGTTCAACAGCATTTCAAAGTAATCGATTTCCTCTTTCGTTTTATCAATTTGTTCCTTTACCCGGATAAGGGCATTTTTCGCTTTATTGTATTTCGTATAGTAGCCTTGTGCATTCTCCACAGGCGTTTTTCTTTCATCCAGCGGAATGGTGATTTCATCATTATTGTAATAATTGATGACGGTCACTTCTTTCATGCCTTTTTCAAATTGATATAAATTGGCCATTAAGAGTTCCCCGAACAATTGATATTGATCCAGTTTCGATGCCTGTTCCAGATCGTTATGTAATTTTTCCAGTTTTGTGTTCAGTTTATTGATTTCGTTCTGAATGAAGCGTTCCAAGTCACCCGCTTGCTGTTTCACCCGATCCCTCTCTGCCCGTGCGTAAAATACCCGGTCCAGAAGGGTGCTCAAATCTTCATAATGGGTGATTTTACCCGTCAAATGCGTGATGGTTGTCGGCGAAAAATAAGGTTTTCCATCATCTTCCAAAAAAGTTGGATTCGCGCTTCCCGTCACTTCATTGATAAAGGAGCGGAACACATTAATTGCATCCCCGCTCTTCATTCGATGCAACAATTCTTTCGCATGAAAAGGGGAGAATCCGGCAAAATGGGACACCACTTCTTGCGATGTTTTTTCCGTTGAGAAAAACTGCTTAATCTCTTCATCTGAAACGGTTTGCGGATTCACTTTGTGCTGTACCGGCGGATGGACGTATTCAAATCCGGGAAGCACCGTACGGAAACTGTTGACGGAAGGCGGCAAGTGTTTTAATCCATCGATGATTTTATTGGTTTCGCCATCGACTAAGACCAAATTGCTGTGCCTTCCCATGATTTCAATGATCAATTTCCGGTTGACCGGATCGCCGATTTCATTTTTGCTTTCTATGTGAAACGTGATCACCCGTTCAAAACCTTCATTTTCAATTCGTGTAATAATGCCGCCTTCGATATGTTTTCTGAGGAGCATGCAAAACATTGGCGGTTCTTGTGGATTATCAATCGATTCTTTTGTTATGTGAACACGGGCATATGATGGGTGAATGGAAAATAATAATTTCTCATTTTTCCCTTTTGCCCGGATATGGAGCACCACTTCCAATGCATTCGGTTGATGAACTTTTGAAATCCGGCCGGTTTCAAGTCCCTTCAGTTCATTGATCATCGCTACTGTAAATAATCCATCAAATGCCATAATTGTTCCTCTTTTCTTAAAAAATCACTGAGATATTATTTTATTATGTTTCTATATATCTGCATTGATTCTAAAGCAATTCCCAAGATATGAAAAGTTTAATGAGAAAAATTCTTTTGACATTTAACAGCAATTGAATTATCTTATTATTGAACAGCGGTCAATAAATTGATTGCAACGAGAAAGACATGGAGGATTTATTATGGCAAGAGATGCGTCAAAACCTGTTCTTACGCCAAACATGATAATGGATGCAGCAAGAGATTTGTTCGTAAAAAACGGATATCAGCAAGTTTCGATGCGTCAAATTGCAAAAGAACTTGGCTGCTCACACGGAGCTCTGTATTATCATTTTCAAAGTAAAGCGGAATTATTTTATGCATTGGTAAAGGAATATTTTGTTCTATTGGAACAGGAATTGGATCATGTGTTGGAGCAGGACATTGAAAACTCGGAAAAACTTGAGCAATGTATGCTTGGGTACATCAAGTTTGGTTTAAACCATCAGAGCCATTATGAAATTATGTTTATGCTTAAAGATGATGAGGTGCGCAATTTCATCAATGAAGAACCGATAAAGGTATATGACAAGTTTGCCAATGCTTTATACACATTATCGAATCAAAAATTGCAATTAAAGGATATTTGGTCAATTTTTCTTTCCTTGCATGGTTTTGTCAGTCACTATTTATCGCATATTGTTGGTTATGATGAGGTGGAGGGTGCTGCGATTGATCATGTGAAATTTTTGCTTAAGGGAGTGTGTTAATTTTTTTTTTACATATATTTAACCAGTGGTCAATAAAACTTGATGAACCTTTAATTGACCACTGGACAATAAAAAGGAGGAGTTTTTTATGAAAAAAGTATTGGTTCTTGGTGCTTCAGGGAATATGGGTTCTTCACTTGTAAAAGAATTTTCCGATCGGGGAATCGAAGTGAAAGCTTTTGCACGAAATAAGGAGAAATTGCTGAGGCTATTCCACAACGAAGAACGAGTGGAAGTGGTGCAAGGAGACTTATTTAATCAAACCGATTTACTTAAAGCAGCCCAAGATGTGGATTTAATCGTCCATTCAGTGAATATCCCTTATCAAGAATGGAAAAAACTTCCTGTATTAATGGACAATGTCATTCAAACGGTAAAAATGTACAACTTAAAATTGGCTTATGTTGATAATATCTATGCTTATGGTCGAAGCGTCGGCAAAAAAATGACGGAGGATATGCCGAAAAATCCTCATACTAAAAAAGGGAAAATCCGATTGCAATTGGAAAACATGATCAAGAATTCCGAAATTACATATACAATTGCCCATTTCCCGGATTTTTACGGTCCAAATGCGGACAATACCACATTAAATACAACCATCAGTGCCGTTATCAACAATAAAAAGGCCATGTTTTTAGGAAATCCAAAGTTGGCGAGAGAATATATCTATTTGCCTGACGGAGCAAAGGCTTTTGTAAACTTAGTATTGAATGAAAAGGCTTATGGGCAAGAGTGGAATATCCCTTCATACGGTCCAATTACCGGGGAAGAAATCATTCAAATGATCCGTGAGCTTACGGGATATGATAAAAAAATCTCCATTGTAACGAAACGAATGGTTCAAATGGTGGGATTATTCAACCCGTTTATGCGTGAATTTGCGGAGATGTTTTATTTAATTGAAGAACCTGTTGTGTTAAGCGGTGAAAAATACGAGAGGGAAATCGGTCCTTTGCCGAAAACATCATACTATGATGGACTAAAAGATATTTTTCAAATAAAATAAAAAAGTTGAGTTCATCTTCTAATAATGGATAAATGCGTTATAATTTTCTAATCATGTGTTATAATTGGAGCATAGCTTTATGAAAGGTGTGACTTACCTTGGTGCGTAGTATGACTGGTTTTGGCAGAGGTGTCACAACTACGAATGATTATCAACTGACAGTGGAAATTCGCTCAGTGAATCATCGCTTTTTAGAAATTTATACAAAATTTCCGAAAGAGTGGTTAGAGGCAGAACTGCTTGCAAAAAAAATCATTTCCCAATATGTTAAACGGGGGAAATTTGATTGTTTAGTAAACTTAAAACTTACTGGTGAAGAAGTAAAAGATTTTAAAATTAATTGGTCTCTTATTGAATCCTATAAAAATGCAAAAGATGAACTTCGCCAAGTAATCCCGATAGATGAGCAATATTCCATGCAAGAAGTGCTATCATTGGAAGGTGCACTGTTGTATGAAAAAAAGGAGTTAACACCGGAAGAGATTGCAGCCAGTGTTGAAATTGCTGTCCGCGAAGCGATGGAAAAATTGGTGGAGATGCGGGAACGGGAAGGGCAGGAATTAAAGCAAGTACTGCTTCAATATAACGAAGAGCTCAAAACGCAAGTGAGATTCATCCGGGAACATTCACAAGATGCCGTGAAGAAATACCGCGACAAGTTGACGGAAAGACTTGCGGAAATCGTGAATGTGGAAGATTTGGATGACCGGATTCTTGCGGAAGTTGCCCTTTTTGCCGATCGGATTGATATATCGGAAGAATTGGATCGATTGGAAAGCCACTTCCAACAGTTGGAAGAGACATTGGAAGAACCCCATTCCATCGGGAGAAAATTGGATTTCCTTATGCAAGAAATGCTCAGGGAAATCAATACCATTGGATCGAAAAATCAGTCAGTGAACATTTCACCGGTTGTTGTACAATCGAAAACCATTTTGGAAAAAATGAGGGAGCAGGTTCAAAATATTGAATAAACATGGAAAGGTAGCATTGAGGGAGAGAATGGAAACAATGGAAAAAGAACGCGGATTATTAATTGTTCTTTCCGGTCCATCGGGTGTCGGTAAGGGAACGGTGAGAAAAGAGCTATTTAAACAACCTGACACGAATTATGAATATTCCATCTCCATCACCACTCGACCGCCTCGCGAAGGGGAAGTGGATGGAGTCGATTATTTTTTTAAAACGAGAGAGGAATTTGAACGAATGATCGAGGAAGAGAAATTATTGGAATATGCCGAGTTTGTAGGCAATTACTACGGCACTCCCCTCGATTACGTCAATGAAACATTGGATGCCGGCCGCGACGTCTTTTTGGAAATCGAAGTGCAGGGAGCGGCCCAAATTCGGGAAAAAGTGCCTGAAGCTCTTTTCATCTTTTTAGCACCTCCGAGTTTATCGGAGTTGGAAAGACGATTAATAGAACGCGGTACCGAGTCGGAAGAAATCATTAAAAAGAGAATCGAAACAGCCAAAGAAGAACTTGAAATGATGAAGTTGTATGATTATGTTGTAGAAAATGATGAAATCCAAAAAGCATGTGAGAAAATAAATGCGATCATCACAGCGGAACATTGCCGCCGTGAACGGGTCGAAAAAAGATATTTATCCATGTTGAAAGGAGAATAAGATATGCTTTATCCATCGATCGATTTGCTTAAAGAAAAAGTGGATTCCAAATACTCATTGGTCAGTCTTGCCGCAAAACGTGCCCGTCAAATCCAGGAAACGGGAATTTTGAAGCTAAGCGAATATAAATCATTGAAACCGGTTGGCATGGCATTGGAAGAAGTGGCTGCCGGTGTGTTGCAAATGGAAATGCCGGATAAAAATAAAGTTTATTCTGATGAACAATAGCTGAAAAAAGAAAATGACTGAAACGACGAACAGCTCCCGGAGAAACATTCTTTGGGAGCTTATCCTTTGAAAGGGTGAAACTTTGATGAGCCGGAACATTTTACTTGGAGTATCAGGCGGTATCGCAGTATACAAAGCGGTTGCACTAGTCAGCAAATTGACTCAGGCGGGGTTTAACGTAAAAGTGATCATGACCGAATCGGCAATGAAATTTGTTACCCCGCTTTCGTTTCAAGTGATGTCCAAAAATGATGTATATATCGATACATTTGATGAAAAAGACCCGAGTGCCATTGCCCATATTGATTTGGCGGATTGGGCGGATTTGATCATTGTGGCCCCGGCCACAGCAAATATAATCGGGAAGCTCGCAAACGGAATCGCGGATGATATGTTGACGACGACCCTGCTTGCAGCCACATGTCCTGTTTGGATCGCTCCCGCAATGAACGTTCATATGTATGACCATCCTGCAGTGAAACGCAATATTGCACAGCTCATAGAAGACGGTTATGGCTTTATAGAACCCTCTGAAGGGTACCTAGCATGCGGATACGTCGGGAAGGGACGGTTGGAAGAGCCTGAGAAAATAACGGAATTGGTTGTCCGTTATTTTGAAAGCGAAGGGAACAAATGAAGATTGCAGAAGTGATTGTTGATGTATCCGCATATCCGGTCGACCGCCCATTTGATTATTCCATTCCGGAAACAATGGAGGAACTTATTGAGTGCGGATGCCGGGTGAAAGTACCTTTTGGAAACCGTGACATTCTAGGTTTTGTTGTGGCAATAAAAAATGAAACGGAAGTGCCCCCCGATAAATTAAAGCCCATCTCTGTTTTGCTTGATATCGAGCCGGTGTTGACGGGCGAAATGCTGGAACTGGCGAAATGGATGAAACGGGAAACCATTTCCTATGAAATCGATTGTTTACAAGCCATGCTTCCATCGGCGTTGAGGGCAAAATACGAAAAAATGGTCATTTTGGAGACGGATGTAAAGAATTTGGAAGAACCGTTGCAACCGTTTTTCCAACATGCGACGAAAGTGGATTATAAAGAGTTTGAGAAAGATGGATTGCTCATCCCGCTGAAAAAAGCGTTAAAAATGCATTTGCTCTCAATCGAAAATGTCGTGAAACAAAAAGGGAAGATCAAAGAGGTCCGCAAAGTGAAGATTGCAGCGGACCAAAATCTTCTTCAAATGATTTATGAGGGACTTTCAAATCGTGCAAAAAAACAAAAGCAGCTTGTTTTATGGATGCAAGAACATGTGGGAGAAATCATGGAGCCGGAAGTGATTCATGAAGAAACAACATGTTCTCCCCAAGTGCTGCAAGCCGTTATTGAACTTGGAGCTGCAGAATACATTTTTGAGGAAGTGTATCGGAATCCATTTAAAAAAGATGTGGAGAAAACGGATTTTTTAACATTGACAGCGGAACAGGAAACGGCTTTAAAGGACATTTTGGATGCAATGGACAAAGGTTCTCCGGAAACCTTTTTATTGCATGGAGTGACAGGAAGCGGAAAAACGGAAGTGTATCTTCAAGCCATTCAACATTGCATCCAACAAGGAAAGGAAGCCATTGTCCTTGTACCGGAGATTTCCCTTACGCCTCAAATCACCAACCGGTTCCGCTCAAGGTTCGGGGAGCAGGTTGCGGTCATGCATAGCGGTCTTTCCGTCGGCGAGAAGTACGATGAGTGGCGGAAAGTTCACCAACAAAAAGTAAAAGTGGTGGTCGGAGCCCGGTCCGCTGTCTTTGCGCCCTTTGAAAATGTCGGGCTGATCATTCTCGATGAAGAACATGAATCGTCTTACAAGCAGGAAGATTCGCCAAGATACCATGCCAGGGATGTGGCCATTTGGAGAGGCAAATTTCATCAATGCCCGGTCATTTTGGGCAGTGCCACGCCGAGTTTGGAATCCTATGCAAGGGCAAGGAAGAATGTCTATAAACTATTGACGTTAAAAGAGCGGGCTTTGAAGCAGCCGTTGCCATCCGTGGAAATCGTCGATATGCGGGAGGAATTGAAAAAGGGCAACCGCTCCATGTTTTCAGAGAAATTGGCTGACTCCATCCGCGATCGTTTGAAAAAGAAGGAACAAATTGTGCTGTTTTTAAATCGCAGGGGTTACTCCTCCTTTGTGTTGTGCCGGGATTGCGGAACGGTGATGCAATGTGAAAATTGCGATATTTCTTTGACGTATCACCGTTATAACGAGAAATTGAAATGCCACTATTGCGGTTATGAACAGCCTGTTCCAACCAATTGCCCCGAGTGCGGAAGTGAGCATATCCGATACTTTGGCACCGGTACTCAGAAAGTGGAGGAAGAATTGACAAAACTTTTTCCTGAAGCGCGCGTATTGCGGATGGATGTGGATACGACCAAACGGAAAGGCGCCCACGAAGCGATTTTGGAAGATTTCGGGGCCGGCAAAGCGGATATTTTACTTGGAACGCAAATGATTGCCAAAGGGTTGGATTTTCCGAACATCACCCTGGTAGGAGTCTTAAGTGCGGATACTTCCCTGCATTTGCCGGATTTTCGGGCAGCTGAACGGACTTTCCAGCTTCTGACCCAGGTGAGCGGCCGTGCAGGAAGAGCGGAAAAGCCTGGAGAGGTGATCATCCAATCCTATACGCCGGAACATTATGCAATTCAATTTGCGAAAGAACAACAATATGAACCTTTTTATAAAAAGGAAATGATGATGCGTCATGAAGCGGCCTATCCGCCATATTATTATATCGCCCTCATCCAAGTGTCCCATGAAGATGTTATGATGTCAGCGGAATACGCAAAAAGATGCGCCGACTATCTGCGGTCCAGTCTTTCTTTTGACGCTTCCATCATCGGTCCGACAACAGCCGGCATCGTCCGTCTGCAAAATAGATATCGCTATCAATGTCTGATAAAATACAAAATAGAGCCGAATTTAATTCCAACATTTTTACAATTAATGAAAATATATCGAACGGAATGGATCAAAAAAGGGATTGTTTTAACAATCGATTTGAATCCGACGATGATATAGATGGAAAGAGGTTACCCATGATCAGAGAAATCGTGAAACATCCAGCAAAAATATTGACGCAAGTCTGCGAAGAAGTGACAGAAATCAATGAGGAAATCATCACCTTATTGGATGACATGTACGAAACGATGGTTGAATATGACGGCATGGGCATTGCCGCTCCCCAAGTGAATGTCCCGCTTCGCATCGCCCTCGTCGAGTTGGGGGAAGAACGGACATTGATTGAAATGATCAACCCGACGGTCATTGAAACATCCGGTTCATCTGTGGACATTGAAGGGTGCTTAAGCTTTCCGGGGCTTTATGGGGAAGTGGAGAGACCTTCATACGTGAAAATTGAAGCCCATGACCGATACGGGCAAGTGTATCAGCTGGAAGCGATGGATTATGACGCCCGCTGCATTTTACACGAAATCGACCATTTGGATGGGATATTATTTGATTCGAAAATTACCCGAATCTATACGGAAGAAGAATTGGAAGAAATGTTTGAGGAGGAGGAAGAATAATTTATGACAAAAATCGTGTTTATGGGAACACCGGATTTTTCCGTGCCAATTTTGCGTATGCTACATGAAGAAGGATACGAAATTGCTGCAGTTGTTACCCAGCCGGACCGGCCTGTCGGAAGAAAGCGGGTACTCACTCCTCCTCCGGTAAAAGAAGAAGCCGTCCGTTTAGGCTTAAAAGTTCTTCAACCTGAAAAATTGAGGGGTTCTGAAGAATTGGAAGAAATTTTGCGCATCAATCCGGATTTAATTATTACCGCCGCCTTTGGACAAATCTTGCCAAAGGAATTATTGGAGGCTCCAAAACTGGGATGCATCAATGTGCATGCTTCACTGCTTCCGAAATACCGGGGCGGTGCGCCAATCCATCAAGCGGTCATCGATGGGGAAGAAAAAACAGGCGTAACGATCATGTATATGGCAGAAAAATTGGATGCGGGAGACATCATCTCCCAAAGGGAAATTCCAATTGAAGAAACGGACCATACAGGGATCCTGTTTGAAAAGTTAAGTTTATTGGGAAGAGATTTGTTGAAGGATACCCTTCCCGACATCATTGCCGGCACAAATGACCGCATCCCGCAAGATGAAAGCAAAGCGACTTTTGCTCACAATATTACGAGGGAACAAGAGCGGATCAATTGGTCAAAGAGTGCGCGGGAAATTTATAATCAAGTGCGCGGCCTTCATCCATGGCCTGTGGCATATACAACTTTTCACGGGGAAAACGTGAAAATCTGGTGGGCCAAAGTGGGCGACTCAAAAGCGGAAGGTCAACCAGGGGAAGTTGTCAAAATCGGAAAAGATCACTTCGAAGTGGCTACCGGAGAAGGAACCCTCGCAATTCTCGAATTACAACCTGCAGGTAAAAAGCGCATGTCAGCGGAAGATTATTTACGTGGCGTGGGTTCAAAATTGCAGATTGGAGATTTATTTGAATGAGGAAAAAGAAGAACAGTTTCATTTGGAATGGCAATGTCAGAGATGCAGCGCTCAGCATTTTGCTTTCAGTCGATCAGAATCAGGCATATTCCAACCTTTTATTGAATCAAACAATCAATAAATATCAGATCGAAGCGAAAAAAAGGGCTTTGCTCACGGAATTGACTTATGGAACGCTGCAATATAAATATACATTGGATTATTATTTGGAGCCCTTTATTCGCGGAAAAATCGATCCATGGGTTCGATGGCTGTTAAGATTATCCGTTTATCAAATCGTTTACTTGTCCAAGATCCCTGAACATGCCATTGTCAACGAAGCCGTGGAAATTGCGAAAAGAAGGGGACATAAAGGGATCGCTTCGATGGTGAATGGTATTTTACGATCCATTCTGAGAATGGGAATCCCTTCCCTTGATAAGATTAAAGACCCGATTGACCGTATCGCGATTGAAACGAGCCATCCACGATGGATTGTGGAAATGTTTGCCGAAATGTACGGACTGGAAACAACGATGGACATGCTAAAAGCTAATAATCTCCCACCAAAACAAACCGTTCGGGTCAATACATTGAAGGCTACGGTGGAAGAGGCGATCCAACTGTTGGCTGATGAAGACGTACAAGCCGTTCAAAGCAAAGTGATTCCACAATGCTTATATCTTTTAAGCGGACAAGCTGCGAGAACGGAGGCGTTCAAAAACGGCATCATTACGATTCAAGATGAAAGCTCCATGATGCCCTCCATCGCATTAAATCCGAAGCCGGGAGACAGAGTGCTGGACCTGTGTGCCGCTCCAGGAGGAAAAACGACACATTTGGCGGAAATCATGAAAAACGAAGGATCGATTCTCGCGACAGATATTCATCCCCATAAATTGGATTTGATTGGAGAAAATTGCGCGCGGCTTGGAATCACGATTGTTGACACTGCACCGATCGATGGAAGGAAAGCCGCGGAACTGTTGCAGCCCGAATCCTTCGATGCCATCCTTGTCGATGCGCCTTGCTCCGGATTGGGTGTAATCCGACGGAAGCCGGATATTAAATATACGAAAAGGGAAGAGGATTTCGACCGCTTGCATGAAATCCAAACGGAACTGCTTAATAACGCTGTCGCTTTGTTAAAGCCGGGCGGTAGACTGGTATACAGCACATGCACTGTCAATAAAAAAGAAAATGAAGAAACCGTTGAAGCCTTATTGGCGTCACACCCTGAGATGAAACTTGCACCGATTCAACATTTGCCGGTTTCATTGCTGGAAAAACAGCGGAACGGAATGCTTCAAGTGTTTCCCCAAGACTTTGGAAGCGACGGTTTCTTTGTTGCCCTATTCGAAAAAGCTGAATAAAAGGAGAATCCTAATCAAGAATGGATAACAATATTTTCAATGAACGTATTAATGAGTTGGTTGAGCAGGCGGAAACACCACAGAAACGAAAGAAAAAAGAAAAGCCCGATTTGAAAGAGTCCATTTATTCATTCACATTGGATGAATTGAAAGAGTGGCTGACGGATCAAGGAGAAAAACCGTTCCGTGCCGCCCAAATTTATGATTGGCTTTATAATAAGCGGGTAAAAACGTTCGATGATATGACGAATTTGCCAAAACCTCTGAGAGAAAAATTAAAAGAACAATTTGCCTTGACAACCCTTTCAACAATTGTAAAGCAGGAATCAAAGGATGGAACGATTAAATTCCTGTTTCAATTGCAAGACGGCTACTCCATCGAAACCGTATTGATGCGTCATGATTATGGAAATTCCGTCTGTGTGACGACGCAGGTCGGTTGCCGTATCGGCTGTACCTTCTGCGCCTCTACATTGGGCGGATTAAAAAGACATTTGCTTCCGGGAGAAATCGTGGAGCAAGTGGTCAAAGTGCAGCAAGCTTTGGATGAAGCGGATGAAAGGGTGTCCCATGTAGTCGTGATGGGAATCGGTGAACCATTCGACAATTATGATGCATTGATGAAATTTTTAACTGTCATCAATCACGAGAAGGGTTTAAACATTGGAGCGCGTCATATCACCGTTTCTACCTCAGGTATAATACCAAAAATTTACCAGTTTGCCGATGAGGAACTGCAAATTAATTTCGCATTGTCCCTTCACGCGCCAAATCAGGAACTTCGGGAACGGTTAATGCCGATTGCCCGGGCTTACAAATTGGACAAATTGATGGAGGCCATCCGATATTATACGGAGAAAACCGGACGCCGCGTCACATTCGAATATGGACTGTTCGGTGGTGTCAACGATACAATCGAGCACGCGGAAGAATTGGCGAAACTCATCAAAGGCATTAAATGCCACGTCAATTTGATTCCGGTCAACTATGTGCCGGAGCGGAATTATGTACGCACTCCGAGAAATCAGATCTTTGCCTTTGAGAAGGCCTTGAAAAAGAATGGCATCAATGTAACGATCCGGAGGGAACACGGTTCGGATATTGATGCAGCGTGTGGACAATTACGGGCGAAAGAGAGAGTTCACGAGACGAGGTGACCATTGTGAAATTTACTGTGGAAAGTGATGTTGGGCGAAAAAGAGTCGTCAATGAAGACAGGGCAGCTTTTTTGGAGCGCCCGGATTCATTGAAACTTGCGCTGCTCGCCGATGGAATGGGCGGTCATAACGCGGGTGACGTGGCAAGTGAAATGGCCATCCAGGAAATGACCAATTATTTTTTGCAAGTGGAGTTTCAAAATGCAAGTGTGGAAGAAAAGCGGAAATGGATGGAAGAATCCATTGCCAATATCAACAAAAAAATTTACGACTATTCGTTGGAAAATGAAAAATGCAGAGGCATGGGGACGACCTTTATTGCTGTGTTGATCGACAAAAACCACTGCCTGATCGGCCATATTGGCGATAGCCGGGTTTATCATTTCACTTCCAACAGCGTGGATCTGATTACGAGGGACCATTCATATGTCAATATTTTGGTGGACAGCGGTGAAATCAGTGAAGAAGAAGCCCAAAATCATCCTCAAAAAAATTTTATTGTAAAAGCTTTGGGGACGGAGCCAACAATTGAACCGGATTTTTACGAATTGACCTTAAAAGAATATTCCTATTTGCTCATTTGTTCAGACGGTTTGAGCAATAAAATATCAACGGATGAAATGGCGGCCATTATCACTTATCCAATGCCGATTTCCGAAAAAGGGCGGAAACTTGTCCAATTGGCCAATGACAGCGGAGGGGAAGACAATATCTCCCTTATCTTGCTGATGATGACGGAAGAGGAGGTGTAAAGTGTGCTTGAAGGAAAACGCATAAATGATCGCTATAAGGTAATCAAACTTATCGGCGGCGGTGGCATGAGCAATGTATATTTAGCTCACGACATGATTTTAAATCGGGATGTGGCAATCAAAGTATTGCGCTATGATTCGGCAAATGAAGAAGAAAGCATGCGCCGTTTTCATCGGGAGGCTTTATCTGCAACAAGTTTGACCCATCCGAATATTGTCAGCATTTATGACGTAGGCGAAGACGGGGATATGCACTATATTGTCATGGAGTATGTAAAAGGGAAAACGCTGAAGCAGTACATAAAAGAAAATGCTCCTCTTTCCCCTGCCAGAAGCGTCCAAATTATGAAGCAACTGGCGAGCGCAATCAGCCACGCCCATGAGAATCAAATCATACACCGTGACATCAAACCTCAGAATATCTTAATGGACGAAAACGGAAATGTGAAGATAACGGATTTTGGCATTGCGACCTCCCTTGCCGCGACCAGTTATACAAAAACAAATTCGGTGATGGGAACAGTCCATTATTTATCGCCGGAACAAGCACGCGGAGGCGTTGCGACGAAAAAATCCGATATTTATGCTCTAGGAATTGTTTTGTATGAGCTATTGACCGGAGAGGTGCCTTTTTCTGGGGAATCTCCAGTATCGATCGCCTTGAAGCACCTGCAGGCAGAGACACCTTCCGTCCGGGATTTTGACGCGTCGATTCCACAAAGTTTGGAAAATGTCATCTTGAAGGCGACAGCGAAAAATCCGGATCACCGTTATGCTTCTGTGGAAGAAATGGTGGCGGATTTGGAAACTGTATTGTCTCCCAGCAGGCGGAACGAACCGAAATTCCGTCCACCGATAGATAATGAAGAAACGAAAGCCATTCCGATTATCAAGGAGTCTTTGCCAATCGATGATATGGCTAAAACGAAAGAAATAAAGCCTGCCCTTTCTGAAAAAAATAAAATAACGAATAATGGGAAAGAAAAGGAAAATACGAAAAAACAAAAGGTCAAACAAAAGAAAAATAGAAAAAAACTGTGGGCAATCATTGGAGGAGCAGCTCTTCTTCTAATTATCCTGTTCATTGTTTTGATTAACTTGATTCTTCCGGATAAGGTGGAAATACCGGATGTTTCGAATATGGAAGTGGAAGAAGCCACTGACGTATTAGAGAAAGCGGGATTTGAAATCGGTGAAATACGAGAAAAGAATTCCGATGAAGTGGAAGAAGGGTTGGTCATCGAAACGGACCCGAAAGCCGGATTGACAAGGGCGAAAGGCTCGAAAATCGACTTGATCGTATCGGTTGGCGATGAAGAGGTCGAAATGCAAGACTATGTCGGAAAACAATTGGATCAGGTGCTTTCCATTATTCGTGATAAATTCAAAGATGTAAATGTGGTCGAGGAATATTCCAATCAATCGGAAGGAACAATCATCAGCCAAGACCCTTCACCGGGCGAGGCGGTGGTTCCGGAAGATACGGTTATCACATTGACGGTGAGCAAAGGAAAACAAATCGGCACGGTGGCGGATTTGACTGGCTATAATCAGTCAGCCATGAGGGAATATGAGAAAAGTTCAGGCTATAAAATTAAAATTGTCGAAGAAGTCCATTCCGACAATATACCGGCTGGCAGCGTCGTTTCCCAGGATCCAAAGCCGAATACAAAATTGGAAATTGGGGAAACGATTAACGTTACCATTTCAAAAGGACCTAAACAAAAACTTGAAAAAGTCTATGTAAAAGATGTGGTGATCCCATATGATCATGCATTGACGGGACAACCGCAGAAAGTGAGAATTTTCATTCAGGATAAATCCAACAATATGTTGAAGCCTTATGATGAATTTACGATTACGGAAGATACGACATATCGTATTCAATTGGTGATTGAAGAAGGTTCTACAGCAGCATACCGAATCGAAAAAGATTCAATGGTCATTGAAGAAAAAACAATTCCATACGAGTGAGCAGATGAAGGAGGAATGGGATGCCTAATGGGCAAATTCGAAAGGCTTTAAGCGGATACTACTATGTATATGACGAAGGACAATTATTGCAATGCCGTGGACGAGGGGTTTTCCGGAAACGGGGGGAACAACCTCTCGTCGGCGACTTTGTCGAATACGCAAAAGAAAAAGAAGGTTCCGATGGGGTGATCACCAAAATCTTCCCCCGGAAGAATGCATTGATTCGGCCGCCAATTGCCAATGTGGATCAGGCATTGCTCGTTTTTTCCGTGAAAGAGCCGGATTTCAATCTGATTTTATTGGATCGGTTTTTGGTCGTATTGGAGTCCCATCAAGTGACGCCAATCATCTGCTTGACCAAAATGGATCTGCTTTTGGAAAATGAAAAAGAAGAAATCCAACAATATATAAAAATCTATCAAGAAATCGGGTATGAAGTGATAGATACTTATAAACACGATCCTAAGTTGCTTGAGAAACTTGAACCCTTTTTGGAAGGAAAAACAACGGTGTTGGCAGGGCAATCCGGTGTCGGAAAATCCACATTATTAAACACCTTGATTCCGGAGTTAAATTTAAAAACAGGGGAAATCTCCCAAACTTTGGGAAGAGGCAAACATACGACACGACATGTGGAATTGATTAAAGTGGCCGGTGGACTTGTGGCAGATACACCTGGATTCAGTTCATTCGACTTTGATCATATCGAAAAAGAAGACTTGCCAAGTTGTTTTCCTGAGTTCGAGAGAAAAAAAGATGAGTGTAAATTCCGTGGATGTCTCCATTTAAAAGAACCGAAATGTGCCATAAAAGAAGGTGTGGAGTCCGGAGAGATCCAGGAATTCCGTTATGAGCATTATTTACAATTTTTACAAGAAATCATTGATCGAAAGCCGAGGTATTAGACATGATTAAAATTGCACCATCAATCTTATCAGCGGATTTTGCGAAATTGGGCGAAGAAGTAAAAGAAGTGGAAGAAGCGGGAGCTGACCTGATTCATATTGATGTGATGGATGGCCATTTCGTTCCAAACATTACAATGGGCCCGATTGTCGTACAGGCGTTGAGACCTTTGACCACATTGCCATTGGATGTGCATTTGATGATCGAAAATCCCGATCAATATATTGAAGCCTTCGCGAAAGCGGGAGCGGACTGGATTTCTGTGCATGTGGAAGCTTGTCCTCATTTGCACCGCACCATTCAATTAATCCGTTCTTTTGGTGTAAAACCGGGGGTTGTACTAAATCCCCACACGCCGATTGAAATGATCCAACATGTGTTGGGCGATGTGGATTTCGTCTTGTTGATGACGGTCAACCCTGGTTTTGGGGGACAAAAGTTTATCGAAAGCGTTGTGCCAAAAATTGAAGCTCTTTCCAACATGATAAAAGAAAAAGGGTTAAATGTGGAAATCGAAGTGGATGGGGGCATTACGGCAGAAACAATCGTGCCTTGTGCAAAAGCGGGGGCAACGATTTTCGTGGCCGGTTCAGCGATCTATAATCAAAAAGACCGGAAAGCCGCTTTGCAAGCAATAAAAACGAGTGGTGAGGCTGCAATTTGAACATGAGGAAAGTATTGATTTGCGCAGGCGGTCCAAAGTATGAATTATGCTCCTTTGACAGATTCAGAAATGACCATGATATCTATTATATCGGAGCGGATCGCGGCGCTCTCTATCTACTTGAAGAGGGAATCGTTCCCGATGAAGTGATCGGGGATTTTGACTCGTTGACAGAACAGGAATGGGAGAAGATTTGCAGGGAAGTAAAAAAAATCGAAAAACATCGCGCGGAAAAAGATGAAACCGACACGGATCTGGCGCTTGCCAAAGCCATCTCTTACAATCCAAATGAAATATTCATTACGGGGGTAACCGGCGGACGTCTGGACCACTTTGCAGCGGCCGTACGCTCCCTTTATCATATGAAATCACATTATCCGCACATCGAACATAAAATTATTAATAGACATAATGAAATCAGCATCCTGTTGCCGGGAAAGCATACGATCGTCAGAGATGAAAAGTACCGTTATCTTTCATTCTTCTCTTTTCAGCAAGCGGTGGAAAATGTGACATTGCGCGGCGTCAAGTATGAGACGACAAGCGAAAGAATCGAAGTGGGGTCGAGCCGGTTCACCAGCAATGAGCTAGTGGATGAGCAAGGTTATATCTCCTTTTCTTCAGGCATATGTTTAATGATAAGAAGCAGTGACTTATAAGGAGGTTTGATCGTGCGAGTTTATACTTTCCAATTGCCAAAGTTTTTAAGCAATCTTACCCGTTCCTGCATCAATTTATTTTCAGGCAGCAATAAAAAGAAAAAAAGAAAAGAATAATATGCGTTATGAAATCATTTCGTTTCATAATCATTCATTGGTTCGGAATATCACCCATCCGGTTTTGGGTGGTATTTTTTTGCAATAAAAAAGTGTAAGTAAAGTGCGCATCAGACGACTTTACTTACACTTTTATATGTGTTTTATTATACACGTTCTACTTTACCTGATTTTAAAGCGCGAGTAGAAACCCAAACACGTTTTGGTTTGCCATCAACTAAGATACGTACTTTTTGAAGGTTTGGTTTCCAAGTACGTTTGTTCGCGTTCATTGCGTGAGAACGTTTATTACCTGTACGAGTTTTACGACCAGTTACAACACATTTTTTTGGCATCTATATTCCCTCCTTACAGATCAATCTGAATAATTCCTCAGTGCGAGTATTCACATACCATAATAATTTAACATAGACAAACAATCTATGCAACTCTTTTCAGGAAAGGATTCAAGAAAAATTACTTTACAGCGGTGAAATAAAAATAAGGAAAAAGGAAAATCTAATCATTAGCCGGCAAAATTTCGCAAACATCGACAAAACTGGCTGGAAAAACGTGATGAACTGGACGATTCTCAACGTTATCTTTTATAATCAAATTTTGTGTAGTACAATTAATTTAGTTAAAATGAGCCAAGGAGGCAGTATCATGTCAATCGAAATCAGAAATGATTATGGCCAAATTGATATTTCCAATGATGTAATCGCTCAGATTGCGGGTGGAGCGGCGACTGAATGTTACGGTGTTGTAGGAATGGCGAGCAAACACCAAATTCGTGACGGTTTAACAGAAATATTGAGAAAAGAAAATTTTGCTAAAGGTGTCATTGTCCGCCAGGATGGGGAAGACCTGCACATCGATATGTATATTATTGTCAGCTACGGGACAAAAATCTCCGAAGTGGCTTATCAAGTCCAATCAAAAGTAAAATATACCATTAACAAGACATTAGGTTTGAACGTAAAATCCGTGAACATATTTGTTCAAGGCGTTCGAGTAATGAACGGTGAATAGAGGAGGATATTAATCAACATGAAGTTATTAGACGGAACAAAATTTGCGGAGATGGTCCAAATGGGGTCGCACCATCTGACTCAGAATGCAGATTTTGTAGATTCATTAAACGTATTTCCTGTGCCGGATGGCGATACAGGGACCAATATGAATTTATCGATGATCTCCGGGGCAAAAGAAACGCAGGCAAATGCCCAAAATCATATCGGCAAAACCGCTCAAAGCTTGGCAAAAGGATTATTGATGGGAGCCCGTGGAAATTCAGGGGTGATTTTATCCCAATTATTCCGTGGTTTCGGAAAATATTTGGAAAAAGAAAGCGAAATTAATGCAAAACAATTCGCACAAGCCTTTCAAGCTGGAGTGGACGCGGCCTACAAAGCGGTAATGAAGCCTGTGGAAGGAACCATTTTAACTGTTGCCCGTGAAGCAGCTGCAAAAGGTATGCAAGTGGCAGAGCATGAAGACAATATTGTGAAAGTAATGGAAGCGATTGTAGAAGAAGCGAAAAACTCCTTGCAGCGCACGCCTGATTTGCTCCCTGTGTTAAAAGAAGTAGGCGTTGTGGACAGCGGCGGTCAAGGACTTGTCATCATCTATGAAGGTTTTTTAGCATCCCTTAAAGGGGAAGCGCTGCCACAAAAATCAAAAGTCGATAGTCTTGAAGAATTGGTGAATGCAGAACACCATCGGGCCCAGGAATTCATGAGCACGGAAGACATCAAATTCGGCTATTGCACTGAAATCATGGTCCGGTTTGAACCGGAGAAAGAGCCGTTTGATGAAGGAAAGTTCCGGGAAGATTTGAGCAAACTGGGAGACTCTTTGCTCGTTGTTTCAGATGATGAAATCGTAAAAGTACATATTCATACTGAAACACCTGGAGTTGTTCTGAATGAAGGGCAAAGATATGGAAGCTTAATCAAGATTAAAGTGGACAATATGAGAGAACAGCATTCAGCGATTGTTAATAAGGAGAAGACTGAAAGCCGGCCAAAGGAAAAACATCCGTACGCCGTTGTGACGGTGGCGATGGGTGAGGGAATCAGCGACATGCTGAAGAGCATCGGAGCGTCTTATGTGATTGAAGGCGGCCAAACGATGAACCCTTCCACAGAAGACATTGTAAAAGCGGTAAAAGAAATCGGTGCGGAAAAGGTATTAATTTTGCCTAACAATAAAAATATTATCATGGCTGCTGAACAAGCGGTGGAATTATTGGACATTGAAGCCGCTGTGGTGCCGTCAAAAACGATTCCACAAGGGATGGCGGCAATTCTCGCATTCAATCCAGAAGCATCCGTTGAAGAAAATAAAGAAGCGATGACAGAAGCGATGGCGAGTGTGAAAACAGGTCAGATCACTTGTGCCGTACGGGATACAACCATTGATGGTGTAGAAATTCATAAAGATGATTATATGGCGCTTGCCGATGGAAAAATCATCGACTCTACATCCAATATGCTGGATGCCGCCCGGAATTTATTGTCCCAGCTCGTTGAAGATGATACGGAAATCGTAACGATGATTTACGGTGAAGGAGTATCGGAGGAGGACGTCAACGCCATTGTTGGATTCGTTGAGGAACAATATCCGGATGTGGAATTGGAAATCATTGATGGAAAACAAGCGTTATATCCGTTTATCTTCTCTGTAGAATAAAAAGCGTCTCTAGCAGGGACGTTTTTTTATTTTGAGTAAACCTTCAAACCGGATAAGGAATTTATTATTTTGATAGAAATTGACCGTTCATGTTACACTGAATTCAAACAAAGAAAAGCTGCGAACATTTGGAGCGTGAAGTGGTTTTGGGACAAATTGAATTGGAACCCGTTACAAATATAAAAGGTGTGGGATCGGAAACCGCTGAAATATTGAAAGAAATGGGGATTCACCATTTGCGGGATCTGCTCATGTATTTTCCATTCCGTTATGAAGATTTTCGAATAAAAGATTTGGTTGAAACCCCCCATAACGAACAAGTGACGATCGAAGCAAGAGTGGAAAGTCAGCCTCTCGTCTTTTTTATGGGACGCAACAAGTCAAGGCTGCAAGTGAGCGTATTGGCTGGACGGCATATTGTTAAAGTGGTTTTCTTTAACCAACATTATTTGAAGGACCGGCTGACACCCGGAACGATCATTACCGTATCCGGAAAATGGGATCGGGGTCGGCAAACGATTACCGCATCCAGCGTGAGATTCGGACCGAAAGAGAACGGCCAAGATTTTGAACCCGTCTACCGGTTGAGAGGCAATTTGCATCAAAACCGGTTCCGCAAGTTTATGAGGCAGGCGCTTGATCTGTCAAAAGATCAATTGGTTGAAAATCTGCCAAAAGGTTTGAGAGAACAATATAAACTTTTGGCCATTGATGAGGCGCTGGAAGGGATTCATTTTCCGAGAAGTGCAGATCATTTGAAACAAGCCCGCAGACGATTTGTATACGAAGAACTCCTGATGTTCCAACTGCGTATTCAGGCATTGCGGAAAACAAGAAAAGAACAGGAAAAAGGGATTGCCATCCAATATGACTTGCAGAAATTGAAGGAATTTATAAGCCAGATCCCTTTCGAATTGACGAATGCCCAAAAACGGGTCGTCAATGAAATTTGCCGGGATCTAAAGTCCCCTTATCGTATGAACCGCCTTTTGCAAGGGGATGTCGGTTCCGGTAAAACAATCGTTGCCGCAATCGCCCTTTATGCTTGTGTGACTGCCGGTTACCAAGGGGCTTTGATGGCTCCTACGGAAATTTTGGCTGAGCAGCATTTTGCATCCCTTCAAAGTTTATATCAACCGATGGGAGTGAACATTGCGCTGCTTACAGGCTCCACAAAGACGAAGGAACGGAAGCGGATTTTGGAGCAGTTGGAAAAGGGCGAAATTCAAGTGATTATTGGAACCCATGCCCTCATTCAGCCGGATGTGACCTTCCATCAATTAGGATTTGTCATTACCGATGAGCAGCACCGCTTTGGGGTGGAACAGCGGAGAATATTGCGCGATAAAGGGATGCATCCGGATGTGCTCTTTATGACGGCCACGCCAATTCCGAGGACGCTTGCGATTACAGCCTTTGGGGAAATGGATGTTTCCGTCATCGATGAAATGCCTTCGGGACGCAAGCAGATTGAAACCCATTGGATGAAAAAAGAGCAGCTGAATGCGTGCTTGACGAAGATGGAAATGGAGCTGAAAAAAGGCCGCCAAGCCTATGTGATTTGCCCGCTGATCGAAGAGTCCGAAAAGATTGATGTGCAAAATGCGGTGGAAGTTTATGAACAATTAAGAACGATTTTTGGCGGACGCTACGAAGTGGGCCTTATGCATGGCCGGCTTCCTTCAGATGAAAAAGATCATGTGATGCGGGCGTTTAAAGATGGAAAAATCCATGTGCTTGTTTCCACAACGGTCGTTGAGGTGGGGGTGAACGTGCCGAATGCGAGCTTCATGTTGATTTATGATGCGGACCGGTTTGGGCTTGCCCAGCTTCACCAGTTGCGCGGCCGGGTTGGGCGCGGAAATTATCAATCCTATTGCGTGTTGCTTGCAAATCCCAAATCCGAAGAAGGAATCGAACGGATGAAAAGCATGACCGAAATCACGGACGGTTTCCGATTGGCCGAAAAGGATTTGGAATTGCGTGGCCCTGGGGATTTCTTCGGTAAACGGCAAAGCGGCTTGCCAGAGTTTAAGCTGGCAGATTTGGTGCATGATTACCGCGTGTTGGAAGTGGCCCGCAATGATGCGGCAAAACTCGTCTATGACGAGCGCTTCTGGCTGGAAGATGAATATGAGCATTTACGAAAAATGTTGGAAGCATCCGGGGCATTAAGCGGAGAAAGAATCGATTAAGTGCAAACCTCTCCATTCAATTGCCTAAATTAAGCGGAACTGCGTTGGCGGATGGAATTAAATTCAATGGGAGAACGTAACAATTCGTTGTTGCGTTCTTTTTTATGGAAATGTATACTGGTGTTAGTACCAAGTGCTAATATGGGATAGGAAGTAGGTGGCGAATGTTGATGAAAAAATCGAAGAAAGAGCGGCAACAGTTACTGTTAGAAACGATTGAGGAAAATCCATTCGTCACGGATGAACAATTGGCTGCGAAATTTGGCGTGAGCGTTCAGACGATTCGCCTTGATCGGATGGAACTTTCGATTCCGGAACTGAGAGAACGGATTAAAGATGTCGCAGAAAGAAATCTTGAAAACGAAGTAAAATCGTTGCCTATTGATGAAGTGATAGGTGAAATCATCGATATCGAACTGGATAAAAGGGCGATATCCATTTTTGATGTAAAAAAAGAACATGTCTTTCAAAGAAATGGCATCGCACGGGGGCATCATTTGTTTGCCCAGGCAAACTCCCTTTGCGTTGCAGTGATCGATGATGAACTCGCATTGACGGTCCGGGCAAATGTGGTATTCTTAAAACCTGTTCGTGCAGGAGATCGTGTTGTTACGAAAGCCATTGTCCTAGAAACCAATAAAGAAAAAAACCGAACGTATATCGATGTCATCTCAACGGTAAATAATGAACCTGTGTTTAAAGGCGAATTCGAAATGTATCGCACGAAAGGTGAAGGTGAACAAAAATGAAAATCGCAATTGACGGTATGGGTGGGGACCATGCACCGAAAGCCATAGTAGAAGGCGTCAATGAGGCATTAAAAGATTTCCCCAATATTGAAATACAACTATTTGGAAAAAAAGAAGAGTTGGAGAAATATATTGTACAAAACGAGCGGGTGGAAATCATTCACTGTGAAGAGGTGATCACAGGCGACGATGAGCCGGTCCGTTCCGTCCGCCGGAAAAAAGATTCATCCATGACACGGATGTTGGAAGCTGTACATGAAGGGAAAGCGGATGCCTGCATTTCTGCAGGAAATACAGGGGCGTATATGTCCGGCGGATTGTTTAAAGTTGGCCGCATTGATGGCGTGTTAAGACCGGCCCTTGCAACAACGCTGCCGACAATCGATGGCAAGGGATTTTTAATGCTGGATTTAGGCGCCAATGCGGAAGCGAAACCTGAAAATCTTGTCCAATTTGCCATCATGGGAAATATCTATGCCAAAAAGGTGAGAGGCATCGAGAAACCCCGTGTCGGGTTGTTGAATATCGGAACGGAAGAACACAAAGGAAATGAATTGACCAAATCGGTATATGAGAAATTGCAACAAGCGGATTTGCATTTCGTCGGCAACGTGGAAGCCCGCGATTTGCTTGATGGAGTTGCGGATGTCGTTGTAACGGATGGTTTTACCGGCAATATGGTGTTAAAGTCCATCGAAGGCACGGCAGGAGCGTTAATGAAGATGATAAAAGATGTGTTCATGGCTTCTGCCAAAGGGAAACTGGCTGCATTGCTCGTGAAAAATGAATTGAAAGGGTTAAAAAATAAACTGGATTATTCCGAACATGGCGGCGCATTGCTGTTCGGTCTGCAGGCCCCAGTTGTAAAAGCCCATGGTTCCTCTGACTCGAGAGCGATTTACAATACAATCCGTCAAGCGGCGACGATGGTCGAACATGACATTGTCAACGTCATGAAGAAAGCGATATTGGAAAGTCAAAAAGAACAAGAGTAAAGGAGACGGCAAATGTCAAAAATAGCATTTATTTTTCCAGGACAAGGCTCCCAAAAGGTGGGAATGGGGGCGGAACTTGTAGCGAATGATGAAGCGTGCAAAGCTTTTTATGATCGTGCGGATCAAGCTTTGAATTTTAAACTGTCCAAATATATGCTGGAAGGTCCGCAAGAAGAATTGACTTTAACGTATCATGCGCAACCGGCCCTTTTGACAACCGGCGTCATGATTGCATCCAAGTTGATCGAAGTGGGAATCACTCCTGACTATACGGCCGGACATTCTTTAGGGGAATATGGTTCTTTCGTCATCGCTGAATCCCTTTCCTTTGAAGATGCGGTCAAAATCGTTCATAAGCGCGGCCTTTATATGAATGAAGCGGTGCCGGCGGGGCTTGGTGCCATGGCGGCCATATTAGGGATGGAAGAAGAGCCGTTAAAAGGAGTTTGCGCTGAAATCACCGAAGGCGGGGATTTGGTTCAGCTTGCCAACTTGAATTGCCCAGGTCAAATCGTAATTTCCGGTACAAAAGAAGGGGTGGAAAAGGCTTCCCAATTAGCGAAAGAACGTGGAGCGAAAAGAGCGATTCCACTCGATGTGAGCGGTCCTTTCCATTGCGAATTGATGAAACCTGCCGCTGTTCAACTGGAAAAAGAAATTGAACAAGTGGCCATTTCCCAGCCGAAAATTCCAATCATCAACAATGTACATGCTGAAATTCTGGAAGATGTGGAATCCATTAAAAAAGAAATGGTGGAACAAGTATATAGCCCGGTGCAATGGGAACGGGATGTCCGCAAAATGTTGGAATTGGGTGTAACGACATTTATCGAATGCGGCCCGGGAAAAGTGCTCTCCGGCCTTGTTCGTAAAATCGACCGCTCAGCGAAAACCTATTGTGTCTATGATGAAGCAACTTTTGAGGAAGTTGTGAAGGAATTAAAGGGGTGAAAATATGGGAAAATTAGAAGGAAAAACAGCAGTGGTGACAGGAGCTTCCAGAGGAATCGGACGAGCGATCGCTTTGGAGCTGGCAAAAGAAGGGGCCAATGTGGTCGTTAACTACAGCGGAAGCAAAGAAAAAGCGGAAGAAGTGGTGGAAGAAATTTTAAAAATGGGTCAAAAAGCCATTGCTGTCCAGGCAAATGTTGCGGATAATGAATCCGTACAAAACTTGATGAAAACGGCATTGGATGAATTTGGATCCATCGATATCCTCGTCAACAATGCCGGAATTACCCGGGATAATTTGTTGATGCGCATGAAAGAAGATGAATGGGATGACGTCATTGAGACGAATTTGAAGGGCGTATTCCTTTGCACAAAAGCGGTTACACGTCAAATGATGAAACAGCGTTCCGGCCGCATCATCAACATCGCCTCTGTTGTAGGTGTAACCGGTAATGCCGGACAAGCCAATTATACGGCTGCCAAAGCCGGTGTGATCGGATTGACAAAAACGACGGCAAGAGAATTGGCATCCAGAAATATTTTAGTCAATGCCGTAGCGCCGGGATTCATCACAACGGAAATGACCGACGCTCTTCCGGAAGATGTGAAAAACACCATGCTTACTCAAATTCCGCTCGGAAAATTCGGTCAGCCTGAACATGTGGCAAAAGCCGTCGTATTTTTGGCTTCCGAAGATGCCGAATATATTACCGGCCAGGTTCTCCATGTCGATGGCGGCATCGCAATGTAATCCAAAAGTGAACTGCTTTCCTTTAACATAAATTAGAGGTTTTCACCTTCGTAGAACGAATTTCTCTATGAACAGGAAACACTTTCTTGTATACTATTGAAGGGAGGTGACCGAAGTGAGCACAGTATTAGAACGTGTAACAAAAGTAATCGTTGACCGTCTTGGCGTTGACGAAAGCGAAGTAACGGAAGAAGCATCTTTCCGCGAAGATTTAGGTGCTGATTCATTAGACGTTGTTGAATTAGTAATGGAATTGGAAGATGAATTCGATATGGAAATCTCTGATGAAGATGCAGAAAAAATCGTAACTGTTGGAGATGCAGTTAAGTATATTGAAAGTAAATTAAACTAATCTCAAAGAGGCACATCCCGCGCGTACGTGGTTGATGGGTGCCTCTTTTCATTGCTTAAAATCTTATGAAGAAAATACTAAATGTGTAGTCATTTTGGGTTATAATAAAAATAATGCATTTGAAATGCACAAAAACCACTTTTTATATTTATTCGATGTGAAGATATGGGGATAAACCTTTTGTCCTCATATCTTTACTACTTCGAATAAGTAACATTTACGACATAAACGGATAGGAAGGCAGATTATTCATGACAATCAAAAGAAAAGGAAATCAACAAAAAAATGGTGTATATCCTGAACAAGTGAAACAACAATTCGAAGAGTTGCAAGAACAATTAAATATCTCTTTTCACAATAAAAATTTGTTATATCAGGCATTTACCCATTCATCCTATGTGAATGAGCATCGCAAAAAACATTTTGCCGATAATGAACGTTTGGAATTTTTAGGAGATGCGGTCCTTGAACTTTCCATATCAAAATATTTATTCGAACGTTATCCGCATATGAGCGAAGGGGAATTGACGAAACTTCGGGCATCCATCGTTTGCGAGCCTTCCCTGGTCATCTTCGCCAATGAATTGAATTTTGGAAAGTACGTTCTTTTAGGAAAAGGAGAAGAATTGACAGGTGGAAGAGAACGCCCCGCACTCCTTGCCGATGTGTTTGAATCCTTTATCGGCGCCCTTTATTTGGATCAGGGGCTTGATAAAGTCTTTCAATTTTTGGAAAGAGTCGTGTTCCCGAAAGTGGAAGTCGGTGCTTTTTCGCATGTGATGGATTTTAAAAGTCAACTCCAGGAAATGGTGCAACAATCCAATACCGGCGTTCTGCATTATGAAATTATCGATGAAAGAGGACCGGCCCATAATCGGACATTTGTATCCCGGGTGCTGTTAAACGATCAGGAACTTGGCATCGGTCGCGGAAAATCGAAAAAAGAGGCTGAACAACAGGCTGCTCAAAATGCGATGGTTGCATTAAATCAGTCCTTGCACAAGGAGGAATAACATGTTCCTTAAACGGCTTGAAGTAGTAGGTTTCAAATCTTTCGCGGATCGAATCGGCATCGATTTTGTCCCGGGCGTGACGGCCGTTGTCGGTCCGAATGGAAGCGGAAAGAGCAATGTGACCGATGCGATCCGGTGGGTTTTGGGGGAACAATCGGCAAAAAGTTTGCGCGGCTCGAAGATGGAAGATGTGATTTTTGCCGGTAGCGCTTCCAGAAAACCTTTGAACTTTGCGGAGGTTACATTAATTTTAAACAATGAAGATGAAAAAGTCGGTATTCCATTTTCAGAAATCAGTGTAACTAGACGGGTGTACCGCTCAGGAGAAAGCGAATATTTGCTGAACAACCAGCACTGCCGCTTGAAAGACATTACGGATTTATTCATGGATTCCGGATTGGGGAAAGAAGCGTTTTCAATTATTTCCCAAGGCCGTGTGGATGAAATTTTAAACAGCAAACCGGACGACCGTCGAATCATTTTTGAAGAAGCGGCGGGTATTTTAAAATATAAACTGCGAAAGAAAAAGGCAGAACAAAAATTGTTGGAGACCGATGATAATTTAAATCGGGTACTGGACATATTACATGAACTGGATAGCCGCTTGGAACCATTAAAAATTCAAAGTTCCACTGCAAAAGATTATCTTCGCATGACGGAAGAATTGAGGGAATTGGACATTTCTCTCATTGTCCATGATTTGAAACAATATCATGACGAGTTGTCCGCTGTTATGGAAGACCATGATCAGCTGGAACGCGAGGAGCGGAAGAAGGCATCTGAAATTGCCGACCTGCAAATAAAAGTGGATAATCTCCGTGCAACCATTCAACACATTGATTCATCCATTGACGAAATGCAAGAACATTTGGTTGAAGCCAGTGCGGAAGTGGAACGCTGGGAAGGCCGAAAAGCCCTTGTGCAGGAAAAGCGTTCCAATGCGGAAAAGCAGTTCCAACAGTTGCAGCAATCGCTGAAAGAAGCGGAAGCGGAAGAGAAGGAACTGGCAAACAATGAGGAAGAAAACAAGAAATTGTTTGCAATGAAGAAAAATGAAATCCAGCAATTGAAAGCCGTAATCAAACAAATCGATATGTCTCTCAACAGTTCGGTTTCCCAATTGGAACAACAAATAGAAGAGCAAAAAAATCTCTATATCGATTTGTTAAACGAAGAAGCGACGGCGAAGAATGAACTGAAACATATAGAACAACAACTGGCGCAATATGAAGAAACGGAAGAACGGATAAATGACCGCTCGGAAGAAATGTTGAAAAAGTTGGCGCAAGTGTCCAGCGAAAAAAACGGGATTGCGGAGAAGCTGGAAAAACTTAAAAATAAACTGGGCGAAGTATTGGAGCAATACGAACAATTGCAACGTCAACTCAAAGCCGCCACTTCTTCTTATGACGAAAAACAACAAATGCTGTATAAAGCGTATCAGCATCAACAACAATTGAAGTCCAGAAAAGAAGCGATCGAAGAATTGGAATCGGACTATTCCGGCTTCGCTCATGGTGTGAAGGAGATATTGCTTGCAAGAGAGCGTGGAGAATTATCGGGAATTGAAGGCGCCGTTGCAGAACTGTTGAAAGTGGAAGGAAAATATTCCAAAGCGATCGAAACGGCTTTGGGGGCAGCCACCCAACATATCGTCACAAAAACGGAACAGGATGCCCAAAAAGCCATTGGTTGGTTAAAAGCGAAAAAAGCCGGCCGTGCCACTTTCCTCCCAAAAAACGTCATGAAATCCCGGAAGCTGTCCCCTTCCCAAATCGGGCAAGCGTTGAATCACCCGGCATTCATTAGACTCGCCCATGAATTAGTTGGATTTGATGAGCAAAACCGCAATATTGCGGAATACTTGCTCGGCAACGTCCTCGTTGCGGAAAACCTTGAAGGGGCAAGTCAAATTGCCAAATTATGCGGTTATAAATACCGGGTGGTGACGTTGGACGGAGATATCGTCAATGCCGGCGGTTCGCTGACAGGCGGTTCCATGAAGCAACAAAATTCATTGTTTACTAGAAAAGCGGAATTGGAGCAGCTGAAGGCCAATTTAGCCCAAATGGAACAATCCATTTCCCAGGCGGAGAAAACACTTGCAAGAGAAAAAGAATCGTTGACAAACTTGCAAGGACAAGCGGAAATGTTAAAAATGCAATCCGAACAATACCGCCAAGAAGAGATGGAGTTGCATTCCAAATATGTTGAACTGGAATTGGAAGAGAAAAACTTAAAAACTACTGTTAGTTTAGCTTCTTCCGAAAAAAATACCGCTTCATCCAGAAGGGAAGCGTTATTGAAGCAAAAGAGCCAAGTTGAAGAACGCCTTCTCCAATTAAGACGGGAATTGCAGCAAGTGAACGGGAAAGTGGAGCAACTATCAAAGGCGAAAGCAAAAAGCGAAACGGAAAAGGATCTGCTCCGCGAAGAGTCGGCGAAAAAACGTTCAGAGCTTGCGGTATTGCAGGAACAATTGAATCAACTCCAGATTCAAACGGCGGACATTGAGTTGAAACGCTCAAAACTTCTACAACAAATCGACACTATTTCCCGAGAAATTGAATGGATTCAAAATGAGCAGGAAAACGAACTGACGGAAGAAGAAATAACAAAGGCGATTCAAGAATGGATCGAAAAACGGGAACAGTGTTCCTCAACGATTCAGGAAAAAAGGCGGACTCGCATTGACTGTCAGCAGCAACTTGCTCAATTGGATGAACAATTAAAAGAATTGCAAAGAGTTCACAAAGGCTATTTGGAACAATTGCGTTCGATGGATGTGAAGAAAAGCCGCATTGAATTTGAAATCAACCGGCTGAACAATCTTCTGGAAGAACAGTATGAGATTGATTTTGAAGAAGCAAAAAATGAAGCGGTTGAAATGGAAGATGTGGAACACATCCGAAAAAAAGTGAAACTGTTGAAACTCTCCATTGAAGAATTGGGTCCGGTCAATTTAACCGCGATTGAAGAATATGAGCGGGTATTGGAACGGCATACCTTTTTAACGGAACAACGGAATGATTTAATTGAGGCGCAAAACACTCTCAATGAAACGATCCGGGAAATGGATGAAGAAATGGCGACCCGCTTTAAAGAGTCCTTTGATAAGATTCAGCAACAATTCCGGGAAGTGTTCCGGGAATTGTTTGGCGGAGGCCATGCCGATTTGATTTTATTGGACCCTGACAACTTATTGGAAACAGGAATAGAAATTGTCGCCCAACCGCCAGGAAAAAAACTGCAGAGCCTGAGCTTGCTTTCCGGTGGGGAACGGGCTTTGACGGCAATCGCCCTGCTATTTGCCATTTTGAATTCCCGGCCGGTTCCATTTGTCATCTTGGACGAGGTGGAAGCGGCGCTGGACGAAGCAAACGTTGAGCGATATAGCCGATATTTAAGAAAATTGAGCCGGGACACGCAATTTATCGTCATCACCCATCGAAAAGGAACGATGGAAGGAGCCGATGTGTTGTATGGGATTACGATGCAGGAATCCGGCGTGTCAAAACTGGTTTCGGTGAAATTGGAAGATGAAGCAGTACTTGTTGGACAAAGGAGCGAATAAACATGAGCTTTTTTAAACGATTAAAGGAAAAACTAAGCGGTAAAACGGAAGAACAAATACAGCAAGAAACGGTTGAGGAATCAACTGAACAAAATGAGGTTGAAGATGCAGGGCAAGTTATAGAAGAAGAGCCGGCCGGCACAGAAAAAGAAACTGCCCTTGAGGAAACTCAACAGGATGAAGAAATAGCCGGGGAAGAAAAAGAAGAAACGGTGGAGGCGGAAGAAGAAAAGAAACCATCCGCTTGGTCCATTACGCAAAAATTCAAAATGGGTCTTGCAAAAACCCGTGACACGTTCACTTCCAAAGTGAACGATTTAATCGCCCGCTATCGGAAAGTGGATGAAGAGTTTTTTGAAGAGCTGGAAGAAATATTGCTGCAAGCGGATGTCGGATTTGAAACAGTCATGGAGTTGATGGATGAACTTCGCTTTGAAGTGCAGCGCAAAAATATAAAAGATACGGATGGCATTTATGAAATTATTTGCGAAAAATTGGTGGAAATCTATGAACAAGGCGAGGAAGGCATTTCTGAACTGAACTTGCAGCCGGATGGCGAGCTGACGGTCATCTTATTTGTAGGGGTAAATGGTGTTGGGAAAACGACAACAATCGGGAAGCTTGCCCACCGTTTGAAAAAACAAGGGAAAACCGTCATGCTGGCGGCAGGCGATACGTTCCGTGCCGGCGCCATTGAGCAGCTTCAAATTTGGGGAGACCGGGTAGGATGTGAAGTGATCAAACAATCTGAAGGGTCCGACCCTGCTGCGGTCATCTATGATGCCATCAATGCGGCGAAAAAACGCGGTGTAGATGTTTTGATTTGCGATACGGCGGGACGTTTGCAAAATAAAGTGAATTTGATGAAGGAACTGGAAAAAATCCATCGCGTCATTTCCCGTGAAATTCCCAATGCCCCGCATGAAGTGCTTCTTGCCCTTGATGCGACGACCGGCCAAAATGCCTTGATCCAGGCCCAAACTTTCAAAGAAGCAACAAATGTGACGGGAATTGTATTGACAAAACTGGACGGTACAGCAAAAGGCGGTATCGTGTTGGCCATCCGAAACAAACTCAATATTCCGGTGAAATTTGTTGGTTTGGGCGAAAAAATCGACGACTTGCAGCCATTTGATGCGGAACGCTATGTATATGGACTGTTTGCCGATTCATTGGATAAAGAATTGAATAAAGCGGAATAATGGAAAGATGAAAAATTATCACCCACATATACTGGGTGATAATTTTTTTGCTTCATTGGTATTTGGCTTGGGCGGACTGCCCTATGATTGACAAATTCTTGAAAATGTTGTCTTGTTAAAGGAATTTTACTTGACACGTATATTCAAAATCGATATGATACAATAGAAAAACTATGATTGGAGAGACATTCGATGTTACTTGAAAAAACGACGCGGATGAATTTTCTCTTCGACTTTTATCAAGCCTTGTTAACGGATAAACAGCGCGCATACATGGAGCTTTATTATTTGGATGATCTTTCCTTGGGGGAAATTGCAGAAAGTTACAAAGTCTCACGACAAGCTGTATACGATAACATCCGCCGCACGGAGGCAATGCTTGAAGAATATGAAGATAAACTGAAATTATTCGAAAAGTTTCAAAAGCGTCAGGAAACGATTGAAAAGCTGGTTGCCGCAATACAAGAGAAAGCGCCTGTGGAAGAACAATTACAATTAATCGATCAATTAAAAGAAACGGATTAGGAGGCGAAAAGTTTGGCATTTGAAGGATTATCAGAGCGACTCCAAAGCACAATCCAGAAAATCAAAGGCAAAGGAAAAGTGACCGAAGCGGACGTAAAACAGATGATGCGGGAAGTGCGTCTCGCTTTGATCGAAGCCGACGTCAACTTAAAAGTGGTGAAAGACTTCGTCAAACGGGTTAGCGAGCGGGCAGTCGGCTCAGAAGTGATGAAAAGTTTAACACCCGGCCAACAAGTCATCAAGATTGTAAAAGATGAATTGACGGAATTGATGGGTGGGGAACATAGTCAAATCAAATTTAATCCAAAGCCTCCAACGGTCATTATGATGGTTGGCTTGCAAGGTGCAGGTAAAACGACGACGACTGGGAAATTGGCGAATCTTTTAAGAAAAAAATATAATCGGAAACCGCTTCTTGTTGCTGCTGACGTTTATCGTCCAGCCGCCATCCAACAATTGGAAACCTTAGGGAAACAGCTTTCCATTCCGGTGTTTTCCCTTGGGGCGGATGTTTCACCTGTAAAGATTGCGGAAGAAGCCATCGAACACGCGAAAAAAGAACATTTTGACGTGGTCATTATCGATACAGCGGGTCGATTACATATCGATGAAGAATTGATGGAAGAATTGAAAAATATCCGCGCAATCAAAGAACCGGATGAAGTATTTTTGGTTGTTGATGCGATGACCGGTCAAGATGCGGTGAATGTTGCGCAAAGCTTCAATGAAACAATCGGAATCACGGGCGTCATTTTGACAAAATTGGACGGCGATACCCGCGGTGGTGCGGCGCTTTCCATCCGTGCCGTGACTGAGAAGCCGATCAAATTCGTCGGTATGGGCGAAAAAATGGACGCTTTGGAACCATTCCACCCGGAACGGATGGCATCCAGAATTTTGGGAATGGGTGACGTCCTGTCATTGATTGAAAAAGCCCAGGCCAATGTGGATATGGAGAAAGCGAAAGAGCTGGAGGAAAAATTCAAAACCCAAACCTTCACCTTTGATGATTTTGTGGAACAACTCAAAGCTGTCCGGAAGATGGGACCATTGGAAGATTTGTTCAAAATGCTTCCGGGATTCAATAAAATTAAAGGTTTAAACAATATTCAAATCGATGAAAAGCAAATCGACCGTCTTGAGGCGATTGTGTATTCCATGACACCGCAGGAAAGAGAGCATCCGGAAATCATCAATGCGAGCCGGAAAAAACGGATCGCCAAAGGTTCCGGTACATCCATTCAAGACGTCAACCGGTTGCTGAAACAATTTGAAGATATGAAGAAAATGATGAAACAAATGACGGGCATGGCGCAGGGAAAAGGCAAGAAAAAAATGAAAATTCCTGGCCTCGATTCATTTTTTAAGTTTTAATAAAAGAAATAATGAACTGTTAAGAAAAAACACTTTACAAACAAATGAAACACTGTTATTATTCTATCTTGTGTAAAACTAATTCGGAGGTGCAAAATTAACATGGCAGTAAAAATTCGTTTAAAACGTATGGGAGCTAAAAAATCTCCTTTCTATCGTATCGTAGTTGCTGATTCCCGTTCACCACGTGATGGACGTTCAATTGAAACAGTTGGTACTTACAATCCACTAACTGTGCCAGCAACTGTAAACATCGATGAAGAGAAAGCTCTTAAATGGTTGGCAAATGGTGCGAAACCATCCGACACTGTTCGCAACTTATTCTCACAACAAGGAATTATGGAAAAATTCCACAATTTAAAATTCAATAAAAACGCTTAATTTTCAAATTGGGAGGTGTCCGCATGCAAAAGCTGATTGAAACAATCGTAAAACCACTTGTTGACTATCCGGAAGACGTGCGCGTTGAAAAAGATGAAAACGCCAGTCGCATCGTTTATAAACTTTTTGTCAATCCTTCAGATCGGGGAAAAGTGATAGGAAAACACGGTCGTGTTGCGAAAGCGATTCGGACTATTGTTTATTCAGCAAGCGGTCACCACAAGAAAAAAACATACGTAGATATATTGGATTAATGCAAAAAGGGGCTGTTTCGGCCCCTTTTTATTCGTATTGGCGAGTGAATGGCCTTGTTAATTTGTTCCGACATGCACTTTGATTCTTTCTAACAAGAAATTTTCCAGGGATTGATGGATTGGTGAAGATTTTGGCATTATTTTTATAAATGAAATTCCGGTGGGAACATCAAAATAGATTGTGTACCATTATAAAGGAAACGAAAAAATCAGTGATTATAAAACTTCAAAATAAAGAGGTGTTTCGTTGAATGGAATGGTTAAATGTGGGGCGAATCGTCAATACCCATGGCATCCGTGGAGAGGTAAGGGTGCTCTCATCCACAGATTTTGAAGAGATTCGATTCAAAAAAGGTTCGAAACTCGCCATTTTCAAAGATGATCGTTCCGAACCGATATGGGTGACGGTGGAAAACGCCAGAAGGCATAAAAACTTTATTTTATTGACTTTCGAAGGTTATGATAACATCAATCAAGTGGAACCTTTTAAAAACAGCCTATTAAAAATATCAAAAGACCAGTTAAATGAAGATGAATTGGAAGAAAATGAATATTATTATTTTGAAATCATCGGCTGCCAAGTTTATTCGGAAGAAGGCGAACATCTAGGCGAAATTACTGATATTTTAGAAACGGGTGCCAATGATGTTTGGGAAATGAAAGATCAAAAAGGAAAAAAACATTACATTCCATACATTGAAGATGTCGTAAAAGAGATTGATGTAAACAATAAAAAAATTACCATTCATGTGATGGAAGGATTATTGTCATGAAAATACATGTGCTTACTTTATTCCCGGAAATGTTTCCGGGCGTGTTTGGTTCATCCATCTTAAAAAAGGCCCAAGAAAAAGGTCTGGTGGAAATTGAAGTATCCAATATCCGAGATTTTAGCGACAACAAGCATAAACAGGTAGATGACTATCCTTATGGCGGCGGAGCGGGAATGGTATTAAAGCCGGAGCCGGTGTTTCGTGCGGTGGAAACAATTACCGAAGGCCGAAAACCCCGGGTGATCCTGATGTGCCCACAAGGTGAACGGTTTACTCAGAAGAAAGCGGAAGAGCTGGCAAATGAGGAGGAACTCGTTTTTATTTGCGGACATTATGAAGGATATGATGAACGCATTCGGGAGCATCTTGTCACAGATGAAATATCCATCGGGGATTTTGTGCTGACGGGCGGCGAAATACCGGCAATGGCGGTCATTGATGCGGTCGTCCGTTTAATTCCGGGCGTACTGGGACAAGAAGCTTCCCATATTCATGATTCCTTTTCCACAGGGCTATTGGAACATCCTCATTACACAAGACCCCAAGACTTTAGAGGAATGAAGGTGCCGGATGTGCTGCTTTCCGGTAACCATCAAAAAATTGAAGAATGGCGGATGGAGCAGTCGCTCAAACGGACTTTTGAGCGGAGACCCGATTTATTGGAACAAATGGAATTGACGCCGAAACAAAAAGAATTTATCGAAATGTTGAAAAGAAATAGTGCAAAAACATGAATATCTTAAAAGAAATTTTAATATGAATAAACATCCCTTTTAGTAGATTTATTCATGATTCAATTTTGGTTGCGCATTGAAATAATTTATGATATCATTCATTTTGTGCTTCTATGGGAAGCGTTAAATTACGATGTTCCGCTGTAGTGACGAAGACTATATGAACATTCGGTATAAGGGGAGAAAAAAGATGTCAAATATTATTGCAGAAATTACAAAAGAACAACTTCGTACAGATCTTCCTGAATTCCGTCCTGGTGATACAGTTCGCGTTCATGTGAAAATCCAAGAAGGTAACCGCGAACGTATCCAAGCATTCGAAGGCGTTGTAATCAAACGCCGTGGCGGCGGAATCAGCGAAACTTTCACTGTGCGCAAAGTTTCTTATGGTGTAGGTGTTGAACGTACATTCCCTCTACACTCACCAAAAATCGCAAAATTAGAAGTTGTTCGCCGTGGTAAAGTACGTCGTGCAAAACTTTACTATCTACGCAATTTACGTGGTAAAGCAGCACGTATCAAAGAAATTCGATAATTTTTCTACTAAAGGGGGCTTTGTTTCGAAAAGCCTCCTTTCTTTTGCTTGTCATTCAGTATAAAAATGGAATAAAATGTAGATAGTAGATTTGGAGGGAACGCTCTCGTGGAAAAAGGCAAAAAGGAAAAAAATGAGATTTGGGAATGGACGAAGGCGTTAATCATCGCTCTTCTCATTGCTGTATTTATTCGCTACTTTTTATTTACTCCCATCGTGGTAGACGGAGATTCCATGATGCCGACTTTAAAAGATGGGGACAAGATGATTGTCAATAAAATCGGTTACCGGTTGGGAGAACCAAAAAGATTTGATATCGTCGTTTTCCATGCTCCGGAAGGAAAAGATTACATCAAAAGAGTCATCGGATTGCCTGGGGAGCATATCGAATATAAAGATGATCAGCTTTATATCAATGGCGAACCGATTGATGAACCTTATTTGGATGAATACAAATCCCAGCTTTCTGAAGGACAATTGACGCAAGATTTCACCCTTCAGGATATTGAACCGAACATGGATGTAATCCCGGAAGGTTATGTTTTTGTGATGGGAGACAACCGGCGCTACAGTAAAGACAGCAGACATATCGGCGTCGTCAGCGAAGACAAAATCATCGGTAAAACAAGCGTAGTTTTCTGGCCATTAAGTGAAATGAAAATTGTGAAATAATCAAGAGGAGTAGATATTCGACTCCTTTTCTTTTTTTGACGAAAGGAGGAATCACAAAATGACGATTCAATGGTTTCCGGGGCATATGGCGAAGGCGAAACGGGAAGTCCAAGAGAAATTGAAACTTGTCGACATCGTTTTTGAACTGATTGACGCCCGTCTACCCCTGTCTTCAAGAAATCCGATGATTGATGAAGTCATTAATCAAAAACCTCGACTAATTTTGTTAAATAAAGCCGATATGGCGGACGAAACAGAAACAAAGAAATGGGTGGAATATTTTTCGGATAAAGGTTTCAAAGCGGTTGCCATCAACTCTTTTCAAGGAAAAGGATTGCATCAGGCAACAAAAGCGGCCCAGGAGATTTTGGCGGATAAATGGGCCCGCATGAGAGCAAAGGGGATGAAACCCCGCGCCATTCGTGCAATGATCGTAGGAATACCAAACGTGGGAAAATCCACTTTAATCAACCGATTAGCCAAAAGAAACGTCGCCAAAACGGGTAATACGCCGGGGGTGACGAAAGCCCAGCAATGGGTGAAAGTGGGAAAAGAATTGGAATTGTTGGACACACCTGGTATATTATGGCCTAAATTTGAAGATCCCGAAGTGGGGTTAAAATTGGCGTTAACGGGGGCCATCAAAGATACGATCATCAACATGGAAGATTTGGCGGTCTATGCGTTGAAATTTTTATCCGCCCATTACCCTGAACGGATGCAGGAACGTTACGGCATAAATTCAGTCGATGAAGAAATCGTAAAAACTTTTGACCATATCGGGAAATTGCGCAATGTGCTGGGCCCCGGCGGCGAGATCGATTATGACCGGGTATCTGAGTTGATTGTCCGCGATATCCGAAATTTGGAATTAGGAAAATTAACCTTTGATTTTGTTGAGGAAGAATTGGAAAAAGAAGCGGCCGAACAATAATGAAAAAACCATCCTAAAGTTTCTTTCAGAGACTTTAAGATGGTTTTTTCATTATACAGGCATATCTGTTGGTGTCGGTGCTGAGTAGCCTTCCTGATATTTCTCGTCAATAGATTTCCGGATTTCTTGAATGGATTTTCCTTCTTTGGCCAACTTTGCAGATTCTACGGCAATCTCCATACAAACGAGACAGCGGGTTCCGTGGTCATCCCACAGAACTTCTTCATCCCGGATTTCTGCAATAAAGCAATCCAAATTGCTTCTGTGGCCTGCAGTTTCCCCGCAGCCGCAATAGCAAGGGATCCACTTCAGCACATCGGCATAGTCTAAAGCGATTTTGTAAACAGCGGCCACGTTTTCATGCTTTCCATCCAAAAAAGAAGGCAACTCACCAATAGCAGTCCGTTGCTGCAAGTCTCCGGACAGCGGATTGTGCTCTGTGTGGCTTGCATGTTGATGATTTTCCGGTTGGGCGGTTCCCTCTTTGTGAACAGAATCTCCTTTTTGGGCGGATTCTTCATTGCAAGCAACCAACAGAAAAAGAAAAATAATTAATATGTTAAGTTTTTTCATTTCTTTTCCCCCATGTCATATTCTCCATCATTATAAAATGAATTGATGGGCAAGTACAACAGGGGTAGAATAACTCTATCAAGCCTTATAAGCTATTGAATGAAACCGATATAAAAGAAAAATAGGAGAAAGAATGGTTAACTATGGATACAATCAAAGAAATTATAGAAGCATTAAAAAACGCGACAAGTTATGAACCTTGGATGCAGGAATTGGAAAATGACGGGCGGGCAAGCGTTCAAAAGGCGTTATCGCAATTTAAAAAGAGAATGGAAAAGCAGGAGAAATTGTTCCAACAATATAAGGAAAAACAAGCCTTCGATGCAAGTTTTCTCCCCTTTGAAGGGGCTTTTTTGGCCGGAGTGGATGAAGCGGGGAGAGGCCCTCTTGCCGGACCGGTCGTGACTTGCGCTGTCATTTTGCCCTATGATTGTCCGGAACTGGTTGGGGTAAATGATTCGAAACAACTTTCCAAAAAGAAACGGGCGGAATTTGCCGAAATCATCAAAAAGCATGCCATCGATTATTCGATTCATTTTCAAAGTGCGGAAGTCATTGATGAAATCAATATATTGGAAGCGACAAAACAATCGATGAAAACATGCATTGAGAATTTGAAAATCCGGCCGGATTATTGCATTGTCGATGCGGTCTCCATTCCGATCGATATCCCGCAAAAAGGAATTATAAAAGGCGATGCCAAAAGCCTTGCGATTGGTGCGGCATCCATTTTAGCCAAACACGAACGGGATTTATATATGGAAGAACTACATAAACAATTTCCTCAATATGGATTTGACCAAAATGCCGGTTACGGTACAAAACAGCATTTGGAAGCGATTGAACGATTTGGACCGACCATCCATCATCGTAAAACCTTTGAACCTATAAAATCCATGCTGGAGAAGAAGGTGACGCTATGACCATTCCTTCCTTTCAACCGATTCAAAATCAACAGATGGCCATTCAGAAAGGTCCTTTGGTGTTAAAACAGGGCCAGGTTTTTTATGGCAGCGTGAAACAATTATATCCAAATCAAACGGCGGAAATCCAAATCGGGGAGCACCGTTTCGTAGCCAAGCTGGAAACGCCTTTGAAGGTGGGAGATTCGCATTTTTTTCAAGTGACGGGCATAAACCCACAGGCGGAGCTGAAAGTGGTTTCAGGGCCGATGGTGAAGGAATCTGCGAATGTACAACAGTTGATGGAATCATTGAATTTGCCAAAGAGCCAAGAAATGCAGCAATTGTTGACCCATTTCATAAAAAATCAGCTGCCGATATCAAGGAAACAGTTGATGCAAGCGGAAAGCTGGCTGAAAAGTTTGCCGGATGGCGCATCGAAACAGGAAGCATTATCGGCCCTGCAAAAATTGGTGGAATTGAAATTGCCTTTTACTGAAGAAACGTTTAAAGCTTTATTGTTCGGTTCAAAAACAAGCGGCATAACCAATAACCTTGAACAATTTGCCCAATTGCTAGATCGTAGTAGCAATGTGAATCCACAGGCAAAGGAGAATTTATTGAATGCCATCCGGTCCATCGCAAAACCTTTGGAAACGGAAACGGCAGGACTTGTGATTGCCCGCTCCGTCCGGACGCTTCTTGATGGCGCGGCACAGTCAACCATAAAGCAAAATGCCTTAAACATATTAAAAGAGGCCAATATTTTGCCAAAGGAGGCCAATCTCAGCAATTGGTTGAACCAATTGACCGTTTCTTCCAAAAATGACACAGCAGGAAGCGTGATAGGGCGATTACAATCCGACACTGAAGCGACAGTTGCCCAAAGGATTCAACAAATAGCCGGCTGGGTTGAAAATGAACATAACCTGACGGCCCAACAAAAAAATGCCATCCTCCAAACATTGAAATCTTTCAATGGAACAAACGGGGAACAATTGGGAAAACAACTTCATGCACAGCTGTTGGAAGCTTATTCGGAACAAACAGTGAATGGCCTATTTGCAAAAGGCGATGGAATTTCCCCGAAAGAGCAATTATTGTCCCTTTTGAAACATGAGTTTGCTTCGAATCCGGAAGCGGAATTAAAAAATTTGGCAAGAACTTTTCGAATTTCAAATGAACCGGCAACCAATGCCTTGTTTGCCGAATCGGAAGAGTTGCTGCTTTCAAAATTGAATGGTAAAGGAATGCAACAAGCGATCCAATCGATATTGAAAAACCTTGGATTGAGTTACGAATCCGCTTTGAACAAAACTGGCGACGTCGAATCCATTGTACAATCTTTAAAACCGCAAGTGTTATCTTTCATCCGAAATGAAAGCGTACCGGCGGAATTAAAAAATGCGGCAGAAATGCTTCTTGCCCGGTTGAACGGCATGCAACTTTTATCCGGTGAAGCAGGCCATCAGCATCAAATCATTATGCAAATCCCATTGCAATTTTTAGGAAAACAGGTGGATGCGACGGTTCAATGGAACGGAAGAATGAAGAAAGATGGGAAAATCGACTCCAATTATGCGCGGATTTTATTTTATCTAAATATGGAAGCGTTGAAAGAAACGGTCATTGACATGCAAGTGCAGAACCGTATCGTAACGGTTTATGTTTACAACGAACATGAAGGATTGGAACCGCTTGCCGAGCCGTTGAAGAAATCGTTAAAAGCCGGGTTGGAAGAAAAGAACTATCATTTGTCCGGTGTGATGATCAAACCTTTCTCCAAGAGGGAAAATGTAACTAAAAAGGTGGAGAAAACAGGTGACAACGGCGCTTCTCATAAAGGAGTGGATATTCGCATATGAAGGAAAAAAGAAAAGAAGCCGTCGCTCTTTTATATAATCCTGAAGAAAATAGTCCAAAAGTTGTTGCTAAAGGAAAAGGGAAAATTGCGGAAAATATTCTTCAAAAAGCGGAGGAACATAACGTTCCTGTCTATGAAGATCCAAATCTGGTGGAATTATTGGGACAGCTGGAATTAAACGAATCCATCCCTCCGGATTTATATGAAGCCGTAGCGGAAGTATTCGCTTTTATTTATCAGTTGGATAGAAAATTTCATTCAAATGGTTGACAAGATTATAGCAATATTGTAAAAGTAAAAGGGTGTTATATGCGCAAAGTAGAAAAAATAAGTCGAATTCTAGCAAAAATCGACAAAAAATAAGAACATAGACATTGCGCTGGCATTTGATTAAAATAATAATAGTCAGAAAATTTTCCGATATTGTTGAATTGGAGGATGGCAAATGAATATCCATGAGTATCAGGGGAAGGAAATACTTAGAAACTATGGAGTTGCAGTTCCAAATGGCAGAGTTGCTTTTTCTCCGGAAGAGGCAGTGAAAGTGGCCAAAGAACTCGATTCAAATATTGTCGTTGTGAAAGCGCAAATCCATGCCGGTGGAAGAGGGAAAGCCGGTGGAGTAAAAGTGGCCAAAAATCTGGATGAGGTGCGCGCTTATGCAAAAGAATTGTTAGGGAAAAAATTGGTCACAAAACAAACAGGCCCTGAAGGTAAGGAAGTAAAGCGCCTTTATATTGAAGAAGGCTCCGAAATCAAGAAAGAATATTATTTGAGTTTCATATTGGACCGTTCCACTTCCCGAATCACTGTGATGGGTTCAGCTGAAGGCGGAATGGACATTGAAGAGGTGGCGGAAAAAACACCTGAAAAAATCTTCAGAGAAGTGATTGATCCGCTGACAGGTTTATTGCCGTTCCAGGCGAGAAGATTGGCAATTAATATGGAAATCCCTACAAAATTAATAAACCAAGCTGCCAAACTTATGATTGGTTTATATACAGCTTTTGTCGAAAAGGATGCTTCCATCCTTGAAATCAATCCGCTCGTGTTGACGGAAGATGATAAAATTATGGCGCTGGATGCGAAATTCAATTTTGATGCCAATGCACTTTATCGCCATCCTGAAATAGTCGAACTTCGTGATTTTGATGAAGAAGATCCAAAAGAAATCCAGGCATCCAAATATGATTTGAACTATGTTTCTCTCGATGGAAATATCGGCTGCCTCGTAAATGGTGCAGGTCTTGCGATGGCCACAATGGATACGATCAGCTATTATGGAGGCTCTCCAGCCAACTTCTTGGACGTTGGTGGCGGTGCAAACACCGAAAAAGTGACGGAAGCATTCAAAATCATCCTTTCTGATCCGAATGTAAAAGGAATTTTCGTGAATATTTTCGGTGGCATTATGAAATGTGATGTTATTGCCGAAGGGGTTGTTGCCGCAGCGAAGGAAGTAGGATTGAATGTGCCGCTTGTGGTACGTTTGGAAGGTACAAATGCCGCATTGGGCAAAGAGATATTGAATCAATCCGGTTTGAATATTGTGGGAACGAACTCATTGGCTGAAGGCGCACAAAAAATTATAGAACTTGTAAGGTAGAAAGGCTGGGGAGAAAATGGCGATTTACGTAAATAAAGATACAAAAGTCATTGTTCAAGGAATTACTGGTGACACTGCTTTATTCCATACGAAACAAATGCTCGAGTATGGTACGAAAATCGTTGCTGGTGTAACACCTGGAAAAGGCGGTCAGGTGATCGAAGGGGTTCCTGTCTTCAATACGGTGGCTGAAGCAAAAGCTGCGACAGGTGCTAATGCTTCTGTTATTTTTGTACCTGCTCCATTTGCCGCTGATGCAATCATGGAAGCGGTGGAAGCGGAATTGGAATTTACATGTTGTATCACGGAACATATTCCGGTTTTGGACATGGTCAAAGTCAAGCGTTACATGGAAGGGAAGAAAACCCGCCTTCTTGGGCCAAACTGTCCGGGACTTGTAACTGCCGAAGAATGTAAAATCGGCATTATGCCTGGATATATTTTGAAAAAAGGGCATGTAGGACTTGTGTCCCGCTCCGGTACATTGACATATGAAGCGGTACTTCAATTGACGGAAGCGGGAATCGGGCAGACAACAGCTGTCGGAATCGGTGGTGACCCGGTAAACGGGACAAACTTCCTGGATGTGTTAAAAGAGTTTAACGAAGATCCTGAAACATATGCCGTTGTGATGATTGGTGAAATCGGCGGTACGGCGGAAGAAGAAGCAGCCGCTTGGATCAAAGAAAATATGAAGAAACCGGTTGTCGGATTTATCGCCGGACAAACAGCACCTCCAGGGAAGCGTATGGGACATGCCGGCGCAATCATATCCGGAGGCAAAGGCACTGCGAAAGAAAAAATCAAGGCGATGAATGATGCGGGAATTGAAGTTGCACCGACGCCTTCCGTTATCGGTGAAACATTGATCAAAGTTTTAAAAGAAAATGGGCTATACGAAAAATGTAAAACCCATTAAACTAAAAAGTGTAGCGCGGGATTGCGTTACACTTTTTCATTTCCATTCCATGAAAAAAGAGTGCGGTCACGCTTGACATAATATAATAAAGGAGTGGTATCATGGGCTCATTTTCATTAAACGAGCTGCTGGCCCTCCACTATGTTTACCCGCTCACGTTAAACAAGTTAGACAGATTATTAAATGAAATTTCCTCCCTTGGCACCCTGCATGATGTATCGCCTGCAACTTTGGAAACCATTCTCCATATTTCAACAGAAAATGCCAATAAAATCATCACGAATTATAAGAGATTATTAAAAAATAATTTGCCCGCTGCATATAATCATGAAGGAATACATGTTATTCCATATACAGACCCGAATTATCCCCAATCTTTGTTTGCGTTGGTCGATCCCCCTGCCGTTCTGTATGGGAAAGGGGACATTACTTTATTAAAAAAACGGAAAATTGCCATTATCGGTTCAAGAATGGCGACAAACTATACACTAAAGGCGCTGGAGGCGATTGTTCCGCCATTGGTTGAAAAGGGTTTCATTATAGTCAGTGGATTGGCAAAGGGAGCTGATGCAATGGCCCATGAAGCGGCCATTCGATATGGCGGAAAAACAATCGGCATTTTGGGAAACGGTTTATTTCACATATATCCGAAACAAAATGAAAAATTGGCGTTGGAAATGGCCAAAAACCATTTATTGCTCACCGAATTTCCTCCCTATGTGGGCCCCAAAAAGTGGCATTTTCCTTTAAGAAATCGTATTATAAGTGGTATTAGCGAAGCCATTGTAGTGACAGAAGCCGCAAGAAAAAGCGGAACATTAATTACAACGGATCATGCGTTGGAACATGGGAAAGATGTCTTTGTCGTTCCAGGCCCCATTGATTCGAAACTTTCGGAAGGGACGAATCAATTGTTGAGGGAAGGGGCCATTCCGGTATGGAGCGGGCAACAAATTTTGGATGAATTAAATTTGTTTTTTTAGGTAATATATTGAAAAAAAGTTGCAATATTATTCAATCTGTTATACATTTTGCAACAGGAATTTCTTTAATCATTTATCAAGGTGCCTCTAGTGAGGAGGAAGTTAGATGGCAGATTATTTAGTGATAGTGGAATCACCAGCAAAAGCGAAGACAATCGAACGATATTTAGGAAAAAAATATAAAGTGAAAGCATCCATTGGACATGTAATCGATCTTCCGAAAAGCCAAATGGGTATTGATACGGAAAATAATTATCAGCCCAAATATATAACCATTCGCGGAAAGGGACCGATCTTACAAGAATTGAAAACCGCCGCGAAAAAGGCGAAAAAAGTGTTTCTGGCAGCCGACCCTGACCGTGAGGGGGAAGCGATCGCCTATCATTTGGCTAAAGCTTTGAATATCGATACGGAAAGTGAATGCCGTGTTGTATTTAACGAGATTACAAAAGATGCGGTGTTGGAGTCTTTTAAACATCCTCGTCCAATCAATAAACACCTTGTGGATGCGCAACAAGCCCGCCGGATATTGGACCGGCTTGTCGGTTATAATATAAGCCCCATTTTATGGAGAAAAGTGAAAAAAGGATTGTCAGCGGGGCGGGTGCAGTCTGTCGCATTGCGTCTTATCATCGACCGGGAAAATGAAATAAAAAATTTCGTACCTGAAGAATACTGGACGATTGAAGGATTATTTGAAAAGGATAAAAAGCAATTTGAAGCTTTTTATTACGGAGATGAAAAAGAAAAGCTGAAGCTGACAAACGAGGAACAGGTAGAAGAAATATTAAAGAAAATAAAAGGTGCCGAGTTTGAAGTTGTGAATGTAACGAAAAAGGAGAGAAAACGGAATCCGGCTCCAGCCTTTACAACTTCCTCCCTTCAACAAGAAGCTGCGAGAAAATTAAACTTTAGAGCCAAGAAAACAATGATGATTGCCCAGCAGCTCTATGAAGGAATCGACATCGGAAAACAGGAAGGAACAGTCGGTCTGATCACGTACATGCGTACGGATTCAACAAGGATTTCTGATGCTGCCAAAGCTGAAGCAATGCAATATATTTACGATAAATATGGTAAAGAGTATGTGGCTGGTGAAATTCAAAAGGTCAAAAAACAACCGGCTGCCCAAGACGCCCATGAAGCGATTCGTCCAACGAGCGTCATGAGAACCCCTGAGCAATTGAAAGATGTGTTGACCCGGGATCAATTAAGACTTTATCGTCTGATTTGGGATCGGTTTGTGGCCAGCCAAATGGCTCCTGCTGTATTGGATACCGTGACGGTGGAATTGAAAAATTCCGGCTGCATTTTCCGGGCAAACGGCTCGCAAGTGAAATTTTCCGGATTCATGAAAGTATATATTGAAGGAACGGACGACCAGACGGAAGAAACAACAAAAATGCTTCCGGATTTAAAAGTGGGAGACAAAATTAAATCTGTTGAAATCAATCCAAAACAGCATTTTACTCAGCCGCCTCCACGCTATACGGAAGCAAGACTTGTAAAAGAGCTGGAGGAACTTGGCATCGGAAGACCTTCCACTTATGCTCCTACGTTGGACGTCATTCAAAGGCGCGGCTATGTGCAACTGGATAATAAGCGTTTTATCCCGACGGAGCTGGGGGAAATCGTCCATTCATTGATGGTCGAGTTTTTCCCTGAGATCATCGACATTGAATTCACTGCAAAAATGGAAGCGGATCTGGATAAAATCGAGGAAGGAAAAACCGATTGGATCCAAATCATCGATCATTTTTATAAAGAATTTGAAAAACATGTGAAACATGCCGATGAAGCGATAGAAAAAATTGAAATCAAAGATGAACCTGCCGGTGAGAATTGTGAAAAATGCGGCGCGCCAATGGTATACAAGTTGGGCAAATACGGAAAATTCATGGCTTGCTCCAATTTTCCGGAATGCCGGAATACCAAAACGATCACCAAACCGATCGGCGTGAAATGTCCAAAATGTAAAACCGGGGAAATTGTGGAAAGAAAAAGCAAAACCAAGCGCGTTTTTTACGGTTGCGAAAAGTATCCGGAATGTGATTTCATGTCTTGGGATAAGCCGATCAGCAGACCTTGTCCGAAATGTAATTCATTATTGGTAGAGAAGAAAGTGAAAAAAGGCGTACAAGTACAATGCATCAATTGCGACTATGAAGAAACAACACAATGAAGTTAGGAAGATGATAATACGATGACAGAACAGGTAGTAAACGTAATCGGAGCAGGACTTGCAGGAAGCGAAGCGGCTTGGCAGATCGCCAGCCGCGGCGTCAAAGTCAGATTATTTGAAATGAGGCCGGTGAAACAAACACCAGCCCACCATACCGATAAATTTGCGGAATTGGTTTGTTCCAACTCCTTGCGTGCGAACACATTGACAAATGCGGTTGGTGTTTTGAAAGAAGAAATGAGAATCTTGAATTCTTTGATCATCAAGGCTGCGGATTCCGCAAGCCTTCCAGCCGGGGGTGCACTGGCTGTGGACCGGCATGAGTTTTCAGGATTTGTAACTGAGCAATTAAAGAACCATCCGCTCGTGGAAATCGTCAATGAAGAGGTGACGGAAATTCCAGAAGGTATTACCGTTATTGCGACAGGTCCATTGACATCCGAAGCATTGGCGAAAAAAATCAAGGAATTGACAGGGGAAGAATATCTGTACTTTTACGATGCCGCTGCGCCAATCGTGGAGAAGGACAGCATCAATATGGATAAAGTGTATTTAAAGTCCCGGTATGATAAGGGAGAAGCCGCTTATTTAAACTGTCCGATGACAAAAGAAGAATTTGAACGGTTTTATGATGCGTTGGTGAACGCGGAAGTCGTTGAATTGAAAGAGTTTGAAAAAGAAATTTATTTTGAAGGGTGCATGCCGATCGAAGTAATGGCAAAACGTGGTCCAAAAACATTATTATTTGGCCCGTTGAAACCGGTGGGATTGGAAGACCCAAGAACAGGTGAACGTCCATATGCGGTTGTCCAACTCCGACAAGACAATGCGGCAGGAACATTATATAATATTGTAGGTTTTCAAACCCATTTAAAATGGGGGGCTCAAAAAGAGGTATTCCAACTAATCCCTGGTTTGGAAAATGTGGAAATTGTCCGTTACGGGGTCATGCATCGCAACACTTTCATCAATTCGCCAAAAGTATTGAAAAAAACGTACCAATTAAAAACCCGCCCGAATTTATTTTTTGCGGGGCAAATGACAGGGGTGGAAGGATATGTGGAATCTGCCGGAAGCGGACTTGTTGCCGGAATCAATGCGGCCCGTCTGGCATTGGGCAAAGAGCCGGTAGAATTGCCTAAGGAAACGGCTTTGGGAAGTATGGCTCGCTATATTACGGAAGCCGATCCATCCAACTTCCAGCCAATGAATGTCAACTTCGGCATTTTCCCAGAACTTGGCGAACGGATCAAATCGAAGCAAGAAAGAGCTCTGAAGCACGCCGAACGCGCAATTGGCACAATTCGAAATTTTGTGAATTCTCAAACGATATAATTGATTTTGGCCTCTAAATGTTGCTATAATTTTTAGAGGCTATTATTATGTCCGAATGAAAAAAATGATGAATTATTAACAAATTGTGAAGATAAACTGATTTTTAACAATATTTACTCATTTTTTACTTGATATAATTCGTAGTTCGGTATACAGTCGTGAATGGATGTTTTCACTGTATGTGCAATCAGCGTTGGAATGACGAGAAATGTGCCGCTTTCTACGGTACTTCGAATAGAGGTGATCTGGTTGAATATTCAACCAATGCAAGCTCTCGACGAATTTCTCCGAGTAATTCAAGTGGAAAAAAATTTTTCTGTCCACACTGTAAAGGAATATGAACGGGACATTACCCAGTTCATCAACTTTTTGCACTCGGAGGGAATTGACAAATTTGACGAAGTGGAGTATTTTCATGCTCGGCTGTTTGTGACGAAGCTTTACGAAGAGAAACATTCCCGTGCAACAATTTCCAGAAAAATTTCTTCCATCCGAACCTTCTTCCGTTTTCTTAATCGAGATTACGGAATTGATGTTTCAGCTTTTCTATCTTTATATCATCCAAAAAAAGAAAAAATATTGCCCCATTTTTTTTATGAAGATGAACTTGAACAGCTTTTTGATGCAAATAAGGGCGATGATTTGAAATCCATTCGCAACATGGCTTTATTGGAATTGCTTTATGCAACAGGAATCCGTGTGAGTGAATGTATTTCCATTGAATTGGATGATGTTGATTTCCATTATTCCATACTCCGTGTGATGGGAAAGGGCCGAAAGGAAAGGATTGTCCCATTCGGGCAATATGCCCATGAAGCATTGTTAAGATATATCAATGAAGCAAGACCCCTTTTGATGAAAAATAAAAAACATAATCGATTGTTCGTCAATATGCGCGGCGACGAACTGACTGACCGGGGCGTCCGTTATATATTAAATGAAATGATCCGTCATGCGAGCATGCACGCAAAAATCTATCCGCATATGTTGCGCCATACGTTTGCGACGCATTTATTGAATAATGGAGCTGATTTGCGGACAGTGCAAGAATTGCTTGGACATGAGAATTTGTCCACCACCCAAATTTATACCCATGTGACGAAGGAACACTTGCGAAGTACTTATATGAAGGCACATCCGAGAGCATAATGGTAAGGAGGGATAAAAATTGGAAATGCATGCTACTACGATTTTTGCCATTCACCATAAAGGCAGATGTGCAATGGCTGGAGATGGGCAAGTAACATTGGGAAATTCTGTTGTAATGAAACATACAGCGAAAAAAGTGAGAAGATTGTTTAACGGGCAAGTGTTGGCCGGGTTTGCCGGTTCCGTTGCCGATGCATTTACGTTGTTTGAAATGTTTGAGTCAAAATTGAACGAATATAGCGGAAATCTGCAACGGGCAGCGGTGGAAGTGGCAAAACAATGGCGCGGGGATAAAATACTCCGTCAATTGGAAGCCTTGTTGCTTGTCATGGACAAAAATACGCTGTTGCTCATTTCCGGAACCGGCGAAGTGATTGAACCGGACGATGGAATTCTCGCGATCGGTTCTGGAGGAAATTATGCTCTTGCTGCAGGAAGAGCATTAAAGCAACATGCGGGAGAACAGATGACAGCCGAAGAAATTGCAAAAGCTGCCTTAACAATTGCAGCCGATATTTGCGTATATACAAATCATCATATCATTGTGGAGGCGCTGGACTGATGACAACACTTACGCCAAGACAAATAGTTGAACAATTAAACCGATATATTGTGGGCCAAGATGCTGCGAAAAAAGCAGTAGCGATTGCATTAAGAAACAGATACAGAAGATCTCTCCTTAGCGATGAATTAAAAAGCGAAGTCATTCCAAAAAACATTTTGATGATCGGTCCTACAGGTGTCGGAAAAACGGAAATCGCCCGAAGAATCGCGAAGTTGACCAACGCTCCTTTTGTCAAAGTGGAAGCGACAAAGTTTACGGAAGTAGGCTATGTTGGAAGAGATGTGGAATCGATGGTTCGGGATCTCGTGGAAGCTTCCAGAAGACTCGTGAAAGAAGAAATGATGGAAAAAGTGAAGGATCAAGCGGAACAACAGGCAAATGAAGCATTGGTGAAATTGCTCGTTCCTTCGAAAGCGAAATCGAAAATGGCGCAAAACCCTTTCGAAATATTTTTTGGAGGCCAAAAAACAGAAAGTGCTTCAGATTCCCAGGATGAATCAGAAATCCGGATGAAACGTTCGAAAGTAAAAGAGGATTTACTGGCCGGCAAACTGGAAGATGAATGGGTGACGGTGGAAGTGACCGAACAAAACACCGCTTTTCTTGACATGATGATTCCGGGAATGCCGGAACTTGGTTCGAGTGGAATGCAAGATATGCTATCGAGCCTTGTTCCAAAGAAGACGAAAAAACGCCGCATGAAAGTGAAAGATGCCCGACGCGTATTGACGGTAGAAGAAGCGAACAAGTTGATCGATTCAGAAGAATTGGCCCAAGAAGCGATTAAACGTGCGGAACAATCGGGGATCATTTTCATTGATGAAATCGATAAAATCGCAAGCAGAGGCCAACATTCTTCCGCGGATGTTTCCCGGGAAGGCGTTCAAAGGGATATTTTACCGATTGTTGAAGGTTCTACGGTGCCAACGAAATATGGACCTGTAAAAACGGACTATATGCTCTTTATCGCTGCGGGAGCTTTTCATATGTCAAAACCTAGCGATTTAATCCCAGAATTGCAAGGACGTTTCCCGATTCGTGTGGAATTGGATAAGTTGACGAAAGAGGATTTTGTCCGAATTTTAAAAGAGCCGGATCAATCTCTCATATTGCAATATAAAGCTTTGCTTGAAACGGAAGGTGTTTCCATCGACTTTACCGATGATGCAATGGAGCGCATAGCAGAGATTGCCACGGAAGTGAATCAACAAACAGATAATATTGGTGCAAGAAGATTGCATACAATCATGGAGCGCTTACTTGAAGATTTATCTTATGAAGCTCCGGAAATCGCACCGACTCATGTACAAATCACCCGTTCGTATGTCGATCAAAAACTTGGAGAAATTTCTAAAAACAAAGATTTGTCTCAATTTATTCTATAACATGATATTTACTGAACCAATTTCTAGAATACCAATTGAATTATCTAACTCTAGGAGGATATTATTATGGATTTATTAACAAAAACTAGAAAAATCAATGCATTATTGCAAAAAACAGCAGGAAAACCTGTTAACTTCAAAGAGATGGCGGATACATTAGGCGATATCATTGATAGCAATGTTTTTATTGTAAGTCGCAAAGGAAAATTGTTGGGCATATCGATTCATCAAAAAATTGAAAATGAACGATTGAAAAAGATGTTGGAAGAACGTCAATTCCCGGAAGATTATACAAAAAGTCTTCAAGAAATCACTGAAACTTCTCCAAATATTGATATCAACAGCGAGTACACAATTTTCCCTGTGGAAAACCGCGATATTTTCAAAAATGGATTAACAACAATCGTACCGATCATCGGCGGCGGTGAACGTCTGGGTACTTTAATTTTGGGACGTTTGGAAGAACGGTTCGGAGATGACGATTTGATTTTAGCAGAATATGGTGCGACTGTTGTCGGAATGGAAATTTTGCGTGAAAAAGCGGAAGAGATTGAAGAAGAAGCGCGCAGCAAAGCGGTTGTTCAAATGGCGATCAACTCCCTTTCTTATAGTGAATTGGAAGCAATCGAACATATTTTTGAAGAGCTTGATGGAAATGAAGGGTTGCTCGTTGCTTCAAAAATTGCCGACCGTGTAGGAATTACACGTTCAGTGATTGTCAATGCATTGCGCAAATTGGAATCTGCCGGTGTGATCGAATCAAGATCCCTTGGGATGAAAGGAACATATATTAAAGTATTAAACGATAAATTCTTAACAGCCTTGGCTGAAATCAAAATGAAATAAAATATTTGTTGAAACTTATAGGTTCATCAGTTTAAAAAGGTTTCATCACGGATGATTGATGGAACCTTTTTTCTTATATTAAAAATACTTGTAGGAAGTTGATTTTCTCTAAAAACAGAACTTTTTGATTATTATTATTGGAGAAAAAAGTATTTTGAAAAAGAAAATAGGGACGGATGTTGTCGAATTAACAGTTTAGGTGTTGAAAAGTGTATTTTTTACAATTTCCTTGAAAAAAAATTGATTCGTAATGACTATGAAAAAGTACCAAAAGACGATGGACACTGGGAATTATCTTCTTTACAATTGATACTAGTATTGAGTAAGTATTTTGTAACCTTGTTACATTAGAAAAGGGGGGGACGGTATGAAATTGTTTGATGGAGCAATAAGTAATTTAGAGTATGGTCTTCAATACGCATCCTTAAAAAATAAGACTATTGCACATAATATTGCCAATGTCGATACTCCCAATTACAAGGCAAAAGATGTAAGCTTCAAAAAACTTTTGTCCGAAGAGAATCAAAAGCAAATTAGTGCTTACAAAACAGATGATAGGCACTTTGATTTTGTCATCAAACAAACTGGTCCCGGAGTTTACAGTTATGAAAACTTCCAATATCGCCACAATGGCAACGGAGTGGATATAGATAAAGAAATGTCGGAGTTAGCGAAGAATACTATTTATTACAATGCGTTGATCGATCGCATTAACGGTAAATTCAATACCCTTAATACGGTCATTAAAGGAGGGAAATAGAGATGTCGATTTTTTCTAGCATGAATACGACAACTTCCGCTTTAACTGCCCAACGTTTGCGTATGGACGTCATTTCTTCAAATATTGCCAATATTGATACAACTCGCGCCAAACAAATGAATGGGGAGTGGGAGCCGTACCGTCGCAAAACTGTTACCCTCACAGCAAACGAAGGCAGATTTTCATCCTTTTTGAATAAAGCGATGGGAAAAAACAATGCTGTTGGCAATGGGGTAAAGGTCACAAAAATTGGTGAAGATAATGAAACACCGTTCAAACTTGTCTATAATCCAAGCCACCCGGATGCCAATGAAGACGGATATGTCGAAATGCCTAACGTGGATTTGTTGAAAGAGATGGTGGATTTGATTTCCGCCTCCCGTTCATATGAAGCGAATGTAACAGTTTTGAATGCCAACAAATCAATGTTAACGAAAGCACTGGAAATAGGAAAATAAGATGAAAAGGGGATGAATTGACGTGGCCATAAACGCTACAACATTTTCAACAGCAGTCCAATCTTTATCAAACAGAAAAGAAATTTCCAATAATCAAACGCCAATGGAAGCGCAGAAAAGTTTCGCCAATACATTAAAAGAAGCAATCGATAAAGTAAACGATTATCAAGTTCAATCAGATACACTAACAAATAAGTTAATACAAGGCGAAGATGTTGAATTGCATGACGTGATGATTGCGGCTCAAAAGGCCAACATCACGTTGAATGCCACAATTGAAATTCGCAATAAAGTGATCGAAGCATACCAAGAAATTATGCGAATGACTGTCTAATCTACGGTTACCAATGGAATATAAATTGTTAGTGTATTCACTAGTACCGGAGGATTTATAATGAATGATCGACTTAATAAAATAAAAACCGACACCGTAAACTTTTGGAAAAGTCGGACCAAACGACAAAAAGGTGCATTGATTGGAACATTAATCGGGGTTATTGCAATAGCGGCAATTATTACATACTTCTCGACTCGAACAAACATGGTTCCGCTATTTACCGAACTGTCTGCACAAGAAACTGGAGAAATTGCGGAAATTTTAAGTTCTCAAGGTATTACATATGAAATCGCCCCTGGAGGAACAAACATATTAGTGCCGGAAGATCAAGTGGATGACATAAAAGTTTCTTTGGCATCACAAGGCTATCCTGAATCTGGTGATATCAGTACGAAATTCTTCACTGAAAATGCCGGCTTTGGTATGACGGACAACGAATTTAACGTCATCAAACAGGCTGCCCTTGAAACCGAGCTTGAAAATCTCATAAAAAAAATTGACGGCATCAAAGATGCAAATGTAATGATTTCCATGCCGGAAAAAGGGGTATTCATCACTTCTGATTCTGTGGATCAAAGCGCTTCTGCAGCCGTAGTTATACATACTGAACCGGGTCATAAGTTCACCGATGAACAAATAAAAACATTATATAATCTCGTAGCAAAAAGTGTTCCAAATTTAAGCACCGACAATATCACCATTTCCAACCAGTATTCCGAATATTACGATTTAGCATCCGAATCATCAGGAGGTTCCATCGAATCCGTTGAAGGTCAAATGAACGTGAAGAAGACGATTGAACGGGATTTGGAACGTCAAGTACATAAAATGCTCGGAACTATGATGGGGCAAGATAAAGTGGTTGTATCTGTCACAACCGATATTGATTTCAAAAAAGAAAACCGTGAAGAAAAATTGGTTGAGCCAGTGGACGAAGAGAATATGGCTGGTATCGAAATCAGTGCCCAACGTATTACAGAAACCTATTCCGGTATGGATGGAGCAACCGGAACACCGGAAATGGAAGATCCAACCGATAATGCGACAGGTTATCAAGAAGTGACAAATGGCAATGGCGACTACGAACGCATTGAAGAAACAATCAATAATGAAGTCAATCGCATTAACCGCGTTATCCAAGAAAGTCCATATAAAATTCGGGATATCGGTATCCAAGTCATGGTTGAACCGCCTGTTCCAGAAGATCCAACATCACTGTCAGATACTGTCGTTGATGATATAGAACAAATTTTGGCTACAATCGTCCGCACTTCCATCGATAAAGAAGCAGCCGGTGAATTGACTGATGAAGATATTGAAAACAAAATCGCAGTGTCAGTTCAGCAATTCTATGGCAATAATGAAACAAACATCGCCAAGACACCAGTGATTCCTTGGTGGATTTGGGTTGTTGGCGGAATTATGGTTGCAGCGATTATTCTCCTGGTTGTATACATAATTCGTTCAAGAAGAAGATTTGAAGATGAAGAAGAGGAACTATTCGAGCAGCAGGAAGAAATCCTTGTGGATGATATCACCAAAGAAAAAGAAACAGAATTTACAGTTCGACGGAAGCAACTGGAAAAAATGGCAAAAGAAAAACCGGAAGACTTTGCAAAATTGTTGCGGACCTGGATTGCTGAAGATTAACGGATAGGGGGTTCGACTATTGTCTAAGAAAGAGAGAAGGTTAACTGGGAAACAAAAAGCTGCACTGCTGTTAATTTCATTGGGGCCGGAAGTATCCGCAAATGTTTACAAACATTTGTCGGAAGAAGAAATTGAACGGCTGACGTTAGAAATCTCAGCGGTGAAAAAAGTTGAACCTGAAGTGAAAGAACAGATCATTGAGGAGTTTCATAATATCGCTCTTGCTCAGGACTACATATCCCAAGGCGGTATCGGTTATGCAAAAACTATTTTGGAAAAGGCGTTAGGTCAAGAACAGGCGCAAAACATCATCAACCGATTGACATCATCATTGCAAGTAAGACCTTTCGACTTTGCACGAAAAGCCGATCCATCTCAAATCTTAAACTTTATACAAAATGAGCATCCGCAAACCATTGCACTCATTTTATCCTATTTGGAGCCGCAGCAAGCAGGAGTCATTCTTTCATCTTTGCCACAAGAGCTGCAAGCGGATATCGCAAGAAGGATTGCCACAATGGAGTCAACATCGCCGGAAGTCATCAGTGAAATTGAATCAGTATTGGAAAGAAAATTGTCATCCACTTTCACTCAAGATTACTCGGAAACTGGCGGTATCGATGCAGTGGTTGAAGTGTTGAACGGTGTGGACCGACAAACGGAAAAAACGATTCTCGATGCTTTGGAAATCCAGGATCCGGAATTGGCCGAAGAAATCAAAAAACGCATGTTTGTATTTGAAGATATTGTGACGCTTGACAATCGTTCCATTCAACGGGTCATTCGCGAATGCGATAACGAGGACTTGCTGCTTGCGATGAAGGTAAGCAGTGATGAAGTGAAAGAAATTCTATTCCGCAATATGTCTCAACGCATGGCGGAAACATTCAAAGAAGAGTTGGAGATTATGGGGCCTGTCCGCCTGCGGGACGTAGAGGAAGCACAAACGAGAATTGTTTCCATTATCCGCCGTTTAGAAGAAGCGGGAGAAATCATTATTGCTCGTGGTGGAGGAGATGACGTCATTGTCTAAGATCATTCGTTCGAGCGAAGCAATTGAAAAAAAGGATGGGACGGTTAGAATTGAAATTCGTAATTTATTTACTACACAATTTGCTACCGATAATCTAGATGTTGTAGACGGAGAAGAGCAAAACCTTTCATTAGATGATATGCTTCAAGAACGAGAGCGCATTCTGAGAGAAACAGATCAAGAAATCAATGCAAAGCGGGAAGAATTCGAACAGTACCGCCAAGCCGAGTTGGAGGAAATCGAAAGGTTAAAGCAACAATGGGAAGAAGAAAAGATTCTTCTTCAAAAGGAAGCGTATGATGAGGGATTCCAACAAGGCTACGAAGAAGGTATGAAAAAAGCCTTGGCTGATATGGAAAATACTTTGAAACTTGCAAATCGAACAGTAGAGAATGCAAGTATCAATGCTCAAAAATATATTGAAGAACAGGAACACGTCATTTTAGATTTAGCGTTGAAATCAGCAGAAAAAATCATCGGTGCATCTATTGAAAAAGACGAAAATTTATTCCTTTCGATTGTTCGCCGCGGGTTGAAAGAAGCTCGGGAAAGCAAGGAAATTAAGCTTTATGTGCCCCCAAAATATTATCAGTTAGTTAGTGATAACCGTGATGAACTTGCGGTAATGTTCCCACCAGATATTCCGTTTTGTATCTTTGTTAATGAAGATATGGATGATTTGGATGCTTATATTGAAACAAATCACGGTAGGATTGTTTTATCTATTGATGAACAATTGAAAGAATTACGTTTAAAGCTTAGCGAAATTTTAGAAAGTAGGGACTAATTTTATGAAAGCTGCTGACTTAATTGATCGTATACCTGCCATTGATACTTTTAAAAAATATGGAAGAGTTACGAGAGTTGTTGGCTTGTTAATCGAATCCCAAGGGCCGGAATGTTCCATTAACGACGTATGCAAAATACATGTCCGTACGAAAAATGGCCATGAAGTCATTATGGCGGAAGTTGTTGGATTTAAAGATGAATATGTAATGTTGATGCCTTTTACTTCCGTAAGGGAAATTTCCATTGGCTGTTTAGTGGAAGGAACAGGAAGCCCGTTGGAAGTGAAAGTTGGTCCCGAATTAATTGGAAAAGTGCTAGATTCGCTAGGCAATCCCTTTGATGGTTCGCAGCTTCCAAGAGGGCTTGTTTCTGTGCCTACAGAAAACGAACCGCCCAATCCCTTGCATCGCCCACCTATAAGTGAACAACTTGAAGTGGGAGTAAAGGCCATCGACGCGATGTTAACAGTGGGGAATGGCCAAAGGGTAGGGATATTTGCTGGTTCAGGTGTAGGAAAAAGTACTCTTCTTGGAATGATTGCACGAAATACTCGAGCCGATTTAAATGTTATTGCACTCATCGGTGAACGAGGAAGGGAAGTAAGAGAATTTATCGAACGGGATCTTGGAGAAGAAGGATTAAAACGTTCGATTGTTGTGGCGGCAACCGGTGATCAGCCTGCGTTAATGCGTATTAAAGGAGCATTCACTGCTACGGCTATTGCAGAATATTTCCGTGATCGTGGGATGAATGTCATGTTGATGATGGATTCTGTTACCCGGGTGGCCATGGCGCAGAGGGAAATTGGATTAGCAACGGGGGAACCTCCTGCACAAAAAGGTTATACCCCTTCAGTCTTTTCCATTTTGCCTAAACTTCTTGAAAGAACAGGGACAAGTATGAAAGGAAGCATCACAGCCTTTTATACTGTACTTGTAGATGGAGATGATATGAACGAACCTATTGCCGATGCAGTGCGGGGGATTTTGGATGGCCATATCGTGTTGGACCGCTCTCTAGCAAACAAAGGGCAATATCCTGCGATTAATATCCTAAAAAGCGTCAGCCGACTAATGAATTATATTTCATCTGAAGAGCATGTAAAAGCTGCTGAAAGAATTCGAGAATTGTATTATACATACGCCAAATCAGAAGACTTAATCAATATTGGAGCTTATAAGAGAGGTACATCGAAAGAAATAGATGAAGCAATTTACTACGAACCACTTATTACCAAATTTTTAAAACAAGGATTTAAGGAAAAAGTGACGTTGGATGAAAGTGTGAATGAACTAATTGCATTGGCAAACGGGGGTGGTAAATAATAATGGTTCAATTTACCTATCGTTTTGAAAAAGTATTGACTGTTCGAGAACAAGAAAAAAAACAGACGGAAGCTGCCTATAATGAAGCAGTTCGTTCCTTTGAAAAAGTTGCGACCAAATTATATGAATTATTAAAGAAAAAAGAAGATTTAATCAATTACCAAAACGAACGTTTAAAAACGGGGTTAACGGTGGATGAAATTCATCATTTTGCAAAGTTTATAGATAGTTTGGAACATGCCATCGAAGACGTGCAACAAAAAGTCAATCAAGCTCGAGCAAAAATGCAATGGTATGAACAAAAATTAATAGAAAAAAACTTGGAAGTACGTAAGTATGAAAAAATGCGGGAGAAAGATTTCAGCGCGTTTCAAGAGGAACAAAATCGCATAGAGGCACAATTCTTAGATGAGATTTCCTCCCTTATGTACAACAAGAGAACAATTTAGGTGATTTTATGGCGATAGTTAATAAAAAAACGAAAAATGAAAAGACAAAAGATGTGGTGGACGAAAAATCACCAGGTTTTTTTCAAAAATTATTTGCTTGGGTGATTATTCCGCTGTTATTTGTCATTGCCATTTTGCTGGTCATTGCTCAATTTACGAACACAAATGTATTTGAAAAAGCAACGGAAGTATTGCCGAACAACAGTGAGGAAGAAGCTAAAGGTTCAGAGGAAATGGAGAAGAAAATCGTTGAATTGAAAGCGGAAATTCAAGAGAAGGATGCCCAAATTGAAAAACTCCAAAAAGAGTTGGACGATGCTTTAGCCGAAAATGAAAATCAAAAAGCGATACAAGAACAATTGCAACAAAAAATACAAGAACTGGAATCTGGGCAAGAAGAAGCGAAAAAAGATTTAAAAGAGATTGTAAGTACATATGAAAAAATGCCTGCCAAAGCTGTAGCTCCGATTATTGTGCAAATGAGCGACGAACAGGCGGTGGAAATTTTATCGAATATGAAGCCGGAAACTCTTTCAGCTGTTTTAGCAAAAATGGATCCGAAAGATGCTGCACGATATACAGAATTATTATCAACAAAGGAGAATAGAAGTTCAAATTCTTAAGGTGAAAGGAGGTGAAACAATGAACATTGGAGCATTTTCCTTTGCTATTAATCAACTTCCATCCATTAGCTCAGGAAAGTTAAATCAACCGTCCAATAAAGGGGATAGTAAATTTGGAAACATATTTAGCAGCATGGTTGCGAATAACACGAAAGAAGTAGATGTTCAACTGACTGCTGAAGTTCAAGAGTTGCTTGAGGAAAATTCCTTTGAAGGGGTTTTGGAACTACTAGGGATCTCCTATGATGAAGGGTTGTTTATAGTATCTCAAGGTGAAGAAGAAAAAGCTGTTTCTATAGATGAAGTGTTAGAAAATTCGGACAATCTTTTATCTTTATTAAATATCAATCGAGAGCAATTAAACGAAATCCTTCAGCTAATTTTTGGACAAGAAGTGTCAATCAACAATCTTTCGGATTTCATTCAATTCATTAATGAACAACCTCAATTATCAGCTGATATTGCTTTAACCATTCTTGGAAAAGATAATGACAACCAAAAAGTTGCTGTTCAATTGCTGCAGTTGATGAAATTGGTGGAAATCATCTATAAAGAATATTCTATTTCACAACAATCATCACTTTTGTTATCTGAAAATAACAATGAATTTAAGTTGCAAAGAAAACAACCAGCAAATATATTTCAAACGGTGGATAAAGTCTCAGAAAACGAACAATCAACAAAGCCAATTTCCGGTGTAAAAGCGGTATTGCAAAATGTCGAAAACTTGATTTCAATAGAGGGTACAAGCTCATCTGGAAAATTTTCTTTGGAAGGTTTTGAACAATTAGTGCAGCAAGCAAAAACAACAATGGAAAATTCTGCTTCCACTTTGCCAAACACAATGTTGCAGCCGAATTCGGAAACAAAAATTGTAACAATTACATTACCGAATACTAATCAGACTTCTCAAGCAGAGTCGCTCGTAAAACAAATTGAAGCATTGTTGCAGCGCAGCCAGATGGCCAATACCCAAGGAACATCAAAAATATTAATCAAACTCCATCCTGAAAATTTAGGCTCTATTCGCATTGAATTAGTGCATCGGGAAGGCGCAATTACTGCAAGACTTCTAGCTTCTACTTCCCAAGCTAAAGAATTGCTTGACAGCCAAGTTCATCAGTTAAAGCAAGCCTTTGTCCAACAAAACATTCAGCTTGAACGCATCGATATTTTACAAAGTTTGCAAGAGTCAGATTTGCGCGAACAAAGCTTCTTTAACAATATGTTCAATGGAAGAGAGCGGCAAGAAAAAGAAAAACAACATTCAGAAGAGAAGCAAGAGGAAGAATCAAAATCCTTCAAAGATTATTTGATTGATGAGGAGGTGTAGGATATGGCGGAAATGTCAGCAATCACAAGCGATTTATATTTATCTAATATCAAAAAAGTTCAGAAACAAACTGGTAACTCAGTACTAGGAAAAGATGACTTTTTAAAACTATTAATCACACAGCTGCAACATCAAGATCCAACGAACCCTGTGGATGATAAAGAATTTATTGCCCAAATGGCCCAGTTCTCAACATTGGAACAAATGCAAAACATGACAAAAGCGATGGAAAATTTGCTTGAATCGCAACAGGAGACACAATTGATTTCATACATAAATTTAGTGGGCAAAAAAGTAACTTGGCATGAAATTACGGATAAATTGGATGAAAAAGGGATGCCTATTATTAATGAAGGCCAAGGGGTCATTTCAGAAGTGAAATTTAAAGACGGCTCTCCAGTCTTTGTATTAGAAGACGGAAAAGAGCTGACACCAAGCAATATCTCATCGGTAGCAGATGGCAAATCGAATACTTCAAAGGATTCTGTTTCTCAAAACCCTCTTGTGGAAGCAAGTATGCTGATTGGAAAAACAGTGAAATATCAAGATGAAAATGGACATTTTCTTGAGGGAAAGATTGAATCTGTTACAACAAACAATCGAGTCATTGAATATATCTTAGATAACCAACTTCGCTTAAAGAAAGAACAATTAGAGATTGTGGATGAATAAGGTTGGCGATTATATGCACAGAATCCAATTTCAACACATACCATTACAATCGGTTCTGGGGAAGCAAAGCACAAAATTAACAGAAAAAAAGTCTACAAGTTTCAGTGAGCAATTTGAGCACGCGAAAAATGAGCTGAAAATCAGCAAGCATGCCAATGAACGAATTCGCGAGCGAAATATCCAGATTTCAGAACAAGAATGGAAAAAAGTCAGCGATAAAGTAATGGAAGCCCGTTCAAAAGGAATCATGCAGCCGCTTGTATTAATGGATCAAGCAGCGATAATCATCAGTGCGAAAAATGGAACCGTTATAACCGTTTTGGAGCGGGATGAAGCAAAAGAACAATTATTTACAAATATTGATGGAACTATTGTGTTATAAGGCAGGACCATTTTGGATGCCTTTGTTTGCGGACTGACAGAAGCAAACGAAATATGATGATGATAATTTGAAAGGAGAAGGATCATTTATGCTACGTTCAATGTACTCTGCGATTTCAGGTGTGCGTAACCACCAAACAAAATTAGATGTAATTGGGAACAATATTTCCAATGTGAATACACATGGATTTAAGAAAAGCAGAACGATATTTAAGGAAATGGTTTCACAAAATATAGGCAGTGCTTCAGCCGCTACTGCAACTCGAGGCGGTGTCAACCCAAAACAAGTGGGATTAGGATCTACAATGGCTGCTATTGATACAATTCACTCAACAGGTTCCTTGCAATCCACTGCTCGCACCCTTGATTTAGCGATTTCAGGGGACGGATATTTTATGGTGGCGGATGCATCGGGCAATTATAATAGAGATCCGGCTTCTGGAACTGGAACTGGAACTGGAACTGGAACTGCAGATGGAGTAGGTGGTTCTTATTTTACAAATGTTCTATATACTAGAGCAGGAAACTTTTATATGGATAAAGATGGATTCCTTGTAAATTCTGAGGGGAAATATTTGGTTGGTGTTGCACCAAGTGGTGTTAATTCGACTACTGCTAGTACTGCTTATCCTTTAGCTAAAGATGTAAAAATGAACAATGATTCGAATGATTTATCACCACAAAACACAACAACAACAACTTGGAAACCACCAATATCAGGTGCGACATATGCACCAATTCGAATCCCGACGGATGCTACTGAAATGAGTATCGGCCAAGATGGTACAATTACATTTGTTGATGCTAAAGGAGAATTAAAATGGGCTGGACAATTAGTATTAGCTAAATTCCCTAACCCAGGTGGTTTGCAAAAATCAGGTAGCAACTATTATACTGAAACATCGAACTCAGGAAGCCCTTACACGCAAGTTGGTACGGTAGCAGGTATCGGTTCTGTTGAATCCGGCTTCCTTGAAATGTCCAACGTAGACCTTTCTGAAGAATTTACTGAAATGATCGTGGCGCAGCGCGGCTTCCAAGCAAATACCCGCATAATTACAACATCTGACCAAATTTTAGAAGAACTTGTGAACTTAAAACGCTAATGATTCTAATTACCTATTTATATAATAGGATGATTATTGGAATGTAAAGGAGGGTCGGGCCGGCTCTTTCCTACCCGGCCCTATTTTCAATGATTCAATTAACCAGATTGAATGGAAAAACTTTTTCCTTAAACGCTTTATACATAGAAACAGTCGAATCTTTTCCGGATACGACAATCACACTGACGAATGGGCGTAAATACATTGTAAAAGAAACTGAAGAAGAAGTGAGGAAAAGAGTGACGGAGTTTTACCGCACGATTCAAGTGCTTTCTAACCCCCATCTACGAGGTGACGAAGATGAAGAATAATAAATTATTGACGGTAATGCTGATCATTTTAGTATCGATAACGTTAATCGGGGTTGTGCTGTTTGTCGTTTTGACACAATTAAATAAACAATCGGCAACCCTGGAACCTAGCATTGATGATATATTGGAATGCAGTGTGGATGTGCCTGAAATCACTACCAATTTGGCGGATGGAAAATTCATTCGCATTGAATTGAAAATCCAGACGGACAGCAAAAATGCTGCAAAAGAACTTGAGAAACGGAACTTCCAAACCAACAATATCATTATTGAAGAGCTGTCTGAATTGACAGAGGAAAACTTAAAAGGAAAAGAAGGGAAAATCCTTTTGGAATCCACAATCAAAGCCCGATTAAATGAATTGATGCAAGAGGGTGAAGTGCAACAAGTATATATTACCTCCTACATCATTCAGTAAAGAAACTTGTTGAAATGGAGGTGGACCAATGTCAGGTGATATATTATCCCAATCAGAAATAGATGCGCTGCTTTCGGCGCTTTCTGCAGGGGAAATGTCAGCGGATGAAATGAAAAAAGAGGAAGAGAAGAAAAAAGTCAAAGTATATGATTTCAAGCGCGCCCTTCGTTTTTCAAAGGATCAAATCCGGAGTTTGACACGGATTCATGAAAACTTTGCGCGATTATTAACAACGTTCTTCTCTGCTCAGCTCAGAACATATGTACAAATATCTGTAGCTTCGGTTGATCAAATACCTTTTGAAGAATTTGTTCGATCCATCCCGAATATGACGTTAATCAATGTGTTCGAAGTGCCTCCTTTGGATGGCAATATCTTGATGGAGATCAATCCGAACATTGCTTATTCCATGTTGGATCGACTCATGGGTGGCAGCGGGGCAAGTTATTCGAATGTGGATAATTTGACTGAGATTGAACAAAAAATTATGACCAACCTATTTGAGCGGGCCTTTGAAAATTTAAGGGAAGCTTGGGAAAATATTGTGGAAATCGATCCAATGCTTGTTGAACTTGAAGTGAATCCACAATTTTTACAAATGATTTCGCCGAATGAGACGGTGATCGTCATTACGATGAACTCCATCATTGGCGACACATCCGGGATGATCAACATTTGCATTCCGCATGTTGTATTGGAACCAATTGTACATAATTTATCGGTGCAATATTGGATGCAATCAAATGCAAAAGAGCCGACGGAAGCGCAAAAGAAGGCGCTTGAAACGAAAGTGAAACAATCCGACTTGGAGCTCATTGTTGAACTCGGCACATCTTCGATTACAATCGAAGAATTTTTGACGATGGGTATCGGGGATGTCATCCAACTTGATAAAAAAATTAACGAGCCATTGATTCTTAAGATCGGTGATATTCCAAAATTTACAGTACAGCCAGGAAAATTGAAGAAAAAGATGGCAGTTCAAATTATTGAGTCGTTGAATGGAGGAGAAGAAGATGAATGACGATATGCTCTCCCAAGAAGAAATCGATGCCCTATTGCGGGGTGAAACATTGGAAGTTAATTCGAATTCCGCTTCCAATGATAGCTTGAATGTTGAAGATTATTTAACGGATTTAGAACGGGATGCTTTAGGGGAACTTGGAAATATTTCATTCGGCAGTTCGGCAACTGCATTATCTGCATTGTTGGGACAAAAAGTGGAGATTACAACTCCTGTCGTGTCAGTCATCAATCGCAGTAATCTGGAACAGGAATTCCCACATCCTTACGTAGCTGTCCAAGTGGAATATACAGCCGGATTAAGCGGTGCGAATTTATTGGTGATCAAGCAATCCGATGCGGCGATTATCGCGGATTTGATGCTTGGGGGCGACGGACGCAATCCGAGCCCGGATCTGGGAGAAATTCAATTGAGCGCCGTACAGGAAGCGATGAACCAAATGATGGGTTCAGCCGCCACATCGATGTCGACGGTATTTAATCAAAAAGTTGATATTTCGCCACCTTCCCTTGCGTTATTGAATATTAAAGAAAATGAAGGGGAAGAGAATATTCCTGATGATGAAATTTTAGTGAAAGTTTCATTCAGGCTGCTTATCGGTGATTTGGTGGATTCCACCATCATGGAATTATTGCCGTTGGAATTTGGCAAAAAACTTGTGAACTCGTTGCTCGCTCAAAATGAAGAACCAAATGCTTCCGAAACAACGCAGGTGGAACCGATGCAACAAGCTGCAGCGCAAACACCGCAAACTGGTACAGTGCAATTGGAGCAACCAGCCCAACCAACCCGACAGGTACAGCAACCTGCATATCAGCAGCAAGCTGCAACAGTTCAGGAAATACCAAGTTTCACTAATTTTTCACAACCAAAACAGCCCGTTAATGTTAATGTACAACAAGCGGAATTTACAACTTTTGAGCCACCGAAAATGACAGAATCGGAAGCACGCAATTTAAACATGTTGCTTGATATTCCATTACAGGTTACAGTTGAATTGGGACGCACTAAACATTCTGTCAGAGAAATACTGCAATTGACTTCAGGTTCAATTATTGAATTGAATCGCCTTGCTGGTGAGCCAGTCGATATATTGGTAAATAACCGGCTTATTGCAAAAGGGGAAGTTGTAGTGATTGATGAAAATTTTGGTGTGAGAATTACAGATATCATCAGTCAAACTGAGCGCATCAATAATTTAAGATGAAAAATGGAGGAGTCTTAACTATGTCAAAAAAAATTTTAATTGTTGACGATGCAGCATTTATGCGCATGATGATTAAAGATATTTTAACAAAAAACGGCTATGAAATTGTCGGCGAGGCTTCAGATGGGATACAGGCGGTGGAAAAATACCTTGAATTGCATCCCGATTTGGTAACGATGGATATTACCATGCCGGAAATGGATGGAATTACGGCATTGAAAAAGATTAAAGAAATTGATCCCAATGCGGTTGTCATCATGTGTTCCGCAATGGGACAGCAAGCAATGGTAATTGATGCCATTCAAGCGGGCGCAAAAGACTTTATCGTTAAGCCTTTCCAAGCAGATCGGGTAATCGAAGCCATAAAAAAAGCAATAGGTTGATTGGAAAGATGAAAAGATTTTGTAAAAAAGTTTATATTGCAATCATAATGTTTTCTATTTTCTTTTTAACTGTTCCTGCACATATCACTTTTGCCGATCAAAAAAATGAAATGGTCGACAATAATTATTTGCAAAACCCCGAACTTCAAACAGACAATTCTACAGCTGTCAAAGAACCGGCAGCTGTAGGACTGACAGCCTGGGATTATATAAAAATGCTTCTAGCCCTTATTTTTGTGCTGGTTTTGTTGGTTTGGGTTTTAAAATTCATTAATAAGAAAAGCGCACATTTTCAGCAGAATAATATCGTACGGAGTTTAGGGGGGATTTCCCTCGGTTCTCAAAAATCCGTTCAAATTTTGCAAATCGGTGACACGTTATATGTTGTCGGTGTGGGGGAAAATGTGGAGCTTCTTAAAGAAATCAACGATTCGGATGAAATTGAAAAATTATTAAGTTATTACAACGAAAAACAAACTATCACAGCGGGTACACCTTACATTACGGAATTGGTGCAAAAGTTGAAGGGACATTCGAAAAAAAGCGGCGATGAATCTGACCATAACTTTGGAAACCTGTTGAATCAGCGCTTATCGGAGATTAAAAAGGTGCGTCGCGATGAACTCGAAAAATGGAAGGAAAAGGAGCACGATAAATAATGGAACAATTTATCTCATTCTTTTCTGATTCAGATCCAACGAATGTCTCCACTTCTGTGAAATTGTTGCTGTTATTGACGGTGCTGTCGCTTGCGCCAAGTATTTTGATTTTAATGACTTCGTTTACGCGTATCGTCATTGTACTGTCTTTCACGCGTACCGCCCTGGCGACGAACCAAACGCCGCCCAACCAAGTGATTATTGGGTTGGCATTATTTTTAACATTCTTTATTATGGCTCCGACCTTCCAACAAGTGAATGAAGAAGCGCTGCAACCGCTTTTCAATGAAGAAATAGGCCTGGAAGAAGCTTACGAGCGGGCAAGCGTTCCTTTCAAAGATTTTATGGCGAAACATACCAGACAACAGGACTTGGAATTATTTTTGCAATACAGTCAAGCGGAAAGACCCCAAACCGTCGAGGAAATACCTTTGACCATATTGGTGCCCGCATATGCCTTGAGCGAATTGAAAACGGCCTTCCAGATGGGATTCATGATATTCATACCTTTCATTGTGATAGATATGGTCGTGGCAAGCGTCCTTATGTCCATGGGGATGATGATGTTGCCGCCGGTAATGATTTCATTGCCATTTAAAATACTATTATTTGTACTGGTAGACGGATGGTATTTGGTAGTTAAATCTTTACTCCAAAGTTTCTAGGAGATGATACTCAATGTCACAATTAACAGTCATTCAAATAGCCGAGCAAGCTGTGTGGGTTGTCCTTTTAGTTGCGGGTCCTCTCATGTTGGTTGCTTTAATTACAGGGCTCATTATCAGCATTTTTCAGGCGACGACATCCATTCAAGAACAAACATTGGCTTTCGCTCCGAAAATTATAGCGGTATTGGTGGCCATCGTATTTTTTGGACCTTGGATGGTGTCCAGAATGTCAAACTACTTTGTTGATATTTTGAGCAACCTGACACGATACATAGGGTGACATGAATGCTGGAGATCATACCGCAATTTTCCGTGTTACTACTAATGTTTGTCAGAGTATCTGCATTTTTTGTTACAGTCCCCTTTTTTTCATATCGTACAATACCCGTACAAGTGAAGATTATTTTGGCTTTGATGCTTGCTTGGATGATGTACTACACAGTCCCTGCAGAGGCCATACCAATCGACGGAAATTATTTTTTGTTGATTATGAAAGAAGCGATGATTGGTCTTATTATTGGTTTAGCTGCTGCCATCATTATTTCTATCGTTCAAATTGCCGGCGGTTTTATAGATTTTGAAATGGGGTTTGCCATGGCGAATATCGTCGATCCGCTTACCGGTGTGCAAAGTCCGATGATGGGGCAATTTTTTTACTTTTTGATTTTATACATATTGATTGCTACCAACGGTCACCACCTGATTTTGGACGGTATTTATTATAGTTATCAGTTTATTCCGATTGAAGGTTATCCCAATTTTGGAGATGCCGGTATGGCGGAATTTTCAATGAAGCTCATCGCTGTGGTTTTTTCAGTGGCATTTCAAATGTCCGCCCCTTTGGTTGCATCATTATTTTTGGTGACCCTTGCCCTTGGGATTACCGGAAAAACCGTTCCGCAATTGAATATTTTTGTGATCGGTTTCCCCTTAAAAATTATTGTGGGCTTTCTTATTTTATTTATCTCGATGGGGATCATGATAGAAGTGATGCAGAAGGTGGTTCAATTAATGATTACGGTAATGCGTGAATTCATGCAACTTTTAGGTGGTGCTTAATTTGAAGCTACTTCTTCCATTGGACATACAATATTTTGCCGGCGAAAAAACGGAAAAAGCAACACCGAAGAAACGCAGGGATGCCAGAAAAAAAGGGCAAGTTGTAAAAAGCCAGGATCTTTCATCGGCGATTCTTTTTTTGGTCCTTTTTCTTTTTCTCGTCTTTATGGCACCAATCATGTTCAAGGGGTTTGTTTCCTTTTTCAATGAATCTATCGAGAAATACATATTGTTTGATAATATCACTGCCGATACGGTGATGAACATATATGTTGATTCTTTGTCGGAATTGGCTGTTATTTTGTTGCCGGTGATGGCGGTGGCAATGATTGTGGCCATGTTCTCAAACTTTTTGCAGTTCGGTTTTTTATTTACAACAGAAACGATGAAATTGGATTTGAAAAAGATAGATCCGATAAAAGGAATAAAAAAAATCATCTCATTAAGGGCCGTCGTGAATCTGATCAAGTCATTATTAAAAGTTGCATTTATCGGTTCTGTAACCGGGATGATCATTTGGATGAATCTGGATGATATGTTGTCCCTGTCTTTTCATAGTCCTTGGGATACGCTGACAACGGTCGCAAAGCTTGCTGCGATGATGGGAATCGCCAGTGCCATTGCGTTGCTTATCGTAGCAATTCTTGATTACCTATATGAAAAATTTGAGTATGAAAAGCAATTGAGAATGTCGAAACAGGACATTAAAGACGAGTATAAAAATATGGAAGGGGACCCGCTCATCAAATCAAAAATAAAGCAACGGCAGAGGGAAATGGCAATGCGGCGGATGATGCAGGAAGTTCCGAAAGCGGATGTCGTTATTACCAACCCAACCCATTATGCGGTTGCCTTGAGATATGATGATGGGTCAATGGATGCTCCTAAAGTCGTAGCAAAAGGTGCGGACTTTGTTGCTCAAAAAATAAAAATGATTGCAAAAGAAAATGATATTGTAATGGTCGAAAACAGGCCATTGGCAAGGGCTCTTTACGATCAAGTGGAAATAGGCGAAGAAGTGCCGGAAGAATTTTTCAAAGCGGTGGCTGAAATTTTAGCTTATGTTTATCGAATTAAACGCAAAATTTAGTTTGCAGGAGGGAAAAGGATGAAATTTCGCGACTTGGGAGTATTAGCTTTTATCATAGTGATAGTAGCGATGCTCGTAATCCCTCTACCAACATGGTTGCTGAGTTTTTTAATCATTATTAATATTACGCTTTCATTGATTGTATTGCTTACGGCAATGAATATGAAAGAAGCCTTGGAATTTGCGATTTTCCCCTCCATTATTTTGATCTTGACACTGTTCCGGTTAGGAATCAGTATTTCAACAACCCGTGCCATTCTCTCCCAAGGGGATGCGGGTGACGTTATTGAAACATTTGGGGAATTCGTGACAGGCGGTAATATTTTAGTCGGTTTAGTTATTTTCATGCTGCTTGTCATCGTGAACTTTATCGTCATTACGAAAGGTTCGGAGCGGGTGGCGGAAGTTGCGGCGCGATTCACGTTAGATGCGATGCCCGGGAAGCAGATGAGTATTGATGCGGATTTGAATGCAGGGCTCATATCGGAAAAAGAAGCACGGGAACGACGGGATAAAGTTGCCAAGGAAGCGGATTTTTACGGAGCGATGGACGGTGCGACGAAATTCGTTAAAGGTGATGCCATTGCCTCCATCATTTTGGTTTTTATCAACTTAATCTTTGGTTTGATTATAGGAATGCTTCAATTAGGATATTCATTCTCTGATGCGGCAAACCACTTCTCCAAATTGACTGTCGGTGACGGCCTCGTTGCCCAAATTCCTGCCCTTCTTGTATCAACGGCGACAGGTCTTGTTGTGACGCGTGCAGCCAGCGATGGAAACCTGGGAGAAGATATTATAAAACAATTATTTTCCCAATCGAAGTTGCTTTATGTGGCGGCTGGATCCATTTTCCTGCTCGGTCTTTTCACGACAATCCCTGATTGGATCACAATTCCGATTGCCGGGATGCTCGCAATTGGAGCATATTTGATGAGCCGCAAGAAAGAAGAAGATCCGGAAGAACTGTTGGAAATGGAAGAAGAACAAGTGACCGATACAATGAAAAGTCCAGAAAATGTGGTCAATTTATTAAATGTGGACCCGATAGAGTTTGAATTTGGTTACGGTCTGATCCCCCTTGTGGATGCGCAACAGGGAGGGGATTTGCTTGACCGGGTGGTGATGATCCGTCGCCAGCTTGCATTGGAATTGGGACTTGTGATTCCGGTAGTGCGTATCCGGGACAACATCCAATTACAACCAAACGAATATCGCATAAAAATAAAGGGTAATGAAATGGCAAGAGGAGAGCTGCTGTTGGATCATTATCTGGCTATGAGTCCTGGTGGGGACGATTCAATTGAAGGTATAGATACAATCGAACCATCCTTCGGCCTTCCTGCCAAATGGATCACAGAAGAAGTGAAGGAAGAAGCCGAAATGTTGGGATATACAGTTGTCGATCCTCCAAGTGTCGTGTCCACTCACTTGACGGAAGTCATTCGAGCAAATGCGCATGAACTTTTAGGTCGCCAGGAAACAAAACAGTTGATCGACCATTTGCGGGAAACGCATGCCATTTTGGTGGATGAATTGACGCCAACCCCATTATCGATTGGTGAAATTCAAAAGGTATTAGCGAAGTTATTAAAGGAAAACGTATCGATACGCAACTTGCCGGTCATTTTTGAAACATTGGCGGATTATGCAAAGTTGACGAGCGATAGCGATGTGCTGACAGAATATGTTAGACAAGCCCTTGCCCGACAGATTACAAGGCAATATGTACAGGACGGTTCACAATTGAAAGTAATCACCGTTCCTGCGAAAGTGGAAAAAATGATTGCTGACAGTATTCAGCAAACGGAACATGGAAATTACTTGGCGATGGATCCGCACAATTCGCAAACAGTACTTGAATCCATCGCAAAAGAAGTGGAAAGAGTATCTTATATGGAACAAACGCCAATCATCTTATGTTCACCGGGAATTAGAATGTATTTAAGACAATTGACGGAGCGATATTTCCCGCAAATTCCGATATTGTCCTATAACGAATTGGATGCCAATGTTGAAATCCAAAGTGTTGGGGTGGTGACTGTTGAATGAAAATGAAAAAATATATCGCGCCTTCCATTAATGAAGCGATGAAACAAGTGCGTGCCGATTTGGGGGAAGAAGCTGTCATCATCAGTTCGAAAGTGGTTGTAAAAAAGAAGTTTTTTGGGTTGATCCGACAGAAAAATTTCGAAGTGTTGGCCGGCATTGATGAAGTGGAGCCGCCAACATTCGCCGTCCAAGAACAAAAGCAGTTACAGCCGATAGTCCCGAAACATGATGAGCTGCCTAATGATGGAAATGTTTCAGAGTTGAAGGAAGAAATCGTCAGTTTAAAAGAAATGCTGAAATCCATGAAGCAAGACACAATACAAGCTTCCATACCGGAAGAGCTGAAACCATTCATCGAATATTTGAAACGTCAAGAGCTTAATAATGAGCTCATCACGGACATTTGTGATGGGCTTTTTGCACATGTGAATCAATCAAAAGAAATTTCCCGACAGGAAATGGTTGAAATTGCAAAAAATGTGCTGAAAAAGGAGCTCTCCCCCCTTTCAATCTGCGGAATATCTTATGACAAGAAGTATGTATGTGTGTTGGGACCGACAGGGGTGGGGAAAACGACGACGATTGCAAAAATGGCGGCACGCTCTGTATTGGAGAAAAAGAAAAAGGTCGGCTTTATTACGACGGATACTTATCGGATCGCCGCAATCGAACAATTAAAAACCTACGCGAATTTGCTGCAAGCGCCGGTTGAAGTCGTTTATAACCTGAATGATTACAGGGAAGCGATCAGGAAATTTGCCAACCTGGATTTGGTGTTTATTGATACCGCGGGACGAAACTATAAAGAAACGAAATATGTGAATGAATTGAAAAAGCTGATTTCTTTTGATGATGAAGTCGAATCTTATTTGGTATTATCATTGACTGCCAAAGAAAAAGATATTGAAACAATTATTGAACAATTTAGTGAATTTCCAATTGAAAAATTCATTTTCACTAAGACGGATGAAACAAATTCTATTGGCGCGATGTATAATTTAATGATTAAATATAAGAAAGGACTTGCTTACTATACTACTGGTCAAGAAGTACCAGAAGATATTGAAGAAGCGACCATAGAAAAATTATTGGAAATGCTTTTCCAAGGTGAATTCAAATGAGAGATCAAGCAGAAAAATTGAGGTTGAAAATGTTGGAAAGCCAAGGGGCATTGGGGCGATCGATTGCGGTTGTCAGTGGAAAGGGCGGAGTTGGAAAAAGCAATTTCACGACGAACTTTGCCATTAATTTAGCAAAATTGGGAAAAAAAGTGGTTATTTTGGATATGGATCTTGGCATGGCCAATGTTCATATTTTAATTGGGAAACAAGCACCATATCATTTGAAGGATTATTTGGAAGGACGCGTTTCGTTCGCGGACATTATTTTCAGGGGCCCGGAAAATATCCACTACATTTCCGGCGGTTCCGGCTTTTCTTCGGTTGTTGAATGGTCGGAAGAGATGTTTGAGGCATTTATTCACGGCTTTGAAGAATTGCAGAAAAGTTATGATTTTATTTTATTTGATATGGGAGCCGGGGCATCGAATTGGTCGTTGGATATCGTTACATCCATTGATGAAGTCATTGTCGTCACAACGGCGGAACCTACCGCAATCACAGATGCCTATTCAATGATGAAATTCATTCACTTAAAAGAACCGAACAAAACTTTCTATCTATTATGTAATCGGGTTTTTTCGAATGAAGAAGGAAAAGAAGCGCTGCAAAGATTAAAAAACACGATGATGAAATTTTTATCAAAAGAAGTCGTGATACTTGGTTGGCTTCCGGAAGATGGAACCGTTCGGAAAGCGGTGATTGAACAAGTTCCTTTTTCCATTTCATATCCTAATGCACAAATATCCATATCATTGCAAGAAATAGTCAATCGTTTCATTCATAACAAATTTGGAGAAGAGGTTCCTCTTCCTTCCAACTCATTCTTATCCAGATTAAAACGTATTTTCTCGAAAGGTCGTGGTTAATTGGTACCTTCGAAAAAACATAAGTTATTAATTGTGGATGACTCGGCATTTATGAGAAAAATGATCAGCGATTTCTTTAAAGATCATCCAACCATTGAAGTGATTGACACAGCGAGAAACGGGAAAGATGCCATCGAAAAAATTCAACAATTAAAACCGGATGTAGTGACAATGGATGTTGAAATGCCTGAACTGAATGGGCTGGAAACTCTTAAATGCATCATGGATATTTCACCGGTTCCGGTTGTCATGTTGTCAAGTTTTACAGAAATTGGGGCAAAACAAACAATGCTCGCGATGGAATACGGTGCTGTTGATTTCGTGACAAAACCCGGTGGCACGATTTCCCTTGATATACATAAAGTAAAGGACGAACTTATCCATAAAGTGGAACTTGCCGCAAAAGTGCCGATAGAAAAATTGAGAAAACATGGCAGTTCCATCAAATATTCTTACATAAAAAACATGCCCCGGGGGACATCCGCCGGCATCAGCGAAAAACAGACCGTGACGGAAAGCAATCGAAGTATCCATCCGGTTCAAACAAAATGGAGTAAAACTTCCGAAAAAATAGTCTTAATCGGAACTTCGACAGGTGGGCCAAGAGCCTTGCAACAAGTGATTACAAAATTGCCTAAAGCTTTCCCTGCGCCCATATTGATTGTTCAACATATGCCACCGGGTTTTACAAAGTCGCTTGCAGAAAGATTGAACCATATCAGTAATGTCCAGGTGAAGGAAGCGGAACAGGGAGAAAAGGTGGAGGCTGGAACAGCATATATTGCGCCTGGCGGATTTCATTTAAAAATGAAAAAGGTTGGTTCCCATTATGAAATCGTGCTGGATGATAAGGAACCGCCAAGAGCAGGACATCGACCGAGCGTGGATGTGTTGTTTGAAAATATCAGCCAATTCGAGGAACTGGATAAAATCGCCGTCATCATGACAGGAATGGGCAATGATGGATCCAAAGGTTTAATGGCATTAAAGAGAACCGGAAATGTGATCGCCATTGCGGAATCAGCGGAAACTTGCATTGTTTTTGGTATGCCAAAAGCTGCCATCGAAACGCAATTTGTCGATGAAGTAGTGAATGTGGATGAAATTGCGGAGACCATGTTGAAATATTTGTCGTAAAGGGAGTGTGTTCGAATGGAAATGAATCAGCAATATTTAGATATGTTTATTGAAGAAAGCAAAGAACATTTGCAAAATTGCAGCGATCTATTATTGGATTTGGAAAAAAATCCGGGTGACTTATCCATCGTCAATGAGATTTTCCGCTCTGCCCATACTTTAAAAGGAATGGCCGCTACGATGGGATTTGAAGATTTGGCCGATTTGACACATAAAATGGAAAACGTGTTGGACGCCATTCGGAATGAAAAAATTACCGTTGATTCGAATTTGTTGGATGTTGTTTTTGAATCAGTGGATCATTTGGAAGCAATGATTACGGATATTGCCAATGGCGGCGATGGGAAACGGGATGTATCCGGAATTGTATCAAAACTAAAAGATATTGAAGCTGGCAAAAGCATTCCTTCGAGCACTCCTACGGAGCAGGAAGTTGCTGCGGATGTGGCGGTGGAAGAAACAGCGCCTGGCCGTTACTTAATCTATGATGAATATGATATTACCGTATTGAAACAATCGAAGGAACAAGGGTTCAACACTTATGAAATTTCCGTTTCCCTTCGGCCTGATTGCCTGTTAAAGGCAGCGCGGGTCTTTATGGTATTCCAAGTATTGGAGAAAAGCGGGGAAGTCATAAAATCTTTCCCAACGGTAGAGAAGCTGGAAGAAGAACAATTCGACCAAAACTTCCAAGTGGCCTTCATCACGAAAGATTCTCCGGAAGAAATCAAAAAGAAAATCAGCAAAGTTTCAGAGATTGAGAATGTTGTCGTGGTGCCATTGACTGATGCAATGGTGAAAGAGGCAAGCAAAGAAGAGATTGCTTCCAAAGAACAGCAACAAAAAGAGTTGGAGAAATCCAGTCCAGTGCCGAAACAAGAGAAAAAAGAAGTAGCTGCAAAGAAAGATTCAAGTGCATCCAAACAAATCGCTCACTCCAAAACGATTCGCGTAAGCATTGAACGACTTGATATCTTAATGAACTTATTTGAAGAATTGGTCATTGATCGCGGACGATTGCAGTCGATTGCGGCAGATGTGAAACAATCCGAATTGACGGAAACAGTTGAACGGATGAGCCGTACTATGGGCGATTTGCAAAACATCGTGCTGACAATGCGCATGATTCCAATCGAAACCGTCTTTAACCGATTCCCTAAAATGGTCCGTTCCTTATCCCGCGAGTTGAATAAAAAAATCCGGTTGGAAATTATCGGTGCCGAAACGGAACTGGACCGTACCGTCATCGATGAAATCGGTGATCCGTTAGTCCACCTGATCCGCAACTCTGTCGACCATGGTATCGAAAGTCCGGAAGCAAGAAGAGCGAAAGGAAAACCGGAAGAAGGTTCGGTTACTTTAAGGGCATACCATAGCGGAAATTATGTCTTTATTGAGATTGAAGATGATGGAGCCGGAATCAATAAAGAGAAAGTGTTGAGAAAGGCGATCGAGCGAGGGATTGTTTCAAAAGAAGCGGCTCTTACGCTCACAGACAAACAGATCAATGAACTCATTTTCGAATCCGGATTCTCAACGGCCGATAAAATCACGGATGTTTCAGGACGAGGCGTTGGTCTGGATGTTGTGAAAACGACGATCCAATCTCTTGGCGGCAGCATTTCCATTGAATCGCAACAAGATGTCGGTTCGAAATTCTCTATTCAATTGCCTTTAACTTTATCAATTATTTCCGTCATGTTGGTAGAAATAGAGAAAGAAATTTATGCAATTCCATTATCATCCATTATTGAAACATCCATCATTAAAAAATCGGATATTTTAAATGCCCATAATCAAAAAGTCATCGATTTCCGTGGAAAAGTCGTGCCGCTCATTTACTTGGATGAAGTCTTTGAGGTGCCGCGCAGCGAAGCTTGTGATGATGAATATCAATCCGTTGTCATCGTAAGAAAAGGCGATAAAATGGCAGGTTTGGTGGTTGATTCATTCATCGGCCAACAGGAAATCGTATTGAAATCATTGGGCAATTATTTGAAAAATATTTTTGCGATTTCCGGTGCAACAATTTTAGGAAACGGTCAAGTGGCATTAATCATCGATATCAATGCGTTAATGAAATAATTGAATGAAATGGGGTGCTGGATATGGTAACTGCAGCGGAGAAAGAAAATATTAAAGTAATAGTTTTCCAACTAATGGATAAAGAGTATGCGATACCTGTCAACCACGTTCAAGGGATAGAAAAAATGATGCACATCACCCGTGTGCCAAGAACTGAAAAGTTTGTAAGAGGTGTCATCAACTTGCGCGGGGTCGTAACACCGATCGTCGATTTAAGGGAACGGTTTGGTCTGCCTCCTGTGGAAGATACTGAATCGGTTCGCATTATCATTGTTCAATTGGACGATATCGAAGTGGGATTTGTCGTTGATTCCGCCAATGATGTCATCGATATTCCGGTCAACTCAATAGAACCTCAGCCCGAAGTCGTTGGGGTGAAGGAAGAAGCCTTTATCTCTGGGGTGTCCAAGATTGGGAATCGTTTACTGATAATGCTTCATTTAGATAAAGTGTTGAATTTATCTGAATAGACTATTGAAAAAGTAGGGATACATATGAAACATCCTGGCATGAATTCATTGCATTTGGACATTCTCAAAGAAATCGGGAATATTGGTGCTGCCCATGCCGCCACCTCCCTTTCGAATATGTTGAATAAAAAAATCGATATGCGTGTTCCAAAAGCGGAAATGGTTACCTTTAATGAAATGATGGAACTGATGGACGGACCTGAAAAGGTTGTCGTGGGAATCTATTTGCGAATTGAAGGCGATTTGGAAGGAAGCATGTTCTTCATTTTGCCTATTGAACAGGCGAACCGGTTTATTCAACGCCTGATTCAAGATGACCGGTTTGATTTCCGCAGCAACGCATCCGATATTGGAATGTCCGCAATGCAGGAAATGGGAAATATTTTATCCGGTTCTTACTTATCCGCCATGTCCGACTTTTTGAATTTAAAGGTGTTTCCTACCGTTCCGGGTTTAAGCATTGATATGTTTGGGGCAATTATCAGTGTCGGTCTTATTGAGATTTCCCAAGTAAGCGATTATGTAATTGTCATTGACACATCCATTTTGGAAGAAGGGCTGGAGAGCGAAATGAAAGGACATTTTCTATTGCTGCCTTCTCCTGAGTCTTTTGACGTAATTTTTAAAGCGTTAGGGGTTGAATAATATGTTTACTCCACAATCAGGGAAGGTTGTCAAAGTGGGTATTGCCCAAATGGATGTGGTCAAATTTCCCGATACAATACGAACATCAGGACTGGGATCATGTGTGGGAGTCGTTTTATATGATGAAACGAAAAAGATTGCCGGTCTTGTTCATATTATGTTGCCGGACTCTTCGCTGAGCAGTACGGATACAATCAATACGGCAAAATTTGCAGATACAGGCATTAAAGGACTTGTGGAAAAACTGTTAATGGAAGGTGCCCAAAAATATCGTTTAAAAGCGAAAATTGCCGGAGGAGCACAAATGTTTCAATTTTCTTCCGCAAAAGAAATGATGAGGATCGGTCCCCGCAATGTCGAAGCCGTGAAAAAAGTGCTTAATGAATTGGGGATTCCTCTTGTGGCGGAAGATATTGGCGGAAATAGCGGCAGGACGATTGAATTTGATCCTGCAACGTGCAAATTGATGATTCGTACAGTCAATCAAGGAGTGAGTGAAATTTGATGTATGGTTCAATTTTTTTGAATTGTTGGGGAAGTTTAATCACATTTTCAATCACATTTGCAATCATGTACCAGGTTTCCATCTTTCCTTCGCAAATTTTACTCGTATCTTTTTTTGCTGCACTCGCCGCCTTCATTTTATTGTTTGCTGTACGATATCTCATTGGCTATATTCTATATACGCCGGATGAGGGGCTCTTTGAAGAGTTTATTGAAGGCACGATGAAAACAACAGCGTTCAAGAGGAGGAAGATGAGATTTTAGAAAGGGACACAAATTCTTTGAATCAATCCTCGAAAATGGAGTTTCAAGATGAAAGCTCGGAAGAAATAGCCAAACTTGTCCGTTCAATGTTGAGTGAATAAGATGCTTAAGTACTATTATGTTCAGTGATAAAATCCGCTTTTTAGGCTCTTTTCCATAAGGATTGAGCAAAAATACTCACCGTTAACCGCTTGATTTGGTCCTATAGAATACTGTGTTTTTTATACCTTTCTTTGGTATAATGATTAGTAATAAAAGGCGTATCGTAAAGAAAGGTGGGTTCGATGGTAAGCAAGCTAGATGAGCAGCAATTATGGAATAGCTGGATAAATGATCGGGATCCGCAAGCAGGAAATTTACTGATAAAAAAATATAAACCCCTAGTTTCTTATCATGTTCAAAGAATTGGTTCAGGGCTTCCGAAAAATGTCTCCCGGGATGATTTGACAAGCCTGGGAATGATGGGACTTTTTGACGCCTTAAATAAATTTGATATCAATAGAGACTTGAAATTCGATACATATGCTTCATTCCGTGTCCGGGGAGCCATCATTGACGGCCTTAGAAAAGAGGATTGGCTGCCACGATCGGTGCGGGAAAAAGCAAAAAAAATGGAAGCGACCATTGAACAATTGGAGCAAAAGTTGATGCGTCATGCTACTCCTGAGGAACTGGCGGAACATATGAACATGCCTGTTGAAGAAGTATATCAAACGGTGCAAGAGCATTTCTTCTCGAATATATTGTCTCTCAATGAACCCCAGCATGATCAGGACGAAGGAGAAGGAAAGTCATTTGTCATTCGGGACGAAAATGTCAGAACACCGGAACAGGAAACGATACATAAAGAGCTTATAGAAGAATTGGCAGAAAACATAAAAAAATTAAGTGAGAAAGAGCAACTGGTACTGAGTCTTTTTTACTCTGAAGAAATGACATTGACAGAAATCGGGGAAGTATTGAATTTATCCACTTCCCGCATTTCACAAATTCATTCAAAAGCGTTGTTGAAACTGAGAAAACTGTTGTCAAATGAGATGAACGCCTAAAGTGGGTGGAACTTATGAGTTTAAAAGGTGTTGAATTGCAAATCGCCATTCCCAAAACGGTGGATGCCGGCAAAATTGCTGAGCAGCATCAACAAAATGTTGTTCAGCAACAATATCATGCAAATGATGCGTTGAACAGGGAAATTGAAAGAAAGCAACTTACCGTGAACGACACCGAGAAAATCTCTGAAGTATCCGACAATAATGAAAAAAAAGGCACGGGAAAAGACCAAGATAAAAACAAAAAAGAACGCAAGAATCAGCAGGAACATCAGGAAGCGAAACATCCATATAAAGGAAATTTTATTGATTTAAGCGGATAGGAGATTATATGGCTACAGTATTTATTATTATACTCACCATTTCCCAATTAATAAGTTTTTATCTTATTTTTATTTTAAATTCCAAGATGTCAAAATTTAAGGACTTGGAATCGCGGCAAGATAAGATGATGGAAGAAATGGAAAATGCAATCAGCGTATATTTATTGGAAATCAAGGAAGAAAACGACCGGTTCATTCATGAATTAACGAAAATAAAAACTTCTCAGCAAAAAAGCGTCCTCAATTTGCAAGCGGGTACTGTTCCTGATCCTATTGGGAAAGAACCAGTTGAAGATGATTTACAGAAAAACGTGGTGAACCTGGATGCAATTTTGCCTACAATCCCTAAAGCGATTGCCAAAAATGCTTACATCCAACAAAAAAAGAACATGGCCAAAGAGCAAGAAAACATGCCGGATGTGATAGCAAATGAAAAAAAAGGGCATAAACTAAATGATGAAATGCTTCAGAAGGATGTATCTTTGAAAGACAAAGTATTGGCGCTGCATCAGGAAGGAAAGTCCATCGAAGAAATCGCAAAAATTACGCAAAAAGGAAAAACGGAAATTGAACTATTGTTAAAGTTCCAAGCATAAACTTCTTGCACAGTAAAAGGCTTTGTGTTATATTACCAATTGGTGTGATAATTACACACGCATTTTGATGGGTAAGTGGTGCTTGAGAAGTTTTCTTAAGTTGCTTATTCCAGATGAAAGATGCGGAGGAATAAAACCAATAGTAGGAGGAAAATTCATGTCAGTAATCTCAATGAAACAATTATTAGAAGCAGGTGTACATTTCGGTCACCAAACTCGCCGTTGGAATCCAAAAATGAAAAAATACATTTTTACTGAACGTAACGGCATTTACATTATCGACTTGCAAAAAACTGTAAAAAAATTAGAAGAAGCTTACGAGTTCATGCGTCAAGTTGGTGCAAACGGCGGTAAAGTTCTTTTTGTTGGTACGAAAAAACAAGCACAAGACGCTATTAAAGAAGAAGCTGAACGTTCTGGCAACTTCTACATTAACCAACGCTGGTTAGGTGGAACATTAACAAACTTCGACACAATTAAAAAACGTGTTGCACGTATGAAAGAAATCGAAAAAATGGAAGAAGAAGGAATTTTTGATGTTCTTCCTAAAAAAGAAGTTATGAAATTGAAAAAAGAACATGAACGTTTAGTGAAATTCCTTGGCGGTATCCGCGACATGAACGAATTACCTGATGTACTATTCGTAGTTGACCCACGCAAAGAACGCATCGCTGTAGCTGAAGCTCGTAAATTAAATATTCCGATTGTAGGAATTGTTGATACAAACTGCGATCCAGATGAAATCGACTACGTAATTCCTGCAAACGATGATGCGATTCGTGCTGTGAAATTATTAACAGCTAAAATTGCAGATGCTCTTATCGAGTCTAAACAAGGTGAATCAGAAGCTCCAGCTGAAGAAGTAGTTGCTGAGTAATTCACTGCTACAAAGGTGATAAGTGACTGTTTCACTTATCACCTTTTTTTGAGAAACAATGGTTTCTTACTTTGTAAAATGGCTAAAACTTATAGTAAACAATCATGATCCAAGGAGGAACTTTCAATGGCAATTACTGCACAATTAGTAAAAGAACTTCGTGAAAAAACGGGCGCAGGTATGATGGATTGCAAAAAAGCCCTTGTAGAAACAAACGGTGACATCGAAGCTGCCATCGATTACCTACGTGAAAAAGGTTTGGCTTCTGCAAGCAAAAAAGCTGACCGTATCGCGGCTGAAGGTACAACTTACATCTTAACTGAAGGAAACGAAGCGATCATTTTGGAAGTGAACGCTGAAACAGACTTCGTTGCGAAAAACAGCCAATTCCAAGAACTAGTAAAAAGCTTGGCGGAACAATTATTAAAAGCTAAACCTGAGTCTTTGGAAGCTGCATTGGAAGTGAAAAACGAGGAAGGCGCAAGCATAGCGGAACAAATTTCAACTGCTGTTGCGACAATTGGTGAAAAAATCACTCTTCGCCGTTTCGAAATCAGAACAAAAACGGATGCAGATGCTTTTGGTTCCTACTTGCACATGGGCGGCCGCATCGGTGTATTAGTTGTTCTTGAAGGTACTACAAATGCTGATGCAGCGAAAGATATCGCGATGCACATTGCGGCAATCAAGCCAAAATATATCTCCCGTGATGAAGTGCCTGCGGAAGAAGTTGAACGTGAACGCAAAGTGTTGACTGAACAAGCATTGAACGAAGGAAAACCTGAAAACATTGTGGCAAAAATGGTTGAAGGTCGTCTTGGAAAATTCTTCGAGCAAGTTTGCTTATTAGAGCAAGCATTTGTTAAAGATTCTGATCAAAAAGTTCGTGATTTCGTGAAATCAGTTGGCGGTAACGTAACTTCATTCGTTCGTTATGAAGTAGGAGAAGGCATCGAAAAACGCGAAGACAACTTTGCGGAAGAAGTTATGAGCCAAGTAAAAGGAAATAAATAATCGTAGAATAAATACACAAACTTTATGGGGAGCACTCTAAGTGTTCCCTATTTTTCAGAAAAGAATTTTAAATTAACGCATAACGGAGGTTTACTATGAGTGTGCCGCAATTCAAACGAGTAGTCATTAAAATAAGTGGTGAAGCATTGGCAGGAGAAGCAGGATTTGGCATCTCCCCAAAAATTATTAAATCAGTGGCCGAAGATATCAAAGAAGTAGTGGATCTTGGAGTGGAAGTTGCAGTTGTTGTTGGCGGAGGAAACATTTGGCGTGGTAAAATAGGTAGTGAAATGGGAATGGATCGTGCTTCTGCCGATTATATGGGAATGCTTGCAACTGTCATGAACTCCCTCGCATTGCAAGATGCTCTGGAAAAATTGGACGTGGAAACTCGTGTACAATCTTCTATTGTGATGACCCAAGTGGCGGAACCTTACATACGTCGAAAAGCGGTGCGTCATCTCGAAAAAGGGCGTGTCGTGATTTTCGCTGCTGGAACTGGAAATCCATTTTTCTCCACAGATACAACGGCTGCATTGCGGGCTGCCGAAATTGATGCGGACGCTATTTTAATGGCAAAAAATAATGTTGATGGCGTTTATTCAGCGGATCCCAAAATTCACCAAGATGCAGTGAAATACGAAACACTCACTTATTTAGAGGTCATTCAGCAAGGTCTTCAAGTAATGGATTCCACAGCTTCCACATTATGTATGGACAACGACATCCCATTAATAGTATTCTCTATAATGGAAAAAGGTAACATTAAACGGGCTGTTTTAGGCGACAAAATTGGGACAGTTGTTAGGAGGAATGCATAATGAATAGTGTATATGAACAAGCGAAGGAAAAAATGAACAAGTCGATTACCGCTTTTACTAGAGAACTTGCATCGATTCGTGCCGGCAGAGCAAACGCAAAATTACTGGACCGGATTACTGTCGATTATTACGGGGTACCAACTCCGGTGAATCAGCTTGCAGGGATCACTACTCCGGAAGCGCGCCTTCTTGTAATCACACCCTATGACAAGTCCATTTTAGGGGAAATTGAAAAAGCCATTTTAAAATCGGATATTGGTATTACCCCTACAAATGATGGAAATGTAATCCGTTTAACAATTCCTCCTTTGACTGAGGAACGTCGTAAAGAGTTGGTGAAAGTCGTGAAAAAAGAAGCGGAAGAAGCAAAAGTGGCCATCCGGAATGTACGACGTGACGCAAATGATGAATTGAAAAAATTGGAGAAAAACGGGGAAATGACGGAAGACGAATTACGAGGACATGTGAATGATATCCAAAAACTAACAGATGAGTTCATTGCAAAAGTTGACAATTTAGCAAAAGAAAAAGAAGACGAAATCCTTTCAATTTAAAGGTTTGTCAAAAAGAACTTTCCATAGGCTGTGACGTCCTTTTCTTCAGGACGTCTTTTTCATTTCATATTATGCATAGGATTTGTTGATTGAATAATAATAGAAATTTCAATAAAGTCATCGGATTAAACATAAGTTATTAAAAGAATTAGAAAAAATGCAAATAATTCTTTAGGAAATGAAAGACACATATATTGGTTTTTGATATTATTAATTAGAATACGTCCAAAACGTTGTCAGGTGGGGGAATACATGGTATTTTACAATTTTTTTAGGAAAACTAAATATGCAAAAAAGGCATCCAAAATGGATGGCAAAATTGAAGTGATCCCTTCCCATATTGCAATCATTATGGACGGCAATGGACGTTGGGCGAAGAAGCGGGCTATGCCACGTATCGCTGGTCATCATGAAGGGATGAAGACCGTTCGGAAAATTGCGCGCGTGGCAGATGATCTTGGAGTGAAAGTTTTAACGCTGTATGCTTTTTCAACGGAAAACTGGAAGCGTCCTAAAACAGAAGTTGATTATTTAATGAGCTTGCCAGAAAAATTTCTTGATGATTTTTTACCGGAAATCATAGAGCGAAATATCTGTGTTCAAATGATTGGCGAAAAGGAAGGTTTGCCGGAACATACAAAAAAAGCAATTAATAATGCGATGGAAAAAACAAAAAATAATACAGGACTTATTTTGAATTTTGCATTAAATTATGGCAGCCGCGCAGAGATTGTGAAAGCGATGAAAAAGATGATGGCGGATGTTCAGGAAGGAAAATTGTCCATCGATGCCATTACGGAAGAAACGATGAACCAATATTTGATGACATCCCATCTGCCGGAACCGGATCTTTTGATTCGCACGAGCGGGGAAGTACGATTAAGCAATTTTATGCTTTGGCAATTGGCTTATACAGAATTTTGGTTCACTGATACCCTCTGGCCGGATTTTGATGAAGAAGACTTTATGGAGGCGATTTATGCCTATCAGAGAAGAAATCGTCGGTATGGTGGATTGAAAGGAGAAGAAATTAATTGAAGCAACGGATTATTACGGGAGTTGTGGCAGCTGCATTTTTCATCCCGTTTGTCATCTATGGTCAACTCCCATTTACCCTATTAGTTTATGCAATGGCTACAGTAGCAATGTTTGAACTTCTTCGAATGAAAAAAATGTCTGTTTTTTCAATACCAGGATTCGTTGGTTTCTTGACCGTGTATGTTTTATTAATGCCGGATTCATGGGCGGATAAAGTTCATGAAGTCACTTCTTATAGCAAATTGGAATTTCTTGTCATTGCGGCCCTTTTGTTATTGATTCATTCTGTCATTGTAAAAAACCATTTTACTTTTGATGAGATTGGATTCGTACTTCTGTCCGCATTATATATCGGTATCGGCTTTTATTATTTGATTGAAACGAGAAACGCCGGGCTGGAGTTCATTATTTTTGCCCTGCTCATCGTTTGGTGCACCGATTCAGGGGCGTATTTTACCGGAAGAAAATTCGGGAAAAACAAATTATGGCCGGAAATTTCGCCAAATAAGACCGTTGAGGGGTTTTTCGGAGGAATACTCACAGCGGTTGTTTTCGCATGCATTATGCAAATGATTTACCCATTTGATAAACCTTGGTTTATACTAGTTCTTGTAACGATTGTAAGTTCTGTATTCGGACAATTGGGCGATTTGGTAGAATCCGCTATAAAAAGGCATTATGATGTGAAAGATTCAGGGAAGATTCTTCCGGGACATGGGGGAATACTGGATCGTTTTGACAGCTTATTGTTTGTATTACCATTACTTAACTTGTTGCATTTCGTCAGTTGATGAAGGGAAGGACCCATGTTGAAAAAAATCAGTTTATTAGGCGCAACAGGTTCGATTGGATGGCAAACTTGTGATATTTTGAAAAATCATCCAGAAGAATTTCAACTTGTTGCTTTTTCTGCTGGAAAAAATATAGAAAAAACAAGGGAAATTATTAAAACATTGAATCCTGAACTGGTTTCTGTGCAAGAAGAAAAAGATGCACATGCATTAAAAAAAGAGTTTCCTCATATACATTTTACATACGGTGACGAAGGGTTGATAGAAGTGGCCACTCACCCGGAAAGCGGAGTATTGGTGAATGCGGTTTTGGGCAGTGTCGGACTGCCTTCCACATTGGCTGCCATCCGCATGGGCAAAACGATTGCGATTGCCAATAAAGAGACCCTTGTTACCGCTGGGCATCTGGTCATGGAAGAAGCGAAAAAGTATCATGCACCCATTTTGCCTGTTGACAGTGAGCATTCAGCCATATTCCAGTCGATGAATGGTGAAAATCCGAAACAAATCAAGCGGCTGATTTTGACAGCTTCCGGTGGTGCATTCAGAGATAAAACCCGCGATGAACTGAAACATGTGACAGTGAGGGATGCTTTGAATCATCCGAACTGGTCAATGGGCGCGAAAATAACGGTTGATTCGGCGACGATGATGAATAAGGGGCTGGAAGTGATTGAAGCCCATGTGTTATTTGATATGCCCTTTGAACAGATTGATGTGTTGCTTCATAAAGAAAGCATCATCCACTCGATGGTGGAGTTCCATGATACAAGCGTCATTGCCCAATTGGGAACCCCGGATATGCGTGTGCCGATTCAATACGCATTAAGCTATCCGGACCGATTGCCTCTGATTGGCGGGAAGACGTTAAATCTGGCGGAAATCGGACAACTGCATTTCAAAGCAGTGGATTTTGACCGGTTTAAAGCGTTAAAACTTGCTTATGAAGCAGGTCGAATGGGCGGAACGGTATTAACGGCAATGAATGCAGCCAATGAAGCGGCAGTGCAACTGTTTTTACAGGAAAAGATCCCATTCTTGGAAATTGAGGAAATTATCGAACGCATGATGGACAGCCATAACAATATTTTAAACCCGGATTTGGAAACGATTTTGCATGTGGATAGGGAAACAAGAAAAAAAGTGCTTCATATGGTACAATAAACTTGAGCTCAGCTCTAAAGGTGGTATACTATGCAAACAATATTAGCATTTATCCTCGTATTTGGATTAATCGTTTTCTTTCATGAATTTGGGCATTTTATCTTTGCGAAACGTGCAGGCATATTAGTGCGTGAATTCGCCATTGGTATGGGACCTAAGCTTTTTGGCATGAAAAAAGGGGAAACGTTATATACGATCCGATTATTGCCTTTGGGTGGCTATGTCCGGATGGCCGGTGAGGATTTCGATCAAATTGAGCTGCAACCTGGTTATCGGGTAGGTCTCATATTAAATGATGAAGAAAAGGTCGAGAAGATTTATTTAAATCAAAGTGTCCGACATCCGAATGTGTTATTTATGGAAGTGGAGCGGGCAGATTTAAATAAAAAATTATGGATTGAAGGTTACGATGAAGAAGAGCGTTTAGTCCGTTTCGACATTGCCCGGAATGCAATCATTGTTGAAAATGGGGAAGAAACGTTAATTGCACCATATGATCGGACTTTTGAAGCAAAATCGTTATGGCACCGTACACTTACAATCTTTGCGGGACCGTTGTTTAACTTTATTTTGGCTTTTGCCATTTTTATATTCCTCGGTATATTCCAAGGAGTGCCAACGAATGAACCGATTATTACGGAAGTGGTCGATGACAGCCCAGCCGCTGAAGCAGGGATGGAAGCAGGGGACTATGTAAAATCCATTAATGGAACACCGGTTAAAAAATGGGATGAATTGACCGATTTTGTAAAAGAGAATCCTGGAAAAGAGCTTTCATTCATTGTTGAACGGGACGGACAGCAAGTGGAACTATCCGTCGTCCCTGAAACAGTGAAAATGGAAAACGGTGAAAAAGTTGGACAAATTGGTGTCATGTACCAAAGTCCGCTTGTGAAAAATCCAATCAAAGCCATTGGCTATGGTTTTCAACAAACGTGGGAATACACCCTTTTAATTCTACAGGCGCTGGTGTATTTAATTGCAGGGAACTTTACCCTTGATGACTTGGCCGGTCCTGTCGGCATTTACCAATACACCGGGGAAGTGGCAAAACACGGCTTCTTCACCCTTATGTACTGGACAGCGGCATTGAGCATCAACTTGGGAATCATGAACTTGCTTCCGCTTCCAGCCTTGGACGGTGGCCGCTTAATGTTCTTCGGCATTGAGGCATTGAGAGGAAAACCTGTCGATCGCAAAAAAGAAGGCATGGTTCATTTGGTGGGAATTGTGCTCTTAATGATATTAATGATTGCTGTCACATGGAACGACATTCAACGATTGTTTTTCCAATAAAAAACGCGCGTCAAAAATCGCCATCCGATGGAACGTCGGGGCGATTTTTGCTTTTTCATCATCAAATTTTAATATTGGATGCATCATTGCAAGATTTATTGATAAGTGAATCAATGCAGTAAATAAATATCAAAAAAATGTATATACTCAACACTTTGATGGGTATGCTATTCTATTAAAAAAGATAGAAACTGATAAAGGTGGAGCACTTATGAAGCAAAGTGTAACGTTGATCCCAACGATGCGGGAAGTGCCACAAAATGTTCATACGAAATCTTGTCAAATGTTGCTGCGTGCAGGATACATACGTCAACATTCAAAAGGCACCTATTCCTATTTGCCATTGGCGAAGAGGGTATTAAAAAAGATTGAAACAATCATCCGGGAAGAAATGGAGAATAAGGAAGCGATTGAAATTGAATTGCCTTCCATTCAATCGGTTGATTTGTGGAAGCAGTCAGGGAGACTGCATTTTTTCGATGAAGAATTGATACATTTCCAAGATCGGAACAAACAGGAATTTGTCATCGGACAAAGTATGGATGTAATGACTTCCATTGTGCGGGATGAAATAAAAACCTATAAAAAATTGCCGATCACCTTTTACCAATTGCAGAAAAGAATTCGGAGAGAAAAGGAATTGCGCTTTGATTTATTCCATGCGCAAGAGCCTTTAATGTTGGAAGCTTATTCTTTCCACGACAGCGACGAAAGTTTAAATCACACGGTTGAAGAAATGATTGGAACATTTGAACGGATTTTTTCTTATTTGGGATTAAATATTCAAATGGTGGAAGCGGATCCGGGGCCTTTCGGAAATGAATCTTACGAGTTTGTCATTTTCTCGGATATCGGACAAGAAATCATTGCTTGTTCAGATCAATCGAATTATGCCGTCAATGCGGAAATCGCAAAAGTATCTACCGAATATGAACGCTCCACTGAAGAAATGAAGCCGCTTGAAAAGTTGGCTACGCCGAATGTCCAGACGATTCAGGAATTATGTGATGTTTTGCAAGTGGAACCAAGTCAATGCATAAAATCACTTGTATTAAACGTCGACGGGGATATCACCGTTGCTTTAGTCCGCGGAGACCACCAGCTGAATTTAAGGAAAATAGCCAAAGTTTTGAATACAACGAATGTACAATTTGCCGGTGAAGAAGAAATCAAAAAACACATAGGCTGCTCCAAAGGATCAATCGGCCCGTTAAAACTGCCTATCGATATCAAAGTGATCGCGGATAATGGAATCAAATCCGTTGTAAACGCTGTCACTGGCGCCAATGAAGACGGCTATCATTATATCAATGTGAATCCGGATCGTGACTTTGCCATCAATCTGTACGAAGATATCCGATTTATCGAAGAGGGAGACCCTTCCCCTGATGGACAAGGAAGCATTCAGTTGAAGAAGGGGATTAAGCTCGGCCGTGTAATGAAATTAGGAAATCGGTATATGGAAAATATGCAGGCAACCATTGCCGGCGATGAGGGGAAACAAATTCCATTGCAAATGGCAAGTTACGAACTGGAATTGACCCGGATTTTTGCCGCACTGGCGGAACAATGCCAGGATGATAGAGGATTTATATGGCCGAAACATCTGTCTCCTTATGATTTGCATCTGATGGCGATCAATGTTAATGATGAAGCACAATTGAACCTTGTAGAGCAGCTGTACAATATTTTAACCACTTACCGATATGATGTTTTATACGATGACCGGGACGAACGGGCAGGTGCAAAGTTTGCGGACAGCGATTTGATTGGTTTGCCGATACGGATCACCATTGGGAATAAGGCGTTAACAGGAATGGTGGAAGTAAAAAATCGGAAAACGGGCGAAACAATCGAATGCGTAAAAGAAGAGTTAATCGACCGTTTAAATGAATTTTTTCGAACACAATAAATCCAAACAGTCTTGAAAAAATAGTGTATACTTAATAGATGGCAGTTAAAATAGAATTCGCTCTTCTATAGACAAGACGCCTCACCGTCTTGCCTGATAGAGTTTTGCGAATTCTTTTCATTTTTTATTCCATCAAGGCATTTTTCAATTAAAGGTGGTGAGTTGGATGGAAAACTCAAAAGCGAGAGAGCGTTTATTGACGCTTTTATCCCAACTGAAACTGACGGAAGATATTTACATGTCTTTCTTTGAACATGGTGAACTGAACCGATTGACGGTTCATAAGAAAAAGAGAATTTGGAATTTCTCATTGAAGCTGAAAAATATTTTGCCTTTTCAAGTGTACCAACTATTCTCTTCCCGATTAAAGGAAGAATTTCAACATATTGCTCAAACGGAAATTTCGATACAGACGGAAAATCCGCAAGTAACAGATGATCTCATTTCCGATTATTGGATGACCGTCGTTGAACGCATCGACGCTTCGCCGCCTGTAAAGAAACGTCTCTCATGTCAATTGCCAACCTGGACGGGAAGCAAAATGGTTCTTTCCTGCATCTCTGAAATGGAGCAATTGACATTAAAATCGAAGTACCGGGAAATTATTTCGGAAACTTATGCTTGTTTTGGATTTCCAGCAATTCCAGTGGATTTCAAATTAGTTGAAGCATCGGAGGAAGAAAAGCTGGAGCAGGAAAAATTAATGGAACAGCGCAGGTTGGAAGAAGAAGAACTGGCCAGACAAGCCATTATAGATTTCCAAAACAGGGAAAAAGAAAAGAAAGAATCTTCGTCTTCCAGCGGGCATGCTGAAGAAGGTCCGGTACAAATCGGCTCAATCATTCACGATACTGAAATTATGGATATCAAATCGATCGTTGAAGAAGAACGCCGCATCGTCATTGAGGGACATATTTTTGCCGTGGAAGTAAAAGAGTTAAAAAGTGGCCGTTCCCTTTTGGAAATCAAAATGACCGACTATACGGACTCCATCCTCGTGAAAATGTTTTCCCGCAACAATGATGATGCCGAGAAGATGGCCCGCCTGAAAAAGGGCATGTGGGTAAGGGTCAGAGGATCAGTGCAAAATGATACGTTTGTCCGTGAATTGGTCGTGATTGCAAATGATATCAATGAAATTCATAAAGAGCCGAGAAAAGACACGGCACCTGAAGGCGAAAAACGGGTGGAATTGCATTTACATACACCAATGAGCCAGATGGATGCAGTGACACCGGTGGACCGCATTGTGGAACAGGCCGCAAAGTGGGGGCATTCCGCTGTGGCAATTACGGATCATGCTGTCGTCCAAGCCTATCCGGAAGCCTATGCCGCCGGAAAAAAATATGGCATAAAAATCATTTACGGTTTGGAAGCCAACTTGGTGGATGACGGTGTTCCGATTGCTTATGAAGAACGGCATATCAAACTGGATGATGCCACTTTCGTTGTATTTGACGTGGAAACAACCGGATTATCCACTGCCTATGATGTGATTATTGAGCTCGCGGCGGTCAAAATACGCGACGGCAAAGTGATTGATAAATTCGAACGCTTTGCCAATCCGCACCGGCCGCTTACAGAAAAAATCATCGAATTGACGAATATTACGGATGACATGTTAAAGGACGCACCGGAAGTGGATGATGTGATCCGTGAATTCCATGAATTTATCGGAGATGCCATTGTGGTTGCCCACAACGCGTCCTTCGATATGGGATTTTTGTATGCAGCGTACGAAAAAGCGGGCATTACAGGGGTGAAACATCCGGTCATCGATACGTTGGAATTGTCCCGCTTATTAAATCCGACACTCAAAAATCATCGTTTGAATACATTGTGTAAAAAATACGGCATCGAACTTGTACAGCACCACCGCGCAATCTATGATACGGAAGCAACGGGCTACTTGCTGTTGCAATTATTGAAAGAAGCCAAAGAAAAAGGAATCGAATACCATGACGATTTTAATAAATTCATGGGCGGAGAAGACTCCTATAAACAATCCCGGCCTTATCACTGTACAATTTTAGTGGTGGATAATGCCGGATTAAAAAACTTGTTCAAATTGGTGTCCATTTCCCACACTCAAACATTTTACCGGGTTCCCCGCATCCGCCGTTCCGATTTGATGAAACATCGGGAGGGGCTGATTATCGGATCCGGCTGCAGCAACGGGGAATTGTTCGAGACGATGATGAACAAATCTCCGGAAGAAGCGGAAGCGGTGGCTGAATTCTATGATTATATTGAAGTTCATCCAAAAGCCGTCTATTCCCAATTGATTGACAGTGGAACAATCCATGATGAATGGCATTTGGAAGACATTATCCGCAAACTTGTGAAGCTCGGCAAAAAAATGGATAAGCCGGTGGTGGCGACCGGGAACGTCCATTATTTAAATGAATATGATGCCATTTACCGTAAGATTTTGGTGGCTTCCCAGGGAGGGGCAAATCCATTAAACCGCTATCCATTGCCGAAAGTGCATTTTCGTACAACGGATGAAATGCTCGAAGAATTCGCCTTTTTGGGCGAGGAAGTGGCGAAGGAAATCGTTGTGACCAACTCCCAAAAAATTGCCGATATGATCGGCGATGTGAAACCGATCAAAGATAAATTGTACACGCCGATCATTGAAGGGTCCGATGAAGAAATTAAACGCTTGACCTATGAAATGGCGCATAAAATTTACGGCGAAAAGCTGCCGGAAATCGTGGAAAAACGGCTAGAAAAAGAATTGAACTCGATTTTGGGACACGGGTTTGGGGTGGTTTATTTAATTTCCGCAAAACTCGTGAAGAAGTCCTTGGAGGATGGATATTTGGTCGGCTCACGGGGTTCCGTCGGTTCATCCCTTGTCGCGACGATGATGGAAATTACGGAAGTCAACCCGCTGCCGCCTCATTACATCTGCCCGAACTGCCACTATTCCGAATTCTTTACGGATGGTTCGGTCGGTTCAGGATTTGACTTGCCGAACAAGGATTGCCCTGAGTGCGGTACGCCTTTGAACAAGGACGGACAGGATATTCCATTCGAAACGTTCCTTGGATTCAACGGGGATAAAGTTCCGGATATTGACTTGAACTTCTCAGGGGAATACCAGGCGCGGGCCCACAACTATACGAAAGTCTTGTTCGGGGAAGATAAAGTCTACCGCGCGGGAACAATTGGTACCGTTGCGGAAAAAACCGCTTACGGCTTTGTAAAAGGTTATGCGAATGACAATAATATCAATTTCCGTTCGGCGGAAATTGACCGTTTAGTGCAAGGCTGCACCGGTGTCAAACGGACGACCGGCCAGCATCCGGGCGGTATTCTTGTTGTTCCTGATTATATGGATATTTACGACTTCACTCCGGTGCAATATCCTGCCGATGCCCAGGATGCGGAATGGCGTACGACCCATTTCGACTTTCATTCAATCCACGACAACATTTTGAAATTGGATATTCTGGGACACGATGATCCGACAATGATCCGCATGCTGCAAGATTTGACGGGCATCGATCCTAAAACGATTCCACCGGATGACCCTGATGTCATGGCCATCTTCACAGGAACGGAATCTTTGGGCGTGACGCCTGAACAAATTTTATGCAATACGGGAACTTTAGGTATTCCGGAATTTGGAACGAAATTTGTCCGTCAAATGTTGGAGGACACAAAACCGAAAACCTTCTCTGAGTTGTTAAAAATTTCAGGCCTATCCCATGGTACGGATGTATGGCTTGGAAATGCCAGCGAATTAATCGCAAATAATGTATGTTCCTTCTCAGAAGTCATCGGTTGTCGTGACGACATCATGGTGTACTTAATTTATAAAGGATTGGATCCTTCGCTCGCTTTCAAAACGATGGAGTCGGTCCGTAAAGGGAAAGGCTTGACGGAAGATATGGAAAAAGCGATGAGGGAACATGATGTGCCTGACTGGTATATTGAATCATGCAAAAAAATCAAGTACATGTTCCCGAAAGCCCACGCAGCCGCCTATGTATTAATGGCTGTCCGCGTGGCATACTTTAAAGTCCATTTCCCTCTTGCCTATTATTGCGCTTATTTCTCCGTGCGTGCCGAAGACTTTGACTTGCCGGCGATGATAAAAGGGGCCAGAGCGATTCGCACGAGAGTCGAAGAAATTAACGCAAAAGGCTTGGATGCAACGAAAAAAGAAAAAGATTTATTGACCGTTCTTGAAATAGCCCTTGAAATGTGCGAAAGAGGCATGAGCTTCAAAAATGTGGATTTGTACAAATCGAAAGCCACAGAATTCGTCATTGAAGGGAATTCCCTCATTCCGCCGTTCAATGCGATCCCTGGTTTGGGGGAAAGTGTGGCGAAACAAATTGTGGCGGCAAGGGAAGAAAGGGAGTTTTTATCGAAAGAAGATTTGCAAACACGGGGCCGCGTTTCCAAATCTTTGATTGAATACATGGAGCAATTGGGCGTGTTGGAAGGTCTGCCTGATGAAAATCAGCTGTCTTTATTCTAAATCCTTTTGCCTGGAATGATTTTGCATCCGTCAAAGATGCGGTGGCACAGTTTCTCATATTTGCATTTCTTAAGAAATTGTGCTATTGTTAAATCAATAATTTGTTGATAGTCTTGCAGCAAAAGAGTGGGGTTTCCCGCTCTTTTCTATTGTTTGTTTGAATTGAGTCTAGGTGCAGCTCTCCACCAGGAGGGTAGCGATTGCTTTGTACACGGAATGCGAATTTCACCATGATTGGTGGAATTTCTGTTTTTAGTCTAGGAAACAGGACGTTGGGAGGATTTTATGAGCAAAATTACTTCTACAGTAGAACAGCTGGTCATACCGATCTTAGAGGAATTGAATCTTGAATTAGTGGATATTGAGTTTGTGAAAGAGGGACGCGCTTGGTTCCTCCGTGTATATATCGATACTCCTCAAGGTGGAATTGATATTGACCAATGTGCACTTGTCAGCGAGCGATTGAGTGCCTTGTTGGATGAAAAGGACCCTATAGAACAAAACTATTATTTAGAAGTTTCCTCTCCTGGTGCGGAACGCCCATTGAAGAAAGAATCCGATTTTGAGAAAGCCATTGGCAAATACGTATATATCAAAACGTATGAGCCGATTGAAGGCATGAAAGAGTTCTATGGTTACTTGAAATCCAACAGCGAAGATAGCCTGGAAATTGAAGTTCGCATAAAAACACGCAATGTTCTTATAAAAATCGGAAAAGAAAAGATTGCCAAAGCTCGCCTGGCAATCGATTTTTCATCAAATTAATTAGGAGTGAAATGAAAAGATGAGCAGTGAATTACTAGATGCTTTAAATGCTCTGGAACAGCAAAAAGGCATTTCAAGGGAAATATTGGTGGAAGCGATCGAAGCTGCACTGGTTACCGCATATAAACGCAACTTCAATCAAGCGCAAAATGTACGTGTTGATTTTAATCAAGAAACAGGAGAAATCAAAGTTTTCTCAAGAAAAGAAGTTGTGGAGGAAGTGGAAGATCCACGCCTGCAAATTTCATTGGAAGAGGCCAGAAAAATCAACAGTGTTTATGAACCTGGCGATATTGTTGAACAAGAAGTGACTCCCCGCAACTTCGGACGGATTGCTGCGCAAACGGCAAAACAAGTTGTGACCCAACGCGTACGTGAAGCGGAAAGAAGCGTCATTTATGAGGAATTTGTCGATCGCACAGATGATATCGTCAATGGAATCATTGAGCGGAGAGATGCGCGAAATATCTATATCAATCTTGGAAAAGTGGAAGCCGCTTTGCCTTTAAATGAACAAATTCCAGGGGAAGAGTACAAACCACAACAACGCATTCGCGTCTACATTACAAAAGTGGAAAAAACGACTCGCGGACCGCAAATCATCGTTTCCCGCACACATCCAGGGTTGCTTCGAAGATTGTTTGAAATGGAAGTGCCGGAAATTTATGAAGGAATTGTGGAGATAAAATCCATCGCCCGTGAAGCCGGGGATCGTTCCAAAATCTCAGTTTACGCGCACGATCCGGAAGTGGATGCCGTTGGTGCATGTGTTGGTACGAAAGGGGCACGGGTACAAGCGATCGTCAATGAATTAAATGGCGAGAAAATTGATATTGTGGAATGGTCAGAAGATCCGGTAGTCTTTGTTGCCAATGCATTGAGTCCATCCAAAGTGTTGGATGTCATTGTGAATGAAGAAGAGAAATCCACAACTGTCATCGTTCCGGATTATCAGCTTTCATTAGCGATTGGTAAACGGGGACAAAACGCGCGACTTGCAGCAAAATTGACAGGCTGGAAAATTGATATTAAAAGTGAATCCGATGCTCGGGAATTAGGAATTTACCCGAATGAAAACAGTCCTTTCATCGAAATCGAAAGCGACAATCAGGAAGAAGAACCTTCTTTTGATCCAATTGATTACGACCTATATCAAGATGTCGATGGTGATGAAGAATAATAAGTTGGGATATTCCAGATAACACGAAAAATGGAATGCGTTGAGCTGATAGGGAAGGTGATATACGTGCCAACGAAAAGAAAAGTTCCATTACGCCGCTGTGTTGTAACAGGTGAAATGTTTCCAAAAAAAGAATTGCTTCGCGTTGTCCGCTCCAAAGACGGTGAAGTATCAGTGGATCCGACTGGAAAAAAGTCCGGTCGTGGCGCATATATTTCCAAATCTGAAGAAGCGGTGGAAAAAGCCCGCAGCAAAAAGATTTTAGAACGCCATTTAGAAGTGAAAATACCGGATGAAATTTACGATGAGCTAATACGGCTTATTCGCAGGGAGCAGCTTTTCAAAAATGAATAAAGAAAAGATTTTGCAGCTTCTGGGATTGGCGACGAGAGCGCGGAAAGTCGTTACCGGTGAAGAATTGGTGATCAAAGAAATTCAAAAGGGCAATGCGAAGTTAGTCATTCTTTCTTCGGATGCATCCCAAAATTCAAGAAAAAAAATTCAAGATAAATGTACGCATTACAACGTTGAATTCCATTCGTTCAGCGATCGTTATGAGCTGGGACATGCGATTGGCAAAGAAAAACGGGTAGTGATTGCCATTACCGACCAGGGATTTGCCAAAAAGCTGTCCAGTCTGCTCAACGAAAATTAATCGGGGGTGAGCTAATGACCAAATTGAGAGTTCATGAATATGCCAAAAAAGTGAATCGACCAAGTAAAGAAGTCATTAAAGAATTAAAAAAATTAAATATAAATGTTTCGAATCATATGTCTACGCTTGACGGAGAAGCGGTTGCGAAACTGGATGCGGTTTTTAACAAAAATGCGAATGAAGCGCCTGCCAAAAAAAATGGCGGACAACAACATAAATCAAAACAGCCGCAAAACAAAGATGCAAAGAAACATGAACATCCTGCAAAACCAAAAGAAGATCAGGATGAAGTGCAAGTTTCCTTTGAAAAAATTAAGCGAAATAAAGTTGCCAAAGATCAAGAACCGGTTCAACAACAGGCTAAACATAAAGGAAACCAAAAGAAAAAGCCTGGCATTCATGGCGGAAAACGCCGTCAACCGAAACAACAACAGCCGCAGCAACCGGTTCAAAAAGAGCTTCCAGAAAAAATCACTTTCTACGAATCTTTAACGGTTGCGGAACTGGCGAAAAAATTAAACCGTGAACCTTCCGAAATCATCAAAAAGCTCTTTATGCTTGGTGTGATGGCGACAATCAACCAATCTCTTGACAAAGATGCCATCGAATTGGTTTGTGCGGATTATGGCGTGGAAGTCGAAGAAGAAATTCGCATTGATAAGACGGATTTAAATGTTTACTTTGAAGAAGAAGATCCGGAAGATGCATTGGTGGAACGTCCACCTGTCGTAACCATCATGGGTCACGTCGATCACGGGAAAACGACAACCTTGGATGCCATCCGCCATACGAGAGTGACAGAAGCGGAAGCTGGAGGTATAACGCAGCATATCGGTGCATACCAAGTAGATATTAATGGAAAGAAAATCACTTTCCTTGATACACCAGGGCACGAAGCGTTCACAACAATGCGCGCAAGAGGCGCGCAAGTTACCGACATCGTTGTCATCGTTGTTGCGGCAGATGACGGTGTCATGCCTCAGACAGTGGAGGCGATCAACCATGCCAAAGCCGCAAATGTGCCAATCATTGTCGCAGTCAACAAAATCGACAAACCAACAGCAAATCCGGACCGCGTCATGCAGGAATTGACGGAATATGGTCTAGTTCCGGAAGACTGGGGCGGCGATACAATCTTTGTTCCAATCTCAGCCTTGAAAGGTGAAGGAATCGACCAATTGTTGGAAATGATCCTGCTTGTTGCGGAAGTTTCTGAATTGAAAGCAAATCCTAACCGCCGGGCAATTGGTACGGTCATTGAAGCCCGCCTGGATAAAGGCCGTGGTTCTGTAGCCACATTGTTGGTTCAAAATGGTACGTTGCGCATCGGCGATCCGATCGTTGTCGGTAATACATTTGGCCGCGTTCGTGCAATGGTGAATGATTTGGGACGCCGCGTAAAAGAAGCTACGCCTGCAACGCCTGTTGAAATCACAGGATTGCACGAAGTACCTCAAGCGGGAGATAAATTCGTTGTATTCGAAGATGAAAAAACGGCCCGTGAAATCGGGGAAGCCCGTGCACAAATGGCGCTTCAGGCAAGCCGTGCCCAAAAATCACGCATCACTTTGGATAACTTGTTTGAACAAATGTCCCAAGGCGATATCAAAGAATTGAATTTGATCATCAAAGCGGACGTGCAAGGATCTGTGGAAGCTTTGGCTTCTTCATTTATGAAAATCAATGTGGAAGGTGTAAATGTTAAAATCATCCACACTGGCGTAGGTGCGATTACAGAGTCTGACATCAGCCTTGCTGCGGCGTCCAATGCCATCGTCATCGGCTTCAACGTCCGTCCAGACGTCAACGCAAAACGTGCCGCAGAACAAGAAGGCGTGGAAATCCGCCTGCACCGCATCATCTACAAAGCGATTGAAGAAATTGAAGCAGCTATGAAAGGTTTGCTTGATCCGGAATATGAAGAAAAAATCATCGGTCAAGCGGAAGTTCGTCAAACAATTAAAATTTCAAAAGTGGGTACAATTGCAGGTTCATACGTTACAGACGGCAAAGTGACACGCGATGCCGGTGTACGTGTCATCCGAAATGGAATTGTGATTTACGAAGGGGAACTTGCATCGCTAAAACGCTTCAAAGATGATGTCAAAGAAGTCATGAGAGGCTTCGAGTGCGGTATGCAAATCAAAAACTTCAACGATATCAAAGAGGGCGACATCATCGAAGCCTTCGTTATGGAAGAAATTGAGCGCAAATGATCGTGTATTTGGAAGCGGAATTCATCATTCCGGACGCTCATTCTTTGAAGGAAAAGCGTGCAGTTCTCCAGCGAATGATCACGAGAGCAAAGCAAAAATTTAATGTATCGGTTGCAGAAATCGATCATCAGGATGTATGGCAACGGACAAAAATTGCTGTCGTGGCCGTTGCTTCATCCCGTTCTGCAGCTGAGCGGGAAATAGACCAAGTGCTCCATTTTCTGCAATCGAATCCATCTTGGGAGCTGTTGGAGTTTTCCCGCGAGTATTTGTAATATGTATGGATAATTTTTAGGATTCCAACAACAATAACATTAATATCATGAAGTCAAGTAGATAAAAGTGCGTGTTGTGCTTTTATTCTACTTTTTAAAAGAGGTGACAATATGTCTCTACGTGCAAATCGTGTTGCTGAACAGATGAAAAAAGAATTGGGCGACATCATTGGCCGTAAATTGAAAGATCCCCGTGTGGGATTTGTAACCATAACAGCTGTTGAAGTCACTGGGGATCTTCAACAAGCGACAATTTATTTTACAACGTTAGGTACGGAAGAAGAGAAAGATGAAACGTTGAAAGCATTGGAAAAGGCGAAAGGTTTTATCCGTTCCGAAATCGGTCATCGCATTCGCCTTCGAAGAACACCTGAAATCACATTCAAATTTGATACATCGATCGAATATGGAAACAAAATCGAACAATTATTGCGCTCTATCAAGGATACCGATGAAGCGTAAATATCCATATCGTAAAAAGCCTGCGACTGCATCCATCATGCAGGTGGGCTTTTTTTATTGAAATTTTTGGGGGGATTCGAGTGGATGGTATTTTGCCATTATGGAAAGAAAGAGGTTTAACGAGCCACGACTGCGTGTTTCAACTTCGAAAAATATTGAAAACCAAAAAAATTGGACATACCGGAACCCTTGATCCGGAAGTGGAAGGGGTTTTGCCAATTTGCATTGGACAAGCGACTAAAATATCTGAATATTTGATGGAGGCTGGCAAAACTTACGAAGCGGAAGTGTCAATCGGACGTTCCACAACTACGGAAGATGCTGAAGGAGATACGGTGGAAGAAGATAGCAGTCATAAGAAAATTTCAAGGAAGCAATTGCTTCAAGCTCTATCCCAATTGACCGGTGAAATTGAACAAATTCCCCCAATGTATTCAGCGGTGAAAGTGAATGGCATGAAACTTTATGAATATGCCCGGAAAGGGATTGAAGTTGAACGTCCTCGAAGAAAAGTGACCATTTACGAATTGGAGCTGCTCGATGATCGGGAAATGTTTGAAGGGCAAGAAATTAAGTTCAAAATACGGGTGAAGTGCAGCAAAGGCACGTATATCCGAACGCTGGCGGTACAAATCGGGGAACTGCTGGGCTACCCTAGCCATATGTCTTCCCTTGTGCGAACGGCTTCAGGGAATTTTACGAAAAACGAGTGTGCCACAATCCGTGAAGTTGAAAATGCTGTGGAAGAAGGTACCATTGAACAGCTGATTCTTCCCATTGAAAAAGCCCTATCTTCTTATCCATTCATTGAAATGGATGCATCCAATGAAAAGCAAATTTGTAATGGACAAATCTTAAAAGTCCATTCATTATTAAAAAAGAGCGGTAAAATTGTATTTACCCGCAACGGGAAGGCGATTGCTGTATATAGAGAACATCCGACAAAACCTGGGCTGATGAAACCAGATAAGATGTTTCCAAATAATCTTTAGGAGGCCACATGAATGAAGGTAATTCATTTAAAATATCCGTACCAATTAGATAAAGTGGATCCTTCCACTTCCTATTCCCTGGCAGTCGGTTTTTTTGATGGCGTACATAGGGGACATCAAGCGGTGATCCGTGCCGCAATGGAAAAAGCGAGAGAAATCAATGTCAAAAGTGCTGTGATGACCTTTGATCCCCATCCTTCGATCGTATTAGGGAAAAGCAATGAAAAAATCTTTTACATTACCCCTCTTCATCAAAAGTTGGAAATCTTGGAAGAATTGGGTGTCGATACGACATTTGTGGTGCAATTTACCTCCGACTTTGCAAAGCTTTCACCGGAAGAGTTCATCCAACATTTTATTCGGGATTTGAATGTGAAACATGTCACGGCCGGTTTTGATTTTTCCTTTGGCGCTTTCGGGAAAGGAAATATGGAATTGATGAAGGAACTTTCCCGCGGGGATTTCGGTGTGACGGTAGTGGAAAAGCAGGTGGAAGGTGGAGAAAAAATTTCATCGACCCGCATTCGTGAGAGTCTGCGCGAGGGGGATATGGAAACCGTTCATCATTTATTAGGCCGTCCTTACCAACTCCAAGGCATTGTGGTTCAAGGAGATAAACGGGGCCGTACCATCGGTTTCCCAACGGCCAATATCCAGCCAAAGGAAGGCGGCTTTATTCCGAAAAATGGTGTGTATGCAGTGAAAATATTGGTGCAAAACCAATTATTCGATGGGGTCTGCAACGTGGGATATAAACCGACATTCAAAAATCCCGATGAAAAGCAATTAACAATCGAAGTCCATATTTTGGATTTCCACAAAAATATTTATGGTGAAGAAGTGAAAGTTTATTGGTATAAGCGGCTCCGGGACGAACAAAAATTTGATGGCATCGAATCGCTGAAAGCCCAAATCAACCGCGATAAGGAGCAGGCGATTGAATATTTTTCAAATAAATCATTTGCCTAAACATTTGAACTATGATAATATCTCTTAGTGTACAAAATTGTACATTCCTTAGCTCGGCATACCGAAGCTCCAACGGTTGACTGTGCTAAAGGAGTAATCAAAAAATAGGAGGAAAACAAAATGGCTATTTCAAAAGAACGCAAAAATGAAATCATTAAACAATTCCAAACTCATGAAGGAGATACTGGTTCTCCAGAAGTGCAAATCGCAATTTTAACAGAAGAAATCAACGTATTAAACGAACACTTATCTGTTCATAAAAAAGACTTCCATTCCCAACGCGGACTTCTTAAAAAAGTAGGTCATCGCCGTCATTTATTGAAATATTTACGTGAAAAAGACGTTCAACGTTATCGTACATTAATTGAAAAATTAGGTCTTCGTCGATAATCAGAAAGCGGGATTTTCCCGCTTTTTATTTATCCAAAAAACAGTTTCCAGCGAGTAACAAATAAAGTAAAATTACCATAATTTAATTGAAAATGTTTAGCATAGAAAATGCTTTTTTGATACACTTACTAATGGTATATAAATAATGGTGGCGTATGTCCCCAAGAAGAAAGGAGATCAATACATGACCGAAAAGAAGGTTTATCGCTATGATTGGGCCGGCCGTCCTTTAATCATTGAAGTCGGACAATTGGCCAAACAAGCGAATGGCGCTGTGCTTGTCCGTTATGGAGATTCGGCCGTTCTATGTACTGCGACGATGTCAAAAGAAGCAAAGGCATTGGATTTCTTCCCACTGACAGTCAACTATGAAGAACGTTTATACGCTGCAGGTAAAATTCCAGGAGGATTCATTAAACGGGAAGGACGTCCATCCGAACATGCCATCCTGGTATCCCGATTGATTGACCGTCCGATTCGTCCAATGTTCCCGGATGGATTCCGCAATGAAGTACAAGTTGTTTCCATCGTAATGTCTTCCGATCCGGATTGTCCGACAGAAATGGCGGCATTGGTCGGTTCATCATTGGCGCTTTCCATTTCGGATATTCCATTCAATGGACCAATTGCCGGTGTGAATGTCGGCTATGTGGATGGTAAATTTGTCATCAACCCGGATGTGGCGCAATCAGAAAAAAGTGCAATCCACTTGTCGGTTGCTGGAAATAAAGATGCCATCAACATGGTGGAAGCCGGAGCATTGGAAGTGCCTGAAGAAATCATGCTGGAAGCGATTATGTTTGGCCATGAAGAAATTAAAAAATTGATTGCGTTCCAAGAACAAATTGTGGCGGAAGTCGGAAAAGAAAAAATTGAAGTGGAATTGTTTGAAGTGGATGAAGAAATTGAAAAAGCGGTACGGGAAATGTGCGAACAAGATATGATTGCCGCTATTCAAACGGTCGAAAAATTGGCCCGCGAAGAAGCAATCGAGGCTGTGAAACAGCGTGTGGTTGCCCATTATGAAGAACAAGAAGCCGAAGAAGAAACATTGAAACATGTGAATATCGTATTAGAAAAAATAGTCAAAGAAGAAGTCCGCAGATTGATTACAGAAGAAAAAATCCGGCCGGATGGACGGAAAGTGAACGAAATCCGCCCGCTTTCATCCGAAGTCGGTTTATTGCAACGGGCTCATGGTTCAGGGTTATTTACCCGCGGTCAAACGCAAGTGCTTTCCATTTGTACGTTAGGACCATTAGGCGATGTGCAAATCATTGACGGATTAGGTTTGGAAGAATCAAAACGTTTTATGCACCATTACAACTTCCCTCCATTCTCCGTTGGGGAAACTGGTCCGATGCGTGGTCCGGGACGCCGGGAAATTGGTCACGGTGCCCTTGGGGAAAGAGCATTGCTTGCTGTCATTCCGGATGAAAAAGAGTTCCCATATGCCATCCGTTGCGTATCTGAAGTATTGGAGTCCAACGGTTCCACATCCCAAGCTTCAATCTGTGCAAGTACACTTGCCATGATGGACGCTGGTGTGCCAATCAAAGCGCCTGTTGCGGGAATTGCGATGGGACTTGTGAAAAAAGGCGATTATTACACAATATTAACGGATATCCAAGGAATTGAAGACCATCTTGGTGATATGGACTTTAAAGTGGCTGGTACTGAAAAAGGTGTAACAGCACTGCAAATGGACATTAAAATTGATGGCTTATCCCGTGAAATTTTGGAAGAAGCGCTCATGCAAGCAAGAGAAGGCCGCATGATCATCTTGGAGCATATGAAACAAACGCTTGCCGAACCGCGCAAACAACTTTCAAAATATGCGCCTAAAATCATTTCCATCAAAATCAATCCGGAAAAAATTCGCGATGTTATCGGTTCCGGTGGAAAAACAATTAACCGGATTATCGATGAAACCGGCGTAAAAATTGATACGGAACAGGACGGAACAATTTACATCTGCTCACCGAATGAAGAAATGAACCAACGTGCCAAAGAGATCATCGAGGATATCGTACGTGAAGCAAAAGTGGGAGAATATTATTTGGCAACGGTTAAACGTATTGAAAAATTCGGTGCATTCTGCGAAATCTTGCCGGGAAAAGATGGACTATTGCATATTTCCGAAATTCAGGAAGAACGCACGAACAAAGTGGAAGATGTGTTGAAAGTTGGAGATAAAGTTCTTGTAAAAGTCATCGACATCGATGATCAAGGACGAATCAATCTGTCCAGAAAAGTCGTTTTAAAAGAGGACAGGGAACGGGCAAAACAAAATTCGAATAATCGTTAAGATGATGAGAGGTTGTAAGAAAGGAGAACAACCTCTTTTTAATTTGTCTAATGGCCATGCCTTTGAGTGAATCAAAAAACTTTTCATCTTCTTTAATATTTTGTAAAGTAAGAGTAGTTTCGAAGGAAAAGGTTGAAATAGAAAGAGGTTGAACATTGGTTAACGTTTACACTTGCCAAAATGGCTTAAGAATTGTTTATGAGCATGTTCCATACGTGCGTTCGATTTCTGTGGGCATTTGGGTGGGGGCAGGTTCCCGTTTTGAATTGCCTGAAGAAAATGGAATCACCCACTTTATTGAACATATGCTTTTTAAAGGAACAGCCACCCGTTCGGCAAGACAGATAGCGGAGGAGTTTGATCGCATCGGCGGAGAGCTGAATGCATTCACAACAAAAGAAAATACATGTTATTATGCGAAAGTGTTGGACCATCATGGAAAATTGGCCATTGACATATTGGCGGATATGTTTTTCAATTCCGTTTTCGAAAAAAGTGAATTGGAAAAGGAACGGCAAGTCGTTTTAGAGGAAATTTTAATGAGCGAAGATGCGCCGGATGATGATATCCATGAACGTTTATGGAGAGTCATGTATCCGAACGATTCATTGGGACTTCCCATTTTGGGGACGAAAGAAACCCTTCAAACCTTCAATCGGGAGCTCATTCTAACCTATATGGAGAAACACTATTATCCGAAAAATGTCGTTGTATCCCTTGCCGGGAATATATCGAAGGAATTGCTCTTACATATTGAATCATTGTTTGGACAATATGAACCGTCAGAAAAAGCCGTACCGATGCAATTGACGGATTCGGCCTTCCACTCAGGCCGTTTCATCAAGGAAAGGGATGTGGAGCAGTCCCATCTTGCCATGAGTTATCCTGGCATCAGCGTCAAAGATTCCGATTATTATAGCTTCATCGCGCTGAATAATATAATTGGAGGCAACATGTCCTCCCGTCTGTTCCAAGAAGTGAGGGAGGAAAAGGGATTGGCTTACACCATTTACTCCTATCCTTCCTGTTACATGGATGTTGGGGCGATCACCATATACGGCAGCACCAACAATCAGCAATTGTCCCTGTTGCATGAAACGATTCTAGGGGCAATTGAAAAAATCAAAACAGAAGGTGTGACACCGAAAGAGCTTGAGAACGGAAAAGAGCAGCTGAAAGCGAGTTTCCTGCTCAATATGGAGAGCATGACAAACCGGATGACCCGAAACGGGAAAAACGAGTTGATTTTTGGCCGTCATTTGCCGGTGGATGAAATTCTTCAAAAGATTGATGGCATTTCACTGGATTCGGTACAGAAACTGATCGGTAAGATTTTTTCCGTTGAACCGGCAGTGGCCATCATCGGGCAGGATGTCCAAAATTATCAACGAAAAATGGTAAATGCATGAAGAAAAAACGAGCAAGGGAAAACGTCCTCTGCTCGTTTTTTTATGTTAAAATTCCTTTTTCTCCAAAATGTAGGTGGAAAGTTTATAAGATAAATAGAAAAGAATTGCAGAAACCGGCAAAGAAATAAGACTCAATATATCCAAAATTTCAAAAAACCGTACACTCCAATTCCCATTGGATAAAATATTTGTAGCGATAATTGGGATGAATATAGCAGCTAGTATCAAAATGCGCCCCTTTTGGATTCCGTATTTAATGGTTGCTGGAATCGTTAGGCCCAACATAATCAGCAAGCTGGAGGCGACAATAGATAAAACCTTCAAAAATTCATTCATCTCAATAGCTGCTCCGGACATCTCGTTCGTAATCAGAAATACTGGAAAGATAATCAAGAGCATAAATAACAGCAAAATTAAGCTCAATATATATTTGCTTTTTACAATATCGGCTTTTTTCACCGGCATCGTATAGACATAACGATACCAATTGCTTGTTTCGTCATAGGCAAGTAAGGTGTTAATTTGTGTAATGCATAAAACGGTTAGAAAAATCATTAGCATTCCAGGGTCTCCAAAAAAGAAAGAGGCGAAGAAAAATAACAATGTTAAAGTGAAGATTAAGTTCTTTTGATTGAACATTAAATACAAATCTTTCAAAATAAGTGCCCTCATGGTTGAACCCCTTTCACGAAAAATAACATGATCTCTTCAATGGACGGCTTATCAAGTGTAAAGGCGCTGTTTACTTCTTTGCGATCCACTAAAATCTCGACGCCAAAAGCGTTTTTTTGCATACGCACTTTTGCGTGTTCCGGCAGTTCCATCGATTGCTCGGCTGTTCCTTTCCAAATCCCGTAATTATACAACAGTTCATCTTTATTTTTGCTGAAGACAATTTTCCCCTCATGAATAAAAGTGATATAATCGGCGATTTTTTCCAAATCGGATGTGATGTGGGTGGAGAATAAAATGCTGTTGTCCTCGTCCTGAATAAACTCCATGAACAAATCAAGAATTTCATCCCGCACAATCGGGTCAAGTCCGCTTGTCGGTTCATCCAATATCAGCAATTTCGGATGGTGGGCCAAAGCCATGGCAATGGACAGTTTCATCCGCATCCCGCGGGAAAGCTGTTTAACCGGTTTTTTGAAAGGGATTTTAAATCGTTTTAATAGTTCAACGTAGAAGTTTTCATCCCAACGGTTGTAGAATTTTTCAAAGATGTTGTTGATTTGGGTTGGATTCAAAATGTCCGGTACGTAAAGGTCATCAAAGACAACGCCGATCTGTTCTTTGATTTCCGTTTCATGTTCAACATGGTCGAGCCCGAAAATTTTGATTTCCCCCTGCTCTTTTTTCAATAAATTTAAAAGGCATTTAATGGTTGTTGTTTTACCGGCACCGTTTTCCCCTACAAATCCCATAATGGTTCCTTTTGGCAATTGAAAAGTAACATTTTCCAATTGGAATTGGGAAAACCTCTTACTTAAATTGCGCACTTCAATTGCATTCGTCATTCCAATTCCTCCTCCACTAACATTGAAAGTAAATCAATCAGTTCTTTTCCCTCGATTCCTGCAAGCTTTGCGATTTGAACGGCTTTAGATAAGTGCTCCTCCACCTGGCGAAGCAATTCTTCCCGCAAGAATTCCTGATTCCGTTCCGCGACGAAGCTGCCTTTTCCCGCAAAAGTGACGATAAATCCATCCCGCTCCAAATCGGAATAGGCCCTTTTTGTCGTCATCACGCTGATTTTCAATTCTTTTGCCAGGCTGCGGATGGAAGGGAGGGAATCACCCGGCTTCAATTTTCCTGTGATGATTGCTTGTTTTATTTGTTCTGTAATTTGTTCATAAATCGGTTTTTCCGATGCGTTGCTCAGTTTGATGTCCACAAAGTCACCACCATTCGGATGCATAACTGTATATATACAGTTTATACAGTTAGAACAGAATGTCAACCAAAAAGTTTTAAAACAAGATGGGCACCTATCAGTTTTTCAATGCATATAGTACTAATAAGCTCATGGAGGAGGGAAATGATGCTGTTGTCAGAGCTCGCTGAAAAAGAATTGATCGAAATGGAAAACGGTGTTCGCTACGGCTATTTGTCCGAAACGGAATGCATTTTCGATCCTAAAACGGGGAAAATTTTAGGATTTGAACTGATAGAAACATCCCGGCTGCCTTTCCAAAAGAGAAAAGCAAATGCGGCATTATTCATTCCTTGGGAAGAAATTCATCTGATTGGAGAAGACCGCATTTTGTTCCGCAAAACCACAGGCACAAGAAGGTATTATGACCGATGAACAGCGAAAAATGGCTCATCATTGGAACGGATGCCCGATTGAAACTTCTCGCCAAGAAATTGTCAAACCCCGAACGGACGGTTTTTTACAAAAGCAAAACTTCTTGGGACAATGAATTAAATCAGCTGGCAATAGAGCAAGAGCCGGACTATATCGTACTGCCAATCCAACCATTGAAAGTGGAAGTGCCTGCAGTATTGGGGTTGCAAAACGCCACTATTTTTTGTGGAAAGACCAATGAGGAATGGAAGGAAATTTTGGAGGAACATACCGTCCATCATTACTTGGAAGATGAAGCGTTTATCTGGCAAAATGCGTTGTTGACGGCGGAAGCGTTTGTTGCGACATTTTACCAAACGAAGCAGGCCATTTCCGGAAAAAGATTCATCATTACGGGATTTGGCCGGGTGGCAAAAACCTTGGGACATCTGCTTCGAAGCATCGGTGCTGAAGTCATCATCGCAGTCCGATCCGATGTGCAACTGAACGAAGCGAAAGCCTTTCGTTATCAAGCTTCTTATTTGGCGGATGTGGGGGAAATCGAAGCGGATTACTTTGTCAATACCATACCGGCAAAATGGCTGGATGCGGGTATCAACGAAAAAATCCGCATTCCGATTTTTGATTTAGCTTCCTATCCAGGTTGTTTGCAAGAAGGGGTAGAACGGGAAAATTACGAATTGCTTCCTGCATTGCCGGGGAAATTTTTCCCGAATGATGCGGCGAACATTTTATACAATTCAATTGTTGGTCAATTAAGGAGGAGAAAGTCTTGCTGAAAGGTAAAAGAATAGGGCTTGGCATCACCGCTTCCCATTGCACATATGAGGATGTCGTACCGAAAATTACAGATCTTCGCAATGCAGGTGCGACGGTGATTCCAATTGTTACTCATTCCGTTTTGACTGCGGTTACCCGCTTCGGCTCCGGGCAAGAATGGGTGAAAAAAATCGAGGAGTTGGCGGGGGAAAAAGTCGTTTCGACCATTGTGGAAGCTGAACCGTTGGGGCCAAAAAATCCTCTTGATTGCATGGTCATCGCTCCCATGACGGGAAATTCCATCAGCAAATTTGCCAATGCCGCGACAGACAGCCCTGTATTGATGGCGGCAAAAGCCACCCTCCGGAACGGCAATCCTGTAGTGATCGGAATTTCCACAAATGATGCCCTTGGTTTAAACGGCGTCAACATTATGAAACTATTAAACTCAAAAAACATTTATTTTATTCCTTTCGGGCAAGATGATCCATTCAATAAACCGACTTCGTTGATAGCCGATTTTTCAAAAATGGTGGATACAGTCGTGCACGCAATTTACTACAAAAAGCAGCTACAGCCTTTATTTATTCAATACCATAAAGAAAATTAATTTTTATCACACAATTCAGTAAAATTGTGATAAAATTTTCATCATTATATGAAGATTATTTGGTTACTATTTTAGGAGGAGATTTGTGCAATGGCGAAGCAATTAACAGTAGCGATTGTTGGTGCGACTGGCGCAGTCGGTACTAAAATGAAAGAACAATTACTTAAAAGAAATTTTCCAATTAAAGATATAAAATTTTTGGCATCTGCCAGATCCGCAGGAAAAGAAATTGAATTCGGAGGAAAAACGTACAAAATTGAAGAAGCGACGCCTGAAGCGTTTGAGGGAGTGGATGTCGCGTTATTTTCTGCAGGCGGTTCCGTTTCCGCAAAACTTGCTCCTGAAGCTGTCAAAAAAGGTGCCGTTGTAATTGATAACACAAGTCATTTCCGTATGGATCCGGATGTGCCGTTGGTGGTGCCTGAAGTGAATCGTGAGGATTTAAAAAAACATAACGGAATCATTGCCAATCCTAACTGTTCAACAATCCAAATGGTTGTTGCACTCCAACCGATCCGGGAAAAATTAGGTCTAAAGAGAGTCATTGTTTCCACATATCAAGCGGTTTCCGGTTCAGGAATCTCTGCCATTGAAGAACTTCGCGTACAAAGCGGCGAGTGGGAAAAAGGCAAAGATGTGGAAGCAAAAGTGCTGCCGGTAAAATCTGAACCAAAACATTATCCAATAGCCCGAAACGTGATTCCTCAAATTGATGTATTCACAGAAAATGGATTTACAAAAGAAGAAATGAAAATGATTAATGAAACGAAAAAAATCATGCATTTGCCTGATTTGGAAGTTGCGGCAACATGTGTGAGAGTTCCGGTTGTTGCTGGACATTCTGAATCTGTTTATATCGAAGTAGAAAAAGAGGCAAGTGTACAAGAACTCTTTGATGTTTTAAAAGACGCTCCTGGAGTAGTACTGCAAGATGATATCAACAACCAAGTTTATCCGATGCCCATTTTTGTAGAAGATGAAGACCCAGTGTATGTAGGAAGAATTCGCAAAGACTTGAATAATCCAAAGGGCTTCCATCTATGGATTGTTGCAGATAACTTATTGAAAGGTGCTGCATTGAACTCCATCCAAATCGCTGAAGCAATGCTGGAGGATAACTTACTATAAGGGGTGTTAGATTTGGATTTAGGTAGGATCGCTACTGCCATGGTGACACCGTTTCAAGAAAATGGTGACATTGATTTCGAAGCGGCAGGGAAATTGATTGAACATTTGCTTTCGAATGGAACCGATTCGATTGTTGTTTGCGGAACAACCGGTGAATCGCCAACTTTATCAATGGATGAAAAACTTCAACTGATTCGATTTACCGTTGAAAAGGTGAATAAACGGATACCCGTCATTGCGGGAACAGGCACTTATAATACAAAAGAAACAATCGAGATGACGAAAAAGGCGGAAAACCTCGGTGTGGATGGGGTCATGCTGGTGGCTCCCTACTACAATAAACCGAATCAACGCGGTCTATATGCACATTTTGAGGCAGTAGCAAAAGAAACGGCTTTACCCATTATCCTTTACAATGTGCCAGGGCGCACGGGCACCAATATCGAAGCCGCCACAACGATTGCATTAAGCAAAATACCTAATATCCAAGTCGTAAAAGAAGCAAGCGGAAATTTGGATCAAATGGCTGAAATATTAGCAAAGACCGATGAAGATTTCTTCGTTTACAGCGGTGATGATGCATTGACGCTGCCCCTTTTGGCCATCGGAGGCAAAGGCGTCATTTCCGTTGCCTCCCATGTGGTCGGGAATGAAATGCAGGCGATGATCCGCGCCTTTGAAGAAGGAAGATTAGACGAGGCAGCGAAAATGCATCAAGCTTTATTGCCGCTTTTTAAACAGCTGTTTAAATGTCCGAATCCGGTTCCGGTGAAATATGCATTAGGCAAAGTAGGCTTTTCAGTCGCACGGGTTCGTCTGCCGCTGGTTGAGATGACCGAAGAAGAGAAGCGTCAATTTGATGAAGTTTGGGAACATGTAAAACAAAGTATTTAAATCCTGCTGTCCAAACAATTCCATTCTGAGTTGTTTGGACGGCAGGTTTTTTTAATTTCCCCCTTTGAAATCCCATTTTTTATTTGTACTTCCACCCATCTCACCGTATAATGATAAATAAGTGGTTGTGCGTTCGGGATAATATTAGGAGGAAAGATTGTGTTAAAAACAAAAAATGAAGTCATTCGGATCATCCCGCTTGGAGGAGTGGGAGAAATCGGTAAATCCATGTACGTGATCGAAATCGATGACGAAGTTTTTATTGTCGATAGCGGACTGATGTTCCCGGAAGATGAAATGCTTGGTATTGATATCGTTATTCCAGACTTTACTTATTTGGAAGAAAACAAAGATCGGATTAAAGGAATATTTTTAACCCATGGCCATGAAGATGCCATTGGCTCCATTGCCTATGTTTTGCAAAAAATAAATGCTCCTGTGTACGGTTCGAAACTGACAATTGCACTTGCAAAGGAACATTTAAAAGAGCTTCCGGCACCGCATCAAGTGAAATTCTTTGAAGTGACGAACAAAAGTCGCATGAATTTCCAATCGACTTATGTAACATTTTTCCATACAACACACAGCATTCCAGACTCTTTGGGCATCGTGTTCCACACTTCCGAAGGGGCAATTGTGTTTACTGGAGAATTCAAATTTGATCAGTCGGCAAAAGGAAAATTCAAGCCGGATCTTGCGAAAATGGCTCAACTGGGTGAAGAAGGGGTATTCATTTTACTTTCCGAATCAACGGAAGCTGAACGTCCAGGATATACGACAAGTGAAACCGTGATTGAAGAAAAGTTGGCGAAATACTTCCACTCTGCCCCTGCCCGTATCATTGTTGCAGTATATGCATCGAATTTTATCCGCATTCAACAAGTATTCAACCAAGCACAAAAATCAAACCGGAAAGTCGCTATCGTGGGGAAAAGCCTTGAAAAAGTCATCGATATCGGCGTGAAACTTGGATATTTATCGATTGATGAAAATACATTGATTCCAATTACGGAAATCAGCAAATATGAAGATGATGAATTGATCATTATTGTGACAAGCAATCAAGGGGAACCGCTTGACGCCCTTGATAAAATCGTTCGAAAACAACATCGCGACATCCGTATAAAAGATACGGATACTGTGTTGATTACATTCACACCGTCACCAGGAATGGAAGTGCAAATGTCCAATGCGATGAACAATCTTGCCAAAGCTGGTGCAACGGTATTGACTGCCGACAAAAAAGTCCATGTTTCCGGACATGGCAGCCAGGAAGATTTAAAATTGATGTTAAATTTAATGAAGCCAAAATACTTTATCCCGATCCAAGGCGAATACCGTATGTTAATCGCGCACTCCAAATTGGCACAGCAAGTCGGAATTGATAAATCAAGAATTTTTATTGCAGATAAAGGCGATGTTGTTGAATATCGAAATGGGAAAATGCGCATAAGCGGAAAAGTGCAGGCTGGAAATGTATTAATTGATGGAAGCGGTATTGGCGATGTTGGAAACATTGTGTTGAGGGATCGAAAATTGTTGTCCCAAGACGGCATATTCATAGTGGTTGTAACCCTTAACCGTTCCCAAAAGAGAATCGCTTCAGGTCCGGAAATCATTTCGAGGGGCTTCGTTTACGTTCGCGAATCGGAAGAATTGATTTCTGAAGCGACGCAAATTGCCCGTGACTGCATTGAAAAATATGTTAATAAAGACACATTTGAGTGGACGAATATTAAACAAGAAATCCGTGAAACGCTTAGCGCTTATCTATTCCAAAAAACGAAACGTCGACCAATGATCATCCCAATTATTATGGAATACTAAGCCAGCCCGGAAAGACAGGATTTTCTTCACCGCGATCCCGCGGTCAAGGAAATCCTGTTTCTCATACTGTTGATGGTTGATTGCAAAGTAGGTGAACAATTTGGCGAAACGGAAGACGAGAGGGAAAACAAAAGCGAAAACGAAAGCAAAAAACGGCATTTCCGTCCTCTATTTTGAAATCATTGGATTGCTGTTGATTGGTTTTTCAATCATCATCTTTTTCGAATATGGTTTTGTCGGCAAAACGGCGCAAAATATTTCCATGTTTTTATTAGGCAATTTATACTTTGCCATTCCGACATTTCTTGCACTATTCGCATTATTATTGATGGTCAAGCGTGAAAAAATCCCGCTTACGGACCGGGTTGTTCTCGGTGTCATCATGATGATTTTCAGTCTGTCAATTTTTAGCCATAGTGTACTTATTGAAGAGTTATATAAACAGGATGCCTTGGAATCTAAATCGGTCTTGAAAGAAACTTGGCGGATCATGATTACGGATGGCGGGATTGTAAACAGAAGCAATGCTCTGGGCGGCGGATTTATTGGGGCATTATTATTCAGCATGTTCCACATTCTATTCGGTTCCGCCGGAGCTCGGGTGGTCGCCGTGTTATTGTTCATTATCGGAATTGTTTTAGTGACGGGAAAAGCTTTTGTGCCAATGATTGCCGAGAAAATTCCAAACCTCAAAATAAAACTGCCACAACGGAAAAAAAGAAAACGCCGTTCTTTGAATAAGGACGAGAATGCCAAAAAGCGGGCGAAAACAAGTGAACAATCAGCATTAAAAGAAATGGCTGTGGCAAATGAAGAAACAGTTCCGTTATCCATTATTGAAGAGGATGAAGAGGATCATGAACCAATCATTTCAGCCTTCACCCAAAATATTCAAAAAGTGCGGGAAGAGCCGGAAGAAGTGACGGATGACGAATCCATTGAAGAAACGATTCAGCAGTCTGTTGAAAAGAATGTGGAAAATCAGGATTATCGCTTGCCGCCGATGAATTTATTGAATGTTCCCCCTGAGCATGATCAAAGCGGGGAATATTCAATTATTCAAGCAAACGCGAAAAAGCTGGAACAAACCCTTTTAAGCTTTGGTGTGAAAGCGAAAGTGGTGCAAGTACACTTGGGCCCGGCTGTGACAAAGTATGAGGTCATGCCGGATGTGGGGGTAAAGGTAAGTAGAATTGTCAATTTACAGGATGACCTGGCCCTTGCACTGGCCGCAAAGGACATCCGAATGGAGGCGCCGATTCCCGGAAAGTCGGCCATTGGTATTGAAGTGCCGAACAGTGAAGTCGCCGTTGTAACACTGAGAGAAGTCCTTGAATCGAAAGAAAATAATAAACCGGATGCAAAACTATTGATCGGTTTTGGACGTGATATTACAGGACAGGCCATTTTGGCGGAATTGGACAAAATGCCTCACTTGCTCGTCGCCGGTTCAACGGGAAGCGGGAAAAGTGTGTGCATAAACGGAATCATCATATCCATCTTGATGCGTGCAAAACCGCATGAAGTCAAAATGATGATGATTGACCCGAAAATGGTGGAATTGAATGTCTACAACGGCATTCCGCACTTGCTTGCGCCCGTTGTGACGGATCCGAAAAAAGCGTCCCAGGCGTTGCAAAAGGTTGTCAGCGAAATGGAAAGACGCTACGACTTGTTCTCCCATACCGGAACAAGAAACATCAAAGGGTACAACAACTATGTTGAACGTTACAATCAGGAACACGATGAACAAATGCCGAAGTTGCCGTATATCGTTGTGGTGATTGACGAGTTGGCGGATTTAATGATGGTGGCATCCCATGACGTGGAAGATGCCATTACGCGCTTGGCTCAAATGGCGCGCGCGGCAGGTATTCACTTGATTATCGCAACCCAAAGACCATCCGTAGATGTCATTACCGGGGTCATTAAAGCGAATATCCCATCCCGTATCGCCTTTGCCGTATCGAGTGCTGTGGACTCCCGCACGATTCTTGACATGGGGGGAGCAGAGCGGCTATTGGGACGGGGAGATATGCTCTTTATGCCGGCGGGAACTTCCAAACCAATCCGTGTTCAAGGGGCATTCGTTTCCGATGAGGAAGTGCAGGCGGTTGTGGATTATGTCATTTCCCAACAGAAAGCCCAATATGATGAAACGATGATCCCAACGGATGAACCGGAAAAAAGCTTTGAAGAGGAAACCGACGAGTTATATGATGAAGCGGTGAAATTGGTGGTGGAAATGCAATCCGCCTCCATTTCCATGCTGCAGCGCCGCTTCCGCATCGGTTATTCCCGCGCGGCAAGAATCATCGATCAAATGGAAGCCCGCGGGGTCGTCGGTCCTCCCGACGGCAGCCGTCCAAGACAAGTGCTGATTTCCAATATCAACGAATAAACAAAAGCTGTCCGGAAGAAACTTTTCGGGCAGCTTCTTTTGTTCCAGGGTAGAGCTATTTATTTGCCGCTTCCCATCCTGTAAAACTGTGACACAATTACAACAATTCATGCAGGAATCTTTCTTTGACAGCGGGCCATTCCTCTTTGATGATGCTATACATTACCGTATGGCGGATGGTTCCGTTGGGCCTGATCATGTGATTTCGAAGCACGCCTTCCTTTGTGGCTCCAATTCTTTCAATGGCTTTTTGGGATTTTTTATTTGTATGGGCAGTTTTCAGTTGAACCCGATTCAATTGCAACTGCTCAAAGCAATAGGAGAGTAGCAAATATTTGCAACTGGTATTGACCGGTGTACGCCATACCGATGGATTCAGCCATGTTCCCCCAATTTCCAGCCTATTATGGTCCAAAACGAGATCTAAAAATGAAGTGCAGCCTACAATTCGATTGGTTTTCTTATGGATGATGACAAAGACATAGGAAACTTGCTCCTTCCGTTCTTGAACCGCTTTTCCCACATATTTTTCTACCGCTTCTTTCGTTGCCAAATCAACCTGCATATGTTCCCAGATACGTTCATCCTTCGCCGCTTCGGCAATCGCTTCGATATCTTCCGATTCTATTGGCCGCAGCAAAACGATATCATTTTCCAAAATAATATGTTCCATTGTATCAACTCCTTTGTTGCCATTAAAAACCACCTTTGGTATTTTTGAAATAACCAAATTATGAATTTTTCATCATACCAGGAGGTTGCCGATGGAGCTGCAGTTTCAATTTCCGGATGGGGTGCCCAAGTATATTGCAATCTACGAACAATTAAAGGAAAAAATCATCAATAAGCAAATAAATCCAAATGAAAAATTGCCTTCCAAAAGAAAACTTGCGGAACAATTAAATATCAGTATCCAAACGGTCCAAAACGCATATGAACAATTATTGAGCGAAGGCTTCCTGTACAGCGTGGAACGTTCCGGCTACTTTGTCGCCAAATATAATGAGGAATGGCTGCGCGTTCCTGCAACGAAAAAGCCGTCCATCAAACCCGCTGAAGAGAAAACGATATTTAATTTAAAAAACGGACAGGTAGATGCGGAGGCATTTCCTTATAAAATTTGGGAAAAAATATATAAAAACCAATTGCAAAGCCATCCCGTCCACAATAGTGCATGGCAAGGAGAAGAATCGCTGCGAAAGGAAATTGCCCAATATTTACATATGGCAAGGGGAATTGCTTGCGAACCGGAGCAAATCTTTCTATTCAGCGGCACACAACAGCAGTTGCAGGCATTATGCATTTTTTTTGGCAATATTTCGGTTGCGGTGGAGGAACCCGGATATTTTAGGGCAACTTCGATTTTTCAGCAAATGCATTATGATATTGAATATGTACCGATTGATCAAGCTGGAGCCGCTGTTCCTTCAAAAAAGGTGAAATTGTATTATGTAACGCCGGCCCATCAATACCCTTTGGGGGTTGTGATGCCTATTGAACGAAAAGCCCGGCTTCTCCAATGGGCAAAAGAAGTGGATGCATATCTGATCGAGGATGATTATGATGCGGAATTCCGTTATAAAGGGTTACCGATACCGCCGCTTTCAAATCTGGATCAACTTCAACGGGTGATTTACTTTGGCACATTCTCCAAAACCCTCATCCCTTCCATAAGGATGAGTTATATGGCATTGCCGTTACCTCTTGCAGGGGAATTTCAAAAGTTTTATCAAAATCAAAAACCGACCGTATCGAGAATCGATCAACTGGTTATTGCTGAATTTATGCGTTCCGGCCATTTTGCAAAGCATATTGAAAAAATGCGTACATTGTATCGCAAAAAAAGAAAGCAATTATTGGCGGCATTACAAACCAATTTGACGGATGAGTTTAAAATTTTTGGCGATACAGCAGGACTTCATATCATCATTCAACTCCCTCCTTGACTGGAAGAAGGGCGGGCGGTTCAAATTGCATCGGAAAATGGAATAGCCATCGATCCGGTTTCAACATGTTATCAGACGAAAACAACCAATCATCTTGTAATGGTAGGGTTTGGAGCGATTCCAATCGAAAGCATTTTTCCCGTGGTTGAAACTTTGGCCAAAGCTTGGCTGGAATCCCGTGAATGAGGAGATTTAAGTGCTTTTGAATGCCAAATGGAAAATTTTCTATTAAAATAAAAATGTTGTACATAAACTAATTTATTCCATGTATAGTAGTAATAGTGGTCAATTCGTAGTTTTTTTGAATAATATACATGTCTCTTGAGAAAATTATTTATGAGGTTATGCATAATATTGGGAAGTCAGGAGGAATTTTTTTGTTTCAGACGACGAAATTGGCGGAAGGTGTTTCGCTACATATAAGAAAAACGACACAATTTAAAACGGTCAATTTCTCCTTTAAATGGAGAACACCATTGACGACAAAAACCGCAGCAGAACGGGCCGTACTTTCAAACGTGTTGCAGCATAGCAATGCAAGATTCAGGAAGTCGGCGGAATTTCGCAGTTATTTGGACGATTTATATGGAACGATGCTGTATTTCGACGTTTCGAAACGCGGCGGGGAACATACGGTCATGCTGAATGTCGAAACGGTAAATGACCAATATTTGTCCAACCAACCGGTTTTAAACGATGTGATTGACTTGCTTCAAACCGTCATCTTTCAACCGAATTGGAAAAACGGTCAATTTGTCCCTTCCATCGTTGAACGGGAAAAACAAATCGTCATTCAGCGAATCGAATCTGTTTTTGATGATAAAACCCGTTATGCCCAACAGCGTTTGACGCAAATTTTACGTCCGAATCATCCTGCATCCATCCCTGCAAGCGGCACGATCGAAACGGTGAAAGAAGTGACACCGGCGTCATTGACTGAGGCTTACCAGTCGATGATCGACAACGATAAAATCGACATTTACGTTGCAGGGGATATCGACGTTGAGGAGATACAAGAAAAAATGAAAAAGGCTTTTCAATTTAAAGATCGTACTCCTCAAAAACCAACCATCAATGAGGATTCAAAACCGGAGAAAGATTATGTAAAAGAATTTCAGGATATGAAACAAGGGAAACTGCATATGGGCTTCAGCACACCGGTGAAATTCGGGGATCCTGATTTTCCGAAAATGCAAATTTTCAATGGCGTTTTTGGAGGTTATGCCCATTCGAAATTATTTATGAATGTGCGCGAACGGGAAAGCTTATGTTATTATGTTTCCAGCTCTTATTCGCCGCATTACGGACTCCTTTATGTCATATCCGGGATTGAACCGAAAAACGAGAAAAAAGCCATTGATATCATTTTTGAACAATTGGATGAAATGAAAAAGGGGAATATCGCCGCCTTGGAATTGAATCAAACGAGGGCGATGCTCGTCAACCAATTGCGTGAAGCCTTGGATTTGCCTCGCGGGCAAATTGATATTTTTGACCAATACAAAGATTTGGATGAAGAATTTTCCGTGGAATTATGGAAGGAACGTTGGGAAAAGGTGACAAAAGAAGACCTGCAACAAATGGCATCCCAATTGAAACATGAAGCTACGTACTTCCTCTGCGGAAAGGAGGCGGAATAATGGAAACCATCGAATTTCAACAGTTGGATGAAACGTTATATTATAAAAAGCTGGCCAATGGGCTGGATGTCTATATATTGCCTAAAAAAGGATTTTCCAAAACGTTCGTTACCTTTACAACAAAGTACGGTTCTGTTGACCGCACTTTTACACCGATTGGTGAAAAGGAGCCCATTACCGTACCGGATGGCATCGCCCATTTTCTTGAACATAAAATGTTTGAAAAAGAAGAAGGCGACGTATTCCAAAAGTTCAGTGAAAGAGGGGCTTCCGCAAACGCCTTCACCTCTTTTACAAGAACCGCTTATCTATTCTCTGCGACGGACCATATTTTTGAAAATACGGAAACATTATTGGACTTTGTGCAGGAGCCGTATTTTACAGAAAAAACGGTGGAAAAGGAAAAGGGGATTATTGGACAGGAAATTACGATGTACGATGACCAGCCGGATTGGCGGCTTTATTTTGGCGCAATCGAAAACATGTATCACAATCATCCGGTAAAAATTGATATTGCCGGAACGATTGAATCGATCGATCAAATTACAGCCGAACATTTATATACTTGTTACAATACGTTCTACCATCCTTCCAATATGCTGCTTTTCATCGTCGGCAATGTGGATCCGAAAGAGATGATGGCATTTATTGAAGACAACCAAAATAAAAAGTCTTTCAAAGAAGCGCCGGAAATCCAACGCTATTTTGATGAAGAACCGTTGGAAGTGGCCATCAAAGAGCGGGAAATCAAAATGGATGTCCAACAACCAAAAGTGTATGTCGGGCTGAAAGCGAAAGAAACCAACTTGAGCGGAGAAGAAATGCTGAAGCATGAGCTTGCAATCCAAATCGGATTGGAAAACTTATTTGGCCGTGCATCGGAATTTTACACAGATGTTTATGACAACGGTTTAATCGATGAGTCCTTTGCTTACGATTTCACGTTGGAGAAAGGTTTTGGTTTTGCTTTAATCGGTTCCGATACGCCAAATCCTGACGCACTCGTTGGAAAAATCTTGAATACCGTTAATCACGCGGAGCAAATGCTCAATGTTGAATCCATTGAACGCATCAAGCGTAAAAAAATCGGTTTTTTCTTAAGAGCGCTTAATTCTTTGGAATATATTGCGAATCAATTTACAAGATATAAATTTAATGATATGAATTTATTTGATGTAGTTCCGGTGATTGAAAAAATTACGTTGGAAGATGTAAAAGAAGCTTTCCAATCGATTCAAGGGGAATCCCAACAAACAATCTTTAAAATTTTACCGATAAGTAGGAATCAACAATGAAGAAATTTGCACTTGTGATCGGGGCATCCGGTGCGATTGGCAGTGCGATTGTAAAGCGTCTGGCTAAAGATGGCTGGTCGCTTTATTTGCATTATTTCAGAGGCCGGAAAAAAGTGGACCAATTAATGAAGGAATTGACAGCCGCTTATCCGCAATCGGAATTCATTCCTGTCCAGGCGGATTTTTCCGTTGATGGGGGAGCGGAGCAATTGGCGAATCAAATCTTCTCTGTCCAGGCGGTGATTTTTGCCGGCGGAACGGCATATTATGGCTTGCTTGAAGATACGCCGGCAAGCATCATCGATAAGTTGTGGAAAGAACATGTGCAAAATCCGATTCGCCTTGTTGCGCTTTTGTCAAAAAAATTACGCCAAAACGGCAGCAGTTATATCATGTTCATCGGATCCATCTGGGGAGAAGCGGGTGCCGCCAACGAAACCGTTTATGCCACGGTGAAAGGGGCCCAGCACGCTTTTGTAAAAGCTTATGCGAAAGAAGCGGCCAGCCAGCGGATATTGGTCAATGCCATCGCACCGGGAATCATCAATACCGACATGAACTCACATTTATTGGAAGAGGAAAAACAGGCGATTTATGATGAAATTCCGCTCCATCGCCCTGGAGAACCGGAAGAAGTGGCGAATCTCGTCTCCTTTTACATTAGTGGTCAGGCAGATTATGTAACGGGACAAATTATTCGATTAAATGGTGGTTGGTACATATAAAATTGGATGCTTGACCATACTAATGTCGAAAAGGAGGAGAGAATATGGAAATATTACAAAACTGGGAAAAATGGAAATCATTCTTGGGAAAACAAGTTGAAAATGCAAAAAATATGGGATTATCCAGCAACACAATTGAAAAAACGGCTGTACAAATCGGCGAGTATTTGGCAAAAAATGTGGACCCGAAAAATGAGCAGGAGCGGGTTCTGGCTGATTTATGGTCAGTGGCTGATGAAAAGGAAAAGCAAGCACTGGCAAGCTGTGTCATGAAATTGGTGCAAGACAAAAAAGTTAACTGATGCTCTATTTTTGAAAAAGGAAAAGGGGGATTTTCCTCCTTTTTCTTCATTCAAATTGAACTTAATGTAAAATAAAGCATAATTTTGTCCGATTTTGGCACAATTTTGTCGCATTGTAAACTTTTCAATACATACAAAATCCGCTATGATGAAACTTGTAGGTAATCAATTTCGTTTCTATTGCAAGGGGACGGTTGTGGATGGGTGAATGGTACTTCGAATATGAAATTGAAGTAAATCGTCCAGGTTTATTAGGGGATATCGCCTCATTACTTGGTATGCTGAAAGTGAATATCGTAACGATTAATGGTGTTGACGAAGGGCGTCGAGGTTTGTTGTTAAAAGCCGAAAACGAAGAATCCATCAAACGGTTTCAATCCATTGTCAATACGATTGATGATATCCGCGTCACAAAATTCCGGGAGCCGAAACTTCGCGACCGTTTGGCAGTTCGCCACGGTCAATATATTGAAAAAGACGCAGATGAAAAAAATACATTCCGTTTTGTACGGGATGAACTGGGCATATTGGTCGACTTTATGGCTGAATTGTTCAAAACCGATGGACATAAGTTGATCGGCATCCGCGGAATGCCCCGGGTGGGGAAAACGGAATCCATTGTTGCCGCAAGCGTCTGTGCCAATAAAAAATGGATATTTTTATCCTCCACAATGATTAAGCAAACGGTTCGAAAACAACTGATAGGGGATGAATTTAATACAAATAATATATTTATCCTCGATGGCGTTGTCACTAGAATGTCGACAGATGAAAGGCATTTGCGGCTTGTTCGGGAAGTGATGAAAATGCCCAGCGTAAAGGTGATTGAACATCCCGACATTTTTGTGAAACATTCCGAATACTCCATTGAAGATTTTGACTATATTATTGAATTGCGGCATCATCCGGACGAAGAAATAGTTTATGATGCGATTGTAAAAAATGACACTTTTGCAAACGATGACTTTTTCTCATTTTAATAATATTAGATAAAGTAGGTGTTATGGTTGACAGAGCTTGGTACTCGCCTAAAGGAAGCGAGATTATCTAAAGGTTACAGTTTAGATGACTTGCAAGAAATAACTAAAATTCAAAAGCGATATTTGATCGGCATTGAAGAAGGAAATTATTCCATCATGCCTGGAACCTTCTATGTCCGTGCGTTTATTAAACAATATGCGGAAGCTGTTGGCCTGGATCCGGAAGAAATTTTCGAGCAATATAAAGATGAAATTCCGAGTCATCAAACAGAGGAAGTTGCCCAATCATTCTCCCAAAGTCCAACACGGAAAAGATTAAAAACCGCATCTCCAAATAAATTGATGGAAAATTTGCCGAAATATGTCGTCGCTTTATTCATTATCATTATTATTGCTGTTCTTTGGTTCTTTTTCTCCCAAAGACCTTCTACCGAAGATGAATCCGTGACGGAGAATGGCGATTCATTTGAATACGAACAAACGGAAGTTAAAACACCTCCTGCAAAAGATAATGAGGAAAAAGGAAAAGAGGAAAATTCTGACAAACAACCGGCAACAGAAGCGGATGAGGAAGAGCAAAAAGATGATGAAAAAACAGCTCAAGTGATTTCCGAGGGAGAAGTGCAGCCGGATGGGGTATCAACGGTCTATAAATTGTCCGGAACTGACAAAATGCTCATCCGTGTGGAAGTATTGGGTGATACATGGGTAAGCATTCGTGACGCGAATGGAAACGAACAGGTGGAAGATCGCATATATAAACAGGGCGAAGTGGTGGAACATGATTCCACAGCGAACGGTTATGCCCGCATTCGACTTGGTTTCTCCAATAATGCAAAAGTTTATGTAAACGGTGAAGAAATCAAGTACGTTCAAGACTTAAGTGCGCAAAATATCATTATTCAATTCAGCGAGGAACAGTAGTCATCTAATGAAGATGACTATTTTCTTTCGCCCAAAAGTTGTATAGTAAATAATGGGATGTACCAATATTTTCTTTCTGATGAAAGGTTGTAGAGAACGATGAATTTACCAAATAAAATAACCGTTTCCCGCATTTTATTGATTCCGATTTTTGTGATTGTGATGATGTTTGATTTTAATTGGGGAACAATGGAATTATTTGGGGCGGAAATGCCTGTCCACCATTTTGTAGGTGCACTGATTTTTATAGTTGCATCATGCACCGATTGGATCGATGGACATTTTGCCCGGAAATATAATCTGGTCACAAATTTGGGAAAATTTTTGGATCCTCTTGCAGATAAACTGTTAGTGACTTCCGCATTCATCCTGTTGGTGGAACTTGGACTTGCTCCAGGATGGGTGGTTATTGTCATTTTAAGCCGTGAATTTGCCGTTACCGGTTTGCGTTCCATTTTGGCCGGGGAAGGAAAAATTGTCGCCGCCAGCAAATTGGGAAAAATCAAAACATGGACGCAAATCGTTGCCATCGTTGCTTTGCTTTTGCACAATACTATTTTTGCACTGTTCGGCATACCATTTGATGACATCATGCTTTACGTAGCATTATTCTTTACCATTTGGTCCGGATGGGATTACTTCTATTTGAACAGACATGTTTTTGTCAATTCCAAATAAGTGAGGGAAAAAGATGAATGCCGAAATAATTGCCGTGGGCTCCGAATTGCTTTTAGGTCAAATTGCGAATACGAATGCGAAATTTATTTCCGCCCAATTATCCGAAATAGGCATTAATGTTTATTTTCATTCTGTGATTGGCGACAATGGGGGAAGATTGAAAAAAGCGATTGAAATTGCTGAATCCCGCGCTGATTTGATCATTTTTTCCGGCGGATTAGGACCGACGAAGGATGATTTAACAAAGGAAACGCTTGCCGAGCATTTGAAAGTGCCGCTTGTGTATGATGAAAATGCGTTGGCGACCATTGAATCATTTTTTAAAAACCAAGGCCGGACAATGACGGAGAATAATAAAAAACAAGCCCTGGTTTTGCAGGGAAGTGAAGTGTTGCCGAATCATCACGGCCTTGCTCCCGGCATGATGCTTCAAAAGGATGGACGGACTTACATATTGTTGCCTGGTCCGCCAAAGGAACTGGAGCCGATGTTTCAATTTGAAGCAAAGCCGCGGCTTGCTTCCCTCATCAGCAAAGGCGGGGTAATTCTTTCCCATGTTCTCCGGTTTTATGGTATCGGAGAAGCGGAGTTGGAAACGGAAATTCAACATATTTTGGATGCCCAAGCAAATCCGACGATCGCCCCGCTCGCCTCTGACGGAGAAGTGATGCTGCGCATTACGGCAAAAGCGGATTCAAAAGAAGCGGCATGGAAATTAATTGATGAAGAGAAACAGGAAATTTTATCGATTGTCGGAAAATACAACTATGGTACAGACGATGATACGTTGGCTTCAAAAACGGTTGAAATGCTGCTTCATCACAAATTGACCATTTCAGCAGCGGAAAGTTTGACGGCCGGGCTATTCCAATCGGAACTGGCGGAAATCCCGGGTGTCAGTGGAGCCCTTGTTGGAGGAATGGTCACTTATACGAAAGAAGCAAAGATCAATCAGTTGGGCATACCAAAAGAATTGCTGGATCAACATGGCATCGTCAGCAGCGAATGTGCCGCAAGTATGGCGAAAAATGTCCGTGAAAAGTTCGGCACGGATATCGGGGTTGGATTGACCGGTGCTGCCGGTCCGGAGCCTCACGATGGAGAACCGGCAGGAACGGTTTGGATCGGCATTGCCATTGGGGATGATGTGGTGACGAAAAAACTCCGGCTTTCTGGCCTCCGAAATACAAACCGGTTACGCGCGGTAAAATATACGTTCAGTTATTTGATCCGATTGCTTGAGGAAAAAGGGTATAAAAAAGTGTGAAAAATAAAATTTGAGCCTAAAAATGGGCTCAAATTTTATTTTTGCGAAAATACGTTCGCTTTTTTATTGATTATTTCTCAAAAAAGAAGTATAGTAGAAACAGAACAATACAGATACGTTTTTTAAGGAGGAAATGTTTTGAGTGATCGTAAAGCTGCCTTAGAAATGGCTTTAAAACAAATTGAAAAGCAATTCGGCAAAGGCTCCATCATGAAGCTTGGCGAAAAAACAGACCTGCAAATTTCCACAGTTCCAAGCGGTTCATTGGCCCTTGATGCAGCTCTGGGGGTTGGCGGATATCCTAGAGGCCGAATTATCGAAATTTATGGTCCTGAATCATCCGGTAAGACAACGGTGGCATTGCACGCGATTGCGGAAGTGCAAGCCCAAGGCGGACAAGCGGCATTTATCGATGCAGAACACGCGTTAGACCCAATTTATGCCCAAAAATTGGGCGTCAACATTGATGAATTGATTCTTTCCCAACCAGATACAGGAGAGCAGGCATTGGAAATCGCTGAGGCGTTGGTGCGAAGCGGCGCCATTGATATCATCGTCATCGACTCTGTGGCGGCATTGGTGCCGAAAGCGGAAATCGAAGGCGAAATGGGCGACTCTCACATGGGATTACAAGCCCGCCTCATGTCCCAAGCTTTACGAAAATTGTCAGGGGTTATCAATAAATCCAATACGATTTGCATTTTCATCAACCAAGTGCGCGACAAAATCGGTGTCATGTTTGGAAATCCGGAAACAACACCTGGTGGCCGCGCTTTAAAATTCTATTCTTCCATCCGTTTGGAAGTCCGCCGTGCGGAAACAATTAAGCAAGGCAGTGAAATGGTGGGAAATAAAACAAAAATTAAAGTGGTAAAAAATAAAGTTGCCCCTCCATTCCGAACAGCTGAAGTGGATATTATGTTTGGTGAAGGCATTTCCAAAGAAGGCGAAATAGTGGATATCGGTGTGGAATTGGACATCATTCAAAAGAGCGGTTCCTGGTATTCCTATAACGATGAACGAATCGGCCAAGGACGGGAAAATGCGAAACAATTCTTAAGAGCAAATCCGGAAATCCGGGATGAAATTGCAGAAAAAATCCGTGAATCTTTTGGCATGGCATCAAACACATATATGATCGCTGCCCATAACGACGATGAAGAAGTGGCGGAAGAATTGCCATTATTTGACGAAGAATAAGGGATTGCTTTTTAAAGAGCGAATCAGAGGACGACGATAATCTGATTCGCTTTTTTATTGTAGACGGAGCTTGATAGATTTTTTGATCCTTAAAAATGATCCGAAGCCTCCTTTTCCAAATATTATATGTATAAAAATAATCAAATAATGGAAAAATGGTAAAAGAAAGTTTTCGTAAAGGAAACCATAAACTTCCTGATCCTTTTTATACCAATGGTTTTATAAAAAATACCAAAAATTATCGTATTTTATTATCCTGAAAAAAGGAAGCAACAATCAAAATCAAATGCCATCAGCAGTGGCAATCCTTGACAGAGAAAACTCCGAACTATACAATTAGACTGTATAATTTTTTTCAATGATAAAATGAAATAGGCAATATGTTGAGAATTGTTATCAATATATGAGCCGACTGAAATTGCATGTGATAATAGCAAGAGGAGGTGTTCGTATGGAATACATGATCTCCGCTTTGCTTGGGCTCATCGTCGGTGCCGCTGTTATCTATTTCTATATGAAAAAAGTGAATGAATCGAAAGTAAATGGTGCGAAACACTCAGCTGAGCTCATTATAGATGAAGCGAAGCGAGAAGCGGAAGCGCTGAAAAAAGAAGCACTATTGGAAGCGAAAGATGAAACTCACAAACTTCGGACTGAAGCTGAAAAGGAAATTCGTGAAAGACGTGCTGAGCTTCAGAAACAAGAAAACCGGTTATTGCAAAAGGAAGAAAATCTTGATCGCAAGGATGATGCTCTAAATAAGAGAGAAGCAAGTCTAGAGAGAAAAGAAGAGGCTCTAGCCGAAAGACAACAGCATATTGAAGAAATGGAAAGTAAAGTGGAAGAGCTCGTAAAAAAGCAGGAGTCAGAGTTGGAACGAATTGCTTCTTTATCTAAAGAAGAGGCAAGAGAATTCATTTTGAAACAAGTAGAGCAGGAACTTTCAACGGAAATTGCGATGATGATCAAAGAAGCTGAAACCCGTGCGAAAGAAGAGTCTGACAAAAAAGCGAAAGAAATTTTGGCATTGGCTATGCAACGATTTGCGGCCGATTATGTGGCGGAAACGACTGTATCGGTTGTCAACTTGCCGAATGACGAAATGAAAGGACGAATCATTGGCCGTGAAGGACGGAATATTCGTACCCTTGAAACGCTTACTGGTGTGGATTTGATTATTGATGATACGCCGGAAGCGGTTATTTTATCAGGTTTTGACCCGATTCGTCGCGAAACGGCCCGTCTTGCCCTTGAAAAACTGGTGCAAGATGGACGAATCCATCCGGCACGGATTGAAGAAATGGTTGAAAAATCACGCCGTGAAATGGATGAACATATCCGTGAAACGGGAGAGCTTACAACTTTCGAAGTCGGCGTCCATAATTTGCACCCAGACTTGATCAAAATTTTGGGCCGCATGAAATATCGGACAAGCTATGGCCAAAACGTATTGAAACATTCCATCGAAGTGGCCCATTTGGCAGGGCTGATGGCTGCTGAATTGGGCGAGGATGTGGCGCTTGCGAAGCGTGCTGGATTGTTGCACGATATCGGAAAAGCCATCGATCATGAAGTGGAAGGAAGCCACGTGGAAATCGGTGTTGAACTTGCAACGAAATACAATGAACACCCAGTTGTAATTAATAGTATCGCTTCCCACCATGGGGATGTGGAACCAACGAGTGTGATTGCTGTCATTGTGGCGGCGGCAGATGCCCTTTCAGCTGCCCGTCCTGGTGCTCGAAGCGAAACGCTCGAAAACTACATTCGCCGATTGGAGAAACTTGAAGAAATTTCAGAATCCTATGAAGGCGTGGAAAAATCCTATGCCATTCAAGCAGGCCGGGAAATCCGGATCATTGTACAACCTGAAAAAATCGATGACTTACAAGCACATCGACTTGCCAGAGATATCCGTAAACAAATTGAGGAAGAACTCAACTATCCAGGTCACATTAAAGTGACAGTTATTCGCGAAACGCGAGCAGTGGAATACGCGAAGTAAACAAAACCCTCTTTTGACAATCGTCAAGAGAGGGTATTATTCATTGGAGGTTTTGTAAAAGCCATTTTTTAGGAACATCAGAAACTCTCCATTTATAAAATTTTGGACAAGGGAATGAATGCCCTTGTTTTTTTATCATAGTACCGGCTGTTTGGGCAAAAAATTAAATTAATCCTTTTTAGAAATTGTACAACATAACATTCCATTAGATTTACCGGCGTTAAAATGGTAAAATTGAATAGATTTTATAGAAAGTGTGGTAGTAAGATTGAAGGTACTATTTATCGGTGATATCGTCGGCTCCATTGGTCGGGAAGCGGTAGAAAAATATTTGCCAAGATTAAAGAAAAAATATGAACCGGATGTGGTTATTGCGAACGGAGAAAATGCGGCGGCAGGTCGCGGAATTACTCAAAAAATCTACCAGCAATTACTTCAAATGGGTATTGATGTCATTACAATGGGCAATCATACTTGGGATAATAAGGAAATTTTTGAGTTTATCGATGAAGCCCAATATTTGATTCGACCTGCAAACTTTTCAAAAGAGGCACCGGGGAAGGGTGCCGTTCAAATCACGAAAAACGGCAACATTTTAACGGTAATCAATTTACACGGACGCGTATTTTTGCCTCCCCACGAAGATCCGTTTCGAATGGCGGATGAATTGGTGGAAGAAGCGAGAAAAATCTCCCCTTTAGTATTTATTGATTTTCACGGCGAAGCAACGAGCGAGAAAATTGCTTTTGGATGGTACGTGGATGGAAGGGTATCGGCAGTCGTTGGAACACATACCCATGTTCAAACGGCGGATGCAAGAATATTTCCAGGGGGTACCGCATATATAACTGATGTGGGGATGACAGGACCATATGACGAAATTTTGGGAATGAAAAAAGAAAGTGTCATCTACAAATTCCAAACAAATTTGCCTGCCCGATTCGAAGTGCCAAAATCGGGAAGAGACGTATTCAGCGGCTTTTTCGTGGATATCGACAATGAAACCGGAAAAGCTATTTCCTGCGAAAGGATATACATCAATGATGACTATCCTTTCCAAGGCTGAATCCCAAGTTTTTGCATGATTCCCTTCCAAAATGATTCTATTTTTCTACTTTGCTGCATACAATGTGCTACGGACACAAGTTCAAGTCCTTTGAATGAATGCCAGAGAGAAAGATTCATTCAAAATCATTAAAAAAGCAAGTATGGGGAGGAATAAATGTGGATTCATTGAAAGTATCATCTCGCTCAAATCCAAATTCTGTAGCAGGTGCGCTCGTTGCGGTAATTCGTGAGCAAGGATATGCGGAAATGCAGGCTGTAGGTGCAGGTGCTTTGAACCAAGCGGTGAAGGCAGTTGCCATTGCTCGCGGGTTTGTGGCGCCTAGCGGAACAGATTTAGTATGTTCACCAGCCTTTGCGGACATCCAAATTGGCGGAGAAGATCGTACCGCACTAAAACTTGTAGTTGAGAAACGCCAGCGATAAATCATTCAAAGTGGCGATTGGAAGCTTGGCTTCCAAATGGATGAACGGAGAGAAACGGAAACGTTTTTCTCCGTTATTTTTTTTGCTTAAACCTTCGCTTTTGTCCCTTAACTTGTTATACATCTTCTTATTCAAATCAGGCATTCTAATGAAAGGAAAGTCGTTACAAAATATTGAACAAAACTTTTCCGTCAAAGGTCTGAAATTGAAGTTATTGACGGTTTTTCTTATTTCAAGGAAATGGATTCATGTTATATTTAGATAAGAAATAATGTATGCAATTAAATGTTTTAAGGAGATGTTAAAATGTTACATCAGCTTTCGTGGAAAGTCGGTGGGCAACAAGGTGAAGGGATTGAGAGTACTGGCGAAATTTTTGCGATGGCCATGAACCGTTTAGGTTATCATCTGTACGGCTATCGTCATTTTTCTTCCCGCATCAAGGGGGGCCATACAAACAATAAAATTACCGTTCGCCCGACACCGGTTCGCGCAATTGCGGACGATTTGGATATTTTGGTTGCATTCGACCAGGAAACGATTGAAGTCAATTATAAGGAATTGACGGAAGACAGTATTATTTTAGCGGATAGCAAATTTGAGCCTGTAAATCCAGAAGATTCGAAAGCCCCGCTTTTTGCGGTGCCATTTACTGAAATCGCTTCCGAACTGGGCACTTCATTAATGAAAAACATGGTGGCGATTGGATCTACTGCCGCTTTATTGAATTTGCCGATTGAAAACTTCCAGGAAGTTGTCGATGAAATTTTTGGCCGCAAAGGGGAAGAAGTGGTCAAAAAGAACATGGAGGCAATCCGCCGCGGATATGAAGCCACTTGTGAATTGATTGGCGACAAAGTTGGAAAATGGCAATTGGAACCAGCTGACGGCAATCGCCGGTTGTTCATGATCGGAAACGATGCTGTGGCATTGGGAGCAATCGCCGCCGGAGCGCGCTTCATGGCAGCATATCCAATTACGCCGGCTTCTGAAATCATGGAATATTTGATTAAAAAGCTTCCGAAATTTGGCGGTACGGTCATCCAAACGGAAGATGAAATTTCCGCATGTACAATGGCAATCGGTGCGAATTTTGGGGGAGTGCGCTCCTTTACAGCTTCAGCCGGTCCAGGTTTATCCCTCATGATGGAATCCATCGGTTTGTCCGGTATGACAGAGCAGCCCCTTGTCATTGTTGATACGCAGCGGGGCGGACCATCCACAGGGCTTCCGACAAAACAGGAACAATCCGACTTGATGGCGATGCTTTACGGCACCCATGGGGAAATTCCGAAAGTGGTCATTGCTCCTTCCACAATTGAAGAAGCCTTTTACGATACAATCCAAGCATTCAATATTGCGGAAGAATTGCAATTGCCTGTCATTGTGATGACCGATTTGCAATTGTCTTTAGGTAAACAGACGGCCGAACCTTTCGATTACTCAAAAATCGAAATTCGCCGAGGCAAATTGAATCTTGGAGAATTGCCTGAAAAAGATCCGAAAGAAGATTTTAAACGTTTTGAAGTTACAGAGGACGGCATTTCAACGCGTGTGGTGCCTGGCCAGCTACACGGAATCCATCACGTGACGGGAAACGAACATGATGAAACCGGAAAACCTGCGGAAGCTCCTGGAAACCGCAAAAATCAAATGGACAAGCGTTTGCGCAAATTAAATTATGTAAACTTCAAGGATCCGATTTATGTGGATGCGCCGCATGAAGAAGCCGATGTATTAATCGTTGGTTTTAACTCAACAAGAGGTGCCATTGAAGAAGTCCGGCCGCAATTGGATGAAGAAGGCATTAAAACAAACCATGTGCATGTACGCTTAATTCATCCATTCCCGGCAAATGAATTGCGGCCTTATGTTGAACGGGCGAAAAAAGTCATCGTGGTGGAAAACAATGCGACCGGGCAACTGGCCAATATCATGAAAATGAACATCGGCGCTCATGATAAAACATTTAATATTACGAAATATGACGGCACTCCATTCTTGCCTCGTGAACTAAAAACTCGTGTAAAGGAGTTGCTTGACTGATGGCAACATTCAAAGATTTCCGTAATAACGTAAAACCTAACTGGTGTCCTGGATGCGGGGACTTCTCAGTACAGGCGGCCATTCAAAGAGCAGCTGCCAACGTTGGTATCGAACCTCATGAATTGGCGGTCATCTCCGGAATCGGCTGTTCCGGAAGAATCAGCGGATATATCAATTCCTATGGATTCCATGGCACACACGGTCGCGCTTTGCCAATCGCCCAAGGCTTGAAAATCGCCAACCGCAATTTGAATGTTATCGCAACAGGCGGGGACGGGGACGGTTACGCCATTGGGATGGCCCATACGGTTCATGCCATTCGCCGAAACATTGATATCACTTATATCGTCATGGATAACCAAATTTACGGTTTGACGAAAGGCCAAACTTCACCGCGTTCCGCATACGGTTTCGTAACGAAGTCAACACCACAAGGGTCAAAAGAGCCTTCGATAAAACCGTTGGAACTCGCTTTATCAGCAGGTGCGTCATTTGTTGCCCAAGGATTTTCATCTGATATCAAAGAATTGACCGCATTGATCGAAGCTGGAATTCAACATAAAGGTTTCTCTTTCATCAACGTATTCAGCCCTTGCGTAACGTACAATAAAGTGAATACGTATGAATGGTTTAAAGAACATTTGACGAAATTGGATGAGATTGAAGGCTACGATCCTCATAACCGTGAACTGGCAATGCAAACTGTGATGGAAAATGAAGGGCTTGTGACGGGAATTGTCTATCAGGATCCAGAATCAGTACCATATGAGGAACAATTGGAAGGTTTCTCGGAAAAACCGCTCGTGGATATGGATTTAAAAATCAGCGAAGATCAATTTAACGAATTGGTGAAAGAATTCATGTAATAAAGTAATTTTCCTGAAAATTTACTTTGTCGGCATTAAGTACCATCCAAACAGAAGAACTGCCTGTTGCAGTTTTTTGTGGATGGTACTTCATTGTTTTTATTAAGAAATTTTCCTGGAAAACAAATGTTAATCATTTGCTTTTGATAATAAAAAAACATCATGTAAAATAATGCTTATGAGCGATTTTTTGAAAGATATAAATTATTTGATCACATAATTCTTCCACATTTTTTTATTCGAATTTATTCTCCAAAGAGGGTAATATGGATGATAAGGACGAAAAATGAATCGAACGAAATCGGGGTCTTTCCATTGAATAATGTCATTGATTTCTTCTCCTTCAAAAAGAAAAAACAAGAGGAACAAATTGCCAAGCTGTTTCAAAAAGCAAATTCTTTTCAAAATCGGGAACAAATTGATAAGCTGATAGATGAAAAAAAATTGACTGTGGAAGATCACAAAAATTTTCTCGCCTTTTTGGCGTATTCAAAGGAAAAAAAGATTGAACCGACAGAGCTTTTTACTGCGGTGTTAAAGATGTCAAAACATCAATTTGAACTGCGTTATGAAATGAATTGGCATGCGGCCGTTCAAAATTGCTTAACCTTTTTGACCATTTTAAAAGAAAGGGATCAGGAGCAATATGAACAGTTTTTGAAAGAACAATAAATATGTCAAAAAGAGCATAATTGTATGGTTCTTATTGTCCTGATATAGAACTATTCGTTATAATATTAAAATGGGATTCCTCTATGAATCCGGTAGAAAGGAGTCATTCATAATCAATGAACGAAGAACAACGTCTAGCGAATAATCAGACAACACAGCCTAAACCGCAAAAAACGGAAAAAGACTATAGCAAATATTTTGAACGGGTAATTACCGCTCCTTCTTTGAAAGATGCGAAAAAACGCGGAAAAGAAGAAGTGAAATATTATAAAGATTTTAAAATTCCCGAAGAATTCCGGGGAATGGGGGATGGCCGCAAATTCTATATCCGCACTTACGGTTGCCAAATGAATGAACACGATTCGGAAGTCATGGCCGGCATTTTCATTCAACTTGGCTATGAGCCGACAGATACTGTAGAGGATGCGGATGTCGTTCTATTAAATACATGCGCCATTCGTGAAAATGCGGAAAACAAAGTATTTGGTGAACTGGGACTTTTGGCGAAATACAAGCGTGAAAGACCGGATATGCTTCTTGGCGTATGCGGATGCATGTCCCAGGAAGAATCCGTTGTCAATAAAATTTTGACGCAATATCAACATGTGGACATGGTGTTCGGTACCCATAACATCCACCGTTTGCCATACATTTTAAAAGAAGCCTATATGTCCAAAGAAATGGTGATTGAAGTTTGGTCCAAAGAAGGGGACGTTATTGAAAACCTTCCAAAAGCCCGCCAAGGTTCCATCAAAGCTTGGGTAAACATTATGTACGGTTGCGATAAATTCTGCACATACTGCATCGTTCCATATACTCGCGGAAAAGAGCGCAGCAGAAGACCGGATGAAATCATCCAGGAAGTAAGGGAACTTGCGGCACAAGGGTATAAAGAAATCATGCTTCTTGGCCAAAATGTGAATGCTTACGGCAAAGATTTCACGGATATCAACTATCGTCTCGGCGATTTAATGGATGAATTGCGCAAAATTGATATTCCGCGCATCCGTTTCACAACGAGCCACCCTCGCGACTTCGACGATCATTTGATCGAGGTGTTGGCGAAAGGTGGAAACCTGGTGGAACACATCCACTTGCCTGTTCAATCAGGTTCCAATGAAATTTTGAAAATCATGGCCCGTAAATATACGAGAGAACAATTCTTGGAGCTTGTCCGGAAAATCAAAGCCGCCATTCCAAATGTGGCGTTGACGACAGATATCATTGTCGGCTATCCGAATGAAACGGAAGAGCAATTCCAGGAAACGCTTGATTTATACCGTGAAGTAGGATTTGAATCAGCGTTCACTTACATTTATTCACCTCGTGAAGGAACACCGGCTGCAAAAATGAAAGACAATGTTCCATTGGAAGTGAAAAAAGACCGCTTATATCGATTGAATCAGGTTGTGGAAGAATTCTCCAGAGCCGCATTGAAAAAATACGAAAACCAAATTGTTGAAGTGCTTGTTGAAGGTGAAAGCAAAAAACGCAGTGATGTATTGGCTGGCTATACACGCAGAAATAAATTGGTCAACTTCGAAGGGCCAAAAGAATTGATTGGCCAGTTGGTGAAAGTGAAAATCACGAAAGCAAGTTCCTACTCACTCCGCGGTGAATTCGTGGAAGTAGTAAAACGGGATGAGGTGAATGTATAATGTCAACTAAACTTTATACAAAAGATGAAATCGTTGAAAAAGCAAAAGAAATTGCCCACATGATTGCCCAAACAGAAGAAGTGGAGTTTTTCAAAAAAGCGGAAGCACAAATCAATGAAAACCAAGTTGTCCGTGAAAAACTTGCCAGCTTGAAATCCCTTCAAAAGCAGGCGGTGAACTTCCAACATTTAGGGAAGGAAAAGGCGTTAAAATTGGTTGAGAAAAAAATCGAAGAAATCGAAAAAGAAATCGATGAAATCCCGGTTGTGCAGCAATTTAAACAATCCCAGTTGGAAGTGAACGATTTGCTGCAATTGGTATCCAATGCCATCGCGACGACGGTGACGAACGATATCATCGAATCAACAGGCGGCAATTTGCTGACAGGCGAAACAGGATCAAAAGTGAAATACTCTAGCCCTGGCAGCTGCTCTTAATGAAAGCTACGAGGAAAATCAAGCATGATTTTCCTGTAGCTTTTTCTTTTCCCCAGAAAATTCAACGCAAACTGGAACACATATCGGCCTCCCTTAATACTATATGTTTGTTAGGCTAATGCACTAATGAAAATCTTTGTTCCAGGGAACGACCGGATATTACATTTTTCCTTGAAATTCAACATGAAATTTCACCAATTGGGCATTTGCCGCATACAATAGTTCGACGAGATGTAAAGGAGGAAAATGTGTGAAACGTTTGCGTCAAATCGTGACAAAAGCGGTCATCGCGAAGGGGAAAAAGCGTACGGAATCGAGTGAAACTCTACGTCCACCTAACACGCCAACAAGCATTTTGGGATGCTGGGTCATTAACCACCACTACTCCGCAAAAAAAGTTGGAAAATATGTAGAGGTTTCTGGCAAATACGATGTGAACGTATGGTATGCTTACAATAACCATTCCAAAACGGCTGTATATACAGAAACGATTCATTATAAAGACAGAATCAAATTACATTACCGCGATGAAGAGATCATCGATTCCAATGAGGTACACGTAAAAGTGTTGCAACAGCCAAACTGCATTGAAGCGATTATCAATCAAAAAGGTGACAGTTTCAACATTGTGATTGAACGTGAATTTTTAGTGGAAGTCATCGGGGAAACAAAAATCGTTGTATCCGTTCATCCAATCGAATTTGAAGAAGAATGGCATTTTGGCGACGATGATGAAGATGAATCATCCAGCTCTTCATCTTCTTCAAGCTCATCCGAATTTGATTACAAAGAGTCAAGAGACAGCGATTCCTCATCATTTCAATAATCTTCATTGAGAGCACCATCAAAAATAGAATAAGATGGTGCTCCTAATGTTTGGAAAAAGCGTTTCTCCAAGGTTATCGCAACATTTTTCGTCATGTTATAATATGTTAGAGAATTTTAAGTGAGGGAATATCATGACTACATATACACCAATGATGCAACAATATTTAACCATTAAATCGGAATATGAAGACGCCTTTCTTTTTTTTCGGCTAGGCGACTTTTATGAAATGTTTTTTGATGATGCCATCAAAGCATCACAAATACTTGAAATCACATTAACGGGCCGGGATGCAGGCGGAGATGAACGGGTGCCGATGTGCGGCGTTCCATACCACTCAGCCCAAAGTTATATCGAAACGTTGGTATCAAAAGGGTATAAAGTGGCCATTTGTGAGCAAGTGGAAGACCCGAGACAGGCAAAAGGCGTTGTAAAGCGGGAAGTGATCCAAGTCATTACGCCGGGAACGCTGGTGGAAGGCAAAACCATCGATAACAAATCGAACATCTTCATCGGCTGTGCCGAGCGGTTGACCGAGAATGAATTTGCCTTTGCTTATTTGGATGTGTCCACCGGGGAAGGGAATTCCTTCATCATCGAAGGGGGAGTAAAAGGGCTTTTCCAACAACTCCAAGCATACAATATTCGGGAACTGGTCGTGACGGAAGAGTTAAAGCTGCTTCTCCAGGAACAGGCAACGAATCTCGGCATTGTGCTTTCCATAGAAAATGATGAAATGGATGAAGAAAAAGCGGCCCAATATTTGATCCATCTTCCAAAAAACTGTTATGGGGTTGCAAAATATTTGCTTCAGTATATTGAACGGACACAAATGCGCTCCTTATCCCATATCCAGCCTTTTACATATACCGAATCCAAACAATATTTGCAAATTGATGCCAATTCAAAACGGAACTTGGAATTGCTTCAATCGATTCGTGGAAAGGATCAGAAGGGAACGCTTTTATGGATTTTGGATGAAACCGTGACAGCCATGGGGGGAAGAAAGCTGAAACAATGGCTTCATCAACCCCTTGCAAACCGCATGCAAATTGAAGAAAGATTGAGCATCGTTTCGGATTTGATCGATGAATTTTTTCTGCGGGATGAATTGAGAGAGCTGTTGAGAAATGTTTACGACCTGGAGCGTCTTGCCGGCCGGGTGGCATTTGGAAATGCAGGGGGCAGGGATTTGGCCCAGCTCCGCGAATCTTTGAGACAAGTGCCGGAAATTAAAGAGAAACTCTTGGAAAGCGGCAAAGAGACGCTTATAAACCTTGCGAATAAAATGGATGCATGTTGTGACATAGAAGAACTGCTTTCAAAGGCCATTACCGATCACCCGCCTGTGGCCATCAAAGAAGGGGATGTCATCCGGGAAGGCTACAATAAAGAATTGGACGAGCTTCGCTATATTGCGCGAAACGGAAAAGATTGGATTGCGCAGCTGGAACAAAAGGAACGGGAAAGAACGGGCATAAAGAATTTGAAAATCGGCTTTAATCGGGTGTTTGGCTATTACATTGAGGTAACGAAATCGAATCTTGCCAATATCGATCCGGACCGCTATTACAGAAAACAGACCCTTGCCAATGCAGAGCGCTTCATCACGGAAGAACTGAAAGAGAAAGAAACGCAAATTTTACATGCGGAAGAACAAAGTTTGGCCCTTGAATATGAACTCTTTGTGGAGTTGAGGGAACAGCTGAAAGAATACATTCCACGGGTGCAGCAACTCGCTTCACTCATCAGCGAATTGGATGTGTTCTTAAGCTTTGCGGCAGTTTCCGAAAAATATCAATTCACGAAACCTGCATTCCACGACGGAAAGGGCTTAAAAATCATTGGCGGTAGACATCCCGTCGTTGAAAAAATGTTGAATAAACAAGCGTATGTGCCAAACGATTGCGTTTTAACCGAAGAGAAAAATATGATGCTGATTACCGGACCGAATATGTCCGGGAAAAGTACGTATATGCGGCAAGTGGCGTTGATTGTCATTATGGCGCAAATGGGCTGTTACGTACCTTGCGATGAAGCCGACCTGCCTATCACGGATCAAATCTTTACCCGCATAGGTGCTGCGGACGATTTGGCCAGTGGGCAATCCACTTTCATGGTGGAAATGCTTGAAAGCCAAAATGCCATAACAAACGCAACGGAAAAAAGCTTATTATTATTTGATGAGATTGGGCGCGGTACATCCACTTACGATGGCATGGCCCTTGCCCAGGCAATGATGGAATATATCCACAATCATATTGGGGCCAACACCCTATTCTCCACGCACTACCATGAACTCACCGCCTTGGAGGACCAGCTTGAACGATTGCAGAATGTGCATGTGAGTGCGGTGGAGAAAAATGGCAATGTCGTGTTCTTGCATAAAGTGAAAAAAGGGGCGGCGGACAAAAGCTACGGTGTACATGTGGCGAAACTGGCAAACATGCCGCAGGAGATCATCGATCGGGCGCAAACGCTTCTCGAGCAGTTTGAATCCCAGCAAGTGGACCACTTGAAATCCCAAAAGGAAGAAGAGATTTTCCAATTGTCCTTATTCGAAGAGGAAGAACCGAAACAGAAGAAAAATACGTTAAAATCGCATGAACAGGAAGTCATACAAGAATTGCAAAAAGCGGATATCGTATCGATGACGCCAATAGATGCAATGAATCTTCTTTACAAATTGCAGCAATCATTAAAGTAATAAGGAGGGATACCGATGGGAAAAATTCGGCTTATGGATGAGTGGCTTTCCAATAAAATTGCGGCAGGAGAAGTGGTGGAAAGGCCATCTTCCGTCGTGAAAGAACTTGTGGAAAACGCCATCGATGCCGGCAGTACATCCATTGAAGTGTTCCTTGAAGAAGCGGGGCTTTCCTCCATTCAAGTCATCGACAACGGAAGCGGCATGGATGAGGAAGATGCGGAGCTTTGCTTTGCCAGACACGCGACATCGAAAATTTCAAAGGAACAGGATTTGTTTCGCATCCGCACCCTCGGGTTCCGGGGGGAAGCGCTGGCTTCCATCGCCGCCGTTTCCAAATTGCGTTTAGTCACTTCCGATGGGGAATCGGGAGTCGAACTGGAGCTGGAAGGGGGAACGATTGTCTCGAAAAAGCCGGGCCCTTTAAGAAAAGGGACGGAAATTACCGTTTCCCAATTGTTTTATAATACACCGGCACGGCTGAAATATTTAAAAACGATTCAAACGGAACTTGGACACTCCATTGATTTAATGAACCGTTTAGCCCTAGCGTATCCCGATATTGCATTCAAGCTTGTCCACAACGGGGGAGTTCTCCTTCAAACCAATGGCCGGGGGAATGTCCAACATGTGCTGGCAGCCATTTATGGAATGCAAAACGCAAGAAAAATGATTCCTTTCCGTGGGGAATCGAAGGACTACACGATATACGGTTACGCAACATTGCCTGAAATTACCCGGGCATCGAAAAACTATATTTCCATCTTCGTCAATGGCAGATGGGTGAAACATTACGTCATCCAAAAAACCATTGTGGATGCGTACCATACCTTTTTGCCGATTGAACGATACCCAATCGTTGTGTTGTACATTGAAGGCGACCCTTATTTGACGGATGTGAATGTGCATCCTGCAAAGCTTCAGATTCGTTTAAGTAAAGAAGAAGATTTGCTTCCGTTGATTGAAAACACGATCCGCAATGCAATCCGGGAACATATGAACGTTCCGTTGGCGCAAAAAAAAGAGAAAATTGTCCGCCCTGTAAATGAGCAATTAAACATTTGGAAACAGCCAACGATTGATGAATCCAAAATTAATGACATCGTTGAGCGTTTAAAAGGTGGATCGGCGGTAGTGAATGAAAGCCCGGCTACAGAAAATGAAGCTGTTACTCCAACAGAATTTGTTGAGGAATGGCCGGAGCCAAAAGATGTTTATGATGAACAGCCGGTAACAAATGCTGATCCTTTGACTGAGTTTCATGAAGAATCAACAGATTCCACACATGAAACATCCCTCCAGCAGATAAAAGAACCATTCCCGGACCTTGAAGTGGTGGGTCAAATCCATGGAACATACATCGTTGCGCAAATGGAAGACGGCTTCTATCTGATTGACCAACATGCTGCCCAGGAGCGGATCAAATATGAATATTTCCGGGAAAAAGTGGGAGAAGTGGATCCGAACGAGCGGCAAACGTTGCTCTTGCCTTTAACCTTCCACTACACGCAAGATGAAGCGTTGATTTTAAAGGAAAACAAGAAAGCGTTGGAAGAAGTGGGCGTGTTTCTTGAAGAATTTGGGCCTTCCTCCTTTGTCGTCAGGGAGCATCCTACCTGGTTCCCAAAAGGGTTCGAGCAGGAAATCATTGAAGAATTGATCGAACAAGTATTGAAAACGAAAAAAGCGGATGTGAAAAAACTGCGGGAGGAAGCGGCGATTATGATGAGCTGCAAACGCTCCATCAAAGCGAATTATTATTTGACAAAAGAGCAGATGGAGACGCTCATCAAAGACCTGAGAAAAGCGGAGAATCCCTTTACATGCCCGCATGGACGTCCCGTCATGATCCATTTTTCCACTTATGAAATCGAAAAAATGTTCAAGCGGGTCATGTAAAAGGAAGCGGCATATTTGGATAGAGGAGTGAGCGGATGTTTTCATTTCAAGATCGGTCCAAACTTATACACTTGATGAACACCTATTCTTTTGACGTGCTCGTCATCGGCGGAGGCATCACCGGTGCCGGTATTGCGTTGGATGCGGCTTCGAGAGGCCTGTCTGTCGCGTTGGTCGATATGCAAGATTTCGCCGCAGGCACTTCTAGCCGTTCAACGAAACTGATTCATGGCGGTTTGCGCTATTTGAAACAGTTGGAATTTCGCCTTGTAGCGGAAGTAGGAAGAGAGAGGGAAATCGTCTATGAAAATAGCATCCATGTTACAACTCCTGAGAAAATGCTGCTTCCCATCTATAAAAATGGCTCATTAGGAAGATTTTCCGCTTCGATAGGATTGAAACTCTATGATTCTTTGGCAAAGGTTCGGAAATCCGAACGGAGGAAAATGCTTTCGAAAAAGGAAACCTTGAAACTTGCCCCTTTTTTGAGAGAAGAAGGATTGCTTGGCGCGGGATTTTATGTGGAATATAAAACCGATGATGCGAGATTGACACTTGAAGTCATCAAAAAAGCGGTGGAATATAAGGCCCTTTGCTTGAATTATGCCAAGGTCACAGGGTTCGTTTATGACAGGAACCGCATCGTTGCAGCAAAAGTCCGAGATGAAATTACCGGTGAAACCATTACAATACATGCCACTCAAATCGTCAATGCCGCCGGGCCCTGGGTCGACGTAATTTTAGAAAAAGACAATCGCAATGGAAGAAGCAGAAAATCTTTGAAACTGACAAAAGGCATCCATATCGTGTTCGACAAGTCAGTGCTTCCTTTGGAACAAGCGATCTATTTCGATACGGACGACGGGCGGATGGTCTTTGCCATTCCAAGGGGGAATAAAGTATATGTCGGAACAACCGATACCTTCTATGAAGAAGATCCGGTTCATCCGGTGGCGAAAAGTGAAGAGGTGGCCTATTTATTAAATGCCCTTCATTCAATTTTCCCTTCCCTTTCCCTTAAGGAAGAAGATGTGGAATCCACTTGGGCAGGAATCCGTCCGCTCATTTTTGAAGAGGGAAAGAATCCGTCCGAGATTTCCAGAAAAGATGAAATCTGGACATCCAAAAGCGGGTTGATGACCATTGCGGGCGGAAAGTTGACCGGATATCGGATCATGGCAGAGCGGATTGTTGATCTGATCGTCAAAAAACATCGTTTCCGTCATGCGAAAAAATGCATGACGAAACAATTGGCTTTGTCCGGCGCTGAAGGGCTCCGTTCCTCCAATTTTGAGTATTTTGTAAACAAGAAGGCGATGGAAGGGGCCAAATTCGGGTTGAATTTCGGAGAAGCGAAAGGGCTTGCCCAAATGTATGGAACAAATATTGACCGGGTGTTTGATTTATTGGGCAAGGAAGAACCAGTAGACAAACTTCCAAAAGCGTTATTCGCTCAACTGCTTTACAGCATTTACGATGAAATGGCTTATACACCGGCTGATTTCTTCATCCGCAGAACAGGCCTCATGTATTTTGATATCGCAATGGTGGAAAAAACGAAAGATGCAGTCATTGATATAATGAGCGACAGGATTGGCTATTCTGAAAGGGAAAAAACCTTTTATACCATGCAGTTAAATCAAATGATCCGAGAGGCGAAGGGGGATTGCGGTGAAAGAGACACGTTGGATACAAATGAGTGATGGACAACAAATTTTTGCAAGAATTTATGATGCAGGACAGCCTATCGGGAATTTTTATATACTTCATGGAATGTGCGAGTATGGTGAACGGTATGATGAATTTGCCCGATTTTTATGCCGGGAAGGGTACCGGGTGATTGTCCATGATCATCGCGGGCACGGAAAAACGGGAGAAGCGGGCGGAAAATTTGGTTATTTTTGTGAGGAAGATGGTTTTGAGCGGGTTGTGCAAGATGTATATGAAGTCATGAATGAAACCATGATCAAAGGGTTGGATTGCATTTTATTTGGACACAGCATGGGATCTTTTATAGCCAGAAGATTCATCCAGCTCCATTCAAGCCTTGTTCATCAGTGCATCCTTTGTGGAACAGGATCAACCACTGCTTTGCATTACATGGGAAACCTGCTTGCCAAATCTCTTGCCCGCATTCAGGGGAAAGAAAAGGAAAGCAAGTTGATGAACGAATTGGCTTTCTCGAGCTTCAACAAACAATTTGAAAATGCCATTACGCCCTTTGATTGGTTGAGCAGTGATGTAAAAGAAGTGAGAACCTATGTGGAAGATCCATATTGCGGATTCATCCCTACCCATCAATTTTTCAAAGATTTAACCGATGGGCTTCTATTAATCCACAGCAAAGAGGAAAATAAAAAAATCCGCAAAGATTTGCCGGTCCTCTTCATCAGCGGCAGTGCGGATCCCGTGGGAAATAACGGAAAAGGCGTTTTCCAAGTGGCTGAAGAGTTGACGAAAGCCGGCCTTCAACAGGTTGCGGTGTATCTTTTTGAAGGCATGCGCCATGAAATTTTAAATGAACAAAACAAAGAACTGGTATATGAAGTCATAGTACGGTGGTTAAGAAAATGGAAGAACAAAAATGTATTGATGTAGTGGCCATCGTTGGTCCTACCGCTTCAGGGAAAACGGCTTTAAGCATTAAAATGGCAAAAGCTTTCGATGGTGAAATCATCAACGGTGATTCGATGCAGGTCTATAAAGGGCTGGATATCGGCACCGCAAAAATTCGGGAAGAAGAAATGGAAGGAATCCCTCACCATTTATTAAGCTTCAAGGAGCCGACCGAAAGTTTTTCTGTTGCGGAATATCAACGATTGGTAAGAGATAAAATAGAAGAAATCCAAAGCAGAGGAAAATTGCCAATCATCGTTGGCGGAACAGGTTTGTATATCCAGGCGGTTTTATACGATTTTCAATTTACTGAGGAAAAGGTCGATGAAGAAGCGCGCAAGAAATATTATGAAGAACTGGAGAGAATCGGCCCAAAAGCCATGCACGAAAAACTTGCCGCTTTGGACCCTGAAACCGCAAAGTCCATTCACCCAAATAACACGCGCCGCGTCATCCGGGCATTGGAATTGATTGAACTGCATGGAATCTCCAAACAGTCGGAAGAGCTGAACCGGGGCAATATTCCGTTGTACAACCATCTCATTATCGGAATGAACATTGACAGGGAAGAATTGTATAAACGCATCAATGAGCGGGTGGATTTCATGATGGAACAGGGGTTGCTTGATGAGGTCCGAAGTTTATGGGAAAGAAATATCCGCGATGTACAGGCCGTGAAAGCCATTGGCTACAAAGAATTGTATGACTATTTGGATGGCCGTATCACGTTGGAAGAAGCGGTGGAACAAATCAAGCAAAACTCCCGCCGTTATGCGAAACGGCAATTGACGTATTTCCGGAATAAAATGGATGTACAATGGATAGGAAATGATTGGGAAAAAATTATAAAAATGTCTAAATTTTTTTATAATAAAGAAGGAAAATAAAAAATCGTTATCGAATAATTTACACTAGAGAAAAAAATAGATGAGGTGTGCGGTGTGAAATCAATGAACTTACAAGATACTTTCCTAAACAATTTGCGTAAAAGCAATACTTTTGTAACAGTCTTTTTATTAAATGGTTTCCAATTAAAAGGAACCATCAAATCTTACGATAATTTTACGGTGTTAATTGAATCGGAAGGCAAGCAGCATTTAATTTATAAACATGCCATTTCAACATTTTCACCATCGAAAAATGTTCAGCTTCAATCAGAAGAACAATAATCGGATGGTTATTTGAAGCGCAAATGGCAGTCTATTCCATGGGGTTATGGGCATGAATCTTCGGGGGACCTGGTCAAAGATCGTTGGCTTAAAGAAACCATCATGCTGATGGAACTCCATGGCAATTTGCAGAGAAAAATCGGCAGTTTTCATACTCGCCGATTTTTCTATTGTCGATTATAATTAGGGACATACGAAAGTTTTTGGAGGTTTTATAATGAAAACAATGACAACGGAAGAATTGATCAATTTATTGGATGCCAATGAGGACTTGAATATTATTGATGTACGTGAAGATTTTGAAGTGGCGAATGGGATGATTCCTGGAGCCGTACATATTCCGCTTGGTTCCATCCCTGAACGCATGGAGGAATTGGATCCATCAAAAGAATATATTATTGTTTGCCGTTCAGGAAACCGAAGCGGAAAAGCCTGTGAGTTCTTGGAAGCAAATGGATACAATGTCATCAATCTTGAAGGCGGAATGCTCGAATACGACGGAGAATTGGAGTTTAAATAAGGGGAGGAGGTGGAGTTCTTCAGGGGCTCCCCCTTTTTATTTTTCGGGGGATTTCAAGCATCTTTGGAGGAGCCGCAATTATTTTCGTATCCCCGCAAGTAAGTTGAACATGTTCCGATGGAATGATGAAACTTAAATAATCCAGTTGACTCCTTACAATGAATTGATAAGATGATATAGGATAAATTATGTAAGTCAATTAGACAGGAGTATCAATCATGTTTGTATCAAACTTAAAACCGGAAGTTGTAGAACTTGCAAAAAAGATCGAGGAAAAAATAAAGCCATACCATGAAAGGGTGGATGAAACGGCTTTTTTCAATCAACAAAAGGTATTGGCAGCCTTCAGAAAGCATCAAGTGAGCGACTTTCATCTGAATCCATCCACAGGCTATGGCTATGATGATGAGGGAAGAGATACCTTGGAGCGCGTATATGCGGAAGTGTTTGGTGCGGAAAGTGCACTTGTCCGAAGCCAAATTATCTCCGGGACCCATGCCATTACGTTAAGTTTATTCGGCGTGCTTCGTCCGGGGGATGAATTGATCTATATTACCGGAAAACCTTATGACACCCTTCAATCCATAGTGGATGGGGGAGAAAAAGATACGGGTTCGTTGAAAGATTTCGGTATTCATTATCGCCATATCGATTTGATTGGCGATCGGGAAATCGATTGGGAAGGCGTCCGGAAAGCCATCAACGAAAAGACAAAAATGGTGGCCATCCAGCGTTCGAAAGGTTATGCCACTAGACCGTCCTTCACCATTGAACAGATTCGTGAAATGTGTGAGAAAGTGCGGGAAATCAAGCAGGACGTCATCATCTTTGTCGATAATTGCTACGGAGAGTTTGTCGAAAAACTTGAGCCGACGGAAGTTGGGGCGGATTTAATGGCAGGCTCTCTCATTAAAAATCCGGGGGGAGGTCTTGCAAAAACGGGCGGTTACATCGCTGGAAGAGCCGATTTAGTGGAAAAATGCGCCTTTCGGATGACGAGCCCAGGAATTGGTGCAGAAGCAGGCGCTTCATTAAATACGCTGATCGATTTTTATCAAGGATTTTTCTTAGCGCCTCATGTAGTTGCTCAAAGTTTGAAAGGAGCAATTTTCACTTCTGCGATGCTGGAAGAGGTGGGAATGAAAACAACTCCTCACTATACGGAATACCGCACCGATTTAATCCAGTCCGTTTCATTCCAAACGGCAGAGCAAATGGTTGCCTTTTGCCAAGAAATCCAAGCAGCTTCTCCAATCAACGCCCACTATGCGCCTGTGCCATCCTATATGCCTGGTTATGAAGATGATGTCATTATGGCTGCAGGCACCTTTGTGCAAGGCTCCAGCATCGAACTGACAGCTGACGGCCCAATCCGTCCGCCGTATACTGCATACGTGCAGGGAGGATTAACTTACGAACACGTGAAATATGCGGTTTGCAGCGCGGTTCAAAAACTGAAATTTTCTTAAAGCCGTTCAACTTGAGCTGCTTTTTCTTTAGAGTCTGAGAATCAACTGTCATCATGGACGCCAAAAAATTTTGGCTCGCACCATACTATTATTTGTGTTAACGTACATATAGAGTTTACAAAAAGAGGGAAAATCATGATAACACTCAACTCTATCAAATATTATGGAGAATATATCGCCATTGAGGCAGAAAAACCGCTTCGCACCATCAGTACGGCCATCCACAACGCAGGTTATGGATATTATCAATATTTTATTAATCGAACTGTTGACCCGACTTATAATCCATCAGATGCCCATGAAGAAATGAAGCAATTTCTTCAGTCGAAAGGGTTTCCTTTGGACAAAACCGTTGCCATGATGACCGCGGTTGATATGAAATTTGCCTTTTCGCGCTTTTACCATGACGGGGATACTTCCATCCTATTGCTCGTTACAGCAGGATTAAATAATGCAGTGGATGTGACGAACGCTTACAACGATTCCTCCGATCCTTCAATCGGTACAATCAATATTTTTATTTTGATTAACGGCCGTTTGACGGATGAGGCATTGATTCAAGCCATGTGCTGCGCAGTGGAAGCGAAAACGAAAGTGCTCTCTGAAAAACAAATACTTGACAAAACCACCGGAACAATTGCGACAGGCACTTCCACCGACAGCATTTGCATTGCTTCCACACAAAATGGGGAGTTTCATCAATATGGAGGTTCCATTACAAAAGTAGGTTCCCTTATTGGAAAAGGATTATATGAAACGTTAAGTGAAGCCGTTGATGAATATATCGCTTTTAAGAAAGGAACATCATAACATGACCATCCTAGCTGTAATCATCGGGCAATTGCTGGATCTTATCATCGGCGATCCTCCAAAAATGCCTCATCCCATTCGATGGATCGGCTCTTTTATTCGCTTTCTTACAACGAAATTGAATCATGGTTCTCATCGATTTTTTAAAGGTGCTGTCACGGCTATTCTCGTAGTATCGACTGCTGCCGTCACGACGTTTTTGATCGTTTATGTGTCCTATGGAATTCATGTGATGGTGGGCATTATCGTGGAAGGAATTTTAATCGGAGTTGGACTAGCCCAAAGAAGCTTAAAGGAAGCGGCGATGGAAGTTTATGTAGCCTTAGAAAAAGGAGATCTGAAAGAAGCAAGAAAAAAGTTATCGTGGATTGTCGGACGGGATACGGAACATTTAAATGAACCGGAAATCGTGCGCGGTGTCGTGGAAACGGTTTCTGAAAATACAAGCGATGGGGTGACGGCTCCATTATTTTATGCATGCCTTTTTGGTGCAACAGGTTTATGGACATATAAAGCCATTAATACATTGGATTCCATGATTGGCTATAAAAATGAGAAGTATATGGAATTCGGAAAATTCAGCGCAAGGCTCGATGATATAGCCAATTTCATTCCAAGCAGACTGACAGGACTTATCATATTATGTTTCACGAAAAATAAAACAAATCGACCGTTGAAAGAACGCGTTCGTTTATGGCTAGAGGATGCGAAAAAGCATCCAAGTCCCAACAGCGGCTATTTGGAAGCAGCAACAAGTTATCAATTGGGCATCCGTCTTGGAGGCTACAACTCTTATCAAGGCATTCCATCTTTTCGGGCATATATGGGAATCGCCGATGTTCCATTGGAAGCCGAACATATAAAAGAAACAATTCGGCAAATGCTCATTGCGTCCTTTTTGTTTACCATCTTAATCGGGGGTGTCATCGTTGCAATATCCATCCCATGGAGCTAATTACCAAACTCTTTACGAACGTTTTCAAATTCCGATGCCAGAAAAAGTATACGATTTAAGCGAAAATGTAAATGCTTTCGGTTTTCCTGCGGCGATAAAAGAAAAATGGCATCAATTGCTGCGCCATATTGTGACTTATCCCCATCCAGAAGCTGAACCGTTGCGAACGCTTTTGGCACAGAAACATCATGTCAAACGGGAAAACCTTCTCATCGGCAACGGTGCTGCTGAATTATTGACTTTTTTTGCCGGGAGATTTACAAATCAAAAAGTAATCATTGTACATCCAACCTTTTCGGAATATAAAACAACCCTTGAAGCTCAAAAAGCAAAATTGGTGGAACTGGCCGTGGAAACCATTACTGCCTATCAGCTCCCAATTGAGCAAATCAAAAAACAGATGAAGGATGCAGCCTGTCTCTATTTATGCAACCCTAATAATCCCACAGGCTCCCTCATCCCAAAGAAAACGATTGAAGAACTGCTGATTTTTGGGAAAGCTTTGGGATGTGAAATTTTGGTGGATGAAGCCTTTATGGATTGGACTGATGAAACTCAATCGGCCATACCGCTGATTGAACGGTATCCGAATTTAACCGTTTTAAGGTCCATGACGAAAATGTATGGCATTGCAGGCATTCGGTTGGGCTATTTCATTGGACGGAAAGAACTGGTGGAGGAATTAAACGATAAGCTTCCCCATTGGCATGTTAATGCGTTGGCCATTGAAGTTGGCAAATGGTGTTTGGAAGATGAAGCATTCCGGCATGAAAGCATTGCAAAACACGCTGAGATAAAAGCTCGTCTTGAACACTATTTACTTGAGAAACAATGCATCATCACGAACAGCGCAACGAACTTTCTATGCTTTCAGCTGAAAGAACCGGAAAAGACGCAGGACTTTTATTTTTATTGTCTTCGAAAAGGCGTAGTGTTGCGGCATACAGAAAACTTCTACGGCATGGATGGCAAGTGGCTCCGAATCGGCATTAAGAAAGCAGAAGCGATGGAGAAATTTCAACAAATAATGGATGAATGGTATGGACAATAAATTAGAACTTTTTTTCGTGCGCCATGGGGAAACGGAATGGAATCGGGAAGGGCGATTGCAAGGCTGGCTTGATTCCCCGTTAACACCGAATGGCATCAGACAAATCAACCGTTTAAAGGAACAATTAAAAGAAATCTGTTTTGATGCGGCTTTTTCCAGTACTTCCGAAAGGGCATTCCACACGGCCCAATTATTAGCGGGATATGATTTAACGATTAAAAAAGATGAAAGATTATTGGAAATTCATTTAGGCAGCTGGCAGGGAAAACGGATTGTCGATATAGAAACATTCGACGCTGAAAGATATGCCCATTATTGCCATCAGCCTGAAAAATACATTCCTGATACAGGCGAAAGCTTTCAACAAGTCATCCAAAGAATGAACAACTTTCTAGAATATTGTGAAAGCAGCTTCAGCGAGGGGAAAATTTTAGTTATATCCCATGGTGTCGCCATAAGGGCACTCATTATATCCATTTTGCAGCTGCCCATAAACCATATTTGGGACTTTGAGATTGATGGAGCCAGTGTGACAAAAATTGTCACTAACGGAAAACAACGAATCATTGAGTATATCGGCAAAACCGATTTTCTTGAATAAGACAACTCCATAGAAAAATATATTGAATTAGATCATCAAATGGAGTTGTTGCCATGTACGGCCATCATTTAAATCTTGTGTTAAAACATTTTGCCTTAATGTGGGCACTAACGGCGCTTAGTTTTATATTGGCGGTATTTCTTCCTTCTTCCATTGTTCTTGTGGTTTCTATTATAGATATCCTTTTCCTGCTTGTTGTTCTATTCGTCCGAAATTTGGTTATCGCCGAAGTTTTCTTGTATATGATCCCATTTTTTACAGGGATGTTGTTCTTTTGGCTGGCGCAGTTTGTCATTAGCATTGGAACAGCATTTCTATACTCTATTTTCATTGGAACAGCGATTCTTTTTATTTTCCTTGCTCTATTGGGATTGAAAATGCTCCTGTATATGACAGATGGAGCAGCCTATATTGCGGCAAGTTTACTGATTCTCGTTTTCTTCGTTTTTATTTATTTTTTCATTCCTTATAAGAGCATCATTTATTTATTGCTTTCATGTTTCCTAGTGTTGGCCTTAGTGCTTTTTACAGTTCATCATTTTAACTTGATTCGAAAACATTATGTAAGGGAGAATGAAGTGATCAATACCGCCCTCAGGTTATATTTGTCTTTTATCAATATCTTGATCTTTTCATTGGAATTTCTAACCGGATACAAAAGAAGATAGAGTATTAGAAAAAACTGTAGAAATGAACAGATTAATTTTCTGCAGTTTTTTCTTTTGGTTAAAACGCAAAAAAGAAAAATATTTTATGGAAAAATGCAGAAAATTTTTCGTTCATACAATTCTTTTGATTATGTAAGGTTTCCTTACATAACATTGACAAACAAGATGACAGATAGTAAAATGAACTTCATTGGAGGGGAGTGACATGACATATCGGACAAGCGAAATTCGAAAATCAATGCCGTTATTGCCTATAGGAACGGTCATTCAATTAACAGACTTGACTGCACGGCAAATTCGCTATTACGAGGAGCAAGGTTTAATTTGCCCTCATCGTACAGAAGGCAATCAGCGAATGTTTTCTTTAAATGATGTAGATTTGCTTTTAGAAATTAAAGATTTGCTTGAACAAGGGTTGAATATAGCGGGGATAAAAAAGGTTTTTGAGATGAAAAAAGAGGCAAAATTAGAAAGCAAGTTGGATAAAGAACTTTCTGAGGAAAAAATCCGCAGCATTTTGCGGGAGGAAATGAAAATTGCCCAATCCCGTTCCCAAAAACCTTCGCTTAGATATGCAGATGTTACTCGATATTACCAATAATAACAAATAGGAGAGTGGAATTGTGGGTCGATACACAAAAGAAGACATCTATCGATTAGTGGAAGAAAAGGAAGTAAAATTCATCCGACTACAATTTACAGATATTTTAGGAACCATTAAAAACGTAGAAATCCCTGTAAGCCAATTAGATAAAGCGCTGGACAATAAAATGATGTTCGATGGTTCATCCATTGAAGGTTTTGTGCGCATTGAAGAATCCGATATGTACCTATACCCAGATTTCGATACATTTATGGTCTTCCCTTGGACAACAGGAAAAGGAAAAGTGGCTCGCTTTATTTGCGATATATATACTGCTGATGGAGAGCCGTTCTTAGGCGACCCTCGCACAAATTTAAAACGTGTATTAAAAGAAATGGAAGCAATGGGCTTTACACATTTTAATTTAGGGCCGGAACCGGAATTCTTCTTATTTAAATTAGATGAAAACGGAGAACCGACTCTTGAAGTGAACGACCATGGAGGCTATTTTGACTTAGCCCCAACGGACCTAGGGGAAAACTGCCGCCGCGATATCGTCCTTGAATTGGAAGAAATGGGCTTTGAAGTGGAAGCTTCCCACCATGAAGTGGCGCCAGGCCAACATGAAATTGACTTCAAATACGCGGATGTTATTACAGCTTGCGACAATATTCAAACTTTCAAATTAGTGGTGAAAACCATTGCCCGCAAACATGGTTTACACGCAACATTTATGCCGAAGCCATTATTTGGCGAAGCCGGTTCAGGAATGCACTGCAACGTTTCTTTATTCAAAGGAAATGAAAATGCCTTCTTTGATCCAAACACGGAACTTGGATTATCTGAAACAGCAATGCAATTTATGGCTGGCTTGTTAAAACATGTGCAAAGTTTTACTGCCATTACAAACCCTACAGTGAACTCATATAAACGTTTAGTTCCGGGTTTTGAAGCGCCTGTATATGTTGCTTGGTCTGCCCAAAACCGTTCGCCGTTGATTCGCGTTCCAGCGTCCCGTGGTGTGTCAACACGTCTTGAAGTGCGTTCCGTTGACCCATCTGCAAACCCATATTTAGCGATGGCGGTTATTTTAGCTGCTGGTTTGGATGGGATTAAAAACAAATTAACGCCACCAGCTCCAATTAACCGAAACATTTATGTGATGACGGAAGAGGAACGCCGCGAAAACGGAATTGAAAACTTGCCAGCGCAATTAGATGATGCTCTTCGCTTGCTTGAAAAAGATGAAGTGGTGAAAAACGCACTTGGACCACATATTTACCAAAACTTTAAAGAAGCGAAGGAAATCGAATTCGAAATGTACCGCTCCACAGTTCACCCTTGGGAGAGAGAGCATTATTTGAAGATGTACTAAGGTAAAATGAAAGCGTAGAAAACTTTCTGAAATGGAGAGTTTCTACGCTTTCTTTTTTATTTATCAATTTCAACTAATGGTTGTTCAGTAAATGGATCACTAAAGTCCGTATCAAGATTATATTCTGTATCCTTTGGAGTATTAGGTGTTGGTGGAACAGCTGGGTTTGGAACGATTGGTTCTCCATACTTTATATTTGTACCTCCATCAGCTTTGATTGAATTTGCAATCACTGTGCCGGTTACATTTCCGCCTCCGGTTAAGGATAATGTTGCGTTTGGAGCGACTATCCATTGACCTCTTGTTGGTACGCCTCCTGATATACTAATCATTGAACCGCCGCTATAAATATTGCCATAAAAAGCAAAACCACCAGATAAGGATAAATCGCTTTGTTTTACATACAAGGATCCGTTTACTTTTGCTCCACCAGCGAAGGAGAGAGGGGCAGTGCCATTATAAAATATATTAAAAGAAGCAGGGTTGCCATTTACATTTAATTCACAAGATCCTCCAATAGAAGAAATTTTTTTCGCATAAATATTTAATGTTCCTGATCCTATAATCTTGATATGACCTTGTGAAATGTTTAAATTATCAACGAGTAAATTAATATCCTTATTACCAATATCAATGGTAATTGTATTACTACCAGTTATGTTAATAGATTTAAGTCTTGTGTCGTTATTCAATGTTAATGTAAAGTTATCTGCTAAATAAGAAGTAGCATTCAAATGTCCATCTTTAATGACCCAATGTTTATTGTAATCTTTCACAATTTCATAATCCTTTGGTAGAGGGAAATCTTCGCCTTCTTGAAAAATCTTATCTGGAAATTCAGGTAAATAATGATCTAATTTTGAAGGGGAATTTTGTAAAAATTCAGGGAGTGATGTAAATTTTTCTTTTATGCCCTGCATCCAATCTGGATATTTTAGATTCGATTCATCAGCTGCTGCAATTCTTCTGGTAATGGTTGAACCTCCGTCTAAAGAAATATTGCCTTGTATAGATCCTGCATTACCATGGATGGTTGCACTACCTTTCAATTCTATATCTCTTTTTGTAAACACTGTAAAATTCTCTAAAGGGAGAACGTTTTCTTCATTTTTATTTTCGCGTCCATCTTCGTTCGATTGATCGTTTCCACCTTCTTTAGGTTGAATTTTGACATCAATATTTACATGCAATTCTTGAGTAACTGTGCGTGATTGTGCTGGATACTCTTCAAAAGAACCTCTTGATGTAATGGTGATAATTGGGTGTATTGGCTGTTGATTTAAACGTATCGACACTTCTGTTTCTGCTTTAGGTTTTTTGGAGAACTGTTCTTCCAAATAATGAGTAGAACCATATTTACAGTCACTATATTTTTCACAAAAAACATCTACTAATTTTTTGTAATATAAATTTTGTAATTCTTCTTCATCCATATTTGGATCCAAATTTTTGAAAGAGGCTTTAATTTCTTCGTCGAGTTCTTTTAACACGTTCAATACATTATATTTTTCAAGGTTTATACCAGCCTCGGCAATGTAAAATAATGCTTGATTTTCTCTTTCGTGGATAGTTGTTTTATTGGCATTTGCCGTGATGGTTAATAGGGATATTCCGATAACAGAAACTAACATAAGAACCAAAATGGTCAGAAATAATGCGTAGCCTTGGTGATTTTTAATGAACTTCATCACGATTCCCCTCTCCTAAAATGAATGGTCGTTCGATATTCTTTGCCATTAATTTTAAAAATTATGGTTGCTTTTTTTCCTTCGTTATCAGGTGAGATTAAAAAGCTTTCTATATTTTTTCCTACTACTGTTGTAACATCGTTGTTTTCATCTGTTCGTAACAATTCAGCGTTTGACGTGTATTCGTATTGATAGAGTTTATTGTTTTCTTTATCGTATAGATCATATTTATTCGCATCAATTTCAATTCCATAACTCTTTCTCATGTCTTTCGTGATTTGTTTCAAAATATATGCACCGCTTTGAATTTGCTGTACTTCATTTTTCTGTTCGGTTTGCTGCATCATTGTAGAATTCATTAGGGAAACGATGAATAAGCAAACGAATGATAAAATGATGATTACGGCCAGCACCTCTACCAAAGTCATTCCTTGTTGATTATGTTTAGACATATTTCATTCACCGCCTAATTGTCCCCTTTGAACTTAATAACGTTTTCCATGATAGCGCGAATGCTGTTTGCATTTACATCAATAACTTCAATTTTGATAAATGCGCTATTATAATTGCAAATTTTTTTTATTGTAATTTTTTTTTTGAAATCAGGGTACTGAGAATCTGTTTTAACGAATACATATACATCAGAATACTCTATCTTATTAGTATTCGTGCATTGAAAAACGTTTGTAGACTCCAAAGTATAGCCGTTAGACTTTATTGCTTCTACAATATTATTATTATTGTCTTCTGATATTGTGTACAAATTTTCCATTTCCATTTGTGCGATGTATGTAGCATCGGCTATAGACTCTGATAAACGATTTGTTCGATTAGATTGAATTAAGAGAGAAAAAAAAGAAATAAGAATAATAGTAAGAATAAGGATTGATGCAATAACTTCTATCAGAGAAATTCCAAATTCATTCTGTATTTTTTTTTTCAAGTTACTCCTCCTAAAAATAGATAATTGTACGTTCACAAAATATGTAAATACTTTGATGAAAAATGGAATAGATTCGTAGGATTATAGAATTATTATAACATTGTATTTTTTTAACATAAATATGGGATTGTCACTTTCGAACTAATTTGATGGCATTTGTTTGGAATGCAGATTTTAACATTTTACAACAAATATTCAAAGTGGCAGTAAATTAAACAGGAAAATTTTCTTATTACTATATAAATATGCGTATTTTAAGAGGGATTTTACATTTATATAAAAACATTCACAAAACAATGATTGATTAAATCAATGGAGCTAAAAATATTGGTGGGATCGCTGAAGTTATTCCAAAATACAGGGCTATAGTCTTGTATTTGTACAGTAAACTTGACAGAGAGTAGTTTAATTTTCGAGCAGAGGCTGGGACATAAACAAAAAATTAAAGGGGCAGTTGAAAGAGTTTTGATAAAAAATTGATATAACTAAAAATTGATTGGAGTGACGGGGCGACTCCTGCGACGAGCCCGTGTCTCGAGACACCGCAGGAGCGAAGTAATGAGCTCCGAGGAGGCTCGAGCCCAATGTCATAAAGTTATCGAACCAAAAATTTACAGTTAGTAGGCAACCATCTGGTTGCCTCCATTTAAAAATATTTAATCCTCTTATATTGCTTTAATT